>ERZ1046568.48-NODE-48-length-101393-cov-24.868835_pt1 | contig 101393 bp, 97 predicted proteins | sample MGYA00383092_ERZ1046568 | MGnify/ENA primary metagenome ERZ1046568 (study PRJEB29581, sample SAMEA5548362) | metagenome | biome: marine; feature: coastal; material: water | depth 1 m | study: Short-term variability in the microbial, nano- and picoplankton... | reverse complement strand
CTGATTCAGAAAAAATTCCAAAAGGTAAATTATAAATACTAAAATCTGAGTTTTTTTCAACTTTGATCCAAGATTGCATAAGTTATTTTTTTATAATTAAGTCTAAGCCATCAATAATCAACTTAGTGTATAGTTTATTTTGTTGTAATTTACTTAGTTGATCATATACTTCATTCATTAAAGATAAATCTTTGTTATAAATTAGTTCATATATTTCAAGCAAAATTAACCATTCAGATGGATAGTTTTTTACAACTTTTTTGAAAACAGATTTTAAAATATCAAATTCATTTGTATTATTTACTCTGTGAAATTTGACTAATTTATACAATTCATGAAGTTTCTTTTCTTTGTCTGAATATAAAATCTTCGTTGTCTTTTGTTTTGATATCTTATATATGTCATCAAAAGAGTTAGGGTCAGCAGGACCTGCAAATGCGGAAGAAATTATGTTTCCAATTACCATGTCATAAATACCCCAGCTTGGTTCAAATAATACTTGTTCGTTATAGGTAACTAGGCAGTTTTTAAAAGAAATTAAAATAATCTTACCTTGAAGATCTCTCTTTCCAGTAATAACTTTTCCGTTAACAATAATGCCACCTTCAAAACAAAGTCTAGTAGTTTTCCCTTCAATTATTCCATGCTTTTTCAAGTCTTCAGGAGTCATGTCTTGGATTAAAGTCGAAATATCTTTCAGATTACCAATAGTACTTCCATACCCATTTGGGTGGCGTTCTACTCCATGCCCTATTAATTCAGTACCCTCATGGGCTAACGCTGTTGATCCGATAGTCTGGAAATAAATTGGAGTATCTCCGTCATTAATAACTGTTTTAAAGGTTCCAGAAATTTGAACACCTGTATTTAACTTAATTGTCCCCATTTTTTTGGATGCAATTAGTTTTTGAATTCCTTCAAGACCACCTTTTCTGACGGCCATTGTGTTTGCAAATTTTTCTAAAACAACACTTAAACTTGAAAAGTCAGGTGTTACAAATAATTGAGGTTGAGTGTTTGTGATATCAAAGTTCACTGAAGCAGCTTTAATTGAATAAGGTATTTTCTTAACATTATTTTGCAAGCAAAGCTGACTTTCTTCTATAGAGGATAACAGTCCAGCACCATACAATTTTGGATTTTCTATTTTTCCAATAAGGCCATATTCAACTGTCCACCAATGTAGATTACGAATTTTTGCCATTTCAGAAAGTTCGCCCATTTCTGATTGTAATTTGTTGACTTGCGCTTCTGCCTCTAATATTGATTCTTTAGATGAGTTAGGATTTTCTTTTAGAATTGATAACAATCTAATAGATTCATACATTTCATGATCCATAGGAGATGAAATAGCTTTCGAACCAATTTGCCCCAAACGCCTTAAATATTCAGCATATTCATAATTTGCTATAATTGGGGCATGACCTGCTGCTTCATGAATTATGTCCGGAGCAGGTGTGTAATTAATGTGATCTATTGTTCGAATTTCAGAAGAAATTACTAATACGTTATAGGCTTGAAATTCCATGAATGCGTTTGGAGGAATGAATCCATCTACAGCAACAGCAGCCCATCCAATATCTTTTAAAATCCGGTTCATACCATCCATTTCAGGAATGTTTTCTTCAGAGATTCCTGTTTTATCTAATCCATTAATATAACAGTTATGCGCTATTTTCTTTAGAGTTTGAATATTTAGACGCATAACATACCTCCATACAGATTGATTTTGAGCAGTATAGTCGCTGTAAGGTTGTTCAATTATAAATTTGTGAAGATGTTTAGGTAGCTTTTCTGTAACACTATTAAACTTCATTTAATTAATTTATCTGTTATTTGAAATATTTAGTTATAATGTTCCTCTATTTTCCTGTTCTCTTTCAATGGCTTCAAATAGTGCTTTAAAATTACCTTTTCCAAATGATTGTGCTCCCTTTCTCTGAATAATTTCAAAGAACATAGTTGGTCGATCTAATACTGGTTTTGTAAATATTTGAAGTAAGTACCCTTCTTCGTCTCTGTCTATTAGAATACCATGCTTTTTTAAAGTATTTAAGTCTTCATCAATTTCGCCAACTCGTTCCAGTAAATCATCATAATATGTTTCTGGAACATATAAAAATTCCACTCCACGATTTTTCATTTCTTCAACTGTTTGGGCTATGTCATCTGTTGCAAGTGCTAAATGTTGAACACCAGGACCATTATAAAAATCTAGATATTCTTCAATTTGTGATTTTTTAATTCCTTCAGCAGGCTCATTTATTGGAAATTTAATTCGACCATTCCCATTACTCATTACTTTACTCATAAGTGCAGTAAACTCGGTAGATATATCATTATCATCAAATGAAATTATTTGAGCAAACCCCATGACATCTTGGTAAAACTTACACCATATGTTCATTTCATCCCAGTCTACATTGCCAACAATATGGTCAATATGTTTAAGTCCAACTGATTTTGGGCTGTAATGTGACTCCCATTTTCTATATCCAGGAAGGAAGATTCCATTGTAATTTTTTCTTTCAATAAACATATGAACTGTTTCTCCGTATGTATAAATTCCTGATTTTATTATTGATCCATTCTTATCACTTATTTCAGTTGGTTCCAAATATGGTTTGGCGCCTCTTTTAATTGTTTGATTGAACGCTTCGGTGGCATCTTCTACATGTAACGCAACAATTTTTACTCCATCACCATGATTGTTGATATGCTGGTTAATTAACGAATCTTTTTCCAATGAAGTAGTCAATACCAAACGAATTTTTCCTTGTTTTAAAACATAAGATGCAATTTTGTTTTCTCCAGTTTCCATTCCTGCATAAGCTTCTGCTTGAAATCCAAATGCAGTTTTGTAATAGTGAGCACTTTGTTTTGCATTTCCAACATACAACTCAATATAGTCAGTTCCAGAAATGGGTAAGAAATCCTTTGCTTGGTCAAATATTTTCTTTATTCTAAAATTGAAATTTTGTAATTCCTCAATACTTTTTGTAGGTTCCATTTATGATTTATTTATCCATGATTTATAATACGAGCCGTTACTTATTTTAAGAGCTTCTTCAGTTACCATTAATGGACTGAAAGTATCTACCATAACAGCAAGTTCCTTGGTTTCTTTTTTTCCAATACTTTTTTCCATAGTTCCAGGGTGAGGGCCATGTGGAATTCCAGCTGGATGTAAAGTTATGCTTCCTTTACTGATATTATTTCTACTCATAAAATCTCCATCAACGTAATAAAGAACTTCATCCGAGTCGATATTAGAATGGTTGTAAGGGGCTGGAACTGAGTTTGGATGGTAATCGTATAGTCTGGGTACAAACGAACAAATAACAAATTTAGAGCTTTCAAATGTTTGATGAACTGGGGGTGGTTGATGAATCATTCCAGTTATGGGCTCAAAGTCATGTATTGAAAATTTGTATGGGTAGTTATAACCATCCCAGCCTACTACACTAAAGGGATGTGCTGCATAAATATACTCATGAATTGTATCTTGTTTTTTAACTTTAATAAGAAATTCACCTGAGTCTTTATATGTTTCTAGTTCTGAAGGAGGATGAAAATCTCTCTCAGAATAAGGAGCACCTTCCACGAGTTGGCCAAACCAGTTTCTGTAACGTTTTGGTGTGTAAATAGGACTTTTTGATTCTACAATAAAAAGTCGATTATCTATATTATTGAATTCAATTTGATAAATAACTCCCCTAGGAATGACTAGATAATCTCCATATTTAAATTCGATATTTCCTAGTAGTGTTTTTAGTTTTCCAGTCCCTCTATGAACAAAAATCACTTCATCTGAATCAGTATTTTTATAAAAATAACTAGTTAATGAATTATTTGGCGCAGCTAAACTAATTTGACAATCTTCATTAATTAGAATACAAGATCTGCTCTCTAAATAATCAGATTTAGGTGTTACCTTAAAGCCGTCTAATTTAAGAGATTTCATGTTCTTAGACACTGCAATCTTTGGAGACACATCGTATGAATTAATAATCTCTTTAACTTGTGTAGGTCTATGTGTATGATACATCAATGACGACATACCTTCAAATCCTATCGTGCCAAATAATTCTTCATAATAGAAATCATTGTTGGAATCTTTAAATACAGTATGTCTCTTGGATGGGATTTTCCCTAAGGTATGGTACTTTGGCATATTACATGAGTTTAAGTAATAAATTGTATAATATATGTCAAGAACAAATATATACGAAATACATTTATATAGTATGTTTATTTGATAAGTACTTGTTGTATAAGAATATTTATATGTATTTTTGATAAAATAAATTGTTTTATTCTTTTTTAATCTATACCTATAACCGTTTAACTTTATTTTTTCTAAATGATTGACAAACTTGATAAAATTGATATTAAAATCTTAAAGCTATTACAGCACAATAGTAACCGTACCGTTAAAAATATTGCTGAAATATTAGGACTTACTACTACGCCTATTTTTGACCGAATTAAAAAACTTGAAAAAAAGGGTTTTATAGACAAATACGCAGCTATTTTAAATTCTAAAATGCTTGGCTTGAAATTGACTGTGTTTGTAGGTATAACACTAAAAAACCATACAAGAAGTTATTTAGAAAAATTTGTAGTCACAATAAAAGGTTTCCCTGAAGTAGTTGAATGTCACCGTGTTTCAGGCAATTTTGATTATCTCTTAAAACTAACTTTAGTTGATATTGAAGACTATGAACAGTTTATATTGACCAAGCTAGCCATAATAGCAGATGTTAATAACGTACAGAGCTATGTAGCACTATCTCAAAGTAAATCGACTACTGAATTAAATTTGGATCATTTAATGTAAATCTTCTACTCTCTGAGCACTATTAAACTAGCTTTATAACCAGTTGTTAATAACCATTCCCCTGATGCGATGATAACATCACTTTCATTATAAACTTTTAGTTGTGCAGTATTGGGACTCGAACTTCCTTCATTTAAAGCAAAAAACTGAATCTTATTAAGTCCTTTTTTTAGTTCAACATCAATCACGTAAGCAGTATTTTTAAGGGCTATATTTGGATGTATAATAGCTTCATTTAGTAATAATTTGATTCTATCACCATCTTCATATTCATGGTCTCTACAAACAATTCGAATATATTTTGATTTAGTTTTGATATCTCCGAGGTAATAATCACGATCAAACTTAGAAATATTTTTTTTACTTTCGCTAAATTGCTGTTTGATTTCCCAAGTGGGATCTACTACATCACGAGTTTCTGTAATCCCATACTTTTTCTTTGCAAATCCATCAATTGGTTTAATATCCATTGTGATTGCAAACCCTTTATCAGTTAATCCAACTACTGGTGATAGTCTAATAGGATATTCTTTAGATAATTTAATTTCGTCTAAAGCTGGAACATTTAAACTGTAAAATTGTTTAGATTTATCAATTTGTGAATAACAAGAATACTGCATGACAATTATTATCAACAATATTAAATATCTATTCATGATCATAAAAATTACTTATTTGGTAAAGATATATATTTGATCATATAATTAAAGTGTCAAACAATTAATATTATTTTAAAATCACTTAATCAAATAATATTAATGATATAAAATTATTATCGTCAACAAAGTTTAGATTCTATTTCCAGTTTTTAAGTTTACTTGTTTTACCAATGCCAGGATTAAAAAAGTTAGTTGGATCCAATTGTTTATAAAATTCAGTCAAAGAGGGTTTTGCAAAATATTCATGTCCAACATTATGCTCAGCAGGATATTCTGCACCTCTAGCTTCGTAAGTTTTTAATAATTCTTTTTTTAACTCATCAACATTTACACCTTTTTTAACAATGTAATTTAGGTGTAAGACATGGCAGAATAAATGACCATAGCAAAATTTTGTGTCTAGTAAATTATTTATTTTTGATGGTAGTTTTTCAAACCAATCTTTTTCATTTCTTGGGAATGCAATATCCATTGATAACATTCCACCTGTTTTAACTTCATTTAGTGCATGATAACGACCTATGGCACTTGCAGCAACATAGCGGTGTAAGATAGATTTTTCGGCTTCTCTTGTAGTACATTCAAAATAACCTCCTTCTTTATCATTGAAAAATTTATTGAAATATTCTTTCGCTTCATCTATTCCATCATCAGACATTTCAATTATCCAATGGTGTTCATATTTATCTCTAAACTCTTCCATTCTTTTAGGTAAATGACTAGGCCATAACTTGCTTAAAAATTGCATTATTTTATCAGATAATTTGTCGGGAAGAAAATTTATATTTTTTGATAATAAATCTACTTTTCTCTTTAACTCAAAAAGTGTTGGTAGAAAATTAGTGCCTAATTTTTCTATTACAATAAAGTTGTCTTTACTGTATTTTTTTGCAGCATCATAACAATCTCTATGCAGATAATCACCAGAAGTGGGGAGTGTTTTAAATTTCGAGAGGACATCTCTTCTTATTTCCCAAAATACATCTGGACTATTAGATCCAACATAGAAAACCTGACTTTTTTTAGGGATATCGTAGGTATCCAATCTTACTGCAAAAACAGCGACCTTACCAGCGCTTCCTGAGACTCCATGTAACAATCTTTTATCAGCATTGTACCTTGATGGTAAACTTGAATTAATTTGTCTAACAATATTTGGATAATCGTTATCAGACGCTAGCTTGTTTGATTGTTTAATATCCGATTCATCAAAATTTCTATTTTCTATATTGTTTAAAATTTCTTCCTCACTAGAACCTAAATCAATTCCAAGTTCATTAATTAATTCTAGTTCATTATTTTGATTCACTTTGCCATATAAAGCTAATTCAGTATATGCAGGACCTCTTTTCACTAAAGATCCACCCGAATTATTACAAACCCCTCCAATAATAGAAGCTCCAATTGATGTTGAGCCTATAACAGAATGAGGTTCTCTTCCAAATGGTTTTAATTTTTTTTCCAAATCATACAAAGTACTCCCAGCTAATCCTAATATCTGTTTTCCCCCATTAATAATGTGAATACCATTAATTCGCATAGTATTAACAATTACAATAGGACGGTCATAATCATTATCATAGGGTGTAGAACCGCCTGTTAAGCCAGTATTGGCAGCTTGCATGATAACAATAGTATCAGCTTTCACGCAAATTTTTAAAATTCTCCAAATTTCTATCAATGTGGCGGGTTGAACGACGGCAAAAGCGTTTCCTGATCCGTACCTCCAACCCTTACTGTACTTTTGTTTTTTCCAACTATCTGTAATTAGATATTTACTACCCACTGTTTTTTCTAAATCAAATAGTAATATAGAATTATTATCCATTTTGTTGAGATTATAGATCATCGTCAAAATTAACAATTATCATAAATATTACTTAATTTCTATGATGTTATTTAATTATCTTAAATTTGAACTGTGAATTACATAGAACTTTTGGGATATTTTAGTGCCTTATTTATTGGGGTGGTTGTAGGGATTTTTGGTGGTGGTGGATCTATACTTGCTGTTCCTGTATTTGTATATTTATTTCACTTAAATCCAATACTAGCTACTAGTTATTCTTTATTTGTTGTTGGTTTTTCAGCCGCTGTAGGAACCCTGATAAATATCAAAAAAAAGTTAATTAATTATAAGACAGCTTTTATTTTTAGTTTGCCTGCATTGTTCTCTGTGTTTTTAGTCAGACTTTATTTTATTTCTGTTATACCCGAAGTCATTTTTGAAACAGGTTCAATATTTATTACAAAAAAAATGGCGCTAATGTTACTATTTAGTGTTGTAATTTTATTATCCTCAGTTTCTATGTTAAAAAAAAACGAACCAGTTATTGCTCAAAAATTAAATAATACAAACTATAGCTTATTGACATTCATTGGTTTAGGAGTGGGAATTCTAACAGGTTTAATTGGTGCAGGAGGTGGGTTTATAATTGTTCCTGCATTGGTTCTTTTTGCAAATCTTAAAATCAAAAATGCTGTTGCGACATCCATGGTTATTATCACAGTTAATGCACTATTTGGTTTTTGCTCTGATATCTCGCAGATAAATATTGATTGGTTTTTTCTTATTATCATAACATTTATTTCAATATTGGGTATTATTTTAGGTTCATATTTATCGAATTTTGTTAATGATCAGTCTTTAAAAAAGAATTTTGCACGTTTTATTTTCTTAATCGCATTAGTCATTATCTACAATGAATTGGGTTAATTTTTATTAAATAATTTTGATCATATTGAATTTTAAATTTTTCATTACATTTGCACTTAGTTTATTTTACAGCTATGAGCCAAAAAGTTTTACTTAATAACAAGGAAGTAAACATCATTCTGCACCGATTGGCTTGTCAACTTATTGAAAAACATACTGATTTTTCTAATACTGTTCTAATTGGTCTTCAACCTAGAGGCGTTTTTTTAGCACAACGCTTAAAATTAATCCTTACTAAAGATTACAATTTATCTAACATTAAATTAGGTCTTTTAGATATCACTTTTTACAGAGACGATTTTAGACGTTCTGACAAGTTACATAAAGCAAATTCTACTGAAATTGATTTTTTGATTGAAGACAAACATGTTGTTTTTATAGATGATGTTCTTTACACTGGTAGAAGCATTAGATCAGCACTTACTGCCATCCAATCTTTTGGAAGGCCCGCAGGGATTGAATTACTTACATTGATTGATCGTCGATTTAGCAGGCACTTACCAATTCAACCCAATTATAGAGGGCGTCAAGTAGATGCAATAAATCATGAAAAAGTATTAGTAAATTGGAAAGAAACAAAAGGAGAAGATGCAGTTTATTTAGTAAATAATTAAATTATGAGCAAACTTAGTGTAGATCACTTGTTAGGTGTAAAATTTCTGAAACATGATGACATTAACCTTATTTTTGATACTGCAGATCATTTTAAAAAGGTTATTAATCGTCCTATCAAAAAAGTACCTTCGCTCAGAGATATTACTATTGCTAATCTTTTTTTTGAGAATTCAACCCGTACTAAATTATCATTCGAATTAGCACAAAAACGCTTATCGGCTGATGTAATTAATTTTTCTTCAGGTCAATCATCTTTAAATAAAGGGGAAACATTGATAGACACGGTAAACAATATTCTATCTATGAAAGTAGATATGATTGTAATACGTCATCCTAAAGCTGGTGCGGCTAAGTTTTTATCTAATCATGTAGATGCTAAAATAATAAATGCTGGGGATGGTGCGCACGAACACCCAACTCAAGCTTTGTTAGACTCCTACTCAATAAGAGAAAAATTTGGTGAGGTTAAAGGGAAAAAAGTAGTTATAGTAGGAGATATCTTACATAGTAGAGTTGCCTTATCAAATATATTTGCTCTTCAAACTCAAGGCGCAGAGGTTATGGTTTGTGGCCCCAGAACTTTAATTCCTAAGTACATTAATAAACTAGGTGTGAAAGTAGAAACAAATTTACGTAATGCACTTGAATGGTGTGATGTAGCAAATATGCTTCGTGTTCAAAATGAACGTATGGATATTAGTTATTTTCCTTCAACAAGAGAATACTCACTACAATATGGTATAACAAAAGACCTTTTAGATTCCCTAAATAAAGAGATCACTATTATGCATCCAGGTCCTATAAATAGAGGTGTTGAAATCACTAGTGAAGTAGCAGATTCTAATCAATCAATTATTCTTAATCAAGTAGAAAACGGTGTAGCTGTAAGAATGGCTGTTATTTATCTATTAGCGTCTAAAATTTAGTAATATTATGACCATCGAACAATTCGGAACAACAGCTGTTGTTACTCAAAATAAAACAAGTTTAAAAGAGCTTTCAAATAATTTGTCAGCACTTTATGAACGCTTGAAATCACAAGACGTTATTTTGCACTTAAAAGATATATCTTCAGGATCTGTGGAATATTTTTCAACTATAATTAATAATCATAGTATTGCTAATCGTTGCTTTATTATTGTAAATACTGAACTAAATCAAGAAAATTTTGAAAATTTTATAATTATTCCAACACTCCAAGAAGCTTATGATTATATTGATATGGAAGTAATGCAACGCGAATTAGGACTTTAAAAAATAAATTTGAAACTATCTATTTTAGGTTGCTATAGTGCAACTCCTCGTATCGTTGCGCAAACTACTTCTCAAGTACTAGAAACTAGAGGTCACGTGTTCTTGATAGACTGCGGGGAAGGTACTCAGGTTCAGCTCAGAAAGTACAAAATTAAGTTTAACCAGATTAAACATATTTTTATTTCTCATTTACATGGAGACCATTACTTTGGACTTATTGGATTAATTTCTACTTTTAATTTATTGACTCGAGATACCGACTTACATATATACGGCCCAAAAGGTTTAAAAGAAATTATAACACTTCAAATCAAGCTAGCTAAATCGTGGACTAATTATAAAATCATATTTCATGAGCTGTGTAGTAGTTCTTCTGTTTTAATATTTGAAGACGAAAAAGTTTCTGTTCATACAATCCCATTGGATCACCGTATATATACTAATGGATTTATAATTAAAGAAAAGCCATTTAATCGTAAATTAAATATCAACAAAGCAGAAAGTTTAAATATTGATAAAGCCTATTTCAGAAAACTTAAACAAGGAAAAGATGTAGTTAATGATAAAGGAGAGATAATCAGTAATAAATTAGTTACTCTTCCAGGTCATTCCCCTTTAAGCTATGCTTTTTGCAGTGACACAGCCTACTGTGAATCGATCATTCCAATTATTTTTGATGTTGATGTTTTATATCACGAATCTACATTTTTGGAGGAGCATGAATATTTATGTACCAAAACTAAACACTCAACTGCCAAACAAGCAGCTACAATTGCTTTAAAAGCTAATGCCAAACAATTAATTTTAGGCCATTATTCTACCCGTTACGGAGGTCTTGAAGGGTTTAAAAATGAAGCATCTACTATTTTTAAAGATGTTGTTTTATCGGGTGATGGAAAAGTATTTGACTTCTAGAAATCTTCAAAAACTCCCAGTCCAAATAATGCAAAGTCATATTTAACAGGGTCTAATGAGTCTAATATACGTAAGCTTTCATCGAGCTCGGCTACAGCTCTGGCATCGTTTTGTGCGCGTTCTAACAAGCCAAGCTTTCTAGCAACATTTCCAGAATGTACATCGAGTGGGCATGATAGTAGGGAAGGAGATAAACTTGACCATATTCCAAAATCAACTTTTGTATAATTTGGACGTATCATCCACCTTAAAAACATATTAATTCTTTTTGCCGCTGAGTTTTTCATGGGATCACTAACGTGTTTTTGGGTACGTTGCAAATGTTTAATTTCAAAAAAATGTAACTTCAAATGGTGAATTGCAAGCTGAAGACTATTTTTTTGTGAGTATTTATTAAATATCCCTTCAAGTCCATTGTGGTTTATGTAAATATGTTTTAAACTCTTGATAAACTGTTTGCAGTCAAGTCCGTTAAATGTTCTGTGAACGAACGAATTAATTCTTTCCAAATCTTTGGGTTTATGATGCATTACAAATTCATAAGGGGAATTATCCATTAGTTCCATTAAATATGTAGAATTTTTAATAATACTTTTTCGATTACCCCAAGAAATAGTAGCGGTTAGAAATCCAGCTATTTCAATATCTTCTTTTAATGAATAGAAGTGGGGGATTTTAATAGGATCTGAGTCAATAAATTCTGGTGTATTATATTGTTCAACTTTAGAATCTAAAAACTCTTTGAGTTCAAAAAAATTGGATTTAAACAAATTATAATAATTTCACAAGTCCATCACTCATAATAATTTTACGATCAGCCATATTAGCCAATTCGTCATTATGAGTTACTATAACAATAGTTTGTCCAAATTGGTCTCTCAGTTCAAAAAAAAGTTTGTGTAATTGTTCAGCAGATTCTTTATCTAAATTTCCAGAAGGCTCATCAGCAAGTACAATAGATGGATTATTAATTAATGCACGTGCCACCGCAACTCGTTGTTGTTCACCGCCGGAAAGTTCATTAGGTTTATGATTAATTCTGTCTTTTAACCCTAGAAACTCAAGTAATTCTAATCCTTTGATTTCTGCATTTTTTTTAGAAGTACCTTTAATGTAAGCAGGAATACACACGTTTTCAAGTGCTGTAAATTCTGGTAGTAATTGATGAAATTGAAAAATAAAACCTATCTGCTCATTTCTAAACTTTGCTAATAAATTATCCGATAAAGAAGGTATATTTACATTGTTAATTACCAGTTTAGTCATCTTGTGTTTACTAGGATTATCAAGAGTTCCTAATATTTGTAGTAAAGTTGTTTTGCCAGCACCGGAAGCACCAACAATAGAAACTATTTCTCCTTGTTTAATATTTAAGTTAACTCCTTTGAGGACATGCAGTTGTCCGTAATATTTATGTAATTCTTTAGCAATAATCATATTGTGAAATTAATATTTATAGTTTTTATGTGCAATAATTAACTCCAATATTAATTTATAGTTTATTAAATTTACATGTAATTTATTTCATATGAAACTTGGTGTATTTGCGGGTGGTTGCTTCTGGTGTACAGAAGCGGTATTTAAACGTCTTAAAGGTGTAAGTAATGTAAAATCTGGATACACAGGAGGATTTATTAAAAATCCTCCATATCGTGAGGTTTGTCAGGGTAGAACAGGTCATACTGAAGGAATATCTTTTAATTTCGATGAAAATTTGATCTCTTATGTTGAACTATTAGAAGTATTTTTTGCTACTCATGACCCAACAACTTTAAATCGACAGGGAAATGATGTAGGATCACAATATCGTTCAGCTATTTTTTATACGGAAAATGACCAATATAAAATTGCAAAAAAATATATAATGGCATTAGAAAATTCAAAAATATTTAAAAACACAATTGTTACTGAACTAAACCCTTTGGAAGTATTTTATAATGCGGAAAGTGATCACGATAACTATTATGAACTAAATAGGGATCAGCCCTATTGCACATATTTAATTGATCCAAAAATTGAGAAACTGACCAAGTCTTTTAAAAAATTATTGAAATAATATTAAATTCCTGTAATACAAATATCACTATTTAAAATATTTTCCGAGTCCAAAACGTTTTAACATTTTTTTTTCAAAATGCCAGAAGAATTTAAACTGTCCAAATAACCACCCAAAAATCACAAGTAAAAGCTGGTAAAAAACCAGACTAATCAAAATGAAAAGAGTCCAATAAAAAAGGGGATATAGGTTATCTTTTGTAATACCAATCCAATTTATAAAAGGACGTCCAACAAAAACAGACGAGGACCCTGTAATAGCAAATACTATAAAAATTCGAATAAGTTCCCAGCGTTGATTAACAATCCATTTTTTTTCTAATTTATTGATCGCGTATATTACTAACTTTAAAAAAAAATAGTATGTAATGGTATAATATAAAATAAAAAGTAGAAAAGGTAAATAATATGAATCTGTTATATCAAACCAATTTAAAGGAAATAAATAAACCAACTTAAAACTACTGTAACCTAGAAATAAAACTCCAATAAACGGAAATAATAACTGCCAGTTTTTGGTAATTTGCCAGCTTTTTTTAAATTTTTTCATATAACTTTAATTATACTTTAACTAATTGTTTACGTTTAGTAATGTCAAGTTATTTTTTGTAATTTTAACAATGTATAATAAAATAAAACACCAATAATCAATCAATATTTACTTAAGTAATGATATAATTTGTGTTGCTAATTCAGAACCGATACGGTCTTGAGCTTGGTTGGTAGCTGCTCCAATATGGGGAGTTAATGATATTTTAGAATTCATTAAAATCTGAACTGCAGGAGTTGGTTCATTTTCAAACGTATCTAAACCGGCAAACGATAACTTGTTAGAATCAAGAGCAGAAACTAAAGCTACTTCGTTAACGACCCCTCCACGAGCTGCATTTATTAATGCGGCTCCATCTTTCATGAGTTTAAATTCAGCTTCACCAATTACAAATTCTTTTTGTGCTGGCACGTGTAAGGAAATGAAATCAGATTCTTGTAATACCTTTTCTTTGGATACAGTTTTGATTTGAAAATCAATTGTTTGATTATCAAAAAACTCTATAGAAATTGTTGTTTTTTCCATAAAAGGATCAAAAGCAAGAACCTTCATTCCAAGTCCTATGGCAATTTTCGCAGTGGCTTGACCAATACGTCCAAATCCAATAATACCTAAAGTTTTTCCGCGAAGTTCAGTTCCTTTAGCATAGGCTTTTTTTAGTTGTTTAAATTTCTTTTCTCCTTCTAAAGGCATGTTTCTGTTAGAGTCATACAAAAAACGTACTCCAGAGAACAAGTGTGCGAATACTAATTCAGCTACTGATTCTGATGATGCAGCTGGTGTATTAATCACATTAATTCCTTTTTCACGAGCATAGCTAACATCAATGTTATCCATACCAACACCACCTCTTCCAATAACCTTTAGCCCAGGACAGGCATCTATAAGGTTTTGCCTTACGGTTGTAGCACTTCTTACAAGAAGTACAACAATGTTCTCAGAATTAATAAAATTTTCTAATTGATCTTGTGCTACTGTTGTGGTTAATACCTCAAAGCCAGCATCTGTTAAATCATTTATTCCACTTTGTGAAATACCATCATTGGCTAATATTTTCATTTTTTATGCTTTACGTTCTAATTCACTCATTACATCTACTAAGGTTTCAACACTACCTAAAGGAAGAGCATTATACATTGAAGCTCTGTAACCTCCAACACTTCTGTGACCATTTAAACCATTAATCCCAGCGTCTTTGCACATATCTTCAAAATCAGTTTTTAATTTGACATCGGTTAATGTGAAAGTTGCATTCATCGAAGACCTGTCTGCATTGGCAGCAAATCCTTCAAAAAGGGGGTTTAAATCAATTTCTGAATACATTAAACGAGATTTTTTAAAGTTTTCCTTTTCAATAGCTTCAATACCTCCAAGTCCTTTTAACCACTCTAAAGTTAACATTGACGTATAGACAGCAAATACAGGAGGAGTATTGAACATACTATCTTTACTTATTTGGACTTTATAATCCATCATACTAGGAATTTGTCTTGTTACTTTCCCAAGAACATCTTCTTTTACAATAACAAGGGTAGTTCCAGCTGGACCCATATTTTTTTGGGCTCCCGCATAGATCAGATCAAATTTAGAGAAATCAAGTGAACGAGAAAATATATCACTACTCATGTCACAAACAAGAGGAACCTTCAATTTTGGAAACTCTTTCATTTGAGTACCAAAAATAGTATTATTTGAAGTACAGTGGAAGTAATCTAAATTTGGAGGTATTTCATATTTCTTTGGGATATAATTAAAGTTAGAATCTTTTGATGAAGCTACTTCAATAACTTCCCGAAATATTCTAGCCTCTTTAATGGCTTTATCACTCCAAGTTCCAGTATTTAAGTACCCAGCACGATTTTCAAGTAAGTTTAAAGCAACTGCTAAAAATTGAGTATTTGCACCACCTTGAAGAAATAAAGCTTTATACCCTTTCCCTTTTAGTCCTAATAATTCTAAAGCTAGTGATCTTGCATTTTCCATTACATCAACAAAAGCTTTGCTTCTATGTGAGATTTCAATAAGTGACAAACCGTCATCAAAATCTAATAATGCCTTGGCTGATTTTTCTAAAACTTCTTCAGGTAAAACACTAGGACCTGCACTAAAATTATGTTTTTTCATTGAAAAAATATTGTAAATAGTATATGTTAGTTAATGTTAAATAAATAATTTATAAAGATGCTAATTAATATGAGATAATCATACACTAAAATGCTAATTTTATGTTATATTTTTAACAAGAAATCAACAGTATCAACTCCATCTGCGTAATCATCAAGATTAGGAGTTTGTGTGCTACCAAAAATTAGATGATTTTCTGATAAATCATTAGACACTATGCACTGAATTTTATCTGAATCAATTTCTAGTTTTTTAGATAAATCTTCAAAAGAGTGATAATGTTCATAAAATAAGGAAGCAATAGGGGAGGCGTAGCTAGAATCCTCTTTTAACATTAAAAATCCATTTTCAAGTAATTTAAATTCACTCATCAAGAAAACAGCTTTATTATAATCATAATTATTAGCATACTTAGCACCTTCAACTATAGGGTGCCAATGATAAATAGCTTCAAAAAAAGCATCGAAATTATAGTTTTTTGGAACAAATAATTTTGAAACACTTCTACAACCCAAGCCATAATATTGAAAAATATCATTTGACAATTGTAACAAATGATCATTCGATTCTTCCCCTGTCAATATGGCTACAGAGTTTCTGTTCTTACGAATAATAGATGGCTTGTCTTTAAAGTAGTACTCAAAATAACGGGCAGTATTGTCACTTCCCGTAGCTATGACTGCATCAAATTTTTCTAGATTTCCTTCCAAAAAAGTTACTCTATTTTTAAGTTCTGGTACTAATTTATTTATGTAATGTAGTAAAAATGGTAAGAGGTGTTTATCGTTAGAAGATTGTTTAATAATGATATTATGATTACATATTAACGCACACAAGAAATCATGAAAGCCTACCAAAGGAATATTCCCTGCCATAATAATAGCTACTTTTTTTTGAGTTAGATTTTCAAAATTATAATTAGTTATCCATTTATTTAAAGAATCAGTGTTTAGAAGTGAGGACCAGTTTTCTATTGCAAGTAGGAGGTTGTTTTTAGAAAACCAGCCATTGTGTTCCTCAGAAATTTTTAACTGGTGTTGAAAACCATCAAAAAATAAGTCATTATTCATAACTGAATCATCTTTTGATATTGATTTTCTTGAAAACTGGCGTAAAAATCGTCCTAATTCATTTAAAGCTGTGATTGTATTTGATTTGCTACTCATTATTTGTTTAAACGCTTTTTTGGAGTTATTTTTGTTTGCAAATTTAAGTAATATATACCCAATTATAGCTATGGCGATTATTATAACTGATGAATGTATAAATTGTGGCGCTTGTGAGCCAGAATGTCCTAACACTGCCATATATGAGGGTGCAGATGATTGGCGTTATAAAGACGGAACCAGTCTTCAAGGTAGTCTTGTATTAACAGATGGTAAAAAAGTTGATGCTAACGAAGCTCAAATACCTATTAGCGATGAACTTTATTACATTGTGCCTGATAAATGTACTGAATGTGTAGGATTCCATGAAGAGCCTCAATGCGCTGCAGTTTGTCCTGTTGATTGTTGTGTTCCTGACAGTGATCACGTTGAAACTGAAGATGCGCTACTAGCAAAACAACGCTTTATGCATCCTGAATAGTGTATGTTATAAAAAGTTAAATAAACCAATCAATTGTATGTGTTTTATTTGATGTGGTTACTTCAAATTGATAGCGGAAAATAAATTTCTCAATTTATGTTTACAGCTTTAAAAGTAATTTATCTACAAATGTGTTGTGATAAATTAAATAATTACATTTGCAATCAAATTTTAAAGAAATGAAAGCAGGTATTGTTGGATTACCAAATGTAGGAAAATCTACTCTTTTTAATTGTTTATCTAATGCCAAAGCCCAGAGTGCAAACTTTCCATTTTGTACAATTGAACCAAATATCGGAGTGGTAAACGTTCCTGACACTCGATTATCAAAATTAGAGGATCTAGTTAATCCTGAACGCGTTGTGCCAGCAACTGTTGAAATTGTAGACATAGCAGGCTTAGTAAAAGGAGCTAGTAAAGGAGAGGGATTGGGTAATCAATTTTTAGGTAATATTAGGGAAACAGATGCAATTCTTCATGTTTTACGCTGCTTTGATAATGATAATATTATACATGTGGATGGTAGTGTGGATCCAATTAGAGACAAAGAAACCATAGACATGGAGCTTCAATTAAAAGATTTAGAAACAACAGAAAAAAAATTAGAAAAAGTAAAACGTGCTTCTAGAACAGGCAACAAAGAAGCCCAAAAGGAAGAAATTGTACTTCTGAAAATAAAAAATAAACTAGAGTCAGGAATTTCTGTTCGTGCAATAGAATTTTTGGAAGATGATTATATAGAATTTGTAAAACCTTTACAATTTATAACTGATAAACCAGTTATGTATATATGTAATGTTGATGAAAACTCAGCACTTCAAGGAAATTCATATGTTGACCAAGTTAAAGAAAATGTAGTTAGTGAAAATGCAGAAGTTTTAGTACTTGCAGTGGGGACAGAAGCAGACATAAATGAATTGGACGATTTTGAGGAACGTAAAATGTTTCTTCAAGACATTGGTCTTGATGAGCCAGGTTCTGCCAAACTTATTCGTTCAGCATATAAGCTATTAAACTTGCAAACATATTTTACAGCTGGAGTAAAAGAAGTACGTGCATGGACAATTAATATTGGTAGTACGGCTCCTCAATCAGCTGGAGTGATTCACACCGACTTTGAAAAAGGATTTATTCGTGCAGAAGTAATTAATTATGATGACTTTGTTAATTTCGGATCAGAAGTAAAAGTGAAGGAAGCTGGTAAAATGCGAGTAGAGGGTAAAAACTACACTGTTAAAGATGGTGACATAATGCATTTTCTATTCAATGTTTAGTGGATATTATATTAAATTATTACAAAGCCAATGTTCTCAACAATATTGGCTTTTTTGTTAATTAATTTGTGTTTTAAAGGTTTTATTTAATGTAGTGATGTACTATATTAGCCACCTGTCTTATAATTATTATGTCTCAAAACTCAGCTTACACAGAAGATAATATTAGATCGCTAGATTGGAAAGAACATATCCGTATGCGCCCTGGGATGTATATAGGAAAGCTAGGTGACGGTTCCTCCGCTGATGACGGTATTTATATTTTACTTAAAGAGGTGCTAGATAATTCTATTGACGAATTTGTAATGGGAGCTGGTAAATCTATTGAAATTTCAATTCAAGGAAGTAAAGTAATTGTACGAGATTTTGGGCGTGGAATCCCTTTAGGAAAAGTAGTCGACGTTGTTTCTAAAATGAATACAGGTGGCAAATATGATTCTAGAGCCTTTAAAAAATCTGTTGGTCTAAACGGCGTTGGGACAAAAGCTGTAAATGCATTATCTTCTTTTTTTAGAGTTGAGTCTACAAGAGAAGGCAAATCAGCCTCTGCAGAATTTTCGTCTGGCATATTAAATAAACAAGATTTATTAGAAGACACCACGCGGCGGAAAGGAACAAAAGTATCATTTGTGCCAGACGAAGCTATATTTAAAAACTATAAATATAGAACTGAATACGTTTCACGTATGTTGAAATACTATGTGTATTTAAATCCAGGTTTAACCATTTTGTTTAACGGTGAAAAGTTTTTAAGTGAAAATGGCTTAAAAGATCTTCTTTTAGATAATACAAATACTTCGGATATGATATATCCCATAATTCATCTTAGATCAGAAGATATTGAAGTAGCTCTTACACACAGTAAAACACAATATAGTGAAGAATACCATTCGTTTGTGAATGGCCAGAATACAACCCAAGGAGGAACTCATTTAGCAGCTTTTAGAGAAGCATTTGTTAGAACAATACGAGAGTTCTATGGAAAGAATTATGATGCTTCAGATATTAGAAAATCTATAATTTCTGCAATTGCCATTAAGGTAATGGAGCCAGTATTTGAAAGTCAGACAAAAACTAAATTAGGATCAACTGACATGGGAGGGAATCTCCCAACAGTTAGAACATTCATAAATGATTTTTTAAAAACCAAACTAGATAATTTTTTACACAAAAACCCTGAAACAGCTGATGCTATACAACGTAAAATTTTACAAGCTGAGAGAGAAAGAAAAGATCTATCAGGCATTCGTAAAATCGCAAGAGACAGAGCAAAAAAATCAAGCCTTCACAATAAAAAATTGAGAGATTGTCGCGTTCATTTTGGTGATATAAAAAATGTACGGAATCTTGAGTCTACTTTGTTTATTACTGAAGGTGATTCCGCGTCAGGTAGCATAACAAAATCTAGAGATGTCAATACCCAAGCTGTTTTCAGTTTGAAAGGTAAACCCTTAAACTGCTATGGATTGACTAAGAAAATTGTTTACGAAAATGAAGAATTTAATCTTCTTCAAGCTGCATTAAATATTGAAGAATCGATTGAAGATTTACGATACAATAACATAGTAATTGCTACAGATGCTGATGTTGACGGAATGCATATTCGTTTGTTATTAATAACTTTCTTTCTTCAATTTTTTCCAGAAATTATCAAAGAAGGCCACCTTTACATATTACAAACTCCTTTATTTAGAGTTAGGAACAAAAAAGAAACAATTTATTGTTACTCTGAAGATGAACGCAGAAATGCTGTTCAAAAATTAAAACCAAAACCAGAGATAACTCGATTTAAAGGTTTAGGAGAGATTTCTCCAAATGAATTTAAATATTTTATTGGTGACGATATTCGTCTTGATCCGGTAATGTTAGATTCAGATATGACCATAGAGACATTACTACAGTTTTATATGGGCAAAAACACCCCAGATCGTCAAAAATTTATTATCGAAAATCTAAAAGTGGAATTAGATATTATTGAAGAAGAGTTATGATTGAAGAAAATGATGATATTATAGATAATGAATTGCCAGAAAACCAAGAGACTATTACTCGAGTTACTGGTATGTTTAAAGATTGGTTTTTAGATTATGCATCTTATGTAATCCTAGAACGTGCTGTTCCAGCAATCGAAGATGGTTTTAAGCCTGTTCAGCGTAGAATATTACATTCAATGAAGGACCTTGATGATGGACGATATAACAAAGTAGCAAATATTGTAGGTCACACAATGCAGTATCATCCACATGGAGATGCTAGTATAGCAGACGCTATGGTTCAGATTGGTCAAAAGGATTTACTAATCGACACCCAAGGGAATTGGGGAAATGTACTTACTGGTGACCGAGCAGCTGCTTCAAGATACATTGAAGCTCGATTATCTAAATTTGCTTTAGAAGTCATTTTTAATCCAAAGATTACAGAATGGCAAGCTTCATACGACGGTCGTCGCAAAGAGCCAATTAATCTTCCTGTTATGTTTCCTTTGTTACTGGCTCAAGGTGCAGAAGGAATTGCTGTAGGACTTTCCACAAAGGTCTTACCGCATAATTTCATTGAACTTATAGACGCTTCCATTAAACACCTTAGCGGAAAACGGTTTACTATTTTTCCTGACTTTGCAACTGGTGGAATTGCAGATTTTACTAATTATAATGACGGATTACGAGGGGGTAAAGTTCGTTGTAGGGCTAAAATCTCTCAACTAAATAAAAATACATTAGTAATTACAGAGGTTCCATTTGGCACTACAACTTCATCATTAATAGATTCTATTCTTAAAGCTAATGAGAAGAGTAAGATTAGAATTAAAAAAATTGAGGATAATACTGCTGCAGATGTAGAAATTCTTGTGCACTTACCGGCTGGGATTTCACCTGATAAAACAATCGATGCACTTTTTGCTTTTACTTCTTGCGAGAACTCAATATCTCCACTTGGATGTGTAATTGAGGACAATAAACCATTATTTGTTGGAGTTTCTGAAATGCTGAAAAGATCTACCGATCACACAGTTGATCTGCTTAAACAGGAATTAGAAATTAAGCTTAGAGAATTTGAAAATCAGTGGCACTTTGCTTCTTTAGAACGCATATTTATTGAAAACAGAATATATCGTGACATAGAGGATGAAGAAACTTGGGATGGAGTAATAAGCGCTATTAAAAATGGGCTTCAACCACATACAAAATATCTAAAACGTTATGTTACAGAAGATGACATTACTCGTTTAACTGAAATTCGGATCAAAAGAATATCCAAATTTGATATTGAAAAGGCACAACAAAAAATTGATGCTTTAGAGGAACAAATAGCTGAAACAAAAGGATATTTAATAAATCTAATTACCTACGCTATAGATTACTTTAAGAAATTAAAAGCTAACTATGGAAAAGGAAAAAATCGTAAAACAGAAATTAAAATTTTTGATGATGTTGATGCAACTAAAGTGATTATTAGAAATACTAAACTTTTTGTTAATAGAAATGAAGGTTTTATTGGGACTGGGTTAAAACGCGAGGAATATGTTTGTGATTGTAGTGATATTGATGACATTATAGTTTTTACAAGTGATGGAAAAATGATGGTTACAAAAGTTGATAACAAAACCTTTATTGGTAAAAATATAATCCATGTTGCTGTGTTTAAGAAAAAAGACAATCGTACAATATACAATATGATCTACAAGGACGGTAAGGCCGGAGCATCATATATTAAGCGATTTGCAGTTACCAGTGTGACTAGAGATCGTGAGTATAATTTAACAAATGGAAAGCCAGCGTCAAGCGTGCTGTATTTCTCAGCTAATCCTAATGGAGAAGGTGAATTGGTTACAGTTTTGTTGCGTCAAGTAGGAAATATAAAAAAGCTAAAATGGGATATTGATTTTGCAAGTATTAATATTAAAGGACGCGTTTCTAAAGGGAATATTGTTACTAAAAATTCCGTCAAGAGAGTTGAGCTTAAAGAAAAAGGTGTTAGCACACTTAAGCCAAGAAAGATATGGTTTGACAACACCATTCAACGCTTAAACGTAGATGGGCGAGGGGACTTAATTGGGGAATTTAGAGGAGAAGATCGTATTTTAATAATTACCCAGTCCGGCACAGTAAAAACAATAGTTCCTGAAATAACTTCTCATTTTGAAGATGATATGATAGTTTTAGAAAAATGGATTCCTAGTAAACCAATTTCGGCGATTTATTTTGATGGTGAAAAGCAAAAGCATTATGTAAAACGTTTCCTAATCGAAAACGAAAATAGAGAAGAAATTTTTATTTCTAATCATTCATCAAGCATTTTAGAAATTATATCGACAGATTGGCGACCAGTAGCACAAATATCATTTGCTAAAGAAAGAAATAAAGAAAGACGCAAGGATCTAAAAATTGATATCGAAGGTTTTATTAATGTAAAAGGCGTTAATGCACTTGGAAATCAACTGACTAAACATAAAATAAATCAAATAGATCTTTTAGATTCTTTACCATTCAACGTTCCTGAAAAAAAACCAGCTGACGAAATTGAAGTTATAGGAGAAGAGATTGTTAATGAATCAAAACCAACAGAATCTCGATCGGAAGTGGAACAAATTTCTAAACCAAATCAAAATAACAATGAGGATACACAATCAAGGTTATCTGATTCAGGAACTGATATTAATGATGAAGGGCAAATTACATTATTTTAGTTAATACGAGTTGCTTGACCTAAACGCTTGTTTGTTTCACCAACATAACTATATTCAAACTTGTAGCTATTATTAGTTGTGGTTAATATCTTTAAGTGAATATCTTTTCTCTCAGCACGATTTTTTGGATTAATCGTTTTAAATATCATTTCACAGTCATTGATCCAGCGAACGCTTGCAGTATCGATATTACCATTAAATTTCTCTATTTGAATTTTAGAGCTTCTAGTGAAATTAGAAGTATACAGAACCTCATTAATGATAATTTCACTTTTGTAAGTGCCCGTTTTAAAATAATTACAGTTCTGTTCAACTTGATAACAACTAACAAAAAGAGATAATACAGAAAGTATGAATATATATTTCATATTACAAAAATAGGAAAAAAACAGAGTGTTATAACTAAAATATTTTGCCTAATTATTTGTATTTTTTTTAAACTTACGCCTTGAAAGAAAAACACAATTCTACCAATTGTGACTGATTTTTTAATTTTATCATTTGTAAAGTTAGAATCTATGGTTATTGTATTTGATATTTCTTGCTTTAGTTCTTGATATGATGGAAACTTAACCACAACAATTAAAAACCAAATTAAATCAATATCGGGAAAGACTTTAATATTTCATATGTATCGTCTAAGCTTAGTTTATTACGTCCACTAATAACATGAGATATAATTGAGTGTTGTACTGAATTTTTTTAAGTTGAGAATTTAATTCAGTAACATCTATCATTGTTTACAATTATATATAATTAAAAATGTAAACTATAAATACAATTCACCAAATAATTGTAGTTTATTAGTGATTTAAACATAACAATTAACTTTAATTATATTTCTTAAATATATGATTAATAGTATTTTAAAAAGTTTTTTATGCTACACACAGTTTGTATTATTTATTTACAAACAATATCTAAACAAACTAAACTTTGCGTTGCACATGCATTTGTAAATTAATAATTGTCTATAAATTAAAACCTATATTGATTACATTTGCATAATATCATTATTTATATGTTTAGTTCTACTAATTTCCTTCACCAATACGATTCGTTGAAAGCTAAATCTTTGAAAAGTAGATCGCTATCTATTTTAGATACAGAGCCCCTTTTAAACTCTTTATCAGAAATATTCAAAGTAAGTATTTTGGGAAAATCTGAAGCTGGCTTACCAATACACGGAATTAAAATTGGTTCTGGAGAGAAGCGAATTTTGTGTTGGTCTCAAATGCATGGAAATGAAACCACAACTACTAAAGCTATCTTTGATTTATTTAACTTCTTTGAAAATGGATATTATAAAGACTTGTTAGACTCATGTACACTTTTTATAATTCCAATACTTAACCCAGATGGAGCAGTTGCTTACACACGATTTAACGCCAATAAGGTAGACTTAAATAGAGATGCTGCAATCAGATCACAAAAGGAAAGCAGCATATTAAGATCAGTTTTTGATAAATTCAAACCTCATTTTTGTTTTAATCTTCATGATCAACGTACAATCTACAGCGCAGGTAAACTTAATAACTCTTCAGTTATTAGCTTTTTATCTCCCTCGGAAAACCATGAGCGATCAGTAACAACCACCCGAAAAAAATCAATGTTTATTATTCAGTCAATTAATAGCGTACTTCAAAAATTCCTGCCAAATCAAATTAGCCGCTATGATGATACTTTTAATCCTAATTGTGTTGGAGATCAATTTCAGGCATCTGGAGTGCCTACAGTTCTTTTTGAAGCAGGTCATTATCCAAATGATTACCTTCGTGAACAAACACGAAAATACATTACACTATCTCTGTTTACAGCAATTAATTGTATAACCACAAATAAATATGATAAAGATGTTTCGTTGCTTTACTTTAATATTCCAGAGAATAATAAATTATTCAATGATATAATTATAAGAAACGCCAATATAAACTCAGGTGAACCAAGCGTGTTTTGTGATATTGGAATTCAGTACAAGGAAGTTTTAGGTACAAATGGAGTTGAATTTAAACCAATTATTGATTTTATTGGAGATTTGTCCACCAAATACGGTCATCGTGAAATAAATGCAAATTTTAATACAGTTTATAATCCTAAATTTGAAGTTTTATCAGAAAATTACGAAATCGATTTCATATTTGTAAAAACAAAAAAAATAACATTATTAGTTAAAAATAATTTACCATAACGAATCTTTTATTACATTAAAAATGTTAAATTTGAGATTATTTTGAATAATTAACAAAAAAACAAAAGTGGCAAAAGTAAAATTAGACGAGATTGATCATCAGATTCTAGATATGCTGATTGATAATACAAGAGTTCCATTCACAGATATTGCAAAAAAACTATTAATATCAGCAGGTACTGTTCATGTTAGGGTTAAAAAAATGGAAGATGCAAAAATCATTAAGGGTTCTTCATTAACTTTAGATTACCAAAAGTTAGGATATTCTTTTATTGCATATGTTGGTGTGTTTTTACAAAATACTTCTCAAACAAAGTTTGTTTTGGAACGTGTATACGAAATCCCTCATGTAACTGTTGCCCACATAACAACAGGTAAATTTAATATTTTTTGCAAAATCCGTGCTAAGAGTACAACTCACGCAAAAGAGATCATATTTCAATTAGATGAAATTGAAGGAGTATATCGTACTGAAACCATGATTTCGTTAGAGGAAAGTATAAATGACAAAAAACGTTTAATGCATTCTATTTTTAATGATTTATAACATTTATATATTTATGAATCATAATAACTAAATGCTTCGTAAATCATATCTTCATTAACAATTACATCAATTTTAGATTTACCGATACATTCAATTAATGCAAATTTAATTACACCGTGTGAATTTTTTTTATCGTATATCAAAAGCTCAATTATTGAGTTTTTGTCTTCATTATTAAATTTAATCAAGCCATATAAATTAATAAATGCTTTTTTTATTTGTGACAATTCTTCATTAGTTAACCCACAAGTTTTGTTAGACAAATAAGCTTCTAACACCATTCCAGCTGCAATGGCTTCCCCATGAAGCAAAGTAGTTTTGTTTTCACTGGATAAAAAATATGATTCAATCGCATGTCCTAAAGTATGACCAAAATTTAATTGCTTGCGTTCCCCATGTTCGTTTGGATCTTGTTTAACTACATCATTTTTAATAACTACAGATTCATGAATTAAGTGATCTAAATCACACAAATTTAAACTTTTTAAGCCGCAAAGGCGTCTCCAATATTCAGCGTCTTTAATTAACCCATGTTTTAACATTTCTGCTAATCCAGATCTGATCTCAGATTTTGATATTGATTTCAAAAATAAAGTATCAATTAATACCATTACAGGGAAAATAATTATACCAACTTGATTTTTTAGACTTCCCAAATCTACTCCTGTTTTTCCACCAACAGACGCGTCAACCATTGCTAATAAACTAGTAGGGACATTAATAAAGCTGATCCCTCTTCTAAAAGTTGAGGCTACAAACCCTCCTAGGTCAGTAACAACTCCACCTCCTAAGTTTATTAATAATGATTTGCGATCGGCACCAAGTTCTGAAAGGGTGTGCCATACTTGAGTACAAGTGTCAATATTTTTGTTAAATTCACCAGCTTCCATTTCAATAATTTCAAGTTCAGAAGAATAGCTAACATTAGCTAAAAAGTTTGGTAAACAATGATTATGAGTGTTTGTATCTACTAGTATGAAAATTTTACTGAAATTTGAACGCTCTAAAAAAGAATTCAGCTCCACATAGCATAGCTCGTTAAAGTAAATAGAGTAAGCACCAGCGTCGATAGATTTCATGTTTATTTGTATCTGAATTATGAAAGTGAAATTATTCACAAACTTACAAATAAAGTAGTTAGTATTAAATATATTTGTCTGGTTAAACAATTGGTGATTTATGAGTATTGATTTTAATAACACTAAAGTAGCATTTCACTTAAAATCGGATTCCGAATTAGAGCGTGCCTATTTTTTGTTTAAAATGATTTCTATTCATCCTCTAGTAAGAATTGGAACAACCGCCACTAATTTTGCTTTAAAAGTTAATCTACCTGTTGAAGGTTTAATTAGATCTACTGTATTTGATCACTTTTGTGGAGGAATTAATCAAATTGATTGTATATCTAAAATCAATGAGATGTATAACAGCGGTGTTCATAGCGTATTAGATTATTCTGTTGAGGGTAAAGAAGATGAGATTCAATTTGACTTGGCTGTTCAAAAAACTTTAGAATTAATTACTTTCTCCAAAAATAGTGACGCCATGCCAATTGCTGTATTTAAACCTTCAGGGTTTGGACGTTTTAAAATTTACAATAAGATAAGTGAAAATAAAGAATTAACCACTGCTGAGACTGAAGAATGGTTACGTATCAAAGAGCGTTTTAATTTGGTTTGTGGTTTTGGAAAATCAAATAATATTAAAATTCTCATAGATGCTGAAGAAAGTTGGATACAAAAAGCTGTGGATGATTTAATTTTAGAAATGATGAATCTATACAATAAAGAGTCTGTTGTTGTATACAACACCCTTCAAACTTATCGTTGGGATCGCCTAAATTATTTAAAGCAAATCCATTTAGCATCAAAAAAATTGAATTTTAAGTTAGGTATCAAATTAGTGCGTGGAGCTTATATGGAAAAAGAGCGTTTGAGGGCTTCTGAGTTAGGATATAAGTCTCCTATTTGTAAGACTAAAGAATTAACGGATATACTTTTTAATGATACTTTAAAATTTATCCTAGGTAATTTAAATCAAATTCAACCTTTTATTGGGACTCACAATGAGGAAAGCGCTGCTTTAGCCGTTAGCTTAATGAATGAATATAAAATTTCAAAGAATGATAATAGGGTTTGGTTTGGCCAGCTTTATGGCATGAGTGATCATATTAGTTATAATTTAGCTGCAAACGGCTATAATGTTGCCAAATATGTTCCTTTTGGACCTGTTAAGGATGTAATGCCTTACTTGATTAGACGCGCTGAAGAAAATACTTCTGTTGCAGGTCAAACTTCAAGGGAATTAAAATTAATTAAATTGGAGAAAAATCGTCGCAAAATCTAAAGGATTATTAATGTTTTTATTTCTACAAATTTAGGGCAATTTTCTACGACCATCTCATATTTTTCACCTTCTACAAAGTAAGTTTTGCATGGAAATGATTTAGTATCACTTTTACTAAAATTGATATCTGCATTTTTAAATATGTTATGCAGAGTTAAAGTGTCTATAATATTTTTATTTAATTTTTGTTGAACCGACTTTGAATATTTTGGTTTTTTGGTTTGAATATTTTTTAACACACGAGCATCTGGACCATAAGCGCAACTTGTTTTTTTTCCACTCAAGAAAAATATTAAAAACACTAGACCAATTGAAAAGCCCCCCATGTAGAAACCAAATCGATGTATAATTTTCATAAGTAAATTTTAAAAGATTAAAAGATTTGAATCGGTGCAGTCTAGATCAAACCAATTAGCTATCGTTTTATTTGTTAGAACACCGTGGTAAAAATACAATCCATTTTTCAATCCTTTGTCAAATCTCAATGCATTTTCAATCCCACCGTCTTCCGCGATTTTTAGCAAATAAGGGGTGAAGATATTACTGATAGATACAGATGAGGTACGAGCATACCTTGAAGTTATGTTAGGAACACAATAATGTATGACGTCATGTTTAACAAATGTAGGTTTGTCATGTGAAGTTAACTCGCTAGTCTCAAAACATCCACCCATATCAATGCTTACGTCTATAATGACTGCGCCAGCTTTCATTTGCTCTACTGTTGTTTCATCAACTAAAATAGGGGCTCTGGTTACTCCTTTAGCTGCACCAATAGCAACATCACAGCGCATTAATGCCTTTTGTAAATTTTTGGGTTGCATGGTTGAAGTGTATATCATTTGTCCTAAACTAGATTGTAAGTTTCTTAGTTTGGTTATTGAATTATCAAAGACACGAATATTAGCTCCTAAACCTAAAGCCGATCTTGCTGCAAATTCACCAACTGTTCCAGCTCCTAAAATTACAACTTCACATGGTGGAACCCCTGTAATATTTCCTAATAAAAGCCCATTTCCTTCATTTGTGATAGACATTATTTCTGACGCAATTAAAATTGACGCAGAACCTGCAATTTCGCTCAGTTGACGAACCGCAGGAAACGATCCATCTTGATCTTTAATAAATTCAAATCCTAATGCTGTAATTCGTTTTTTTGAAAGCTTAAGAAAGTAATTTTTGTGCTGCATTTTGATTTGAACTGCAGAAATTAAAAGAGCATTTGTATTTAGAAGATCAATCTCATCTAGTGATGGCGGTTCAACTTTAAGTACAATTGGACAACTAAATACTTTTGATCTATCATTTGTAATTTCTGCACCAGATTCACTATACTCATGATCATTGAAATTTGCATTATTTCCAGCCCCTGATTCGATAATAACGCGGTGGCCGTTACTGGTGAGCGCAGAAACTGCGTCTGGGGTCAGACAAACTCTCTTTTCAATGAATGAATTTTCTTTTGGAATTCCTATAAACAAAGATTTATTTTCTTTCAAAAGATCAATAGTCTCTTCTTTTGGAAGTAATTGTTCTTTGGTAAAAGGAGAAATTGGTTTATCCATAGCCTCTTATTAACAACAACTAATTTACAATTATTTTTGTTAGTTTTTAGTCATTTTTTTTCTGAAATATCTAATATTCTCCCGCCATCCTTAGCAAAATTTATTTGAACTATTGATACATTTTCAGGAAGTAAATTATTAATTTTTTCTGGCCATTCAATAAAATTCCAATGATTAGCTGCAAAATATTCTTCAATTCCTATGTCTAAGGCTTCATATTGATCATTAATTCTGTAAAAATCAAAATGATAAACAACATCATCATCTAAGCCATATTCATTAACAATTGAAAATGTTGGACTAGAAATATTACTTATACCTCCTAGCTCTTTAACTAGTGCACTTATTAAGGTTGTTTTGCCGCTTCCAATTTCTCCGTAAAACAAAATATTCTTTGATTTTACTTGATTTAGAATTACCCTAGCAGTTCGAGATAAGTCCTTTATTTTGTAGTGAATATTTTTACTCATTTATTTTGGATTTAATATAGCGAAAGGAATGATAACTTCTTCAAGTGAAATACCTCCGTGTTGGTAGGTGTTCCTGAAATAACTAACATAGTGATTGTAATTGTTTGGATATGCGAAAAACAAGTTATCTTTTGCGAAAATAAATGAGCTATTCATGGCTGATGATGGTAGGTATATTGATTTTGGATCTTTAACAGCCAAAACATCTTTTTGTTCATAAGACAAACTCCTTCCTGTTTTGTACCTTAGGTTAAGGCTTGTGTCTTTGTTTCCAATAACTTTAGAAGGGTTTTTAACATTAATAGTTCCATGGTCAGTAGTAATAATTAATTTAAAATTAAGTTCTTTCGCTTGTTTGATTATCTCTAACAATGGGGAGTTATCAAACCAACTTTTGGTAAGTGATCTGTATCCCTTGTCATTAGCAGCAAGCTCTTTAAGTACTTCCATTTCAGTTTTAGCATGAGATAACATATCTACAAAATTATATACCACTACCGTTAAGTGGTTTGAAGCTTTACTTTTAAATGATTCCGCTAGTTTTTGTCCAGCTTTTAAGTTGGTAATTTTGAAGTATTCATACTTCAAGTGAGATAAGCCAAGGCGTTTTAATTGAAATTCGAGTAATTCAGCCTCATACAAGTTTTTCCCACCTTCATCATTATCGTTTTTCCAGTATTGAGGAAATAATTTTTCTATTTCACTTGGCATTAAACCAGAAAATATGGAATTTCTGGCATACTGTGTAGCAGTTGGAAGAATACTAAAGTATAAACTATCATCTTGAGTTTTGTAATATTTATTTATACTTGGTTCAATAACTTTCCATTGATCATATCTTAAGTTGTCAATAACCACCATTAAGGTCTTTTGATTGTTATTAAGCGTATTTGCTATTTTATCTTTGAATAATGTGTGAGACATAATAGGCGCTTGATAATCTTCAAACCATCCAGTATAGGATTTTTCTATAAACTTTCCGAATTGCTGATTTGCTTCTGATTTTTGAGCCTCAAGAATTTCACTCATAGTTGGGTCGTTTGAGTTTTCTAACTCTAATTCCCAAAAAACGAGTTTTTTATATAATTGCTCCCATTCTTCAAATGAGCTGATTTCATTAAGTTCCATTGATATTTTACGAAACTCTTGTAAATAATTAGAAGACGTTTTTTCAGAAACTAAGCGATTGTGATCCAGATTTTTCTTTAAAGACAGAAGAATTTGATGAGGGTTTACAGGTTTAATTAAATAATCTGCTATTTTATTTCCAATGGCATCTTCCATGATATATTCTTCCTCGCTTTTAGTTATCATAACAACAGGAAGTGTAGAGTTTATTTCTTTTATAGCAGAAAGTGTATCCAAACCTGAAAGTCCTGGCATATTTTCGTCTAAGAAAACTATATCAAATTTATTTTCAGTTGAAAGTTCTATCGCTTCAGTCCCACTTTTACAAGAGGTGACTACGTAGTTTTTCTTTTCTAAAAATAGGATGTGAGGCTTTAAAAGTTCAATTTCGTCATCAACCCATAAAATATTTATATTTCCCATGTTATCAATTTATAAAAAAGAAGTGCTTTGGTTTTAGTATTTTTACAAAGTAAAACTTTTAAAGTAAGTTTCAAGTATAAATTTAATACTATAAACTTTGAATACGAACAACAAACTAAAAATATTTAACGATCCAATTTACGGATTTATTACAATCCCTAACACATTAATTTTTGATTTAATAGCTCATAGATATTTTCAGCGTTTAAGACGGATATCGCAAATGGGGCTATCTTATTTAGTGTATCCAGGGGCACATCACACTAGGTTTCATCACGCTTTAGGTTGTTTGCATTTAATGCAAAAGGCAGTAAGAATATTAAGGTTCAAAGGAGTTAGCATATCATCGTCTGAAGAAAATGGGTTATATATTGCTATTTTGCTTCATGATATTGGTCATGGTCCTTTTAGTCATGCTATGGAGCATAGTATTGTGGAAAATATAAGCCATGAATATATTTCCCTTAAGTTTATGGAAGTACTTAATATTGAGTTTTGTGGTAAGCTAGACACTGCTATTTCAATGTTTAAAGGCGAATATCATCGAAGGTTTTTTGGACAACTTATTTCAGGTCAATTAGACATCGATCGTTCAGACTACCTTAAAAGGGATAGTTTTTATACAGGTGTTTCTGAAGGCAACATTAACAGTGAACGACTAATTTCAATGATGACTGTTATTGATGATAATTTGGTTATTGAAGAAAAGGGTATTTATTCAGTAGAAAAGTTTTTAATGGCACGACGTCTGATGTATTGGCAAGTTTATTTACACAAAACAAGTTTGGTGGCTGAGCAGATGATCATTCGAGTTTTAAAACGTGCAAAGGACTTAGCGCTGATGAATGTAAAACTAAAAACAAGTTGTGCTCTTAGTTTTTTTCTTAATAATTCATGCGATGTCACTAATTTTAATACTGATTCTTTAAATCAGTTTTCATTATTAGACGACTACGATGTGATGTCAGCGCTCAAATCTTGGCAATTTCATAGTGATTTTGTTCTTAGTAAACTTTCTAAAATGATTTTAAACAGGACATTGCTCAAAATAAAATTTAAAAACAATCCCGTCTCAAGCTCCAAATTAGAAAAAATGACACAAATGGTGATGGAAGCTCACAAGTTAAACTCTAAAGAAGCTGATTATTTTGTGTTTAATGGATCCGTATCTAACTTAGCTTACGACCAAAAGCAGGGTGGGCTTAAAATATTATATAAAAACGGAAAGGTTAATGAAGTAATTAGTGCCTCTGATCACCTTTCTCTAAAAGTGTTATCTAAAACAGTCACAAAGCATTATATATGCTTTCCAGAAGACATTCTTTGATATTTTTTTTTACTTTTGCATCAATGAAATTTACAGCCATTCAAATATCAGAAGTTTTAAATGGAGTAGTTGTTGGAGACCCAACAACTGAAGTCCACACACTTTCTAAAATTGAAGAAGGCTCAATAGGATCACTTACCTTTTTGGCAAACCCTAAATACACACCTCACATATACACGACCAAGGCCTCAATTGTTATTGTCAATAATGATTTTATTCCTAAAAAAAAATTAGAACTAACACTTGTAAAAGTTGAAAATGCCTATTCTGCATTTACCAAACTTTTAGAATATTATAATTTATCAAAAAACAATAAAGTAGGTATTGAATCTCCATTATTTATTTCTGATTCGGCTTCTTATGGAGAAGATGTTTATATTGGAGCATTTTCTCATATTGGTGACCATGTTGTAATTGGAGATAATGTCAAAATTTATCCAAATACATTTATTGGAGATAATGTCACTATAGGATCTAACACAACTCTTTTTTCAGGAGTTAAAATATATTTTGATTGTATAATCGGAGCAAATTGTTATATCAACTCTGGTGCGGTTATTGGAGCAGATGGTTTTGGATTTTCACCTGATGATAATGGAGTCTATAAAAAAATACCTCAAATTGGCAATGTTATATTAGAAGACAATGTAGATGTTGGCGCTTCTACTACTATTGACAGAGCCACATTAGGGTCTACAGTTATTAAAAAAGGAGTGAAGCTTGATAATCAAGTTCAAGTAGCTCACAATGTAGTTATCGGAGAGAATACTGTAATTGCTGCACTTTCTGGAATTGCTGGATCAACAAAAATAGGATCTAATTGTCAAATTGGTGGTCAAGTTGGTATTGCCGGACATATTTCCGTCGGAGATAATGTTAAGATTGTAGGTCAATCGGGAGTTACTAAAAGTATCAAGGCAAATCAAACAATTAATGGCACTCCTGCTTTTAACAATTCAGATTTTAATAAATCCTATGTTCATTTTAAAAACTTACCAAAGATTATTAAAAATTTTCACTCATTAGAAAAAATATTTAAACATGATCATTAAAACTGAATCCAAGCAGACAACAATTACAAAAAAAGTTTCTTTGACAGGAGTGGGTCTTCACACCGGACAGGAGGTTACTATAAATTTTATTCCTGCAGAAATTAATGATGGTTATAAATTTCGAAGATTAGATTTAGAAGGATTGCCAATGATTAATGCAGACGCAAACTTAGTAACAAACACCCAAAGAGGAACTTGTCTAGAAAAGAATGGAGTTACAATCCAAACTTGCGAACATGTTCTGGCAGCACTAGTTGGCTTAGAAATTGATAATTTAATAATAGAATTAAGTACTTCAGAGCCACCTATAATGGATGGGTCCTCAAAATATTTTATAAAAGCTTTAGAATCAGCAGGAATCAAACAATTAGAAGCTTTTAGAGAGGTTTTTGTGGTTAAAGAAGTAATATCATACATTGATGATAAATCAGGAAGTGAAATAACTATTATACCTTCTGATAGCTATCAAATTACCACAATGGTTGATTTTGGCACAAAAATACTTGGGACGCAGAATGCCACACTACAAAACTTGTCAAATTTTAAAAAAGAAATTTCTGATTCCAGAACATTTAGTTTTTTGCACGAACTTGAATCTCTTTTAGAGAATGGCTTGATAAAAGGAGGTGACCTTAATAATGCTATTGTATATGTTGACAAACCTATTTCTAATGAAACGATGGAAAGACTTAAAAAAGCATTTAACAAAGAAGCTATTTCAGTTACATCAAATGGAATATTAGATAATCTTACATTACACCATCCAAACGAAGCGGCTAGACATAAATTGTTGGATGTAATTGGAGATCTATCTCTTGCTGGTATGCGCATACGAGGTAAAGTTATAGCAAACAAACCAGGACATTATGTTAATACTCAATTTGCTAAAAAAATATCAAAAATAATTAAACTTGAACGCCGTAACAAGGTCCCTTCAGTTGATTTAACTAAAACTCCTGTAATGGATGTAAATGCAATTATGGATATGCTTCCACACCGACCTCCATTTTTGTTTGTTGACAAGGTTTATGAATTATCTCCAAACCACGTTATTGGATGTAAAAATGTAACTATGAACGAAACATTTTTTCAGGGTCATTTTCCAGGATCTCCTGTAATGCCTGGAGTACTAATTGTTGAAGCTATGGCTCAAACAGGTGGAATTTTGGTTTTAAACACAGTACCTGACCCGGAAAATTATCTCACATTTTTTATGAAAATGGATAAAGTTAAATTTAAACAAAAAGTTGTTCCTGGAGATACATTAATTTTTAATTGTTCTTTAATTACTCCAATAAGAAGAGGTATTTGCCACATGCAAGGTTACGCATATGCAAACGGAAAATTATGTGCCGAAGCAGAGCTAATGGCACAAATATCAAAAGTTAAATAATAATTAAAAATGAATCAACCATTAGCTTACGTTCATCCTGGTGCAAAAATCGCAAAAAACGTGGTTATCGAGCCCTTTACTACAATTAACAATAACGTTATTATTGGTGAGGGATCATGGATTGGATCAAATGTTACAATCATGGAGGGAGCACGTATTGGAAAAAACTGTAGTATTTTCCCGGGATCTGTTATCTCTGCTATGCCTCAAGATTTAAAATACGACGATGAAGACACAACAGTTGTCATAGGAAATAATGTAACAATTAGAGAGTGTGTAACAATCAATCGCGGTACTACAGATAAAATGAAAACAGTAATTGGAGATAACTGTTTGATAATGGCTTACTGCCACATAGCACACGATTGTGTAGTTGGAAAAAATTGTATTTTTTCTAATAATAGTACGCTGGCTGGGCATACAACTGTTGGAGATTATGTAATATTAGCTGGAATGACTGCAATTCATCAATTTTGTTCCATAGGAAATCACTCTTTTGTAACCGGAGGATCTCTTGTCAGAAAAGATGTTCCTCCTTACGTTAAGGCCGCTCGCGAACCTTTATCATATGTAGGAATTAACTCTGTTGGTTTAAGAAGAAGAGGGTTTACTTCTGAAAAAATTAAAGAAATTCAAAACATATACCGAATACTTTATCAAAAACATTATAACAATTCACAAGCCTCAGAAATTATTGAAGCAGAAATGGAAGCAACACCTGAACGTGACGAAATTTTACAATTTATTAAAAATTCACATCGTGGTATTATGAAAGGATATTTTAAATCAAACTAATTAAGTCATGGCTAGCACATCAGATATAAGAAATGGATTATGTATAAAATATAATCACGATATTTTTAAAATTATTGAATTCTTACACGTTAAGCCGGGGAAAGGCCCAGCGTTTGTAAGAACTAAAATGAAAAGTGTTACTAACGGTAAAGTTATTGATAATACTTTCTCAGCAGGACATAAAATTGAAGAGGTCAGGGTTGAAACTCATAAATTTCAATATTTATACAATGATGGAGATACATTTCATTTTATGAATACAGCAGATTACACTCAAATTGAGCTACAAAAATCAGTTTTAGATAATCCTGATTTAATGAAAGAAGGAGAAGTAGTAACTGTACTAATAAATACTGAAGATAATTCACCTCTTTCAGTTGATTTACCTTCAAGTGTAACACTTACAGTTACATCAACAGAACCAGGCATAAAAGGAAATACTGCAACAAATGCTACCAAGCCAGCAGTTGTGGAAACTGGAGCTACAGTAATGGTTCCTCTTTTTATCAATGAAGGTGACTTGATTAAAGTTGAAACTACAAAAGGCACTTACAAAGAACGTATCAAAGCCTAATATGAAATTTAAAAAGTCTTATGAATTAAGAGAAATAGCATCTATTATTAAATGTAATTTTGTAGGAGATCCTTTGTTTAAAGTATTTGGAATGAACGAAATTCATGTTGTTTCTCATGGTGACATAGTATTTGTTGATCATCCTAAGTATTACAAAAAAGCACTTAATTCGAGAGCCTCTGTAATACTAATTAACAAAAATGTAGATTGTCCACAGGGAAAGGCATTATTAATTTCTGATGATCCATTTAGAGACTTCAATTTACTCACCACATATTTTAAACCTTTTAAACCATCTAATGTATCAATTTCTAAATCTGCGGTTATTGGAGAAGGAACTATAGTACAACCCAATTGTTTTATTGGTAATGATGTTGTAATAGGCAAAAATTCCATTATTCATTCCAACGTTAGTATCTTTGATGAAACTATAATTGGGGACAATGTAATTATTCAATCGGGAACAGTTTTGGGAAGTAATGCATTCTACTACAAAAAACGACCACAAGGATATGATCAATTAAAGTCAAGTGGAAGAGTAATTATTGAAAACAATGTTCACTTAGGTTCAAACTGTACAATAGATCGAGGGGTAACTGGAGACACCACAATAGGAGAAGGCACTAAACTAGATAATCTTATTCAAGTCGGTCACGATACTGTAATAGGAACTAATTGCTTGATTGCATCACAAAGTGGTATTGCAGGATGTTGTATTATTGAAAATGATGTTACTATTTGGGGACAAGTAGGAACAAATAGCGGGATAACCATAGGATCTAAATCAATCATATTAGGTCAGACTGGAGTGACTAAATCTGTTCAAGGAGGTAAAACATATTTTGGTACACCAATTGAAGAATCCAGATCAAAATTAAAAGAATTAGCATTACTTCGGAAATTACCTAGAATTATTAAAGAATTAAGAGATAAGTAAACTATAATAAATTTATACTTTAAAATCTTTAAAGTTTAAATTCAAAAAATTACATTTGCAAAGTTTTAAATATTTAATAAGTATTAAATGAGTGTATTAGTAAATAAAAATTCAAAGATAATTGTTCAAGGATTTACTGGGAGTGAAGGTACTTTTCATGCTTCTCAAATGATAGAGTATGGTACTAATATTGTTGGCGGGGTAACTCCGGGAAAAGGCGGACAAACTCATTTAGAAAAGCCTGTATTTAATACAGTCAAAGAAGCTGTTGATCAGGTTAATGCCAATACTTCTATTATTTTTGTGCCCCCTGCATTTGCTGCAGATGCAATAATGGAAGCTGCCGATGCTGGAATTAAAGTAATTATAACTATCACTGAAGGAATCCCTGTAGCTGATATGATAGTTGCTTCAAATTATATTAAAAATAAACCTTGTCGACTAGTTGGACCTAACTGCCCAGGTGTAATAACACCTGAGGAGGCTAAAGTTGGTATAATGCCGGGGTTTGTATTTAAAAAAGGTTGTGTTGGAATTGTTTCAAAGTCTGGTACTTTGACTTATGAAGCAGCTGATCAAGTTGTAAAACAAGGTTTGGGTATTACAACAGCAATAGGAATTGGAGGAGATCCTATTATAGGTACAACTACTAAAGAAGCTGTAGAATTATTAATCAATGACCCAGAGACAGAATGTGTAGTAATGATTGGGGAAATTGGTGGTCAACTTGAAGGAGACGCTGCTAAATGGTATAAAGATAGTGGTAGCAAAAAACCTGTAATTGGATTTATTGCAGGGGAAACTGCTCCTGCTGGTAGAACAATGGGGCACGCCGGAGCTATAGTTGGAGGAAGTGATGATACTGCTCAAGCTAAAAAGAAAATTATGAAAGAATGCGGAATTCATGTAGTTGAATCTCCTGCTGAAATAGGAAAAAAAGTCGCTTCAGTATTGTCAATATGAATATCTTAATATTAATAAATATTTAATTTTTTAAATCGTTAGATTAAGAGTTATTTTTTTTATTTTTTTAAATCCCTAAATAAAAATAAATATACTTTTTTTTATCACAATGGCTTCTCTTTACTATATTTGAATAATCAATCATCACACATTTTTTATGAAATTACTTGAAGGAAAAACAGCAATTATCACTGGTGCTAGTCGAGGTATTGGAAAAGGAATTGCAACTATCTTTGCTGAACATGGAGCTAATGTCGCATTTACCTTCAGTTCTTCTGTTGAAGCTGCTAAAGCCTTAGAGAAAGATCTACATGCGCATGGAACTGTTGTGAAAGGATATCAAAGTAATGCTGCTAGTTTTGATGATTCTCAAAAACTAGTAGAAAGGGTTCTTAATGATTTTGGAACTATTGATATTTTAATTAACAACGCAGGCATTACAAAAGACAACTTACTTATGCGAATGGGTGAAGATGATTTTGATAAAGTAATTGAAGTGAACTTAAAATCTGTTTTTAATATGACTAAAGCGGTTCAGCGTACTATGCTTAAACAGCGCAAAGGATCCATTATTAATATGAGTTCGGTAGTAGGAGTTAAAGGAAATGCGGGTCAAACTAATTACGCAGCTTCTAAAGCTGGTATTATTGGTTTTTCTAAGTCTGTTGCCTTAGAGCTTGGTTCTAGAAATATTAGAAGTAATGTAATTGCTCCTGGATTTATTGAAACCGAAATGACTGCAAAATTGGATAAGGAAACAGTTTCTGGATGGCGTTCAGGTATTCCGTTAAAACGGGGCGGTTCTCCGGAAGATATAGCTAATGCTTGTGTATTTCTTGCAAGTGATCTTTCTAGTTACATAACTGGACAAACTTTAAATGTTGATGGTGGTATGCTTACTTAATGCGTTAAATTAACGTGATTATTCTTTAAATTAATGATAAGCAATCATACAATATTATATATTATAGGATCTGGAATTTTAGCGCTTTTATTAGCGCTTTTTCAGTATATATATAAATCTGATCGGAATAATATTAAATGGTATTTAGCAATTCTGAGATTTATCACAATATTTCTATTACTTCTACTTATAGTAAATCCAAAGTTTGATAAAGAAGTAATTAAAATAATAAAACCTAAACTTGTACTAGCAGTTGATAACTCACAATCAATCAAGTACTTAAATAAAGATAGTCTGACTAAATTTTTAATGCAAACTATCCTTGGTAGCTCAAAAATAACTGAAAAGTTTGATACAATAACTTATACTTTTGGAGAACAGCTAAATCAAAGTTCTGTCGTAAATTTTAAAGATGAGAAAACAAATATCAACCAGGCTCTTCAAGATATTCAAGTTATTTATGAGCCACAGATTTCACCCATAGTTTTAATTTCTGATGGTAACCAAACAACAGGTAGAAACTATGTGAATTCATCAAAAACTTTTAATCAGGCTATCTTTCCGTTAGTTTTAGGGGATACTATAAGTGAAACTGACTTAAAAATTCAGAACATAAATAATAACAAATACACTTATTTAGAAAATAAATTTCCTGTTGAAATTATTTGTTCATACGTTGGAAATGAACCTATTCTTTCGGATTTAGTAATCTCATCTCAAGACAATATTGTATTTAAAGAGCAATTAAATTTTTCAACTAGATATAATTCAAAAATAATTACACCACTAATTAAATCTTCTAAAGTAGGCAGACAATCTTACAAAGTTTATTTAAAGCCTATCCAAAATGAGAAAAATATACTAAATAATCTTAAAAACTTTTCTATAGAAACTATTGATGAATATAGTAAAATAGCTCTAGTATCTACGATGTCCCATCCAGATTTAGGAGCATTAAAAACCTCAATTGAAACCAATAAACAACGTAGTGTTGATATCCTTCGTCCAGATGAATATATCTTATCTAAAAATACATACAGAGTAATAATTTTATACCAGCCAAATATTAAATTCGAAAGAGTGTTTGAATTAATAAAACAAATGAATAATAATACGTTGATTGTTGCAGGAATATCAACAGACTGGACATTTTTAAACAAAATTCAATCAGATTTTAATAAAAAATCAACTAATCAGAACACATTAGTTCAGGCACAAATAAATACTGAGTTTACCAGTTTTGATATTAATGATTATAATTTTAATTCCTATCCACCACTAAATACTGATCTTGGTGAAATTTCAATCAATACAAAATTTGAAACTCTATTAGATAGATCTAAAAATAATAATATTTCTAGCCCTTTATGGTTTACTTATGAAAATACTAAATCAAGAAACTCTCTAGTATTAGCTGAAGGTTTATGGAAATGGCGAATGCACTCGTTTATACAAGAATCTGACTTCAAAAAATTTGACTCATTTATATCAAAAATTATTCAGTATTTAGATATTAAAAAACAAAATAATCGTCTTGTTGTCAATTACGAATCTATTTATGATGGAAATCAAGATTTATCAATCAAAGCTCAATATTACAATAAAAATTATGAATTAGATTTAAATGCTGAAATCAACATAAAATTCAAAAATAATATTTCCGGAGATTTAATTGAACTACCCATGAATATAAATAATTATTTTCATGAAATTGATCTTAATGTACTTGATTCTGGGTCTTATTCATTTGAGGTTAATGTGAATAATGAAGTACATAACAAAACAGGGATGTTTGAAATATTAGAACCTAATATTGAAAAACAACTTATAAATGCAAATATTAATGACCTAAAACAACTTTCTAAAAACACTAATGCTAAGCTTTTTCTTGATTCACAAGTTAATCAACTAATTGAGGAATTAATAGCTGACAATCGCTTTTATAGTAAGCAGAAAATAACCAAAAAATCTGTATATTTGTTTGATATTACTTTCATTTTATTTATACTTTTTGTAAGTCTTTTCTTAGAGTGGTTAATTAGAAAGTACAATGGTTTAATTTAATAAAAAATAAAAAAATGCAAAATTTACCCAAAATCGGACTTCCCATTATAGTAATAATCGGGGTGTTTTTTATATTAATTTCTAAATCAGCAGTTACAATTGGACCTGGTGAAGGTGGTGTCTTGTTTGAAAGATTTGGAGACGGAATTGTAACAGAAAAAACCTATGGTGAAGGTTTTCAAATTGTAGCCCCATGGAACAGTATGCTCATACACAAAGTAAGACAGCAATCTATTTCGGATGAGATGAACGTTCTTTCTGTGAACGGATTAGAAGTAAAAGTAAATGGAACTATATGGTATGAGCCAGAATTTGAAAATCTTGGTAGTTTAATAAAAACGAAAGGGGAGGACTATGTCACAGAACTACTTAACCCTGCGGTTAATGCCGCTGCACGTAGTGTAGTTGGTCGTTATACTCCAGAACAGCTTTACTCCAGCAAACGAGATGTAATTGAACAAGAAATTCTTGATGAAGTAGTCAACCTATTAGATGGACAATTTTTAAATGTAAAACGTGTATTAGTTGAAGACGTCAAATTACCTAATACAATCAAGAATGCTATTGAAAGTAAATTAAAACAAGAACAAGAGTCCTTAGAGTATGAGTTTAGGTTAGTAACAGCTGATAAAGAAGCTCAAAAGGTGCGTATTGAAGCACAAGGTAAAGCTGATGCAAATAGGATCCTAAGCGCATCACTTAACGATAAAATTTTACAAGATAAAGGGATTGAAGCTACTGTGAAGTTATCTGAATCACCGAATAGTAAAGTGATTGTAATTGGATCCGGAAAAGATGGATTACCGATTATATTGGGAAATCAATAAGTTATTGATAAAATCAAATACTAACCCGTTTGAAAAGTCAAATGGGTTTTTTTATTTAAAAATTTAACATAATATCTTATGTAACTTTTTATAAAATTTCGAATCTATAATCATGTTTCAAAAAAAGTTTTATTATTTAGTAAAAGTACAGTTTTTGGGTTATCGCTTTCATGGATGGCAAAAACAACCAAATACAAAAACTGTGCATTTAATGATTGATAGAACTTTGAATTACATATTAGGGGAGCAAAGCTTTAAAACACTTGGTGCTGGACGTACAGATGCGATGGTTTCAGCGAATGAAGCTGCATTTGAACTATTTTTAGATCTTAAACCAATAGAAAATATTTCAGAGTTTTTAATACTATTTAATCAAAATCTACCACAAGATATTAGAGTATTAAGTATTGAACAAGTAGATGCAAAGTTTAATATAATTAAAGATTCAAAAATAAAAGAGTATCATTACGTTTTTGCTCACGGAAATAAGTTTCATCCATTTTCCGCTCCCATTTTAACAACCATCCTAGAACCTCTAGATATTAATATTATGAAATTTGGTGCGCAATTGTTTAAAGGTCAAAATAATTTCAAAACATATTGCTATAAACCGACAGATGAAGGACTGTATCAAAGAGAACTCCTTCAATGTGAATTGGTTAATAACACCTTGTATACTGCTAACTTTTTTCCAAAACAAAGCTATATTCTAAAAGTGGTTGGAAAAGGATTCGGAAGGCATCAAATACGATTAATGATGGGGGCATTAATTAAATTAGGAAAGGGTGAAATTGACATAGAATTTATAAAAAATAGCTTGAAACCAAAAAGTAATCATGTCATGGATTATATCGCACCTGCTTCTGGATTAATATTACATAAAATTAAATTTAATTAGTAAATATGATCTCTAAAAATGTCTTTAATTTCCTAGAAGCCTTAAAGAGTCATAATAACCGTGAATGGTTTAAAAGTAACATCTCCACTTTTAGAACTGTTGAAAGCGAAGTAAAGAATTTTCACAGTCATTTGTATGATCAACTTAACCAATCAGATTCCATAGATAACTTTAAAGTATTTAGAATTTACAGGGACGTTCGATTTTCAAAAAATAAAACTCCGTACAAAACGTATTTTAGCGGTAGCTTCCATCGAACCAAACCTGAGTTAAGAGGGGGGTATTATTTACATCTAGCACCTAACAATGAAAGTTTTATAGCTACAGGTTTTTGGAATCCTGACAAGGAAGATCTTATGCGCCTCCGAAAAGAATTTGAAATAGATGCAGACGAATTTAGAGCGATTATAGCGGAACCCCGATTTAAAGCTAATTGGGGACCTCTTATGGGTAACGAACTAAAATCTTCACCGCGAGGATTTGCTAAACAACACCCCAATATTGATTTGATTCGTAAAAAACAATTCATATTTAAAAAAGCCTACACAGACAAGGAGGTACTTTCAGATCAATTTCTTCAAGAAGTGATTTATAGCTTTATGGTTATTCGTCCTTATTTTGACTATATGAGTTCTATATTGACCACAAATCTTAATGGAGAGCCTATTTTGTAGGAGAATACTCAGACATTAACTGAACATTACTGATCAACCTTTCCTTTACAATACCCGTCATGCGTTTATTTAAATTAGAAGCGTTTTTAAGGTATTCAGAATATTCCTCAACTGAAAACAAGCCAATTAATAGGTTTCTAAAAGTATTTCTAAGTTTACTGTCCTTAGCGATGGCTGACTCAATATAAAGTATTTTCTTTTCTGTTGATAAATCAAAAAAAACATTCTTGTATTTTGTACAAAACTGTAAGAAAACAGCAATTAAAAGGTCGTTTTGAAATTTAATAATAGGACGTAATACAGTATTCTGAAAATATTCTTCAATTGACATGTCTGTTTTAATCGTATTTATTAAAATTTTTGGACGCAAAGAATTTAGATGTAAATCTCTTGAACACACAGGCTAATAATTTGTGGGTGTTAAGATAGAAGGTTCCGAAATCACCAAGTAAAAATCGGGAACTGAAGCAATCATGTGATCAAAAATATCAGCAATAATATACTCATAATTTTGCCAGCGTTTATCACTACTAAAAGCGTAGATTTCTATAGGTAAACCGTAGGCAGTTGGTTGTAACTGTCTCACCATAACCATTAAGTCTTTGTTTATTGCAGAGTGCTCTTGAATATAAGTTTCCATATATTTTCTAAACAAACCAATATTCGTGAGATTTCTGCCGTTGATTAAAATTGATTTATCGACTGAATTAGTTTGGTTATAATTATTTATGTCTTCTGAACGCTGAATTACATATTCAGAAATTAATTGAATTTTAGAAAGTTTAAGAATTTCGTCTTGATTTAAATTTTTAACGCTTTCCATTCTAATATTTAAGGCACGCTTGATTCGCCTGCCTTTAGACTCGTCCATACCTCTCCAGTTTTTGAAGGAATCAGAAATCAGAGCATAGGTAGGAATAGTTGTAATTGTATTGTCAAAGTTTTGAACTTTAACAGTAGCGAGATTAATTTCTATCACATCACCATCAGCACCAAATTTATCAAATGATATCCAATCTCCGATACGAACCATGTCATTTATAGACACCTGAATACTTGCTACAAACCCTAAAATAGTATCTCTAAATACTAATATTATAATTGCAGAAACAGTTCCTAATCCAGCTATAAACTCCCAAAAAGAAATGCCTGTAATAATAGCTACCATTACAAAAATACCAGTAAGCCATACAAACATCATAATTACTTGAATATAACTGTCTACAGGTTTGTCTTTAAGGAAAATAAGAGTTTTAAAGTAGGATTTAATAGAATTTAAAATACTTCTAACACCAATTATTAATAAGATAATTCCGATCACTAAAATAGATTTCTGACTAAAGTCTTGTAGAAAAATATTATCAAAAAATAGACTTGGAATAAACTTATATGCAATAATGAATGGAACAAAATGGGCTATATTGCGTGGCACATTATTAATCACCATAATATCGTCAAAGTCAGTTTTAGATTTGGCTGCAATTCTAGAAAATGTAGCTAATAAAGTCTTACGAATGACATAATCAACTAAAATAATGATTAAGATCAATCCAATAAACAATACTGAATGTGTAATTAAATCAGAAAAATAAGAGGAAACTTTCAAGGAAAGTAACAGATCATTTAATTGATTATATAAATATTCCATAATAGTTTTAGTTTAGTTTTCTTAGTTTATGTTCAACAATAAAAGTTCCAAATGGGATTATGGATGCTAATGAAATCAAAATAAAATGCTTTTTAAACCAAGAATGATCCAAACGCATTACAATTGCAAACGAAATATAGGCCATAAACAAAAAACCATGAGGCATCCCTAGAGTTTTCACAATTGTCACATCGCCATTGATGTACTTTAAAGGAACACCGACAAATATTAATAGGACATAGGAAAGACCTTCAAAAAAGGCAATTAAACGGAACGCAGTTAACATTTTTATAATTTATTTTCATTTATGCTAAATTAATAAAGTATTGGCAATAGTCCACATTGTTAATCCATATATTCTATTTTACATAATATAAATTATAGGACAAAAGTAGTTATATGATGATTTGTTAAGAAGTAATATACTGCAAAGTATTTTAAAATTCTGCTAAAACAATTAAAAGTGGTTAGATTAAATACTCTTGAAGTATTTTGTGAATCCAAAAAATATGAAATTAAATGAATCTTTATTTAATTTCAGAGACTTCTGCAACTGTAACTATTTTTCCAAAAGTATTTCCCCAGCTATGGTTCGTATAATTCATCACATCTGCAATTTCCTCAGCGCTAAGACCCATTGGTGGCATGTATTTGTCATATTCAACACCATTTACCTTAATTTTTCCCTTTAATCCAAACTTAAGTCCTTTAATACTTGCATCCCTGTTTGCTTCTAAATAGTCTGAATTAGCCAAAGGTGGATATATTTTATTAACTCCATTCCCATTCGGCAAATGACAACTTACACAAAAGTCTGAATAAACTATATTTCCTCGCTTTATACTCTCCTTAAGTGCTTTGCTTTGACTTTGACTCTTCACAGTTTTATAAGATGTATACATTATATCGGTTGAATAATTAAAAAACATCATCAAAAAAATTCCGATTAATAGAAATGCAAAACTTAATAACTTCATATATTTTTTATTTATTTGGAATAATTTTTACAATACCTACCCCTTCTAATGATGCATAAACATAGCCATCTGTACCTTGTCGAACGTTTCTAACCCTACCCATTCCTTCGAGGATTTTTTCGCGTTTAACAACCTTATTATTTTCTAACACAAGTCGTTCTATATATTCAAATTTTAAAGAACCAATCAAAAGATTGTTTTTCCAATCTTTATACTTGTCAGATGTTATATATGCCATGCCGCTAGGCGCTATTGAGGGAACCCAATAGAACAAGGGTTGTTCCATTCCTGGTAGATCTGTATCATCTGTAAAGCTTGTTCCCGAATAATTAATACCATAACTGATAAGTGGCCATCCAAAATTACCCCCCTTTTTTATGCGGTTGATTTCATCTCCACCTCTTGGTCCATGCTCATGTACCCAAATTTCACCTGTATCTGGATGACAAATCATTCCTTGTGGGTTTCGATGCCCATAGCTATATATAGCAGTTTTGGCGCCTGGAAAGTCCAGAAAAGGGTTATCGTTAGGAATACTACCATCATCGTTGAGCCTGTATATTTTTCCACAATCTCGCGTTATATCTTGTGGGTTAACGTCTCTATTTCCACGGTCTCCAATAGAAAAATACAAATACCCATCTTTATCAAATTCAATACGAGACCCAAAATGTTGTCCCCGTTTAGAGTTTGGTTCCGCTTTGTATAAGCGTTCTACAGACGTTAATTTAGTACCAATAAGTTGTGCTCTGATTAGTGTGGTATTTCCGCCCTCCCCTTCCCCATCAGAAGAAGAATATGTGATATATAGCCATCCATTTTCTCGGTAATTCGGGTGTAGTTCTATATCCATTAAACCTCCCTGTCCACGTAAATATACTTCTGGGAGTCCCATAATTTTTGTTTTCACTCCAGCATTATAATGAATTAACTCTCCAGATTTTTCAGTAATTAAAATTGATCCATCTGGAAGAAAAACAAATCCCCAAGGGATATCGAGCTCTTTAACTACCACTTCGGTTGTGTAATCAATGGTTTTAGGGTCGTCAGCTATTATAATCGACTTATGTTTTTGTGCACAAGCAACTATCGAAATAAAACTAATTATAAGTAATAAGTTTAAATTTTTCATAGAACTTAATTTTAGTGTTAAAATTAATGATACTAATTTATAATACATAATTAATTTTGATTCCTGAGTAATAATTTAAAGGTATTCCAGGATAATAGTAGCGGGGTGGACTTCCGTTGAAACTACGGGCATTAATTAAAATTTGTGATGCATACGATTCCCCAAAGAGGTTATCCACTCCTAGAAAAAAGTTAATCTTTAGTTTTTTAAGTCCCTGATTTTTATATCCAATTTTTAAATTGGTCAATGCATACGAATCACTATACAAATGATTGCTGTCTGACATTGGCTGACTTCCAACCTGTTGAAAATTAACAGCTCCATAGAAACCATACTCTGTAGAAATATTCATTCCAGCGTTCAATAAAATGGATGGAACCCCCGTTAAATCGTTTCCTGAGAAATCATCGTCACCATCAATAAATTCTTTAAACTTAAAGTGATTGAAGGTTCCATTGACAAATGTGCTTAATTCGAATTGTTTTTTGTCAATCCAAGAATAATTTAGTCCAATTTCTAATCCGTCATGTCTGGTTTGACCTGCATTAATTCCTATATATTGGTCGTTTGCTAACCGTCTTGACACCACTAAATTTTTTATATCCAATCGATACAAAGCTAAGTTAAACTGTAACTTATTTTTATAAATAGCACCTCTAGTTCCGACCTCATAATTCCATCCTGTTTCTGGTTTTAGGTCTGTGTTTATTTGCCCATTTGGCAATAAGGTTTCTGCTAAAGAAATTGGAGAAAAGCCATGACTAACAGTTGAGTACAAGCTAATGTCACTATTTGCTAAAAATGAAAAACCAATTTTAGGGGACAATATGCGTCTAAATTGATAAGAACCTGATTGATCAGGGTTAGCTTCAGAAACTACGAAGTTGTCTTTTAGTTTATAAATTGTTTTGTTATAATTCAAACCAAATTCAAGTAAAATATTTTTACAAAGTTCATAATTAGTTTCTAAAAAAATATTATGGTAAGATCTGTCTTCATTAAAATCAGATAAAGAGATACCTTTCACACTCCCCGTTTCATCTGGAAAATCTTCATATAGATTCTGGAATGTTTTTGAACGGTAATGATCTTTAAAGAATTCCCCTCCAGCTGTAACGTTAAGTGGATTTTTAAATAACTGTACCTTTCCTAGTAAGCGGCTTCGTATTCCGTATGCCATACTATATTCCTCTAAAATATTAAATGGTCTTGGCTCATAACTATCTCTAAATGATCCAAAGACACTCGTTATTTGTTTGAATCTCTGTTTAGTATTATGATTCCAAGTAATTCCTAATAATCCACGTTTTGACTCCTCAAATCCTTTGGATTTACCCCATGTATAAGCAGCTTCTTTAGGGGAATTTAAAAAAGTAGATTTATTTACAGAACTAGGAATGAATGCTTTTAGATCTACATAGCTTGCTACTATCGAGAGTTCATTTTTATAATCGACATAATGGTTGGTGGCTAGTGTAAAGGTTTGTCTGTCGTACTGGTTGTTGTCCCTATAACCTTCGGAATGCGTATTGCTGTACACACCTCTGTAGCTATTGTTTATGGACCCATGGTTAAAATTCAAGCTACTTTTTAACAGCCCAAAAGATCCCATTGTCAATTGACTATGAACAGATGTTTCTCGTAAAGAGGGATTTTTTGGTAAGAGGTGAATTACACCACCCAAACCAGCACCATAAACACTTGACGGGGCTCCTTTAACCACTTCGATCCTAGAAATAGAAGCAAGCTCAAGGTCTTCGATTGCTGTCTCACCACTGCCGTTGGTTAGTGGAATATCTTTGAAATATGCTCTTATTTTTGAAGTTCCATAAAGTGTTCGTGATCCAATTCCTCTGATTGTTAGTCTATTAGTATTCAAGGCACCACTTTGCATAAAAACACCTGGAACTCTATTCACGACTTGAGCGATGTTAGTATCATTTCCTGTGTTGATTTCTTTTTGAGAAAGAACTTCAACGGATGTCATGGCTTTTTTAAGCATTTTAGGAATCTGATTTGCATTAATGATCACTTCATTTAGTTCTAGTGCACTTAGACTTAACTGCACTGTAAAAAAATCAGTTGAATTTATCGTTAGGGTCTTTGATAAATACCCATTTTTTTTAAATAGGAATTCACCTTGAGAAAGAAGAATAAAATATCCTGAATCATCTGTAATTTGAACTTGATTTGTTTCTAAGTTATAAATACGAGTCTTAGCAAGCGAGACATTTGTATCTGAATCTATGACTCTTCCCTGTATCTGCGCTTGTGGAATGCTGAGAGTTAGCAAAAGAAGACAATAAGTAAAAAATGTATTCATTAAAAGTAAATGATTTATTTAAAATGCAAAATAACATTATTTCATATAATTTTTTTTTACAATAAAAATATTAGGCAAAGGAAATATTAATAAGATCCTGTAATCGCTTCAATAACGCCTAACGCAGCGCATTCACCAGATATTATGGCAGCGTTTAAAGACCCATTCAATTGAGTATCACCTGCTAGAAATAATGAATTTGTTAAACGGGTTTCAGAAGGTATCATATCATATTTTAAATTATCTAACTTTGGTAGAGCTTTAGGGACATCATAGATTTCAATTAATTTAATTGTTTTAATTCCACAATAGGATAATAATTCTTCCTTTACAGCTACTACAAGTGCTTCATGAGAGAGACTCTGAGTGTCTATTACCGTGACTGATAACAGCTCACTAGCTGGCTTTGATCTTGTTTTTAGACTGCTATTATAAAAAATATTATTAACTAAAGAGCCTGGTTTTGAAATCAAACCGATGAGTTGTTTATTAATTACTCTCGTTTCTGTCTCAAAATATAAAGTCACACAGGACTTCCAATTTATTGATTGGCTATTTAAATTAGGTACTAGTTCACTGGCTTCACTAGCAATGATGGTGTAATCACTTTCTATACAAGTTCCATTAGTAAGAATGATTTCAGTTTCTTTTAGTGTTTCTACCTTCGTATTATATTTAAATTTTGTGGTTTTTAAATTTTCTAATAATTGCTTTGGAATTGCCTCAATTCCTGACTTAGGTAATGTGGCATGACCTTCACCAAACATTTTATAAACAAATTCAAACATTCTGCTTGAAGTTTGAAGTTGATTTTCTAGAAAAATACCACTAAAAAAGGGTGTGAAAAAGTTGGTAATTATCGCTTCAGAAAAACCAAATTTTTGTAAATATGAGTGGGTAGTTTGTTCTTTTGCTGCAAAAATATTTGATAGCGATTTCTTTTTTAAATACAGATTTAGCTTTAAAATTTTAAACTTATCACGGAGTGTCCCGATTCCAGAAAAAAGGGTTGAGAATAACAAGCTGGGAGATCTAAGTGGATCACCTATAATCTTATGTCCATTAGAAGAAAAAATAGAAGCTCCTGGTAAAAAATTTTGGAGTTCTAAAGCCTTATAATCAAGGTGTTTTTGTGCTGCGGGATAGGCAGTTAGCAATACCTGAAATCCATGATCCAATTGATAACCTTCAATTAAATCTGTTTTTACGCGCCCCCCTACTCGGTCAGTAGCCTCAATAATTACAGGACTAAACCCGTGATTCTCTAACACTCTGGCAGCAATTAGTCCACTTACACCAGCGCCTACAATATGTATTTTTACATTCTTTTTAATCATCAGTTAATTAAATATCCTAAAATTACCTCGCATTGACATGTTTTTTTAATAAACGTTTCTTTTCTTTTTGAACAGCAGGGTGTTTTTTATGCCCCCAAATTTTATCTCTCGCTAATCGAGAACTCTGCTGCAAATCTATAATAGGTAGCGGATACACCTCTCCAATAACAACCCCGCAAAAAGTCTGTTCCATGGCTGTCATGGTCCAAGGTTCGTGAATGTACGTCACTGGAACATTAGTTAGTTCTGGAATCCATTTTTTTATAAAGATTCCTTCAGGATCATGATCTTGTGAATTTTTCACTGGGTTGTATAAACGAACTGTATTTATGCCTGTAGTCCCAGCTTGCATCTGAAACTGTGGATAGTGTATACCAGGCTCATAGTCTAGAAACTGTCTAGCAAGATGGTAGGTCCCTTCACGCCAATCTTGGTCTAAATTGAGTGTTAAAAAAGAAACAACCATGGCGCGCATTCTAAAATTAATCCAACCTGTTGTTTCAACAGCCCGCATGCACGCGTCAATCAAAGGGTAGCCTGTGGTCCCCGTTTTCCATGCTTTTATAAACGCCTCATTTTTTTCATGAGGCAAAAGCTCATAACCGCTATTAATACATTCGGTCTCATAACGACATTCCATTTCAAATTTTTGTATAAAATGACAATGCCAATGCAAACGAGTAAGCATGGCCGAAAACGCTTTGCTATTTTTGGTTCCATTGGGATGGGTTCCAATAAAATGAAAAGCTTGTTTAACACTCATATTGCCCCATGCTAAATAAGGAGATAAGCGGCTGCAAGACTTTCTACTTTCCGCTGGTTTGGAAATATGTCTTTGATAATTAAACCCACGTTGATTGGTAAAAGACTTTAGATACCGCCAGGCATTTTTTTCTCCTGCTGGTTGGTAATGACTGGGGTATTCCATTAGTTTAGATTCAAATTTTGAAGGTATTATAAAGGGATGTACTAAGCACACATCTTTAGAAATTGTGTAGTTGTTTTGAAGGATCGGCGTATGCATTTTTTTGTGCCATTGCTTGTTCCAGTCTTTCCTGTTTTTTATACCTCTTAAAATACCATCTCGCTGTGATTCATCCCAATTAATTTGATTGGATTTGCAAACCTTTTTTATTTTTTTATCACGTTCCCAAGAGGCTTGCGTCCCACTTTCTTGGTAACTGAATATGGAATTAATATCAAATTCTTCATTCAAATAACTAAACACATCAACAGCCTCACCATAAAACACTTCTACTCGCCTATTAAATTCACTTAATACTTTATCTAAAGCGGCTATTGAATGGTATACAAACTGCAAATGTCTTGGGCTAGTATCTGGATACTCGATCCTAGAAGGTTCGAAAATATAGATAATGATATACGAAATCCCAGAATTTTCAGCCTTTAACAAAGGTTCATGATCCTGAGAACGGAGGTCTCGTTTTAACCAGACAATATTGAGAGCTTTTGAACTCAATACCTAAGTTGTTTTTTGCATTTTTTCCAAAAAGAAAAAAAGGATGGAAAATAGCCTTGAACATCAAACATCCAATCTCTGGAATCTTGACTACCGCGATAATGCCCACTTAACGGATGTTCTTTAAAAAAAAGCGTTTTAAGATTGAACTCTTTAACAAGCGTATCAAACTCCCCAATATAAATTTGAAGGTTATTTATATTGTCGTTAGAAAGCCGAAGAATAAAATCAATTGTATTTTGAGAGACTGGATACTGCTCAAAATGCGACGGTTCCAAGAGTAATATTCTATTGGCTGAAATATCATTTTTCCAAACAGGGTCTAGATTATAAAAGTTATAAATACAACTGGGAAGATTTGGGTTTATCGTTACATCTGTTTGTTTGGGAAGCGTCGTCACTAATTTAATTTCTGGGGTGTCCTTTAAAACTTCAGGAATTGGTAATGAAGCAAACGCTTCATAAGGCACGTCTAAAAAGGTATTTTTCTGGGCTGTAAAGCAGTACTTGTTGATGTTGTCTTGGTTTGCTACATATTTTTTATTAGCGTTTGCTCCGGCTACCCATTGCCAGCTTAAAGCATTACTGGCCCAATCGGCATCTAATAAATGGAAATACATCCAATGGGCAGGGGTTTTCCAATGGCTTTGAGCCATATTGCAAGCAATCGCTGCCGTATACATTCTTAAATGGTTGTGCATATATCCTGTACTGTAAAGGGATTCTATAGCTGAATCTACAGCTTCAATGGTTGTTGAAGCTTGTACAATTGATTTGGAAATGGAATGATTAGAGACTGGCTGTTGAAGATGTTTCAAGTCGGTATTAATGGCTGTTCCTTTAGAAACCCAAACTTGTTGCCAGTAATCTCTCCAAGCTAGTTCTTGTATAAATTTTTCAATTTGTGCCGGTTTATAGCCTTTTTTTAAAACTTCAGATAATATAAATTTAGTAGAAATCATTCCCCTGGATATATATGGAGATAAAAAAGTAACTTGACCATTTATATAGTTTCGTGTCGAACTGTATTTAACCGGGTCAATAGCACGAATGCGCTGAAGAATCTCAGTGTAAGTTGTTGGAAAAAGAGTGTTGGTTTTGTTAAATAGTTCCATTGTATTTAAATTCAATATGAAGAGCTGATTATAATAAACTTAAGTGATTCAATATTCTGATTTATAATTATAACATAAAGATAAGTTATGTTAGACTATTCATATTAATAGCGAACGTTAATAATTATATAATTTAAATTTTGAAATCAATATTTAAAAAAAAATAATCAAATTTTATATGTTGTTATTGAACCAATTTGTAGATTGGCTTAAATTTTAAATAAATACAATGAAAAAAATAATTTTATTGGCATTAGTTCTTACAAATTTCACAGCTACTGCACAAGAATCAGTTTTATTACGTCTAAACTATAATAAAGGAGATAACTATTTAACTAATGTTGAATTAAATCAAAATATGGGCGGACAAGGAGAAATGAATATGAACATGGAAATGTATTCGACCGTTAATAATGTTGACGACAAAGCTATTGCATTGGAATCAAAAATAGAGTCTATTGTTATGACCATGAATCAAGGCGGTATGGCGATGAACTATGATTCAAATAAGTCCGATGAGGAATTAGATCCGATGGGGCAAATGATGAAGTCTCAATTTGACCCAATTTTGCAAGCAACTATCTACAATACTTATGATCGTTATGGAAATGTTTTAGAAGTAAGAATGGAACCTAAACCACTTCCAGGGATGGAACAATTTACTGATAATCAAAATGCTATTAATTTTCCCGATGAAGAAGTTTCGGTAGGTTCTTCATGGACTTCTGAGGTTGACAAACAAGGAATGAAGGTTTTGACAAAATATACAGTATCTAAAATTTATGACGGAGTTGTCCTTTTAGATATTTCTGGAACAGTATCTGGTCTTGCAACAGGAAATATAAATGGAAAATCGAATATTAACATTAGTAGTGGTATTCAAGAAGCTTCAACAATTGAAATGACTATGTCAGTACAAGGTATGGAGATGAGCTTCGTCACTAGCTCAACGATGACTAAAATGTAAGTTATAAATATTATCATAAAAGACTTTAAAACAACCCCATACCTACACACTAGTATGGGGTTGTTTATTTAATAAATTGAAAATAAACTTATCTGTTTGATAAGTTTCCACAGCGTATATTTGCACCATCAACTTAGACAACGCCATTAACCAGTGATTTCTATGACTATGCCTTTCAAAAAATTACATTCTGATATTCAAGAAAAATTAATTTTTTTCAACATTACAATGCCTACCCCTTTCCAAACGGCTAGTATTCCTATTATAAAAAGTGGAACGAATGTCTACTGCACTGCACCAAAAGATAGTGGAAAAACAACAACTCTTATTTTAACTACTTTACAAAAGTTAAAATGTGAAGCATCTGGAAATGCACCCAGAGCGGTAGTTCTTGTTGAAAACAAGGAGCGGGCAATGGAACTGTATGAACTTTTTTTGGTGTATACAAAATACAGCTCTTTACGTGTTTATGTTGGACACGAACAGCTACATATAGATATTCAAAAATCAGAAATATTTGAAGGTACAGACATTCTTATTTCAACTCCTAAAACAATGAATAAATTATTTTTATTAAATGGAGTTAGCACCGCTCAGTTAAAAATTATCAGCATTGACGATGCTGAATTTCTTTCTCAACACTCCTCCTATTCTGCTCTTATGTCTATATCACAGAGCATAAAGAAGTGCCAATATGTAATCTATTCAGAAAAGTCGTCTTCAATGCTTAAACGCTTTAAATCTTATTTTATGGAATATTCAAAAACTGTTTCATTTTAAACGCTTATATGATTCCAAAACTACATTACATATCCCAGGGCAATTCTGCTAAAGAGCAGCATGAAAATATCCAAAAAGCTTGTGCTTCAGGAATCGAATTGGTGCTTTTAAACGTTCAAAACTATTCAGATAAGAAATTATTAAAATTAGCTAAACAAGCCAGAGAAACTACCGCCCATTATCAAACTAGATTGATTATAGCTAACCATTACAAAATTGCAAAAGAAATAAAGGCTGATGGGGTGCATTTAAGTAACTTGGAGGTTTGCCCTAGCCTTGTAAGAAAAGAATTATATTCGTGGCAAATTATTGGCGCTACTTCAAATAACCTTGAGACTTGTGAAACTTGTATAAGAGAGGAAGTTGATTATATATACCTATCCCCTTTTGAAAGTCCAAACCTTAAATCTTCCATAGAAAAAGTTTTAGGTTTTAATGGCTATACAGCAATTTTAGAGGCTTTGAATTCAAAAACACCTATCCTAGCGGCGGGTGGTGTCAACATAAAGGCTGCAACAGGACTTTTAAAAACTGGTATTTCTGGAATTGCGGTTTCTGATAATATTACACAAGACCCTGGCATTATTAAATCTTACAGTCAGATCCTGAACGCATCATCGACTTCAGAACAGCGTTTTTCTTTCAAATAGAAGTTCTTAAGTTAACGAATAACTACAGAAGTGATTTTATTATAATTAATAAGTAAGCCCTCAATAACAGAAATTGAATATATTCCAATGGCAATAAATAATAAAAAAGACATTATTTAATCTGATAAACTGGACCATAAATCCGTAATCTATACTTTTTTTGGTGTAGAACTTATTTATAAAGCATAAAAAAAGCTCATCTACAAGATGAGCTTAAATAAAACTTTAAAGAATATTTATTATATAACCTTTACGTTTACTGCATTTAATCCTTTGTTGCCTTCTTTAAGATCGAATTCAACTACATCGCCTTCGCGAATTTCGTCTACTAATCCAGAAATGTGTACAAAGTGATCTTTTTCAACTCCTTCTTCAGTTATAAATCCAAAACCTTTTGATTCATTGAAAAATTTTACTGTTCCTTTACCCATAATAATGTAATTTAATTTAAATAATAATTTTCACAAATTTGCGACCATTTTTTCAATACACAATAGATTAAACGAGTTATTTTTGATTAACAGAGTAAAAACGTCAAATTAATTGCAGTAAAACTTTTAAAATTAAACTTTTTTGTGTCCTCGAAGCCAAAACAATGGCTTATTTATTTAAAAAAGTTAATTATCTCAATGAAATACTTTCTATTTCTAGACGAAAGTTTTCCTTGATTTTATTTCCAATTAAAAAAGCAATTTCTTCAATTTTGTCCGAATTAAAGTTTGGAATATCTAGTGTATATCCTCTAAAGCTAGGAGCAAAATCTTTAAGGGGAATACTAATTTCTTGTAATTTACCCGAAGTTTTAAATGAATAAATGTAGGAATGGCGCTGATTATTAGACCCTTTTAATCTAAACTGGTAAGATTTCCCATCTCCTTTCAACTTTAATATAACAGATTTAAATCCAGCGGTCTTAAGCCCATTAAAATTATATCTAAGTGATGAAAACCCACCATTATTTTCAGTAGTAACGTAGCCTTTAAATACTCCTAAACCTTCCGAATTAATATTAAAATTTCCTTGAGATCTTCCCCCCATGACACGATCATCAACAACTCTCCAGCCATTAGTAGATACTCCAGGTTCAAATTTAAAAATGATTGAAGGAGTTTGAAACATAGTCATAAGTAAAAATAAAATAAGTGCTTGGTTCATATAAATTTTATTGTTTTTCGAGTTCTTCAAGTACTTTATCAAAATTAGTTCTCAAATAGGTTCGAAGTTTTTTCTTGTAATCATCTTTAAGCCAAGTTAAAAAATTATGCGTACTCTTACTAATACATTTTGAATAACGTTGGATTCTGAAATCAATATCATCAGTAAGTAATTTGACAAGCCCTAACGCATCATAAACATCTTCACTATTTTCGATACATATTAAAGCATGTTGTTCTATTGAACGCATCAATACAACCTTTGAAGACTCTCCATTTCTTATGGATTTAATATATGTTTTGTTTATGTCAAAATAAACATCTTTAGAGTTTTTAAAAGAAGATCTTATGTTATCAGGCATTTGATAAATGAAATTACTTTCAAGGTCTTCGTCACTTAAAACACCATCTAAATAATAATTAGGATATTTAAAAATACGCTGCCAATCTAAATTTGTACTTCCCCAAGGTCCAAAACGATGAAAATTATTTCCTAAATCTATAACATCAAATGAGTTTTTGTCTTTAAGAATACGAGAACCTCTTCCTATCATTTGATAATATAACGTTAAAGATTTGGTTGCTCGATTGAGTATAATAGATTCTACTGTGGGCTCATCAAATCCTGTTGTTAGTATGCTAACAGAAGTTAGAATAGCATTAGGCGTTTTTTTAAACCAATCTAAAATTTGTATACGCTCTTTTTTGGAGGCTGTGTTGTCTAAGTGTGCGACTTGATAACCAGCAGATCTAAATAAATCATAAACAAATAGTGAAGTATTTATTCCATTATTAAAAATAAGAGTTTTCTTGCCATCACAACGCTCTTTGTAAGCCTCCATTAATTTAGAAAGCATTTCATTATTTGTGTACAAGTCTTCTGAAGATTTGACAGTATAGTCTCCATTAGCACCAACAACTAATGATGTTAATCCCACATTATAAGAATACATATTTGCTTGTGCTAAAAACTCGTTATCTATTAAAGACTCAATACTTTCCCCTACAATTAATTCATTGTAATTATCTGTCATTGGAAGTTCTATATTAGAGCTCAATGGGGTTGCAGTTACCCCTAAAATAAAAGATTTTTCAAAAAACTTAAATAGCTTTGTAAAAGAATTATAATGAGCTTCATCAATGATAACAAGACCTATATCTGAAATGTCTAACTTATCATCTTTCAACCTGTTATTTAGAGTTTCTACCATTGCAACGAAACACTCAAATTCAGACTGATCTTCTAAATTTGCTTTACTATCTATTACTTTATTTTGAACACCAAATTCTGTTAATACTAAAGATGTTTGTTTGCATAACTCTATTCTGTGAGTCATCACTAAAACTTTCTTTTTGTGTGTCCTTAAATACTGACTTACAATTTCAGAAAATATAACTGTTTTTCCACCACCTGTGGGTAACTGGTACAAGAGGTGGTAATCGACTGGAGCAGTTTCAAAACATTGGAATATTTTTTGGATTGCTCCTTTTTGGTAGCTATATAACTCTTTTCCAGTTTTTCGTTCTTCTTGTTCTGTAATAGAAAGCATAGTAGATAATAGATGATTTTTGCAAAAATACGTTGTTTATTGAGTATTCAAAGAATTTAGTTGATTTATTTTTTAAATAAATTAATATTTATCAAACTAATTTGTCTAAAAGTTTATGTGTTTTTTTAGATCCTTCGTACATTTCATATTTAACAAACTTTGATTCCAATTTGGCATTGTATATTTTTATTTTTCTTGATGGTCTCAAGCCAATGTGTTTTAGGGCTTCAATGTTGGATGAAACTAACCATGCATTGGTTCCGGGGTACTTATGTTTTAAAGTGCTTCCAATAGATCCGTAAAAACTCTCCATATCAATATCTAAACGTTCCCCATAAGGAGGATTAAAAACCATATGCAGATGACTATCACCACCTTTTTGTGTTTTGAAAAAATCCTCATGTTTTATGTATATAAAATCCTCTAGCTTAGCATTTTCGATATTTTGAATAGCTTTTTTTACCGCGCTGGGAGATTTATCAAATCCCATTATTTTGTAGTGAAAATCGCGTGTTTTTGACAACAAAGATTCTTCAATCTTTTCAAACAAATCAACATCCCAGTCTTCCCAACGCTCAAACCCAAATTGATTACGCATTAAATTTGGTGGGATATTACAAGCTATCATTGCTGCTTCAACTAGAATTGTTCCTGACCCACACATCGGATCCATGAAATCACTTTGTCCATCCCATCCAGAAAGCATCACAAGACCAGCTGCTAAAACTTCGTTTATAGGTGCTATATTGGTTGCTATTTTGTATCCTCTTTTGTGTAGAGATTCTCCAGAACTATCCAAAGAAACAGTACAAAAATGTCGATCAATATGAATATCAATTTTTAAATCGGGAAATCTTAAATCTACATTTGGACGCTCGCCTGAATTATTTCTAAAACGGTCAACAATCGCATCTTTAGTTTTAAGAGCAACGTATTGAGAATGTGTAAAATTGTCTCCATTTAGTGTGGCCCCAACAGCTAATGACCCATTTGATTTCAAATAATTTTCCCAAGAGATAGAATATATTTTATTATAAAGTTCTGTTTCATTTATTACTTTAAAATTTGCTATTGGCTTGAGAATTTTAATAGCTGTACGTAATCCCAAATTAGCCTTGTACATGAATCCTTTATCACCTACAAAACTAACATGTCTAACACCAATTTTGACAGCTTGAGCTCCAAGTTGTGTTAGTTCCTTAGCTAAAAGTTCTTCTAAACCATACATGGTTTTAGCAACCATTTTAAAATTATTCTCCATTAAAAATATTTATTAACAACCAAAAATACAGTATTTTTGGCCGTGTAAGTATTATATATGACAAAAGAACATCAAAAGTGGTTTCAATCGTGGTTTAACACTCATTATTATCACATTCTTTACAAAAATAGAGACATTAAAGAAGCTGAACTATTTATTTCAAATTTAACTTATTATTTAAATCTAGTTCCTGAAAAAGATCATATTTTAGATTTGGCTTGTGGGCAAGGAAGACACTCTAAATACCTGAATACTCTAGGATATAAAGTAACTGGAATTGATTTATCAGAAAAGAGTATAAAGAATGCCAATAAATATTCGTCAGAGTCTTTAAACTTTGAGGTTCACGACATGAGAAATGTCTATCAAAATAAATACGAAGTTGTATTAAATCTATTTACAAGTTTTGGATATTTTGAGGACGATAATGATAATCTAAAAGTTGTAGAAACAATAAAGGCAAGCTTAAACCCTAATGGAATTGGGGTGATTGATTTTATGAATAGCCCTAAGGTTATTAAAAATTTAATAGCAAAAAACACTTACGTTGGGAATGAAATTACATTTAACTTAAATCGTGATTATTCCAATGGATTTGTTAATAAACATATTGAAGTTTTAGATCAAAAAAAAATATTAAAATATAAAGAAAGAGTACGTGCCTATACATTTGAAGATTTTAGATTAATGTTATCAAATGCTGGGCTAGATTTAATTGATTGTTTTGGGAGTTATAATTTAGAGCCCTACAAAAAAGAGGATTCAGATCGTTTAATTTTAATTTTTATAAACAATGATTAGCTTTCTTGCTCCCATTTTTGCTGTGATTTTTGGAGTCTTAATTGTTTTACTGCATAGCAAGTCAAAACCTCTAAATCTTAGATTATTTTTAGCCTTTAGTGGTGCTTTTTTACTGTCCACTACTATATTTGAATTACTTCCAGAAGTATATTCACATTTAGATCCAAAACAAATTGGAGTTTTTATTATGGGGGGTATTTTGTTGCAAATAATATTAGAATTTTATTCAAAAGGGGCTGAACACGGACATCTGGACACTAATGAACCCAAGAGCATCTTTCCTTGGCTTTTGTTTATGAGTTTGGGCATTCATGCTTTCTTTGAGGGATTTCCATTGAGGGAGCATAAAAATCTTATCTTAGGAGTTGTTATCCACAAGATACCAATAGCAATTCTAATTGCTACATATCTTTTAAAATCAAAACTAGATAAATCTAAAGTTATAGTCTTTATCTTAGTATTCACTATAATGACTCCACTAGGATCATTAATTGGTGGTTCACTAAATATATCTTCCAAGATCATACAAAGCGTAAACGCTATTGTGATTGGAATGTTTTTTCATATTTCTACAATAATTTTATTTGAAAGTAGGGAAGATCATAATTTCAATATAAATAAAATTTTAATTGTCATAAGTGCTGTAGTTCTGGCATATATTATCTAAAAATTAAAATTAGATAAATAAAAATGGATTAATTATTAATTAATAGATCATTATACATCCATTTCTTTGATAACTTATATAAATCAAAATCTTTAGAGGGTTTTTGGTATTCAAGACGGCCATTTTGAAATTGTCGCTGTAGAATATCCTCAATTAAATAATCTTCTTTGGAAACGTAAGGATCAAAAGGAGTTTTGAGAGACATCTTATATAGTTTAGCAGTATTGTTGTACCAATATGCACTCCAACCACTTCTAAGTGATTTAATTAAGTCAAAAGCTGAAACCCCAGTTTGTCTATGTATTAATTTAATTAAAATTTGAGCTTCTGTTATAGTATTTTTTTTTAATTCATCAGTAAATTCTTTTTTAACAAATTTTTGTACTAAACGAGCATATTTCTTTTTTTCGCTTTTTGACTTCAAAAGATTCATTCTTTGATTTAAAGTTTCTAAACGTTCAGATGCTAACTTAGCAAAGGGATAAACTTTAATTGTCTTTCTTTGTAAAATTAGATACTTACGCCTGGAATCTGAGGTTGTAAATTTTAACTTAGGGAGAATGAATATTTCATTTAAACTAATTGAATTGTTCGAAATTGTATCTCCTACTACAACTATATATTGTTCATCAAGTAAATCTTTTTCATTAATGCCCTTTTGACAAAAGACTATTATGGGGAAACAAAAAATAAGTGAAATAATCAGTTTCATAAAATTAAAATAGTTTACATCCAAAATTACAAAATATGCCTTAATCTTTATGATTTTATCGTTCATAATTGTTATTTTTATGAAAATTTTATTCATAATGGCTAAGAAAACTATACTAAATAAAAAAGCAATTTCATTCTTAGAAGAATATCTGAATAATGCATCTCCAACTGGTTATGAATGGAAAGGTCAGAAACTTTGGATGGATTATTTAAAACCTTATGTTGATACTTTTATTACTGATACTTATGGAACAGCTGTAGGTGTTATTAATCCTGAGGCTCCTTTCAAAGTGGTTATTGAAGGGCATGCTGATGAAATTTCATGGTATGTTAATTATATTTCTGATGACGGACTTATTTATGTCATCAGAAATGGAGGAAGTGATCACCAGATTGCACCAAGTAAAATAGTAAATATTCATACAAAAAAAGGCATTGTAAAAGGGGTTTTTGGTTGGCCAGCTATACATACGCGTACTTTATCAAAAGAACAAGCTCCAAAACCAGATAATATCTTTATTGATGTCGGGTGCAAGACAAAGGAAGATGTTGAAAAACTTGGAGTTCATGTAGGCTGTGTAATTACTTACCCAGATACATTCCACATACTAAATGAAAAACATTTTGTGTGCCGAGCCTTAGATAACCGAATGGGAGGATTTATGATAGCTCAAGTTGCGCGTTTATTACATGAAAATAAAAAAACACTACCGTTTGGATTATATATTACAAACTCCGTCCAGGAAGAAATTGGACTTCGTGGAGCTGAAATGATAACCCACACAATACAGCCTGACGTTGCTATTGTTACTGATGTCACTCATGACACAACAACTCCAATGATCAATAAAAAAGTACAAGGACATTGTGAATTGGGCAAAGGTCCAGTTATAGCTTATGCTCCTGCAGTTCAACAAAAATTAAGAGATTTAATTACCAAGACTGCAGAAGAAAACAAAATCCCATTTCAACGTGCTGCTCTTTCGAGAGCTACTGGGACTGATACTGATGCATTTGCATATAGTAACGGAGGGGTAGCATCAGCTTTAATATCATTACCTCTTAGATATATGCATACTACTGTCGAAATGGTTCATCGTGACGACGTAGAGAATGTCATTAATATGATCTACGAAACTTTATTGAGGATAGAAAACGGTGAAACCTTTTCTTATTTTGATTAATTAGTGGATGAATATCTAGATATTTGGAATGATGTCGGGCAACCCACAGGAAAAATATGCTTGAAGGATGAAGCTCACCAAAAGGGTTGGTTTCATCCAACAGTGCATATTTGGTTTTATACCGACACCCCTAGCCTACTACTTCAAAAACGCGGTTTATCTAAACAAACCTACCCTGGCTTTTGGGATGTTTCTGTTGCCGGACATGTGAGTGCTGGAGAAACCATCTTAGAAGGTGCTTTGAGAGAAGTAAAAGAAGAAATTGGACTCTGTATAAAACAAAAAGACTTAAGGCTTCTTGACGTTCGAAAAAATACCAATAGTTTTGATAATGGAATTATAGACTGTGAGTTCCAGCATGTATTTTTAGCAAAACTAGAAACTTCTGTTTCCAAACTTAAAATTCAAGAAGCTGAAGTTTATGCCGTACGACTTTTTTCTTTTAAAGAACTTCAAAAATGCAGACTTAAAACCCACCCCAAATACACCATTGTTCCAGCCGATATGCATTATTATCAGTTTGTCATGGATTCCGTACTGAAAGTACTTTAATTTGCACTAATTTTGAAAAAAATGAAAAATCAACCCGTCTTTAAAATCGAGTTCATAGCCATCATGGCCCTGTTAATGTCTTTAGTGGCCTTGTCTATAGACGGTATCCTCCCTGCATTGGCCGTTATAGGAATCGATTTGGGAGTAACAAATACCAAAGACCATCAGTTATTGATTACAATGATTTTTCTAGGTTTAGGCCTTGGACAATTAATTTTTGGCCCCTTATCGGATAGTTATGGTCGAAAACCCATCATTTATCTAGGCTTTTTAGTCTTTGCCATCGCAAGTATCATTTGTGTGAATACCGATAGTTATGAAGTACTAATTGCAGGACGCATCTTACAAGGGATCGGTCTGGCCTCGCCACGGACCTTAAGTATTGCCATGGTTCGCGATACTTACGAAGGCGATTATATGGCTAAGGTAATGTCGTTTATTGTCATGATTTTTATCCTAATCCCAATCATAGCACCCACCCTAGGTCAGTTTCTAATGCTCACATACAACTGGCAGGCTATTTTTAACGTTCAACTGATACTCAGTGCCTTTGTTATGTTTTGGTTTTGGAAACGCCAGCCGGAAACTTTAGATCACTCTAAAAGAATCCCCTTCAAAACTGCAGCATTAGTTTCAGGTTTTAAAGTGTTTTTTAAGTTTAAACAAGCCGTCGCTTTTACCCTAATAAGTGGGTTTATAACCGGTTCTTTTATGGTTTATCTAAGTTCTACACAACATATCTTTGAAGTTCAATATGGATTGGGAGAAGATTTCCCTTTAATTTTTGCCAGTTTGGCTTTAGGTGTTGGGTTTGCTACCTATTTAAATGGTGTATTTGTTGTGAAAGTAGGTATGAAACGAATTGCTTTAGTATCCTTAGCCGGTTACAGCTTAACGTCTTTAATTTATGTATTGTTATTTATTAATAAAGTAAATCCCCACTTGTGGATATTGCTTGTCTTTTTCGGCCTTCAATTTACATCCATTGGGTTTTTGTTTGGCAACCTTAGAGCCCTAGCCATGCAGCCTATTGGGCATATTGCCGGCGTTGGCGCTGCTATTAATGGATTTATTTCTACCGTTATGGGCGTGTTCATAGCAACTCTTATTGGGGCCTTTATTGAGACTACGGTTTGGCCGCTATTTCTTGGCTTTACATGTTGTGGATTTGCTTCTATTGTTATTTTCCTTTTCAACAAACCACTGCAAAGCACTATTTAAAACGCTCCAGAATCGACGTCTTTAATAAATTGAACTAAGCCTTGAAAATATATTTTTTGATCATCAAATTGAGACAAATGACTGCCGTTAGGACACAATAAAAAACGCCCGTTTTGAACTTCCTCAGAAATAAACTTCATTTGCTCGGGATCCATAGTGTCATGTTTAGCTCCTATACTTAACGTTGGAACTGTTATTTTATGTAATTCTGCTTTCACATCCCAATACTTAAGAGTAGCATTGCCTTTAATCCCAAATTCACTAGGACCTTGCATGGTCACATATACATCGTGATTGATGTGCTTAAAACTTCTATTTAAAGGTTCTGGCCAAGCCTCTACTGGCAATCTAATGATGTGCTTTGTATAGTAGTTATTAACCACCAACTCCATGTAGCGTTCGTTTGTATAATCTTCTTTTGCTTCGTACACCATGATTTCTTTTAATACTTTTGGGTCTAACTTAGGCGCTAATACTTCATCGGAGTATTTTTGGTAATCAGGAATTGAAGGTACCATATTAGAAATAATCAATCCTTTTAAGTTTTGTTGATATTTAAGAGCGTACTGCATTCCTAAAATACCTCCCCAGGACTGTCCGTATAAATAAAAATTATCGCTAGTCAACCCTAATGCAATTCGCACTTGCTCTACTTCTTCAACGAAACGATCTAAATCCCATAACGACAAGTCTTTAGGCTGGTCACTATAATAAGATCCCAATTGATCATAGTAGTAATACTCAATCCCCTCATTTGGAAAATAGCCATCGAAACTTTCATAAATCTCATGAGTCATTCCGGGACCACCATGCAATAACAAAACTTTAATTTTTGGATTATTTCCAACACGTTTAGTCCACACATTAAACTTTCCTTTAGGAGTAGAAATTGGAATCATTTTAATACCTCCTAGGTACTGATCGTCATTTTGTGAGCTGTCCAAGTAGTCAAGATTAGACGGGCTAATAGAGGTTTTAATTTCTGTTTTACAGCTGGTTAGAACTAATACAACTATAAGAACAAAGAACGAATTGATTTTCATGGGAATAATTTTATTATAAATATACAGTATTATTGAGAGTTTTCCATAATCATTTCTACCACTTCAGGATTTAATAACGTGCTTATATCCCCTAAGTTTGAGGTATCCTTACTGGCAATTTTACGCAGAATTCGACGCATAATTTTTCCTGAACGTGTTTTTGGTAATCCACTCGTAAACTGTATTTTATTAAGTTTGGCTATAGGACCAATTTGTTTAGAAATGAGCTGATTGATTTCAGCTTTTAGTGCCTCACTAGAATTGTTAGAATTTTTTAAAGTTACATAACCATACAAAGCACTGCCTTTAATATCATGAGGATACCCAACAATTGCCGATTCGGCTACGGCTGGATGCTCGTTGATGGCATCTTCTATTGGAGCGGTTCCTAAATTATGACCAGAAACAATAATCACGTCATCAACGCGGCCTGTGATGCGGTAGTGGCCATTTTCATCTCTCAGAGCACCGTCACCTGTAAAATACATATTATCATAGGCTGAAAAATATGTTTCTTTATAACGCTGGTGGTTTCCCCAAATAGTACGGGCCATTGAGGGCCAAGGAAACTTAATACACAAACGACCTTCCACAGAATTGCCTTTTAGTTCTATTCCATTTTCGTCCATAAGCGCTGGAATAACACCTACAAATGGTAAGGTTGCAAACGTAGGCTTGCCTTCAAAACAGTTAGGGATTGGAGAAATCATGATACCCCCAGTTTCTGTTTGCCACCAAGTGTCTACAATAGGACATTTTCGCTTTCCAATATGGTCATTGTACCAATGCCAGGCTTCTTCATTAATGGGTTCCCCAACAGTTCCTATAATTTTTAATGATGAAATATCATAAGGTTCAACAACCATTAATCCTTCCTTGGCTAATGCTCTAATAGCGGTTGGAGCGGTATAAAACTGTGTGACTTTATGTTTTTCGACAATAGACCAAAAACGGCCATAATCTGGATAACTAGGAACCCCTTCAAACATCACGGTTGTCGCCCCGTTTAAAAGCGGTCCGTACACAATATAACTGTGACCTGTGATCCAACCAATGTCCGCCGTACACCAATAGACGTCGTCCGGCTCGTACTGAAATATATTTTTAAAACTATAGGCAGCATATACCATATAGCCCGCAGTGGTATGAACCATGCCCTTTGGCTGGCCAGTAGACCCAGATGTATATAGAATGAATAAAGGATCTTCTGCATCCATAACTTCAGCATCACAGAGTTCAGACGCATCCTCTAGTAAGGGTTGCAACCAAAAATCACGATCCTGAACCATTAGAATTTCTGAGTGAATTCGTTTGACAACTAGTACCGATTCTATTCCATTACACTCTGAAAGAGCTTCGTCGGCGATAGATTTCAAATCAATTGTTTTTGAGCCTCTATAACCACCATCGCTGGTGATTAACATTTTGCAGTCACAATCATTGATTCGAGATGCCAAAGCGGTAGCTGAAAAGCCCGCAAATACCACCGAATGAATCGCTCCAATACGAGCACATGCCAATACAGAAATAGCCAGTTCGGGGATCATCGGTAAATAAATACAAACCCGGTCTCCTTTTTGAATACCTTTCGATTTAAGAACGTTGGCAAATTTATTAACTCGTTTGTAAAGTTCGTTGTAAGAAATAGCTTCAGAAGCTGCATTAGGATCATTGGGTTCAAATAAAATAGCGGTTTTACCTCCATTACCATCAAGATGTCGGTCTATACAATTTTCTGTAATATTGAGTTGTGCGCCTTCAAACCAGCTTACTTTTGGAGTTAAAAAATCCCAGTCTAAAACACGATTCCAAGGCCGTTTCCATGAAAAATTATCTTTAGCAATCGTACCCCAAAAGGTTTCAGGGTCTTCGATTGATGTTTTATAATTTTGATTATATGAATGCTTATCTTTAATATGGTATGTCCCCATTGGTAAAATTTTTGTGTAGATTTAATAAAAGTGGCCCATTTATAATAAATATACGACTTAGTGATTAATATGTGCTAACTTTGTCGACAAATAACCAATTTTGGAAATTAAACGGCTTTATTTTATTGATGCCATTAGGGCATTCGCGATTTTAATGATGCTACAGGGGCACTTTATTGATACACTTTTAGCAATTGAATATCGAGATCCAGACAACATCGCTTATAGTACTTGGCTTTATTTTAGAGGTATTACAGCGCCTGTGTTTTTTACAATTTCGGGCTTAATTTTCACTTATTTACTTATTAAGGCCAAAGAAAAAGGAACACTCTCCATACGAATCAGAAAAGGATTGGTGCGCGGGCTTATGTTAATAGGAATAGGGTATGCGCTACGGATTCCTATTTTTAGATGGCTAACAGGAAAATTTGGAACTTATTTTATGGTTATTGACGTTTTGCAATGCATTGGTCTTTCCTTGATACTTATTGTTTGTATCTATTTATTGGCGCGAAAGAAAACTTTGATATTTTCAGTTGTTATGTTATGTTTAGGGACCTTAATATTTTTATTCGAACCTCTTTTCAGAACTTATTCTGCTGAGAGAATTCCTTTGTTTTTCGCAAATTATTTAACTAAAGTAAATGGATCTGTCTTTACGATCCTTCCTTGGTTTGGATATATGGCTTATGGGGCTTTTATTGCGACCCTATTTTACGGCTACCTAAGACGACCTAAATTTAAAACGGGGCTTATAACAGGTTTTTTTTTTACAGGTCTTGTCTTAGTTTATGGGTCGACTCCAGTCTTTTTAGAACTGGCCAAGCTAATCAACTGGACCTTACTTACTGAAGTAGCTAATTTCAATTATTTATTTATTCGGCTTGGAAATGTCTTGGTTATATTTGGTTTGTTTTATGCTTTTGAAGACTATTTAAAACATCCTGTTGTTCTTAAAATTGGACAAAAGACCTTATCTATTTATGTAATACACTTTGTATTACTTTACGGAAGTTTTACAGGAATGGGACTTAATCAAATCCTAGGTAAAGTTCTCACCCCTTTTGAAGTTGTTTTTGGCGCTATTTGTTTTCTTGTAACTGTAAGTCTTATTTCAATTTATATCATTAAAGCTAATACACACATTTATAAATACTTTATATATAAACTACACTATTTAAAGTCCCTTACAAAGTCTTCAAATAATTAAGCAAATTTGTTTCTATCCGTTCTTGGATATTAGAGATATCCGCTTTTTCAAAAGATTCCCCAGTAATATTATCATATAGTTCTACATAACGATCGCTTACAGTTTTTATATATTCATCAGACATATATGGAACAGATTGCCCTTCTAGTCCTTGAAAATCATTACTAATAAGCCATTGTCGAACAAATTCTTTAGAGAGTTGTTTCTGTGGCTCATTTGCTGCTTGACGCGCTTCATAATCATCAGCATAAAAATATCGAGAGGAATCAGGCGTGTGGATTTCGTCAATTAAAACAATTTCACCTTGTTTTGTTTTTCCAAATTCATATTTAGTATCCACTAGAATCAAACCTCTAGAAGCAGCAATTTCAGAGCCTCTTTGGAAAAGTTTTCGTGTATAATCTTCCAAAACTACATAATCAGCTTCAGAAACAATACCTCTTTCGATGATATCTTCTCTTGAAATATCTTCATCATGGTCACCCATTTCAGCTTTTGTAGCTGGAGTGATAATGGGGGTTGGGAATGAGTCGTTTTCTTTCATTCCTTCTGGCATACTGACACCACAAAGAAAGCGCTTGCCTGCTTTATATTCACGTGCTGCATGGCCTGACATATACCCTCTTATAACCATTTCAACTTTAAAAGGTTCACATAAATAGCCTACCGCTACATTTGGATCAGGAGTATCCAATAGCCAGTTTGGCACTAGATCAGCTGTTGCTTCCATCATTTTAATAGCAATCTGATTTAGAATTTGGCCTTTAAAAGGAATTCCTTTAGACATAACAACATCAAACGCTGACAAACGGTCTGTTGCCACCACAACTAAGAGATTATTTTCTAAAGTGTACACATCTCTAACTTTTCCTTTATAAAGGCTTAATTGGGATGGAAAATCAAAATTTGTTTCTGTAATTGTATTGCTCATGATTTAGTTTTAATCTCTGTTTTCAATATGTTTATAAGCTTCAATAACTTTCTTAACCAATTTGTGACGAATTACATCTTTATCATCAAGAAAAATCATACCAACTCCTTTGATATCTTTTAATATCAAAAGTGCTTCTTTGAGACCAGAAATTGTACGCCTTGGAAGATCAATTTGTCCGGGATCTCCGGTTAAAAGAAATTTGGCTTCCTTTCCCATTCGCGTTAAAAACATTTTCATTTGGGCGTGTGTTGTGTTCTGTCCTTCATCCAAAATCACAAAAGCATTATCCAAAGTTCTACCTCTCATAAATGCAAGAGGTGCAATTTGGATAGTACCGTTTTCTATATAATTTTCTAACTTTTCGTGTGGAATCATATCCCTTAAAGCGTCGTAAAGTGGTTGCATATAAGGATCTAACTTTTCTTTTAAGTCTCCGGGAAGAAAGCCAAGATTTTCTCCTGCTTCTACTGCGGGGCGTGTCAATATAATCCGTTTTACTTCTTTATTTTTAAGAGCCTTAACTGCCAAGGCTACACCTGTATAAGTCTTTCCGGTTCCAGCTGGGCCAATAGCAAAAACCATATCATTATTGGCAACGCTGTCAACTAACTTACGCTGATTGGATGTTTGTGCTTTGATTTTACGACCATTGACCCCATAAACAAGTACATTACCACTTGCCTTGGACGAATTGAAATCATCAGTTGATTGACTTGTTAGAACTCGTTCAATAATATTGTCATCTAATTTGTTGAATTTTTGAAATTGATTAAGAATCATAGCCATTCGTTTTTCAAATTCGGCTAATAATTTAACATCGCCTAAAGCGATAATCTTAGTACCTCTAGCTATAATCTTAATTTTAGGAAAATAAGTTTTTATAAGTTCTATGTTATTATTGTGTGTGCCAAAAAACTCTTTTGGTGTGATGTTGGTAAGCTCAATAATTAATTCATTCAAAAGCCTTTGGTATTTAGTTATATGTTTTTAATTTCTCAAGCATAAAAGTAATAACATTTTGGTGTAATTTTAAGTACTGTTAATAAAAATTTAAAACAAAATTGTGTAGGTTTGTGTATCTTAATTAATCAAACCTTTACTGCTTAACCAAAATTATTTACAACGTCAATGGCTATCATTACGCTAACAACAGATTTCGGAATTAAAGATCATTTTGCAGGTACTGTTAAAGGTGCTATACTTTCAGAAGTTAATGAAGCTATAGTAGTTGATATTTCTCATAACATTTCCCCATTTAGTATTTTAGAAGCTGCTTATATTATTCAAAATGCTTATGAAAGCTTTCCAACAGGAACTATACATATAATTGGTGTTGATTCTGAAATTAGTGAAGAAAATAAACATGTTGTAGTACTACTAAACGATCATTACTTTATTTGTGCTAATAACGGAATTATGAGCATGATTTGTTCTGAAATTAATCCACAAAAAATTGTTGAAATAAATATTCATGACAAAATAGCATCAAATTTTCCTGTGCTAGATGTTTTTGTTAAAGTTGCTGCACATATAGCACGTGGAGGAACATTAGAAGTGATTGGTAAACCCGTCACAAAAATTAAACCGATTAAGAATATTTCTCCTTTAATCAAAAATGAAGGAAAACAACTTATTGGTAATGTAATATATATAGATCATTACGGAAATGTAATAACCAATATTAAAAAACGCTTGTTCGAGTCTGTACAAAAGGGTCGAAGATTTGAGATATCCGCAAGAAATCATAAATTTAAACACATTTATAACCATTACAGTGATATTGTAGATTTTAACATCCCTATTGAATCTCGAAATAATGAAGGGCAAGGTCTAGTTGTTTTTAATTCTTCGGATTACCTCGAAATTGCTGTGTATCGTAGTAATTTAGCAACAGTCGGAAGCGCTTCTTCTTTATTGGGACTCAATATGTTGGATACAATATCAGTCATATTTTTTAAGGATTAAGGATTAAAACGTAAATCTATTCTATAGTTACAAACTAAAATTTTGAAAGCTAATGTTAATAAGTTTCTTTTATTAATTAACCTCAAAAAGATATATTTGTATTGTATTAATATTTTTATTTATAACACTATCAACAGATGAAATTCATAGTTTCCAGCATTTATTTATTAAAACAACTCCAAATACTTGGCGGAGTAATTAATAATTCTAACACACTTCCAATATTAGATAATTTTTTATTTGAATTAAAAAATTCAAAACTTACAGTTTCTGCCAGTGACTTAGAATCAACTATGGCTTCTACTATGGAGGTTGAAAGCGACAATGAAGGATCCGTTGCTGTTCCAGCAAAACTATTATTAGAAACGCTTAAAACATTTCCTGAACAGCCTTTAACTTTTGTAGTTGAAGACAACAATACTATAGAGATTAGTTCAAACCATGGTAAATATGTGTTGGCTTATGCAAGTGCTGACGAGTTTCCAAAATCCATATCACTAGATAGTCCAAGCACAACAATTGTGAGTGCTGACATACTAGCAACAGCAATTTCGAAAACTATTTTTGCAGCAGGCAGTGATGATTTACGCCCAGTTATGAGCGGAGTATTTTTTCAATTTTCAACAGAAAGCTTAACTTTTGTTGCTACTGATGCACACAAATTAGTAAAATATTCTCGAACAGATGTTAAAGCTAATGAAACTGCAGAATTCATCATGCCTAAAAAGCCACTTAATCTACTTAAAGGAATATTATCTGGTAGTGATGACAATGTTAGTATTGAATATAATGAATCTAATGCAAAATTTTCCTTTGAGAATTCTGTGCTTATATGCCGTTTAATTGATGGTAAATACCCTAACTATGAAGCTGTAATTCCAAAAGAAAACCCTAACCATTTAACCATTAGTCGTAACCAATTTTTAAATTCTGTAAAAAGAGTATCAATATTTTCAAATAAGACAACTCATCAAATTCGACTAAAGATTGCAGGAGCTGAATTAAACATTTCTGCTGAAGATATTGATTACAGCAACAAAGCTGAAGAAAGACTAACCTGTGATTTCCAGGGTGACGATATGCAAATAGGTTTCAACTCTCGATTCTTAACTGAAATGTTAAGTAATCTAAATGCTGACGATGTTCAACTGGAAATGAGCATGCCCAACCGTGCAGGAATTTTGACACCTGTTGATGGTTTGGAATTAGGCGAAAATGTAACTATGCTAGTTATGCCAGTGATGCTAAACAGCTAATTAGCTAACCACCATACATTTGTGTTCTTAAGTTTTTTATGTTAGAATCCTCCATATATTCGTCGAACGTTGTGTAGCGATCAATAACTCCATTTGGAGTAAGCTCAATAACTCTATTCGCAAGAGTTTGTGAAAACTCATGATCATGAGTTGTAAACAAAACTGTTCCTTTAAAATTTTTGAGCGAGTTATTAAAAGCAGTGATACTCTCTAAATCTAGGTGATTTGTGGGCTCATCAAGCATTAATACATTTGCACGCATCATCATCATGCGAGACAACATACATCGCACTTTTTCACCACCAGATAAAACATTAGATTGCTTGAGTGCTTCTTCCCCACTAAATATCATTTTACCCAAAAAGCCACGCACATGAACCTCCTCACGTTCTTCTTCGGTTTTTGCCCATTGACGTAACCAATCTACTAAACTCATAGGTTGACTAAAAAAAGTACTGTTATCAAGCGGTAAATAAGATTGGGAAGTTGTGATTCCCCATTGAAATTCACCAGATTTGGCAAAAGAATTACCATTAATAATATCATAAAAAGCAGAAGTAGCACGGGAATCTTTTGAATAAATAACCACTTTGTCTCCCCTATTTAAATTAAAGTCTATTTTATCAAAAAGGATCTCACCTTCAAAATCATATGATAATTTTTCAACGTTCAATATTTGATCTCCTGCTTCACGCTCACGTTCAAAAATAATTGCAGGGTAACGCCTACTTGATGGACGAATTTCTGTAACATCTAATTTATCAATCATTTTTTTACGACTGGTAGCTTGTTTTGACTTAGCAACATTGGCAGAAAAGCGTCTTATAAACTCTTCTAATTCTTTCTTCTTATCTTCTGATTTTTTATTTTGTTGTGCTCTTTGTTTTGCAGCTAATTGAGAGGACTCATACCAAAAAGTATAATTTCCAGAAAAATGATTAATTTTATTAAAATCAATATCAGAAATGTGTGTACAAACAGCATCTAAAAAGTGACGGTCATGTGATACAACAATTACACAGTTGTCATAGTTAGCTAAGAAATTTTCTAGCCATGAAATGGTTTCATAGTCCAAATCGTTAGTAGGCTCATCCATTATTAAAACATCTGGAGAACCAAATAAAGCCTGTGCTAATAAAACACGTACTTTTTGTTTGCCATCTAGATCCTTCATTAAGGTATAATGATGTTGTTCTTTTATGCCCAAATTGGATAGCAATGAAGCTGCATCACTATCAGCATTCCATCCGTTCATTTCTTCAAATTGAACTTGAAGTTCACCAATACGATCAGCATTACTATCTGAATAATTGTTGTATAAAGCGTCAATTTCTGATTTTATTTTAAACAATGGTTTATTCCCAATAATAACAGTCTCTAAGACAGTATGATCATTACATAGATTATGATTTTGTTCAAGAACAGACATGCGTTTGCCAGGTTCTAAATGAACATGACCTGAAGTTGGGTCATGAACTCCAGCTAATATTTTGAGGAAAGTAGATTTTCCAGCGCCATTTGCACCGATTATTCCATAACAATTTCCAGAATTAAAAGATGTATTTACTTCGTCAAAAAGAATACGTTTTCCAAATTGAACAGAAAGATTTGAGACTGATAACATTATTTTTTTTTGCAAAAGTATATAAATCAAATTAACCACCAAATTAATAACAGTTGTAATTTAACAACGCATTAACAGCAACAAATCGTTCATAGACGTACTTTTGAATCATAATGAAATTCATATACAAATTTTTTGTTTTATTAACTTTTTACAGCTGTCAAAGTAATGGTAATGAACGTGTATTTGTAGGCGGAGATATAATTAACCCTATTAACGACTATGTCGTATTATATAATCCTAATGGACAAGTTGATACACTGTACTTAAATTCTGACAATAAATTTTTTCATTATTTTACTGACTTTAACAATGGTATTCACTCATTTGTTCACGGAGGTAAGTACCAGTCATTATTATTGGAAAATAATGACAGTATAATGATGCACATAAACACGCAAGACTTTGATGGTTCGTTAAATTTTAATGGAATTGGCGCAAAAAAAAATAACTACTTAACGAAATTGTTATTAAAATTAGAAAATCAAAATTCAAAAAAAAACAATTTTTACAAACAAGATCCTTTAAATTTTCATGAAACTATTAATTTTGAAATCTCAAAAAACTCCAAGGATCTTAATTTGTTTTTAAAAGAAAACCCTAATTCAGATCTTTTTGAGAAGATAGCCTTGTCAACAATTAAATATCATTACTTTACAAAAAAAGAATTATATCCACACAGTAATTTGGGGAATAACCCATCGACTAACTCTACACAAATCCCCTCAAATTTTTATGACTTTAGAAAAGAAATTGTATATAATGATAAAGACTTAAAAGACTTTTACCCATATTATAATTTTCTTTTCCCACACATTAATAATTTGTCTTTTGAACAGCTTAAAGCAAACCAAAAAATATGTAATCTAGAATCTAACAATTTAGAATATACTAATTACAAATTAACCCTTATAGATAGCCTAGTTACAAATCCATTGATTAAAAACAATCTTTTAAAATATACCGTTCGTAATTTTATTTCTAATTCCAAGTCTATTGATAAGAGTTATATCTTATACCAATCTTATTTGGATAAAAGCACAAACTCTAAAGATAAAATTTATATAAAAAACCTCTTTAAAAACATTCAAGGACTGCAACCTGGTCATCAGTTACCTTCCGTTGAGGTAATTGACAATAAAAATATCAAAACCAACATAAACTTAATATTAAAAAATACAACTGTTCTTTATTTTTGGGATAATGCGAATCGTTATCATTTTGAAAATAGTCACATCAAAGTGAAAACTTTAACAAGTTTATTTCCAGAAATTACGTTTGTTGCAATAAACATTAACTCCATACATACCAATGCTTGGAAAAATATGATTTATACAAAACAATATAACTTAGACAATGAATACAGGTTTGTTAACCCTTCATTTGCAAAAAAACGTTTGGCTATAAATTACATAAAAAAGGTCTTGGTAGTTGACAGGAAGGGAACTATTTTAGATGCTACTGCCGATTTGTTTGACCCTAATTTTGAAAAAATTCTTGAGAATCACAAATAATTAAAGTACTAACAAACCTTAATGTAATTTATTTTAATAAATTTTTTAAACTATTTTCCTTTTTTGTAATCTTCTAAAAACTTAGCTAAACCACTGTCTGTTAAAGGATGACGTAGTAAGCCCTCAATTGAGCTCAAGGGCCCAGTCATTACATCTGCTCCTAATTTAGCACAATCAATAACATGCATTGTGTGCCTTACTGATGCAGCAAGTATTTCTGTTGCAAACCCATAATTATCGTATATATGACGAATCTCAGCAATAAGATTTAAACCGTCTGAAGAAATATCATCAAGACGTCCAATAAATGGAGATACATATGTAGCTCCTGCTTTGGCTGCTAATAAGGCCTGACCAGACGAAAAAACTAAAGTAACATTAGTTCTTATTCCTTTGTCACTAAAATATTTACATGCTTTTACACCAGCTTTAATCATAGGTAATTTAACTACAATTTGAGGGTTTAAAGCAGATAAAGCCTCTCCTTCTTTAACCATACCTTCATAATCAGTAGAAATGACTTCAGCAGAGACATCACCATCAACTAAATTGCAAATTGACTTATAATGGTTTAAAATATTTTCATCTCCGGTAATTCCTTCCTTTGCCATTAAAGAAGGGTTAGTTGTAACTCCGTCAAGAACTCCTAAATCTTGGGCTTCTTTAATTTGGTTTAAGTTGGCTGTATCTATAAAAAATTTCATTACTTTAATTTTTAGTTATCAGACAAAAATAATTTTATTAATCCCTATACACAAGCAAAGAACTAAAAATTATTTATTAACAGAAGATTATTTCAGTAAAATAAAAGTGGAGTAAAAAAAAAGGCAAGCTACCTACATCACACCGCTACAACCATTTACCTTTGCTGCGTTCCCGCCCTGGAGGATTCAATAGGAGCTAGTTGTGTAGGACTTGCCAGCGCAAATATACGATGTTTTATATTCACTCAATGATTTTTTTTAGTGAATATAAATAAATAAATTGCCTTAAAAATTATCTGTCATATGTATTCGTTTAAATTACTGACTTTCATAGTCCTTAACTTTATCTTAATCGGTTGTGAAAACTTAAACCAAGTTAAAGAACCTAACTTTTCCATTAAGTTAAATAGTGAAACAAATATTATTTCAAATGCTGACACAATTAATATTAACATAACTAATATTAATAACATAAAAATTGACTCTATTCATTTAACTTTAAACAATACTGAAATTTCGAAATCTACGCCGTTATTTAACTCTACTTTAGGAGAAAAAGTTATAAAGGCTAAAGTTTATCATGATTCACAAATTGATATTTTAATAAAAAATATAATTGTTGTAAATAAAAATACACCAAAAATTTACTCTTATGAAATTGTAAATACTTATCCTCATGACATAAAATCTTACACACAAGGATTGGAATTTTATAATGGAAAGCTATACGAAAGTACTGGCCAATATGGAGAGTCGAAACTTAGAGAAATTGATTATAAATCTGGAGATATTTTAAAAAATATTAATTTAAGCAATTCTTATTTTGGTGAAGGATTATCAATTTTGAATAATAAAATTTATCAGCTTACTTGGAAAGAAGAACGTGGTTTAGTTTACGACATCAATAGCCTAAGACAAATAGAAACCTTTAAATACGGACAAAGTAAAGAAGGATGGGGACTTTGTAATGATGGTAATCTATTTTACAAATCTGATGGGACCGAGTACATATGGCTGCTTAACCCTAAAACACTCTATGAAGAAAGTTATATACAAGCTTACACAAATAAAGGTAAACTAACAAATTTAAATGAATTGGAATGGGTAGAGGGTTATATTTATGCAAATCGTTATCAAAAAAATGGAGTCGCTATTATCAATCCAAATAATGGAGCTATTGAAGCTGTAATTGATTTTAAAGCTCTAAAATCTAAAGTCACAAAACATGATGGCCTTGACGTTTTAAATGGAATGGCCTACAATCAAAATACAAAAACTTTGTTTGTCACAGGTAAACGATGGGATAAATTGTTTGAAGTTAGAATTATCAAAAACTAATTATTTTTTTAAAATTGACATATTAACTTGGATTTTATAAAAATAAAGAATTTAACAATCACAACTCATTCAAACATAAAGTTATATTTTTACAAAAAATAATTAATGAATGAAACGTTTTGTTTGCGCAATATTATGTTTAATCGCTTTAGTTTTTTGGAGCTCATGCCGAGAGGACTTTGTATTTAGTCCAAGTTCTGTTAATCTAAGCTTTTCTAAAGATACTGTTTATCTAGATACTGTTTTTTCAAATATTGGATCTAGCACCTATACACTCAAAGTTTACAATAAAAGTAACAAAGACATCCTAATTCCATCAATAAAACTTAGTGATGGGCCAAACTCAAACTATCGAATGAATGTAGATGGTTTAATTGGAAATAGCACATATACTGGAAGAGAGTTCGAAAACATCGAAATTTTAGCTAGGGACAGTATGTATATTTTCATAGAAACAACAATAGATATACTTTCATTAGTTGAGAACGAAACACGTTTTTTATATACAGATGCTATAGAATTTGAAAATTCATCTGGTATTCAAAAAGTAGAACTAGTCACCTTAGTAAAAGACGCAGTATTTATATATCCTAACCGTGATGCAGGTGGAATTATTGAAACTTTAGACTTTGATATTGATGGAGATGGAATTAGTGATGAAACCTCTATTAGAGGTCGATTTCTTGAAGACTCAGAACTTAACTTCACAAATGAAAAACCGTATGTAATTTACGGATATGCAGCTGTTGGTAATGGAAAAACCCTAAATATAAATCCTGGGGCTAGAATTCATTTTCACGCTGACTCTGGTCTCTTGATAACAAATAATGCTTCACTACACGTAAATGGAATGCCTAGCTTAGACTCAGAACTATTAGAAAATGAAGTCATTTTTGAAGGAGACCGTTTAGAACCATTTTACCAAGACATCTCTGGACAATGGCAAGCTATTTGGTTATATAATGGCAGCGTAAATAACATTGTTAACCACGCAACTATTAAGAATGGTACAATTGGAGTCTTATGCGATGGAGATGAACAAGATCCATCAAAGTTTCAAATTACCAATTCCCAAGTTTATAACCATAGTAATTTTGGAATCCTTGGTAGAGCAACTTCAATAATTGCTGAAAACATAGTAATCAATAATTGTGGTTTATCTTCATTTGCTGGAACTTTTGGAGGTAACTATAATATTGTACATTCAACCATAGCAAATTATTGGTCATCTAGTTTTAGACAATTTCCAGCTCTATTACTAAATAATTTTATTGTGGATGCAGAAAATACAGTTACAACTAACCCCCTAAGTACAGCAAGTTTTACAAATTGTATAATTTATGGGAATAATAATCCAGAACTATTAATTGAAAAAGAAAACTCAGAAGATTTAAATTTTAAATTCACAAATAGTCTAATCTATTTTGATGACCTAAATGGAAATTTTTCTTCAGCTGAATATGACTTTGATAATTCTACAATTTATGAAAATGTTATCTTTAACTACGACCCACAGTTTGTTGATCAAAATAACAATAGGTTAAATATACCTGTTGGATCACCTGCCCAAGGGGTTGGCATTGTTTATGGGAACTTAAATAAAGATATTACAAATACAATACGAAATCAGCCACCTGACATAGGTGCTTATAATGCTGTAGAATATGAGGATTAAAAACTAAAAACTTAGTTTAATGTTGGTTTGTTTAAAACTTTTAATTTCAGGAAACTAAGGGGCGGTGTCTCATTAAAGCATTAACTTTTTGTGCAATTGCTTCTAGCTTAGCATCATCGTCAAAGTTATTAATAACATCATCTATAAACCCTACAATTGTTTCCATATCTGATTCTGTCATACCACGGGTTGTTATTGCAGGCGTTCCAACTCTAATTCCAGAAGTTACAAATGGGCTTTGAGAATCAAAAGGGACCATATTTTTATTAACTGTAATATCAGCTTTTACTAATGCATTTTCTGCATCTTTTCCAGTAATATTCTTGTTGCGTAAGTCAATTAACATCATGTGATTATCAGTCCCACCAGAAATTAAATGGTAATCACGCTTTACAAAGGATTTTGCCATCGCTTCCGCATTTTTTTTGACTTGTATAATGTAATGCAAAAAGTCGTCTGTCAAAGCTTCACCAAAAGCAATAGCTTTACCAGCAATGACATGCTCTAAAGGCCCACCTTGATTCCCAGGAAATATAGCTGAGTCCAGCAAAGAAGACATCATACGTACTTTTCCAGATTTCAAAGTAATTCCGAAAGGGTTTTTAAAATCAGTCCCCATCATAATTAGTCCGCCTCTAGGACCTCTAAGTGTTTTGTGAGTAGTTGTTGTCACTATATGGCAATGAGGTAAAGGATCATTTAAAATTCCTTTAGCAATTAATCCAGAAGGATGAGATATATCTCCGAGCAATAATGCTCCTACGGAGTCTGCAATTGTGCGGAATCGTTTATAATCAATATCTCTTGAGTAGGCAGAGGCACCAGCAATAATTAATTTAGGTTGTTCTTTGGTAGCAATATCTTGAATATTATCATAATCTAAAACTCCTGTTTCCTTTTCAACTCCGTAAAATACAGGATTATATAAACGACCAGAAAAATTAACTGGAGAACCATGAGTAAGATGACCTCCATGTGATAAATCAAATCCTAGTATCTTGTCACCAACTTTCAAGCAAGCATGAAAAACAGCAGTATTTGCTTGACTTCCTGAATGCGGTTGGACATTCGCCCAAGCGGCGCCAAATAAAGTTTTAGCACGATCAATTGCTATTTGCTCAACTTCATCAACAATTTCACAACCACCATAATAACGTTTACCTGGGTAACCCTCAGCATATTTATTAGTAAGTACAGAGCCTGTAGCCTCCATTACTTGATCACTTGTAAAATTTTCAGAAGCAATCAATTCAATTCCATTGATTTGACGTTCTTTTTCAAAATTAATTAACTCAAAAATTTGTTCGTCGCGACGCATGTTTTATATTATTCAAAGTTCATTTGCAAAATTAATAATTACAATATTTAAAACATATAAAAATTAACTATTTAAATAATATTTATTAAACAGTCATTAACATTTTGAAGAAGTTAAATTTACCTCATAAAATTAGCAGATTTATTAAAGATTAAGAAATACATAAAAATTGTTGATATTTAGTTAATTATTTAAAATAAAAAGCCTTTAAATTCATTAATTTTTAAAACTACGATAATTATTTTTTTGGAGCTTTTAATTTGATACTTTTGAATGTATAATTATACTTTTCTAACTATAGCAAGTATAAATAATAACCAAATAAATTTTCTTATAAATCGTTGGATTTAAATATTATAGTTACTCGAATTATAGTAGTTACTTTTATTCATTTGGATCGAATTAACTCATAGCTCTCGCCTCAAAAATTAATGTTCGCTTCCTAACAATAGTTTATATAAATAATCAAATAGAATAAATGAAAGTCTTAAAATTTGGGGGAACATCCGTTGGTTCTGCAAAAAACATCCGGAAAGTTATAGAAATTGTAAAAAATGAATCTCTATCGGAAAATGTAATCGTAATAGTTTCTGCAATTGGAGGAATTACGGACAAGTTATTAGCGGCTGCGTACAAAGCAGTTGAAAAAGATAAAAAATACAAATTTGAATTTGAATCCTTGCGTTTAAAGCATATTGAAATTATAGACGGTTTATTATCAGATGAGGCTCATCAAATAACTTTAGACATCGTTTTAAACCACCTTTCCAAGCTAGAAAAGATATTAGATGGTATATACCTAATTAATGAGATGTCCCCAAAAACTACTGACAAACTTTTAAGTTTTGGTGAATTACTTTCTTCATTAATAATTTTCGAAACGATGAAATTACAGGATTTTAATATCCAATTAAAAAATTCACAAAATCTAATTGTTACAAATTCAAATTTCACAAACGCTGCTGTAAATTTTGAAGAAACAAATGAGAACATTGTTACTTATTTTAGAAATAATAACAAAATAATCACAATTCTTCCTGGGTTTATATCAAAATCTGAACTTGGAGAGGTAACTACTCTAGGACGTGGTGGATCTGATTACAGTGCTGCGATTATTGCAGCTGCGATGGATGCCAGTGTCCTTGAGATATGGACCGATGTTAGTGGCATGTTTACCACTAATCCAAAAGTTGTAAAGAATGCAAAACCTATTAAAAAGCTATCCTACTTTGAGGCTATTGAACTATCACATTTTGGAGCCAAAGTGTTATACCCTCCAACTGTCTTACCTGTACTTTCAAAACAAATTCCATTATTGATAAAAAATACTTTAGCTCCAGAAGATAAAGGCACATTAATTACACATTTGGTTAAAAACAGAAATCCAAACCCAATAAAAGGAATAAGCAATATTAACAGTATAGCTTTGTTAACCCTTCAGGGTAATGGTATGGTAGGGATTCCAGGGTTTTCAAAGCGTTTATTTGAAACATTAGCTAGGGAGAAAATCAATATAATTATTGCGACTCAAGCATCTTCTGAACATTCAATTTGTATTGGTGTTTCAGACAAGGAATCAACTTTAGCAAAACATGTAATAGACAAAGAATTTGAAAATGAAATTTCACTATTCAAAATTGACCCCTTGGTTGTTGAAGCTAATTTATCAATTATAGCTGTTGTAGGTGATCAAATGAAAAGTCACCAAGGAATAAGCGGCAAAATGTTTAGCACCTTGGGAAAAAATAATGTAAACATACGTGCAATAGCTCAAGGTGCTTCTGAGCGTAATATATCTGCTGTGATAGCTGAATCTGATGTAAAAAAAGCATTAAATTGTTTACACGAATGTTTTTTTGAAACAGAAAATAAACAAATTAATCTATTTATTTCTGGAGTAGGAAATGTCGGAAAATCTCTCATAAATCAGATTAAAAAACAAAATAAATATATAAAATCAACCTTAAATTTAAGGTTAAATGTAATAGGCTTATCAAATTCTAAAAAAATGAATTTTTATAATTCCGGAATTGATTTAAACAACTGGGAAACTTTTTTAAATGATGGTTATAAATCAGATCCTATTGCCTTTTTTGAGTTTATAAAATCTTTAAACCTCAGAAATTCTATTTTTATTGACATCACCGCTAGTGAAATGGTTGCATCTAGTTACTCTAAATATCTAAAACAAAGTATCGCAGTTGTTGCTTGTAACAAAATAGCCTGTTCTAGTAAAATTGAAAACTATTTAGAGTTAAAACAACTTTCCCATAAATATGATGTACCCTTTTTATTCGAAACAAATGTAGGAGCTGGACTTCCTGTAATAGATACTTTAAAACACCTTGTAAATTCAGGTGATGAAATTAATTCCGTACATGCTGTTCTTTCAGGAAGTTTAAATTTTATTTTTAATAATTTTAATAAAAATAACACCTTTCATGAAGTAGTTAAACAAGCACAGAAAGAGGGCTATACTGAACCTGATCCAAGAATAGATTTAAGCGGAGTTGATGTTGCTAGAAAATTACTTATTTTAGCGCGGGAATGTGGTGAAACTATAAATATGAATGCTATAGAAAATAATACGTTTTTAACCAAAAAATGTATGACTGCCAGTACGGTAGAAGACTTCTTTGAAAATTTAAAATTTGAAGAAGCTCATTTTCAAAAGCTTTTATCATCTGCAGAATCCAATCAATGTCAATTAAAGTATGTGGCAGAATATAAAAACGGAGTCGCTAAAGTTGGCTTAAAAGAAATTCCAGAAGGCCACCCCTTTTATAATTTAGAAGGTAAAGATAATATTGTAATGTTTTATACGAATCGATATAATGATCAACCAATGATTATCAAAGGAGCAGGAGCAGGATCTGAAGTTACTGCATCAGGTTTATTTGCAGATATCGTTAGAATCTCAAAAAACTAAATAAATGAACGAAATAAAAATTTTTTGTCCCGCTACTGTCTCAAATGTATCTTGTGGTTTTGATGTTCTGGGATTTTGTTTAGAGGCTATTGGAGATGAAATGATTATTCGGAAAACTACAAAGAAAGGAATTAAAATTACAAAAATTGAAGGATATGACTTGTCTTTCGAAGTAAACAAAAATGTAGCTGGTGTATCTGCTCTGGCTTTATACGAAAACGCAAATCCCGATTTTGGGTTTGAAATTGAAATTTATAAAAAAATTAAACCCGGAAGTGGTATTGGAAGCAGTTCCGCAAGTGCAGCAGGAAGTGTGTACGGAATGAATGTTTTATTGGGCTCCCCCTATACCCCACTAGAACTTACAACTTTTGCTATAAAAGGTGAGGCCTTGGCAAGCCAGAGCGAACATGCAGATAACATTGCACCTGCTCTATTTGGAGGCTTTACATTGGTTAAAAGCTTGTATCCCTTAGAAATAATACAAATTCCAACTCCTGATGATTTATTTGCTGTTGTTTTACATCCACAAATTGAAATAAAAACTGCTAATGCTAGAAAAATACTTCCAAAAGAAATTCCTTTGAAAAATGCGATCAAACAATGGTCCAATGTTGGTAGTCTTATTCACGGCTTACATACTAATGACTATGGCTTAATCAGTCGTTCTTTAATAGATGTGGTGGCTGAACCAGTTAGAAGTCAATTAATTCCTGGATTTGAAAGTATCAAAGAAGCTGCATCAAAAAATAATGCATTAGGTACTGGGATTTCCGGCTCTGGTCCCTCAGTATTTAGTTTGTGTAAAAGTCAACAAACTGCAATTAATGTTAAGAAAGCGATTAAGCAAGCTTATGCAAAACATGATGTCCCGTTTCAAATCTATGCCTCAAAAATAAATATGGATGGCGTAAAAGAACTCAACAAGAAATAAAGATGAATTATTACAGTTTAAATCAAAAAGCGCCAAATACTACTTTTGAAGATGCCGTTATTAAAGGGCTTGCACCGGACAGAGGATTATATTTTCCAGAAACAATTACTGCATTAGACCCCTACTTTTTTGAATCAATAGAAACTTTTTCAAATGAAGAAATTGCTTATGAAGCCATTAAACAGTTTATAAGTCCTGAGATTCCAAAAGATATCTTAAAATCAATTGTTTCTGAAACCTTGAATTTTAAATTCCCTATTATAAAGCTCACAGACTCAATATCTACACTTGAACTGTTTCACGGCCCAACAATGGCTTTTAAAGACGTAGGAGCTAGATTTATGGCGCGTTGCTTAGGCTATTTTAATGAAAATAATTCCAACGAAATAACAGTATTAGTAGCAACTTCTGGTGACACCGGCGGGGCTGTTGCAAATGGATTTTTGGGAGTCAAAGGTGTAAGAGTAATTATTTTATACCCAAGTGGAAAAGTTAGTAATATTCAAGAAAAACAACTTACAACTTTAGGAAGGAATATCACTGCTCTTGAAGTTGAGGGTACTTTTGATGATTGTCAAGACATGGTAAAAAAAGCCTTTTTAGACGATGAACTTACCTCAAAAATGCAACTAACTTCTGCTAACTCAATCAATGTTGCTCGTTGGCTTCCACAATTATTTTATTTTATGTTTGCATATAAACAGTTGAAAAACAAATATGACGACATTGTATTTTCAGTTCCTAGTGGAAACTTTGGAAATATCTGTGCAGGTATGATTGCACAAAAGCTCGGATTGCCCATTAGTCATTTTATTGCATCAAATAATGATAATAATGTTGTCACTCGATATTTAAAATCAGCAAATTACAATCCAAAACCTTCTGTTCAAACAATTAGTAATGCTATGGATGTTGGAAATCCAAGTAATTTTATTCGAATTCAAGCAATTTATAACAATGATTTTTATTCATTAAAGTCGAATTTATCTTCTTACAGCTTTTCAGATAAAGAAACAAAAGATGCGATGATTGAAGTTTACAATTCTACAGGTTATATCGTAGATCCTCATGGTGCTGTAGGATATTTAGGTAGTAAATCATATTTAACGAACAACCCTAGTGCTCATTGTGTTTTCTTAGAAACAGCACACCCAACAAAATTTTTAGATGTTGTAAAAGAAGTTGTTAGTGATGATATTCCATTGCCAAAACAAATTAAATCAGTTATTGATAAAGTAAAAGTGGCAACTCCAATTAATAACTACTTAGAATTTAAGGCCTTTTTATCGCAATTATAATCAGTTTCAGTTCCTAATTTTGTTTAGATTTGTAGATAAAAACAAATTTAAAATGAAAAAGATTGCACTCCATTCAGTACACGAAGCACTAAATGCTAAGATGGTCCCCTTTGGAGGATATATAATGCCTGTACAATACGAAGGGGTAACTGTTGAGCATCAAACTGTTCGTCAAGGAATAGGCGTGTTTGATGTGTCTCACATGGGTGAGTTTATTATAGAGGGTCCTATGGCTTTGGAACTCATACAAAGTATTTCTTCAAATGATGCTTCTAAACTGACAATAGGAAAAGCACAATACAGCTGTTTACCAAATGATTTTGGTGGTATTGTAGACGACTTAATTATTTATAAAATCAAAGAATCGTCTTATTTACTTGTTGTAAATGCGAGTAATATTGAAAAAGATTGGGACTGGATTACTTCTAAAAACTCTGTGGGTGCAGAAATGATAAATAAAAGTGATGATTATTCACTATTGGCAGTTCAAGGTCCTTCATCAGTTGAAGCAATGCAGAGTTTATCAAGCGAAGATTTGTCAGAAATTGACTTCTACAATTTTAAAATTTCTGATTTTGCTGGAATTCAAAATGTCATTATTTCGGCAACTGGCTACACTGGAAGTGGAGGGTTTGAAATTTATTGTAAAAACTCGGATGTTAAGCATATATGGAAACGTATATTTGAAGCTGGAAGTCCATATGGCATCAAACCAATTGGATTAGCAGCCAGAGACACACTAAGACTCGAAATGGGGTACTGTCTTTATGGAAATGATATAAATGACAAAACATCTCCAATAGAAGCAGGCTTAGGATGGGTGACTAAATTCTCAAAATCATTTACAAGTTCTGATGCTCTAGAAATTCAAAAACAAAATGGTACAAAAAAACGTCTGGTTGGATTTGAGTTGTTGGAACGTGGTATTCCAAGAAAAGACTACCGAATTGAAGATACAGAAGGAAACGAGATAGGTATCGTTACTTCTGGAACTATGGCGCCATCACTTGGGAAAGGGATAGGATTAGGTTATGTGTTGAGTGATTTTAGAAAAGTAGGGACTGATCTCCGCATAGCGATCCGTAAACATAAAGTAGCTGCCAAAGTAGTAAAGCTTCCATTTTATAAAAAATAATATATTTATTTCGTGGCAACATTAAAAAAACATCGAGTTCTTATTCTTGGAGTTAGTGGTTTTTTAGGTGGATCTATATATAGAGAACTCTACCCCTACTTACAAACCTTTGGAACTTACAGGACTTCTATTGTTTCACATGAAAAAAATAGACATTTTTATAAATATAATTTTGAAGAAGACGATATTTTTGAGATTTTAAATTCTGTAAAGCCATCTATTGTAATTTCATCACTCAGAGGTGACTTTTCAGCTCAATTTATAGCTCACAAACATCTCTGTGAATATGTAAACAACACAAGAAACTGCAAGATAATTTTCTTGTCGTCTGCTAATGTTTTTGATGCTTACAGCAAATTTCCAAGCTATGAAAATGACACAACATTAAGTAATAGTATTTACGGTCATTTTAAAATTCGTATTGAACAATTAATTCTAAAACTACCACAAAAAAAACATGCAATAATTAGATTACCAATGGTCTTTGGTGCACAATCTCCTAGAAATAACGAAATTAAAACACTAATCAAACTAAATGAACCAATTGAATTATTTCCTAACTTAATAATTAATGTTAATTCAGGGAAAAAAGTGTCTCAACAATTACATTATATAATCAACAGAAACAAATATGGAACTTATCATTTAGGAAGTACTGATTTAGTGTGTCATGATGACTTCATTAAAGAACTAGTCAATAAATTGGGGGGTAATAAAAGTCGATACAAAATGGTTTACACAACCAATGAATCTCGCTATTTAGCAGTTTTACCAAAATATAACAAACTTCCAAAACATCTACAACTAAATAGTGATCATGTTTTAAACAACTCAATTTAAGTAATAAACTATTATAATATTTGTTTTTCAATACAGCATTTTTATTTTTGTTAAACAAAATAAACTGTAAACTATGGGTAGAGCTTTTGAGTTCCGTAAAGCAAGAAAAATGAAGCGATGGTCTGCAATGAGCAAGGCATTTACGCGCATTGGAAAAGATATAGTTATGGCTGTAAAGGAAGGTGGACCTGACCCAGATAGCAACTCTCGTTTAAGAGCAGTTATCCAAAACGGAAAAGCGGTTAACATGCCTAAAGACAATATTGAACGTGCAATTAAGCGAGCTAGTGATAAAAATCAAGGAGATTATAAAGAGGTTTTGTTTGAAGGATACGGCCCACATGGAATAGCTATACTAGTGGAAACAGCTACAGACAACAATACACGAACAGTTGCTAATGTCAGAAGTTATTTTAATAAATGTAATGGTAATATGGGCACATCAGGTTCCGTAGTTTTTATGTTTGATCATAGTTGTAATTTTAGAATAAATGCTGAAGGACTTGACGTAGAAGAGGTAGAACTTGAATTTATAGATTTTGGAGCTGAAGAAGTTTTCTCAGATGATGATGGAATTTTAATCTATGCACCTTTTGAGTGTTTTGGAGCCATTCAATCGGCATTAGAATCTCGTAAAATAGATATTCTTTCTTCTGGATTTGAGCGCATACCTCAAGTGACAAAACCGTTAAATGATGAACAAATAAAAGACGTAGATAAATTATTAGAAAAACTAGAAGAAGATGATGATGTTCAAAACGTATATCATACAATGCAAGAATAATTAAGAGTACTTAGGTACTTTTCCTATTACCCCTTCAAAAAAAGCACGCATAAATTTAAAGTCTGAATCGATATCGTCTGTTGGAAAAAATGGTTTAGATATACAATTTTTCTTATTCTTAAAGTCAAAAGTGATCATAACAATTGGAACATTAGCCTTTTTTGCTATGTAATAAAACCCTGTTTTCCAAGTATCTACTTTTTTTCGAGTACCCTCTGGAGCTAAGACCATGCGAAAGATGAGTCTATCATTAAATAATCTAGCTATAGCATCAACTTGATTTTCATTTCCGTTGCGTTTGATTGGTGCGCCTCCAAGAGCTTTAAAAAACCAACCTGTTATTGGATTAAAAAGAGACTCTTTGCCGACAAAATTTGCTTCCATTTGAATAATAGAACGCAATAACACACCAATATAAAAGTCATGCCAACTTGTATGTGGAGCAGCAATAATTACAGCTTTTTTGACAGAACTAAATTGATCGAAACCTCCAAAGCTCCAGCCTAGCAAACGATGATATATAAATTTCGAAATTTTCTGCATAATTACATTTTTGAATAAAGATCTTTTAGTAAAGGTCTAGTAATTTTTATTTTCCAATCTTTTCCTAGAGCATTTTCCCATAATGGCTCAAGACTTAGAGCTATATCGATCATAGAGTCAAATTGTTTCTGATTTAGGTTTGAGCAAATTCCTTTGGGTAATAAAATATTATGCTTAGCTTTCATTTGTCTAAATATACGTACACCTTCAGGATAAAATGCTTCAAGCTGGTCAAATACAATACAATTACCTATTCCATGTTTAACTCCTAGCAAATAAGACATTCCGTAACTTAACGCATGGGCAACTCCAACTTGTGAATAAGAAATACTCATACCGCCATGCCATGAAGCCATCATTAGTTTATCTTGACTTTCATTTTGAGGTAGTGAATTTAAAAAAACATCTTTACATAAATTTAATGCCGTATTTCCATATGTTTCACTGAACGAGTTTATAAAATTACCCTTAAGAGATTCAACACAATGAATAAAACAATCCATGCCTGTATAAAACCATTGATCTTTAGGAACGTCTTTTGTAAGTTCCGGATCTAAAATGACTTGATCAAATGGAGTGAAATCACTGTTAATTCCTAATTTTTTTGTTGGACCTGTTAGTACAGAAGTTCTTGAAACCTCAGAGCCTGTACCAGAAATTGTTGGAATCCCAACGTGGTATATTCCCTTGTTTTTAATTAAATCCCATCCCTGATAATCCTCACAATATCCTTCATTAGTAAGCATCAATGAAACTGCCTTAGCTAAGTCCATAATTGTACCTCCACCTATTCCGATAATTCCTGAAGGTAAGATGCTAGAGCTTAATATAATATTTTCTACTAAAGTGTCTACCTGACAAGTCTTAGGCTCATGTTTTGCCGATATAAAAATAATTCTGTCAGCATAAAGTAATGGGATTTTAGAAACAAAACTTGAATCGTTCTCAAAAACATCGTCTACTAGAAATATGAATGGTGCATTTTCGTTCTTACGCAGTGGAGCAAGAATTTCACCAAGTTGATTGAAACTACCGCGGCCAAAAACAACCTTAGATACCATAGGGAAATTTTTAAAACTCATAGGCTATAAATTATCAATATGATTTAAAATTATTTAACATTTAAGAAATCCTGAAATTTTTGTGAAAAAAGACTAACATGGTAGCCGTCTACAAGTGCATGATTAACACTAATTGAAACATTCATCAATAATCTATCTCCGTGTTGATATGACTTACTAAAAGCTATTTTGGGAATAGAATCTTGTAGTCCTGAAAAAGGTTCTTTTTGTGAAGAAAAGCTAAACCACGGTAGTGCTGAACAATGAATACAATCTAATCCATACTTAGGAGGATAGAGTTCAGAAGATTCATGTACCCGCAACTTCTCTCTTATTATATTTAAATTAAATTCTTCAAAATTTTCAGAAAAATTAATATAACTGAACCCGAATGTGTGATCCTGTCTCAAAATGGTAGCAGAAGCATGTATTACATCTAGCTCAAAAATCTCATCGTTAATAATCCTATATTTAAAATTTTCAGTTTGGTTAATAGCCATCATACATGCATGAAGATAAACAGCAAAAAAACTTATATTGTAATCTTTGGATTTCTTGTAGGCTACAGTCACATCCAAAGGAATAGTAAGAGCAAAATAGGGGTCTTTTAGTGCAATAAAATGGTAGTAATGTTGCCTTCTGCTCCAATTTTTTAAATCAATTTTTTTCAATTTTCATAATTTAATTATTAGATCTTAAAATGGTTTTTGCACGTTGTAAATCTTCAGGTGTATCTATTTCTACTCCTTGAATATTTGACTCAACCATTTTTATTTTTTTTCCAAATTCTAAATATCGTATGCATTCAATTTTTTCAGAAAGCTCTAACATTTCCATTGGTAGTTTAGTAAATTCCAACAAAGCTTCTTTTCTAAATGCATAAACTCCCTTATGTTTAAAATATTTGGTATTAACAGTCGAGTCTCTTTGATAGGGAATTGGACTTCTGGAAAAATAAAGTGCAAAATTTCGTTGATCAACAATAACTTTTACCGTATTTGGATTTTCAATTTCATTAACATCTGTAATATGTACCATCAGTGATGCTAAATCAATTTCTTTCTTATTATCAGTTTTAAAGACACTTATAACTTTATCAAGACTTTCACAGTCAGTAAATGGTTCATCTCCTTGAACATTGACGACCAAATCACAATTAACGGATTTAACTGCCTCTGCAATACGATCGCTACCAGATTCATGGTGATTAGTACTCATTATTACTAGACCACCATTTTTTTTAATTTCGTGACTAATGATTTCACTATCAGTTACAACATATACCTCACTAAATAACTTTGTATTTACTGTAGCTTTGTATGTCCTTAATATTACACTCTCACCTTCAAGGTCTTGCATTAATTTACCTGGAAATCTTGATGCACTGTATCTGGCAGGTATCATAGCAATTATTTTCATAAGAAATTTTAATTGATGTTATTCAAAATTACACAAATTTAATAAGTTTAATATATGTAAAAGCTATATTATTGATCTACAAAAAAATCATCTTTAAATCCTATTAGAAAAAGCTTGTTTTTTGCCCGTGTAATTGCGGTATACAACCATCGTAAATAATCACGATCAATTCCATTTGGAAGATATGGTTGTTCAACAAATACAGTATCCCATTGTCCTCCTTGTGATTTATGACAAGTAATCGCATAAGAAAACTTAACCTGAAGAGAATTTAGATATTTACTCTTTTTAACTCCTAAAAATTTTTTATATGAAGATGATTCGTCCTCAAAATCTTTGAGAATTTCTTGGTATAGCTTATTGGATTGGTCGTAAGGTAATGATGGTGTTTCTAATGTAATAGTGTCTAACATGAGGACTGTTTCAAAAGGACGCATTTTTGGGTAATCTACCATCCTAATTTTAACTTCAGCAAATCGAAATCCATATAATTCTTTAATACTAAATATCTCTAAAACTTCAATAATATCTCCATTAGCAATAAATCCAGCTTCAGTGGTAGGTTTTAACCAAAAATAATTGTTTTTAACAATCATTAAAAAATCACCCGATGTTAGCTCATTTTCGTTAAATAAAATTCTCGAACGGATCTGTTCATTGTATAAATTAGCACGTTTATTAGATCGAACTATTAAGGCAGTGTCCTCGTTGCCTAATGTAGCATAGGCATCGTTTATTGACTCTAAAATTTCATAACCATCATTTAATCTAACTATATCAATAAAACCATTTAAATTAAAAAGAAAAGAATCATAATAAGAATTTAAAATAGCTTCTCTCAAAAGTGTTGCATTATGTAGAATACCAGAGTCATCGCCCTGCCTTACTACTTCATCTAATTCCAAACTAATAACTTCTTTGTTATAGTTAAGCTCTAAATTAGATTCATTTAGAGCTGGACTTAAATCCAGCTTTACGGGTGGTAACTGTGCTGTATCTCCTATGAGTAATAACTTGCATTGGTGTCCAGAATAAACGTACTGCATCAAATCATCCAACAAAGAGCCACTTCCAAATAACTTAGCCTGGTTAGAAATGTCAGAAATCATTGAAGCTTCGTCTACAATAAACAAAGTTTTTTTGTGTTTATTTGGGGCAAGAATAAATGACATTTTTCCATTTTTATCTGCACGTGGAGTATAAATTTTTTTATGGATTGTAAATGCTTCATTTTTAGAATAATTACTAATTACTTTTGCGGCTCTACCTGTTGGAGCAAGTAAAACTGCTGATTTTTTAGCACGCCATAGATTTTTCACTAAAACACTAATTATTGTAGTTTTACCTGTCCCAGCGTAACCCTTTAACACAAAAACATCACTTGTAAGTGTGCTAAATATAAAATTAGAAAGCTTCTGTAGTCCTATGTTTTGTTTTAATGTAGGGGTAAAAGGAAAACTAGTTTTCAAAAATTTATAAAAATCATTAGAATCCATAAAGCTACATTACACAAAATTATTTATTCAAATATAGAAATGATTTTTGCTAACATTCACTTTATTGAATAAAAAAAAATTGTAGATTTGTGATGTTTCAAAATTAATTTAAAAAATATGGTAATTTTAGGAGTAATATTAGTCATTCTATTAACTATCTTGATTGTATATCTAATTGATAAAGCATTTCCAAAAAAATACAAATCATTTGTTCTTCTTGGACTTTGGGCATTGATCATTTACCTTGGTTATATAACTTTCATGTCTGTTTATGGTGAAATTAAGTTTAACCAACTAAAAGAAAAACGTTATAAAGTTGTAATTGAGAACCTTAAGGATATTAGAGATGCAGAATTAGCACATAGGTCTGTCACTGGGCAATTCCAAGGAAACTGGGATAGTTTAGTTAAGTTCATTGAAAATGAAAAGTTCACAATAACCCAACGCAGAGATTCCACAATAATTGACAAAAAGTTAACTAAGTTGTATGGAGTTGATACCACTAAAGATATAGTCATAGTTGATACACTAGGATTTGTTTCTGTTTTAGACTCCTTATTTGGAGCAGATCCTCGCTACAAAACTATGATGAATGTTCCGTCTGGTAAAGAAGGTGAGTTATTTGTATTAAAATCAGGACTTTTAGACCAAAACGGTGTTAACATTCCTGTTTTTGAAGCCTCTGTTTCAAAAAAAGTAATTTTGTTTGACCAAGACGAAAACTTAGTAGATATAGAATCTGATGTAGTTTCTGTTGAAGGAGTAAACGGACCAACTTTGAAGGTTGGATCAATGGAGGAAGTAAATACTAACGGAAATTGGCCAAAAAATTATTCAGAACAATAACATATCAGAATCCATAAATGAACTGTCCATTCAAGTAAGTTTGAGTGGACTTTCTTTTTTTGTTTTAAATTCTATAACTTCAAATGTTGAATATTTGGAGTGTTTTAACTTTGATAACAAACAAACACCGAAAGAACTTTTAGATAAACTCATTAATTTCTTTAAATCGATTCCAATCCTCGATCAGAAGTTTTTAAAAGTTACGGTTGTTTACAACAATGAACTAGCTACTATAGTCCCTAAACCATTGTTTGATGAAACTAATTTAATTGAGTACTTGAAGTTTAATTCAAAAATTCTTAAAACTGACTTCATTACCTATGATCAAATTGATGAAGTTGACATCGTGGTTGTGTATGTACCTCTAGTGAATATCAATAATTTTATTTTTGATCGGTTCGGTAGTTTTGAGTACAGACACAGTGCGTCTATTTTAATAAATCGTGTTTTAACACTGGAAAAAAACACAAAAAAACCAAAAATGTTTCTCAATGTTGAGCATAAACAATTTCAAATAGTAGTAGTTGAAAATAATCTTTTAAAGTTTTATAACCGATTTGATTTTATAACCAAAGAAGATTTTATTTATTACTTACTCTTCACCGCTGAACAACTAAAACTAAACCCTGAAGAGTTTCCCTTAGTACTAATTGGCTCAATTAACGAAGGAGATGATTTATATCAAATTGCATATAAATACATAAGAAATGTTAGTATACTGCAAAGTAAATCTATGTTACATAGTAAGGATTCAAGCTCTAATCATTTTACTTTACTTAACAGTTTGTAATGCGTATAATTTCAGGAAAATTTAAGGCACGAAGAATAATTGCTCCAAAAAAACTACCAGTACGTCCAACTACTGATATGGCAAAAGAGGCATTATTTAATATTCTTAACCATCGCTACCATTTTCATGATATTTCTTTTTTAGACTTATTTGCTGGAACAGGAAATATCAGTTATGAATTTGCTTCCAGAGGCACCGAATCTATCCTGTGTGTAGATCAGAATTTTCATTGCATAAAATTTATTGAAAAAACAGCTAAGGAATTTGAGATGCCTATTCAAGTGACTAAAGCTGACGTATTTGGATTTTTAGAAAAAACAAAACAAACTAAAACAATAATTTTTGCAGATCCGCCATATGAGCTAGATCATGAAAAATTTTTAAAAATCATTGAGTTGGTCTTTGTAAATCAACTTCTAGAAATTGAAGGGGTGCTAATTATTGAACACTCGAAGCAAACGGACCTATCCGAATCTCCTCACTTTTCAGAAGTTAAGGGTTACGGGGGAAATCGCTTTAGCTTTTTTGAAAACTAAAAAAAAGCAGATCTATAAGCCGGATTCTGTACCACACAAGTGTGGCCCTTATCATTTATCTTCGATTACTGTTACCAGTAAACTTTAGCTGCCTACCCTTCAGCATCGCACGTGACGCACTCAAGCACTGATATACATGACATTGCACCCTATAGAGTTTACCTGGTTTCACTACAGCATTACCTGTACATTCTTTCTGTTGCACTTTTCCTAGCCTCACGACTGGTGGTTATTAACCACTATAGTACACTACGGTGTCCGGACTTTCCTCTCTTCGTTAAAAACGAACAGCGATAAGGCGATCTGCTTTATCACAAAAGTACACAAATTGTTAATAACTCCTTTTAATTTAAGAGGCTTTAATTTAGTCGTTAATTAATGAATTTTTAAATTTGTTAGGATAAGTAATTTATGGAACCATTTGTAGTATCGGCCTTAAAATACAGACCCCAAACATTTAAAGATGTCGTGGGTCAAACTGCTATCACCAACACTTTAAAAAATGCGATTGATAACAACCATTTAGCGCAGGCTTTATTATTTACAGGACCTAGAGGAGTTGGCAAAACAACTTGTGCCCGTATTTTAGCTAAAATGATTAATAGTAAAAGTTCGGAAAACGAAAATAATGACTTTGCTTTTAATATATTTGAATTAGATGCTGCTTCTAATAATTCTGTTGACGATATTCGTAGTCTTACAGACCAAGTTCGGATACCTCCTCAAGTAGGAAACTACAAAGTTTATATTATTGATGAAGTTCACATGCTATCAGCATCCGCATTTAACGCATTTCTAAAAACATTAGAAGAGCCCCCTAAGCATTGTATTTTCATTCTCGCTACTACTGAAAAACATAAAATAATTCCCACTATTCTTTCCCGTTGTCAAATTTTTGACTTTAAGAGAATTACAGTTAATGATGCGAAAAATTACCTCAAAATTATTGCAGAAGAGCAAGGTATTACTGCTGATGATGACGCGTTACACATTATAGCTCAAAAAGCAGACGGTGCCATGAGAGATGCGCTATCAATTTTTGATAGAGTTGTTAGCTTTTCTGGAAAAAATCTCACACGTCAAGCTGTTACCGAGAATTTAAACGTTTTAGATTATGACACCTTTTTTGAAGCAACCGATTTAATTTTAGAAAGTAAAATCCCTGACTTATTAGTACACTTTAATCACATCTTATCCAAAGGCTTTGATGGACATCATTTTATCACAGGATTGGCCTCTCACTTTAGAGACTTGTTAGTTAGCAAAACTCCTCAGACTATAGAACTTCTTGAAGTTGGTGACAATACTAAAGAGATTTATAAAAAACAATCGGAATTAACATCTCAAGAATTCTTACTCAATGCCATTGATCTTGCTAACTCTTGTGATTTAAAATATAAAACCAGTAAAAACCAACGACTGTTGGTCGAACTTTGCTTAATGCAGCTTGCTTCTATCAAATTTGATGGAGAAAAAAAAAAGCCTAATGGGTTCATAATACCTGCCTCCTATTTCAAATCTAAAAACATTGCTGAAGTAAAACCAGTCGTTGCTGAAGAAGTAATTATCAAGAAGACCACAACTATTGTTGAAAAAATTGAAAAAACATCTTCTGTTGAGGCTGCAGATCTAAATGTAACTTCTCGTATTCCGATTATTAAAACAGCTAAAAGACCTGCTTCAGGACTTTCCTTAAGCAGTATTCGAAAGAAAAAGGAACATCAGGTAAAACTAATGGAAGTCGCTGTAAAAAAAGAAGACTTACCAAACGACCCTTTCACACAAGAGGACCTACTTAAATACTGGTCTATTTTTGTTACTAAACTTGAAGTAGACGGGAAGTATAATCTCGCTGCTATACTTCAGATTGATACACCAAAACTAATCGATACACATACTATTTGTTTAGAATTCCCTAACAACACCAATAAAATTGAAGTTGAACGTCAACAATTTGAACTACTGCAATACTTAAAAAAATCAGTAAATAATTATTCAATTACATTAGATATAAAAGTAAACGAATCGTTAGAAAAAAAGTACGCTTTCACTCCTGAGGATAAATACGAAAAATTGATGAGTAAAAACAAACATGTTGAACTTCTGCGGAAAAAATTTGATTTAGATTTATGTTAGGATTAAAATTACCTTCCGACCCGAGATGGGTAAATATCGCTGAAAAAAATTTAAATGAAATTTTATCAGACCATGCCTTTTGTGAACAGAAAGCAGCGAGTACTGCTATTTCTCTTATTGTAAGTTTTCCAGAATACACAGAACTTGTACAAGAAATGATATCTCTAGTAGAAGAAGAAATGAGTCATTTTAAAATGGTACATGATTTAATACTAGAACGTGGATATTCCCTAGGCCGAGACCGTAAAGACGAATATGTATCAAAATTATTGCGTTTTTTTCCAAAAGGAGGAAGCAGAAATACACAATTAGTGCACAGGCTGTTATTGGCAGCTTTAATTGAAGCTAGAAGTTGTGAACGATTTCGATTATTATCAGAAAAATTAGAAGATAAAAAATTAGCTAATTTTTATAAAAAACTTATGATTAGCGAAGCTAATCATTATACTTTATTTTTAAGTTTGGCAAGAAAATATGGAGAAATAAATGATGTAAATCAAAAATGGAATAGCCTATTAGAATTCGAAAAAGAAATAATTAAAAAGTTAACTAATTCACATACTATACATGGATAAAACAACAAATTTCAAAGGAAATATTTTACATATCATTGCCTTAGTTTTCATTGCTACAGCACTATTAACTAGTTGTAAATGGACTTCAAATGAATCTGAAGATACTGCTAGAAAACCAATAAAGTCATCAAAATCAGATGACGAGATATTTGGAAAAACTGAAGAAACAAAAACAGACTATTCAGACAATATTCAACAAGTTGAAATTACCCAAAATGATTTAAAGACTGAAATTCCACAAACCAAAATAAAACCTGAAATTAAGAACGATACTGTTTTGTCAGTAACTAAATCAAATAAGTTAATAATAATTAATTCCGAGGTAGAATCAGGTCAAACATTAGGCAGTATTTTGCTTCCAATTAAAGGAGTTCCATACTCAGTAATTTCAAAAATTATTGAAACATCTATTCCGGGAGTAGATTTTAATTTATTTAATGTTGGACAGAAATACCAACTAGTGCTTAACCCTCAAGATAGTACGTTAGTGACTTACACTCATTCATTTTCAAAAGAAAACATAATAAAAGTCACTCTACATCCAGATTTAGTCATTGAAAAAGTTTTAGAAATGGATGGTTCAAAAACTATATTAAATAGTCCTACCAATGCGAATTTAAACTCCGATACAAAAAAAGTTAAAACCAACATAAGTGATAATAATAAAATAACAAAATCATTTCTTTTAGGAAAAACGAACTTAGCTAGTAGTAGTGTATTTGTACAATTAGAAAATCAATATCATACTAAATCTAAAATGTTTCTAGAAAAAGAAACTGCGATCTCATTTAAAAAAATGAAATCTGCGGCTAAAAAAGATGGTATTAATTTAATCATTGTTTCTGGTGCACGTAATTATTATTCACAAAAATCTATTTGGGAAAGAAAATTCAAAAATAATCAGTCTAAAGGACTAAATCCATTGGAAAATGCTCGCAAAATATTAAGATATAGCTCCATGCCTTCAACATCTAGGCACCACTGGGGTACAGATATTGATATTAATAGCTTAGAGCCTAGCTACTTTGAATCTGGACGAGGTAAAAGAGAATACGATTGGTTAGTAAATAATGCTGATAGATTCGGTTTTTGTCAAGTATATACAGATTTCAACAACAAGGATAGAGATTCTGGGTATCAAAACGAAGCATGGCATTGGAGTTACACTCCTAAAGCTAATATATACCTAAAGGAATACAACAAAAGAATCAATTACAATGACATAAACGGATTCATGGGATCAGAACTAGCAAAAGATTTAAGGATGATTAGTGATTATGTGAATGGAATTTCTAGTGATTGTTTTTAACAACTTAATAATTATCACAATTTCCATATTTATCATAAATATTCAAAGGTAACCATGTTTCAATATTTTCCCATCCATATTCTCCCGGATTTTTGTAAACAGCTTTTTTACCTTTTTCTAAAATCACAAGTCCTTCTTTATATTTGTCAACTATGCGAGAAATGTTTTCAACGCCGATAATTTCCCCATATCTATTTTTAATATTAATTTCTTTAAAACCACTGGTTTTGGTTATAAAGCTGTAATTCTCATCTCTATCAAAACAATCGCTAAAACTGCGTAACCCATCTAATATGAGGTAATTATTTACACCTCCATATTTGTTAAAAGCAATAATACATATATAATTCTCTACATATACTGGTCGATTGCTTAGTCCTCGGCTG
>ERZ1046568.42-NODE-42-length-108436-cov-6.533987_pt1 | contig 108436 bp, 95 predicted proteins | sample MGYA00383092_ERZ1046568 | MGnify/ENA primary metagenome ERZ1046568 (study PRJEB29581, sample SAMEA5548362) | metagenome | biome: marine; feature: coastal; material: water | depth 1 m | study: Short-term variability in the microbial, nano- and picoplankton dynamics... | reverse complement strand
GGGAAAAAAAGAATCTTCAACCCCTGAACTAATTATTCAAAATGGACAATTAGAACATCAAGGAAGTGGCGGAAATCATGTGTTTACATTTAGCAACAACAATTATATTTACAGAGTTTATAGAAATATTTTGGGAGCGGCCAATTCTCCAGATATCACACTTGAAATTGAAAAAAATGGAAAAATAATTTTAACGGAAGATGGAACGGTTCTGTCGCATTAATTATTTTTCGACCATTTTTCATCAAATTCCTTGAATGTTCAAAAAGTTAACTCAGATTATTTCAACGGTTTATGATTTTTCGTTTTGTATGAATTAGGCTTCAAATAGTGATTTTTCAATTAATGCGACAGAACCGACTTACATTCTTTAAGAAAAATGAAATCAGATAAATAGCTAAAGTGCTGATTTTCAATAATTATATGTAGAAACGAAGGATAAGCTCCGATTGCTTTTTAGCTCAGTTCTATGTTATGTAATCGTTTTAATTGATAGCAGGGAGTTTCAATATCATCCCTTTGCCTAATGTTAAACCGTCAATATGCCCCGCAATTTCATTGTCACTGGTTTTTACGTGAATATGCATATTAGTCGTATGATGCGTGAAAATTGCGTGGTGTGAAGCAGAGTAAAAACCTAGTAATTCAACCTCTTTGTTTTCAATTGTCCCATGCAATCCTGAGTTAACATGTTTTTCATGTGAATGTTTAGTGTCCCCATCTTTCCAATTAATTACGTGCCAATCGAATGATTTAGCCGTCCCCTCAATCAGAAAAGGGAATGGTTCATTAATATTTACCCCATTTTCTTTAGCAATAGAAGCAATGTGCTCTTCAAGTTGTTCGTACGTTTTTATGTCATCTGTAATCTCATAAGTATTCCAAGTCTCAACTGTGGCATATACCAATAATGTGGCTTTTCTATTAAATGACTTATCAAAACTGATTGCACTATCCAATACGAAAGTGTTAAAGGACTCTCCATCGATAATTTGAATTTCGCCTTTGAGGTTTTCAAGAGCACCAATAGCATAAAGGTGTTCAGAATTTTCAAAGTCTGACAAGTCGGCCTTGGCAGAAACATCACCTTTATGCATCATGTTTTTCAAAGCGCCAAAATACTTTACTTCGAATATAAGCGAATCGTTGTTGGCCTTATTAGATTCAACCTTGGGAGTTACACATGAAAAAAGTAAAAGACTAATTGTAATATAGATTATCGAGTATCTCATTGTTCTTGTTTATGTTGCATAACGGCCATTGCTATACTTTCGTGCCGAACCAAATATACTAAAAGTGATGAGCTTATAGAGGCCAAGCGATAGTGCCAGCGTTTTTGGTATAAGAGTAAACGCGGTTCTGTCGCATTAATTCAAATTTGGTCAAAAATTGGTGATTTCTTGATGTCACAAAAAGTTAAACTACTGATAATTAAATAGAATTGATATGTAAAAATTAGAAAAATAAAGCAGATAATGCAGTTTTTAGATTAATGCGACAGAACCTATAGATGAGTGAGTATTAATTAATTTTGAAAAACTAAAATAATTTTACGAATGTTTCTTTCTTTTTCTACTCTTATTCAAGATTTCACCTATAAAAGTGTACCGAACAAAATATTCATAGAAAAACATACTTATTGTAAATGCTCCAAAAAATGAAATCATAAATTTTAGAAATACAGGAATATCGCAAGGAATAAGTATGATCTGTATTATTAGGTTCTGTCGCATCTACCAAATTTAACCGTTTTCAACTGATAAAATTCAAATGTCACAAAATAAATTCAATTGAAAATCAGCACTTTAGTTATTTATCTGATTCCATTTTTCATAAAGAAAAGCAAAAAAATAGACAGATGCGACAGAACCTATAAACATTGTTTATCTATTTAAAAATGAAAGATTTAACACTTGAATTAGATTCAACTTTGGTTTGTGTTGCTACATCTAAATTAGCATAAAAATCTATTCCTGTTATGACTTCAATTGAATCGATTGAAACGGCAAATGAGTACAACGATTTATCACTCTTTTCATGAGGTAATAAAAAGCCTATTCCCATTACGGTGGTATCTTTATATGCAAGTAATGTTTTGTAATATGCTCTAGGAACAGCTACATTGTTGTCGCCTATCGAGTCTATTGGACTATCTAAAATTGGTCCCGTAACAACGAAAATAGAGTCGTTACCTTCCACCCAATAACGAACCTTCTCCTCAAGCCTTTTCCATACCCCTCTGTTGAAACCAGCGCTCTGAGGGCTCATGTTACTCATATAAAAACTCTGACTCATACTCTGAGCATCAACTTTCATGCTTCCCGCAGGAGCCATATGCCCTCTATCGTAGCCAGAACCATGATAGTCTTTAAGTGCCGCAGAACCTTCATTTACAAGCGGGTCTACTCTAAAATCATTTGATCTTTCAATCGAAGCAGAGATACAAGAATTTGTGAGTTTATAAAATACCCAATCAGCTTGTTCGGCTTCTTCATTATAGGAGAGAGAGTAGTTATTATGATAGATTATTTGATTACCGATTGAACCTGGACTCAAATAAAATTCATAAGACCCTATGTTTATATCCGTTTGAGTTTTATACTCTTCTTTTTCTTCAATTTCAAAGACCTTTGTTGGTTTATTTTCTTCACAAGAGGTGAAACTAATTATTGATACTAAGATTGAGATAATTAGTGCTTTCATAGTTTATATTTAAATGCTAGGTTCTGTCGCATCTGACTATTTTAGTAGTTGGATTCCGGTTCTGTCGCATTAATTCTATTCAAAGTTAAGATACTTATCTTCGCAATCACAAGTCTAAAGATATGTTCAAAACATTTTGTTCTTTGGCAGCATAACGGTTCTGTAGCATCTACCAAATTTAACCGTTTTCAACTGATAAAATTCAAATATCACGAAATAAATTCAATTGAAAATCAGTACTTTAGTTATTTATCTGATTCCATTTTTCATAAAGAAAAGCAAAAAAATAGACAGATGCAACAGAACCAGCTTGTCATCTTATCATTCCGATTTCAAGCCTACCTTTCTCACATATCTTTTGACAAATACCTGATATTAAAAAATAAACCATACATTTGTTCTGTATTTCGAACCCTTTGCGGGGTACCAACCGAGTGAAGACACCACGGTGGTAAAACAATACGGACTGTCTAGTCAAAATAAACGTGAATTCCAGACATCCTTTTTAAGAAATACAAATTATTGATTAACTTAAAATCATGTTTGTATGTTACAAGTAGTTCAAATTTCATTGAAGAACAAAGATCCATTAAAATTTAAGGCATCTGTTGTTTCAATTTCTCAAACTTTAGTTCCTGTCGTTAAGTATGTAAATCAGGAAAACCCTATTGTTTTATTTAATTGTCAGGATTCCCCTTCAATTTCTTTACTTGATGTTTCGGCTCTTAACAATTATGTTGCACTTTATTTTGATAAGGACGGTGAGCGATTTATATACCGAGGTGCATCTTCTCCCTTTGATGAAAATGAGAATAATTCTTTGGTGCAGTCCCATTATAAGTTAGTTTTATTCATTCCGTATCCATTAGATTTCAATATAATGGAAATAAAATCTATCAACATAGCTTATTCAAACGCCACCTTAAACTGGCCAAATGCATTAGATTCAAATTACCATTTTAAAATTCCACTTGCATCGGTGAAGAACTACAATTTAGAAGTGCTAAATCCACTTAAAATCCAAACAGTTTCAAATGAAGAATTCTTAAAGATTGATGATTTATTGCCACTGTTTATGGAGACTGTACATGGTATAAATCCTAGTTTGAATTCATTGCATTTTTTGGCGAAAGAAAAGTGTGTAAAATATGCAACCATTCAGAAATCCTATTTAAGCGGCTATTATCATGGAATAACAATTTATGAATATGGTCAAAATGATTCATCCCCACGTATTATTGATAAAAAAAACGAAACATATATTTAACAAATAACCCTATGAAAAGAAACTATTTTTTAACTCAAAAAACAGGAGTCACTTTAACAATAAGCCCAACCTGTCATTCACTTACAGCAAAAAACATAGATGCTCAAACGTATTTTAGCCAAAAAAGTGAATGGGTGCTTTTAGAAATTGAGCATGAGGCATTACAAACTCAAATAGACTTGTCCAACTTGCCGGATTATGTGCTTGTGTTTTTAGAAGAAAACGATTGCAATTGGAAAGTTGCAGGAGCTACTTATTGCATAAACAAACACGAAGGTGCTTTTAGTATTTTAACGCCTTTTAGAAAGGTATTATTTATCCCATACAAGGCAGAAATTGATATCAATAGTTTAGCACATGTTTCTTTCGAGAAAATGTAAACATACAAATAGGATAATCTATAAACATTTAAAATAGAATGAAATGGCTAACCAACTTTGGAAAGAAATAAAAAAAAGTATTAAGAAAACTTTAGGTCAAGAGGTAAAGGTAACACTGGTGGGAAATGATTCAAAAAAGCATCCAGCGGTGTTTCCTTATATCGTCACAAAATTATCACCTAATTTTTACCACGTAATTGTGCTTCCAAAATTCATGGGTGATAAACCAATACCGGAAGAACCTCTAATAAAATTTGCACAACATCAATACGATTCAAATGATTTAGATACTTATTTGGTATTAGGTGAGGAAGATGCCATTTTTTATCACAAGGATGGGTTAAGTAGGATGGAGAAAATCCCCGCTGGTGGGAAAATATGTACGGGTCTATTGTGTACTATGTCTGGGATGATGAGTAAAGCTGATTTTGATCCAACCCATCAAACAAGATGCGAAGAAGTGACAAAATTCACTGAAGAACAAACGGGCAATTATTTGCTTACCGATTTTACAAAAGGAGCAAGAGAAGCTACAAGCGAGGAAATTAATGAGCTTAGTGGGGCAAATCCTACTTTTAAAGGCGTTCCAAAAGGGCTCATAAAATGCAATGTATGTTCCCAATTTAAGGGTGACTGTCTTGATCCAAATGAAAATCTTTCGAATCAGTTAGTGACCGTTCATTGTCAATGCGACAACAAGAACAGATGCGCTTATTGTTCCACTTTACTTTATGATCGTAAACTTAGTTCGAATTATTACAATGTAGATGAAAATGCGATATACCATACAACTGGCGGATGTGGTGTTCCTGAGTTTAGTCCTAATGCGCATAGATGTTCTCTAGAAATGAAAAAATAGATACCTGCAATTACAAGGTTGACTATTGAATCATTGATTATTATTAAAATAATATCCTATGATTAAGCATTTTCTGGAAATAGAACATTTCTTGGGCAATTTATCATTTGCAAATGATTGATAAGATTTGGTCACTTAATTTGATGTCACAAAACCTACGTTCAAATTGACTAAAGTGATCCGAACTGAAACATTGAATGCGTCAACTGAAACAATAACTGAAACATTTCTGTCTCCTTTAGGCTTTTTTTGGCTCCTGATGGCCATTGAGGAAGAGATTTTTATAAAAGCAAAACCCCTAAGATATTTGATACATCTTAGGGGCTTCTAGTCCTCCAGCCATAGAGGCTTATCTTTACGCTTTGAACGTATGCGGTCTGGACGGGACTCGAACCCGCGACCCTCTGCGTGACAGGCAGATATTCTAACCAACTGAACTACCAAACCAATTTTCTCGTTTTTCAACGCCCTGCATCAGCGGGGTTCGAAATTGTGTGACCTTGTTCAAAAGCGTCAGCAAAAATAAGTATATTTTAATTCATGACACAATTATTTTTTGTTTTTTTTAATGAAAGAAAAGCAACAGTGATTTTCAGATGTATAGGTATTGTATCGCTCGCTATTTGTATAACATCTTGTGAATTCAAATAACCTATTCAACGAAATTATATGATGAATAGCGCTGTAGTAGTTTTTATCGTTCTGTCATGTCTAACGAATTTAACCGCCTTCAATTAATAAAATCCAAATGTTAAAAAAGCAATAAAATAGTCAGATGCGACAGAACCCCCATTAGGAATACCCCACGTTATAATATTCTATACATTCCAACGTATACTGAGCAATCTTGAAGGCACAAAACCATATGTACTTCGTTGAATCTGTTTTAACTCCTTTAAGCGCACTTTGACAACCGTACAATAAATCAAAGTAACAGTTATCCTAACTTTGATACAAATAAATTGGCGCGTAATTTGTGAATTGATAGCATAAAAAAGATTTAAATTCGCCAAAACGAGCAACAAGCAACCGCAAAACACATTTTCTTTAAGCCAACTTAGCTGCAAATTTTTTTCTTCTGCACAAACATGAGAATTACAGTAAAACTGATTCACCGTTGCGTTTTAAAAGAAATCCCAAAGATAACTTTTGGCCTCAGGAAAGGTTGATTTCTGTTGTTTGGATTCTAGATTTTCTTGTTTACTTAAAGTAGTACGCAATCGAAAATCTAACTCCTCGGTACATCGATGTTAATCTTCTTGATAAATCAAGTTTAGAATATTTTTGACCCGGATTTTGATCATAGGTGTAATACTCATTATCTGATGTTGTTCCACCAAAAGAAGTTTCAGACTTTACACGCGCCTTGCCAACTCCTCTGTTGCTGTCAAATCCAAGCGCAATCAACTCAAGACCAGCTGAAAAGTTATCAAACTGAAAATTCAAACCTCCATAAACATCCAAGCCTAAGCCAAAAGTGTTACTCGTTATTGTTTGATAATCGTAATCGCCATTTTCATAATCCGTATCAATAATTTCCTTTGTAGGTGCAAGGCCGAACGATAAAGCACCTCCGCCGTAGAAATCAATATCAAAGTTTCTAAAGCTCGGTTGAGCAAGATGATAATCATAACCAACGCGCCCATAAACACCAGTTTGGATAAACTGTTCCTTTTCATTGGATATTGGACCGGGTGCAATATTTTGATCTATTACTCCAAGATATTTGACATTAGTTCGCTTAAAATAAACTCCAAAGACTAGGTTGGACTGATCAGATAAATAATACTTAAAATTCGGAATAAGATTTTCCGTCACCCTATGCTTATTGTCAATAATTGTATTGGAATCAGAAATAATTTCTGCATTTACAGCAGACCAATCGAAAGGAACAAAATAATATAAACTAAGTGCTTTATCTCCTTTCTTTCTTACTCTATAATTTGGCAACTCTCCATCAGAAAGATAATCCATTTGGTAATTAGTATATTCATCATAATCACCATAATCCTTTTGACTGAAGGCATTAAATTGGACTAGCCCACAAAAGACCGCCACTAAAAAAATATAATTTTTCATAATATTTTATCTAAAAGTTTTGTTTATCTTAATTCAGTTATTCTTTGTTTTTCTTTCTTGGTGAATCAGCTTTTTTGAATTTTCCATTCAACTTCAATTGAAATAAAATTTTCTCCAGATCTATTGCTTCTGAGGAATTATCTTCAGTGCTTTCATTATTTATAGTAATACCGGCAGCTTCACTCTGATATTGATAGAAGTTAGACAACTTCAAATCCTCTTTATTCAGCAGTTTTATGACCCCATTAACTAATTGAATGTAATTTGCCCCTTCCAGACCAGCATCTGTTGTATAATGTGAAACTTTTCCATCTGTAAAATTCACATATACTCTACGCCATTCTGTGAAGAACGGTTCTCCTGCAGTTTGCGCCTCCTGAGATGATAGAGTTGCCCCACTACCCTTTTGTATGTTTTTATCGGAATTGTCGATAATGATTTTTCTATCAACCAATCGATAATTATAGTAACACATATAATCTCCAGCCGCTAAATATAAAACATCGTACTGACTAATGCCAAGTGTTTTGTTTACATCCTCTTTTGTTTGTCCGATCTCGATTTTTGAGATCTTTTCTACATCTGTAAAAGGCGGAGCTATAATAAATTTAGATTGTGAGCAGCTCGAAAGGACTAAACCGATTACCGAAAACAACATAATAAAATTGATTTTTCTCATATTTGTTTGCTTTAAATTTTTACACAATATACTTTTTTGAAATGTAAACAACTAATTAAATAAATTTTTTTTAACAAATAAACTCTCGTTTTATTAAAAAGGATTTAGCTTTTTCAACAGAACCTGAATTTTAGCGAAAAAAATTTTAAAAATAATTAATACTCCAGAACCAAACTAATGAATCTGCTTAAACTTGCATTTGGAAAGACTAATTTTAAGATTTTCGTCTCATATTAATGAATAGTATTGAAAATATCTTCATATAAATCATCCATATACGGCCTTTTAATTACATCCTATTTTTGAGGAATTGATTTTGAAAATCATATTCATGCGTTAATTATCATCAAATAACTCCCAAACTATCCAATTCCTCCTTCGAAATCGTTGGCGGGAAAACGCCTTTTTTGATTTTATTCAACATCAATTCACCCGTTTTCATAGCTGATTCTTGCGATGGAAAACCTTTGTTGCCTTGCACAGCTGGAATATTTATCTGATTGATAATCATTTTTCCATCTTTTAGGATTTTATATCCGAATTCGTTGGGGTGAATCTCACACGTTTCTATACTATAACAGGGCGCTTTTAACGAGACAGCTCTCTCTTGAAATTCGTCGGTGCCAGGTGGCATACATTTATCATCGCTGCCTGCACAGGAAGTAACCAAAATAAAAACACTTAAAGAGTGTAAGAATAGTTTCACAGTTTCACAAATTTACCTGTCGAAAATCGAGTGGAATTAACCGATGTTAGACGATAAATATAATGACCTTTGGGGAGCGTCAGTGCGTTTACCACTTTTTTATTTCCTTGATCTTGCACATCGATTTTATTGCCGACTTCTATTCCTGCCAAACTGAAAACTTTTAACTCCACTTGAGAAGCTGAAATATCGCCTAAATCAATCGTTAACTCTCCTAGAACAGGGTTTGGAAAAACGGAACTTGTAAATTCTAATTTATTCTCGTTCAAGCCAACTATACCAACGTAGGCATACAAATCATCTTTAAAATCTCCGTCGTAACCCGTGCCGACATACGCAATACCATCTATGTAAAAGGCAATCGCATTTTTCCTTGGACTTCCCACAAAATCCAGTCTTTGCACCCAAATATTGGAATAAAAATAATACTGCCAAATGTCTTTTTTGTAAGCGAAAGTGTTGTCCTCACCTAGCCCAATAATACCATAAGTAGCTGTGCCCCAACTCACTGCTCCTGAACGAGGTGTTCCAGGAAAACTGGCTTTTTGCGTCCATGTGTTTGCGCTGGTATTGTAATTCCAAAAATCGTTCTTCAAAATACCGTCATCACCTGTACCAACATATCCATCTGCTCCAATAGTAAACGCAGTAGCTTGTCGTCTGGCTGTTCCGCCAAAATCAGCAATTTGTGTCCATGTATTTGTTGTGGGATCGTATTTAAAAAAGTCTTTTTTCAATCCCGAAGCGGCAAGTCCTGTGCCAACGAATGCTACATCATTTATTGTAAACCCAACAGCTTGTGTTCGCGGATCACCAATAAAATCAGACTTTTGAGACCAAGCTTCTGTAGTTGGGTCGTATTCCCAAAGATCCGAAGAATAAGGTGTAAAATCCCCTTGACCTAAACAAACATAGCCTTTATTCAAAAGCGAAAATCCTGTGGCGGAACCTCTTTCCAAACCATCACCATTCACGCCTCCAATAGGTTGTTCGTCGTCCCAATCATTTTGAACGGGATGATAAGAATACGTTTTTCGTTTAAATCCTGTGTCGTTTAACCCAGACACAACCCAACCTTGTTTCAAACACATGAAACTCGCCGCAACTGAGCGTCCGGGACCATTAACAGAATCAACAGCATACCAAAAATCTTGTGAAAAGGAATTCGCCGATAACATCAAACTCACAACTAAAAAAGTAATACTCTTCATGCTACAGTATATTTATTTTATGCGTTCCAATGACCTCATCCTTTTCGTTTTTCAAAAATATGAGATAGATTCCTGACTGGACTTGGCTTTTATCGAGTGCGACTTTTTCATTCATCTCAACTTCCTTTTTTAGGACAACTTTTCCTGAAAGGGACACGACGTCAATAGATGCCCTTCCTGAGTAATTTCCCGTAACTGTGAAATACGAACTAGCTGGATTAGGAAATATGGAGAAGTCCACATTCGTCTTTTCCTTTATTTCTAAGAATACGCTTTCGTAGGGCGTGTACTCATGAATACTTTCTTTTTTGCCAGAGAATCCTGATCCCGTTCCAACATACCCTTTGTTGTTGAGAGCGAAGAATATTGTATTTTTACGTTCGCTTCCTCCAAATGGAGCGCGCACGGACCAACTGTTTGAAAACGGATTATATTCCCACGTATCGTCTAAAAATCCGCCGTTGGTTCCGCCACAAACGAATCCACGAAGTCCAATTACAAAAGTTGCTGTTCCGCCTCTTTCGGCACCTGGTAAATCAGCACATTGCGACCACTGATTGGTACCAGCAGAATAACGCCATATGTCTTTTCGATAAATATCTTGATCGGTTCCAAGTCCAACAAAAGCGTTGTAACCAATGACGAACGAACACAATTGATACCTCACTCCCCCCGGAAATGGTGCACGAAGCGTCCAACTATCGTTGCTGGGTTTGTATTCCCAAAGTTGACTAGAATAATTATTTGGACCTATTTTTCCTCCACAGAGATATCCTTTGCTGTCTATATTGAAGCCTGTTGCGAAGTAAATTCCTTGTCCACCGAAGCCAGGAAAATCACTTTTTTGCGTCCAAGTATTCGTTGTTGGATTGTACTCGTAAAAATCGGCCAAAGTATTGCCGCTTTGGGCTTCAGAACTGTCAATTCCTGTGCCTAAATATCCTTTTGTTCCAATGGAGAAAGCAATTGCATCTCGTCGAACGGATCCTGGTAAACTCGCCATTTGCGCCCACGTATCCATAACTGGATCGTATTGCCACAAATCATTTAAAACGGTTTCAGAAGTATCGACGCCACCACTAACATATCCGTGATTTTCAACGACAAATGAAGCGGCTCTAGTCCTTTTCAAACCTGTAAAATCATTCTTTTTTGTCCAGAAATTTTGAGTTTGACTCTGTGCAACGAAAGGACTAAGTACAAGAAATAGGTAGACAATATGCTTCATAATTACTTAAATATCAATTTTCCAGTGAACATCGTTTCGTCATTCTTTACAATTGAATAGAAATATACACCTGACTTTTCTCCATTTCGGTTGAAATTCGTCATAACGGAACTTGTTTTTCTTTTCTGAATTAACTTTCCATCGATAGATCGAATTTGAATTTCATATTCTTTCATATTCAAATTTCTTTCAGCATCTATTGAAAAAGTAAAGTCGTCACTTATAGGATTCGGAAATACCTTAACATTGGTATTTGTCAACATAAATTCCTCTGCGCCTAAAGGGTCATACGAAAATTGCCAAAAATCATTAAAATTCGTTCCATTTGTGCCTGTTCCCACAAAACCTTTGTTGCCGATTGTGAAGGAAACATGAAATCTTCGGCTCGTGCCGGGAAAATCATCCATGGCCATCCATGTGTTGCTACCAGGATTAAATTCCCAAATTTCACTTGTCACATTTCCCAATCCGCCAGAATAACCACAAACGATATATCCTTTACCTTGAACGGAAAATGCAGTTCCACCGCTTGTCATAAGTCCTGGAAAATTAGCCCGAAGCGCCCACGAATTGTTCGACGGTTTGTACTCATATAAATTGGAATTCGACTTTATAAATCCGCTAGAAGCTGTTTCAAAAGCACAGGACCAAGTGCTAATATTAGTGGGGCAAGGTGGCTTTATCGTCCACATATCATTGCTTGGGTTGTATTCCGCCATTCCATTGGTACTGAGTACATAGCCTTTTTCACCCACCATAAAACAATCTAAGTTTGTAGCAGAAATGGGACAAGATGAAGTGTTTGACCAGGTATTTGTAACTGGGTCAAATTCATGATAAACACCACCTGGAACAAAACCTGCGCCTACATATCCTTTGGTTGAATTACCCCAAGCTATTGATCCGTAGGTTGCTGTGGGTACATTTGCTTTTTGAGTCCAAGAATTAGTACTCGGATCAAATTCCCACCAATCATCGTACGAAATATTAGTTCCATTGCCGTTGTGGTGTCCTGTTCCTATATATCCTTTTTGACCAATAGAAATCCCAACTCCTCTATGTCGACCTTGTCCTGCGAAGTTAGCTTTCTGTGACCACTCACTTGCCACTAAATCAGATGCGGCAAAAAAAGTAAGGAAGAAAACCAATATTATTTTCATGACTTGTGTTTCAATGTTAGTTTTCCAGAACGCAAACTTTGCCCTTCATAGGTAAAACGATACACATAGCTTCCTGAAGGAAATTCAGAAACCTCAATTTTTAATACCTTTTCTTCAAATTGATATTTCTTGTTCGACTTTCCGTCCATGGAGAACAGACTGAATTTGATCTTATTTCTTTCAATTCCGCTGGGTAAATCCGATAAATCAATGGTTAAATTTTCAACTGCAGGATTTGGATAAAGTTTTAAATCAATCTTTTTCAATAAATCTTCTAAATCAGACAAAGCCGGATTATACATCCAGAAATCTTTGAAATTCGTTCCATTTGTTCCAGTGCCTAAATAAGCTTTTGGCCCTATAGTAAAGGCGACTAAATATCTCCTCGCTGTACCTGCAAATTCATGTCTCGGCAGCCATAGATTTGTTGCTGGGCTATAGGCCCACATGTCTTTAAAATTATTTCCACTGGAAAAATCATCACCAGTACCAATATATCCCAAGCCATTTAATGCAAATCCTACGGCTTCTTGTCGACCAAATGCACCAATATTTGCTTTTTGTGACCAACCATTAGTTGATGGATCGTATTGATAAAAATCATTGGTTGAAGGTCCTGAAGTTTCACCCGTTCCCAGGTACCCGTAATTTCCAATCGAAAAACCTACTGCTGAGGTTCTTGGTGTTCCTATAAAATTGGCTTTTTGCGACCATTGATCTAAACTGGGGTTGTATTCATAGAAAGTAACGGTGTATCCTGTTGTGACCTGACCTGTGCCAACGTATCCCTTTCCATTTATGGCGAAACCGACAGCACCTCTCCTGGCCAAACCAATAAAATCGGCAGTTGGGGTCCAAGAATTTGTCGTAGGATCGTATGCATGAAATTTGACTGAGTAGGTACCATCCTCTCGTCGTCCTGTGCCAACATATGCTTTATTGTTCAGAACAAAAGCAGCTGCGTGATACATTTTTCCTTCTGGATAATCCGCAATTTGTGTCCAAGAATTCGAAGCTGGATCGTAACGCCAGAAGTCTTCGTACTCCACGTCAACTCCTGAATTAATATGACCCAAACCAATATAACCTGAATTTCCGATAGCGAATGCAGTAGATCTGTGTCGAGCAGACCCTCCAAACTCTGCCTTCTGAACATACGGACTCGCAATGGAAATAAACGCCCAAGTTAGAAATAGAAATGTCAGCCAAAATTTCATTATTGAACAATTAGTTTTTTCATGTAGTGATTTCCTTCACGCTGCAATTGAATTGTGTATGCGCCAGATTTTAAATCAGATACATCAATCATTTCATTTGTATTGACTTGTTTTGAAAGCACTTTTTTTCCTAGGACATCGTATATACCAATGTTCCCAGAAAAATAATCTATTCTAATTTCGTTTTTGGTAGGATTTGGAAAAACAACAAAACGGTCGCCCTTTAATTCGTTCAGTCCAACTAAGCTGGAAGTCACATTTAAAATAAATTGACCGCTTGCATTTCCCCATCCTTCAACAACAATAAAAATAGTATCATTAGCTGCAGGCGTATATGTTATGGTAGATTGATTACCGCAATTAGCGTCATCATCGTTAAAGGCCAAAACGGTTCCATCGGATTTTACGGCACTTATAAAGGTATCATAACTTGACCCACAGAGTGTTGCAGTCAAAGAACCTACGTTTGCAATAGGAAGAATTCGGTAAAAAATATCGGGGGAACTATACACCAAATTTTTGTTGGAATAACAAAATGAATTATCGTTTGTATCAATAAAAGGCAGTGATGAAATTTGAACAGCATCGGCCATATCGTCGCCAATATAAGCTGAACAGTCGATCCCACCGGTTAATGTTATTCCAAAATCAATGACATTTCCCCATTGAAAAGCTGCACAAGGATCTAAAGGAATACTTCCCCCCTCTTGCTGTGAAACTCGCATTCGGGTGTTTCCATTTGTAAGTCCAGCTGGTACATTAAAATTCATATTTACCGCAGCTGCCGGCGGTGTTCCAGACCATGTTCCAATTGATTCTGAAGGATCGAAGTTTCCATCACCGTTAAAATCTATCCAAGCCTCACCAGCACAAGCATAGTTTCCTCCACAGGTTCCGAAGGTGACATCGAAGGTGTAATTTGATCCAGCGTTTAGAGATGCACTAAGTATAGTTAAATTTTGAATTCCAGTCTGAGCAGGGCAATTGGATGAAAGCACAATAGAACTTGCATCACCCACTAGCGAAACAGACTCAATATTAGAATCATTTGTCGATGAAGGTCCCCCTGAAGTGCAATATTGAGCGTTAGAAAATGTAGAGAAAAAACCTAAAACCAAGGTAAGTAATTGTCGCATAGGGAATTTTTAAAGTATGGCTAATTTAAATAAAAAATTCTGGTTAACCGCTTCGTCAATTTAAAGACAGAGATTTTGCGGGCATCGTTGCCTTAATTTAGCTGTAGCCAATCTCGAAGGAATGCCTATTTGATATAAACTAGACTAGGTTAACGCTATGCGCGAAGCAGGATTGTGCGGCTGTTTTCAAATGAGCAGGAAAAGTTTATTCCAGGAAGCATTTGTATTGTCTTGAAAATATCTGTTTCTCCCATTACTATGGGAATTCTCTTAATTTGTTCAATATTTAGTTTTTCAATACTCATTTCGGTTGAAGTAACATTTTTATCCTGTTTTTCCGCAGTTACCGCAACTTCTTTTAATTGAATAAAAGATGGAGTCAATACAATATTCTGTTTAATATCCCCGGCAATATTGACTATTTTAGAAAGCTTTTCATAACCTATAAATTTATATGTCAGTGTGTACTCCCCTTAATTAAGTTTTATTGAATAATATCCATTTATATCTGTTATTGCGCCAGTTTTGGTGCTTTCTTCATAAATTCAGACACCAGGTATATTTTTTCCTGTATTTATGTCCTTTACGAAACCGCTTAATAGAAAACTGTTTTGTGCATCTGAATTTATAGAAATCAAGAATACAAATAAAACAATCAATATTTTCCAAATTTTAACAGTCATTTCTTCAAAGTTGAATATTTATTAATCATTATTTGTAAACCGTTGAGATTCAATATGCCCTACTTTTTTAATTAAGTCGCTAAAATTTTTGTCTTTTGGTTACGATAAGATGATTGCTAGGATAACTTACCACTTTCCTCTTATTTATCATGTATACATCAATTTGGATAAAAATAAGTTACGGAACTAAGGCTGAAAAAGATTGAAAATTTTGAGCCGTAAAATACCCCAGGGCATTGTTGGACCAATTACTAACTGGATTTGCAGGTGCTCCGCTGTTTCCACTTGTGTTTTGTTCAAACGAAAAATAATATACAAAAACGGGAGTGTCGATTCCATACATTTCGTAAATAACGGAGTCACCAGATTCTGGAGACCAATTACCGAAAAATGGTTGCTGATTTAATTGACCATCTGCAAAATTGTCATTTGCAAAAATATATCCTGAATTCTGGTCTAAACTATCCGCATTATAATAATAAAAAATATACGAATTTTTAATCCCTGCAGGATCAAGAAACTTAGGTACAATTATATTCCCTGTACTACCGAAAAAACTTGAAGGTATAAAATCAATTCCAAGTAATGGAACTAAACCTGGTATAGTGGAAGATGAAACGAACGTCTCCCCTTCCGCAACTACGTTAAAAGTATAAGTTCTTCCCGCCACTGCTAGAAAGTTTACTGTTTTATAATTTCCATCCCCTAAGTCAACTAAAGTTTCTGAATTACCCTGGTTGTCGGTCAGTGTTACCGTTGCTCCAGTTAAGCCAGGAAAAACATTGTCTTGGTTAAAAGCAATAGATTTCGTGATGCTTAATGAATGAATCAATTCGCCACTGTTCACTTCACCTTTTAAAACAATCTGAGAATCACTTTCTTTCAATTCCAAGTCTATGACTTTTGTACAAGAAACTGTTCCGATTAGAAACAGGGCAGTTAAGATTAATACTTTATTCATGACTTAAAATTTAAAGTTGTATGTAACAGTTGGTACAATTCTAAACAATGTTGTTTGCACCACTTGTGTTTTGTTTGCGTCATTCGGATTTTCCTCAAATTCAATTAAATAAGCGTTTCTGCGAGCATAGGCATTATAAATAGAAAGACTCCAGCTACTTTCAAATCGTTTATGCTTTGCTATGTTGTAGGTTAAGGCCAAATCCAATCGATGGTAATCCGGCATTCTATCACCGTTTCGGCTTGAGTAAACAAACACCACTTCTTCGTCAATTGTGTATTTACCCGTTGGAAAAGTAACTGCATTTCCTGTGGAGTATACGAATGCTGCCGAAGCCGTCCATTTTTTATTGAAATCATAAATACCAACTACGGAAAGATCATGTAACCTGTCCTGTCGTGCTAAATACCATTCATTACTGTTTATCTGATCAATCTTTTTTTCGGTTCTCGAGAGTGTGTAGCCAACCCAACCTGTGAACTTCCCTGTTTTCTTTTTCAACAAAAATTCAATTCCGTATGCTCTGCCAACCCCATACAATAATTCACCTTCAAGAAGGTCGTTTGCCTGAGTATTTGCACCATTTCGGTAGTCAATTTGGTTTTGCATCCATTTGTAATACATTTCAGAACTGAACTCGTATTTATTCTGTTTGAAGTTTTTAAACCAACCTAAACTCACCTGATCTGAAATTTCTGGTTTAACATTGATAGTTGTAGGCAACCAAACATCCGTTGGTGAAGTACTGACCGTATTTGATATCAAATGTAAATTTTGAACATTTCTCGCATATCCTCCTTTGATAGAAGCTGTTTTTGAGTAGATATAACTCATAAATATTCTAGGCTCAACATTAACGTAGGTCTTAGTAAATTCATTTTGAGAATACACAGTCGTATCTTTTATTTCACCTGCTTCATTGAACCTGAAGGAATTTTCTCCATTACCAAGCACAGAAAATGATGTTCCGCGTAAGCCGTACAAAATATTGAATTTCTCACTTATACTCCATTCATTACTCACATACAATGCATTTTCCATTCCAAGTTTTGACGGTTGTTTCTCATTGTTTACTCCTGAGTTTTCGCTCCCCGTAACTTCGCCAGGTACAACTCCGTGATAAATTGCATTCAAACCAAATGTCCACTTGTTTCTTGAATTCGGGAAGTATTGAAATTCTTGCTTTAGATTATAATCTTGAAGGGTCGAACCAATATTAATTTCAACATCATCTGATGCAATTGATATATCATATTGATAGTTTGAAACAATAAAAGAGGTATTAGAAAACAACTTACTATTTACAATATGATTCCACCGAGCGGTTCCTGTTGCATTTCCCCATGAAATACCGAAATCAGCTAATCCCAAAACATCTCTTCCGAAATAACCAGATAAAAATACACGATCTTTTTCACCAAACTTATAATTGAGTTTGGTATTCAAATCATAGAAAAACAGCTTAGTATCTCTTAAATTCTGGTCTTTCGATAATTTCAAAAACAAATCGGCGTATGTTCTTCGTCCAGCAATCAAAAACGACCCTTTGTCTTTTATAATCGGCGCTTCTACCGTCAATCGCGAAGCAATCAAACCAATTCCACCAGACATGCCGAGACGCTTTGAATTGCCCTCGTTCATTTTAATATCCAAAACAGAAGCCAATCGCCCACCATACTGAGCCGGCTGTGTGCCTTTATATAACGTAGCTGTTTTTATTACATCGGAATTGAATGTGGAGAAGAAACCCAACAAATGAGAGGCATTATAAACAGGAGCTTCATCCAATAATATCAAATTTTGATCAGCTGCACCACCACGAACGAAAAATCCAGAGTTTCCCTCGCCAGCCGATTTCACTCCTGGTAACAATTGAAGCGTTTTAACAATATCTTTTTCACCAAAAATAACCGGAATTTTATTGATTTCATTCATATCAATTTTCTCAACACCCATCTGCGCGTCCGTCACATTTCCATCTTTTTTAATTGCCGAAACCTCCACTTCAAGCAAATCTTGCACAGAGGCCGAGAGATTGATATTAAGTATTTTATTTTCGTTCAAGTTGACTTTTTTTTGAAACTCTTCATAGGTAGGGTAACTTGCAGAAAACGTATACGTTCCTGCCGCTAAAGTGAGTGAATAAAATCCGTATTCGTTGCACACTGCTCCAATTCCACTCAATTCCAAAGGTCGAATTTTCACACCAATTAAGGTCTCTCCTGTTGTGGAATCTTTGATGGTGCCACTTAAGGTATATTTTTCCTGTGCGGATAGTTTAAATGAGGTAATAAACATTAGGACACTTAAGCAAATAATAATCTTCATAAAACGTAATTGAATTACGAAATTATCATTATGGGAACAAGCTCCAGAAAAGTTTTATATAAATTTTCATAAAATTATTTTAAATCACTAAAAGTCACTATCTTTAAGATCGGCGGTGGCTGGATAAGCTGAGGTGGTGACTGAGATTCAGTTAGTTCTTGGTAAATGACTTAATTTTATAACATGAAAAAAATATACATTTTACTTTTTATTCTTTCAGCTTGCGGTGGTCCCAAAGAAATTACAGGCGATTCAATCGAATCAACCGTTTTGAGTTATGAAGTTCAACCCAATCTAACAGCGGAAATACCTTTCGTTTTCGTTCAATTTGAAACGGCTGCGGACGAGAAGGGCGAAATACAATTGGCCTTTACCAACGAAGGCTGGGGTGAAAAAGACTTGTTCAAAAGTGTTAAAAACCTCAAAATTTCTCCAAAGGCAAATGTTGAGTTTCTAAAAAGGGAAAATGAAATTAAGCTGAAAGGCAAACCGAACAAAAAATATACGGTCAGCTATGAAATTATCCAAGATTTCAAAGAAAAAGTAACGACTAAAAATACCTTTCGACCAATCATCAACAGCAACTATTTTCATGTTTTCGGGAAAAGTCTCTTCATGATGCCCAATTCGAATTTCACCGATGACAACCCAAGTGTGGAAATCCAAATCCTATGGAAATCGGAATTCGGCAGTTACGATATAACAAACAGTTTTGGAACTGAGAAAATGCAGAAGTTCAAAGCCAAGTTTAGCGAGTTTTCTTCTTCGATATTCTTAGGCGGAAAATTGAATTTATATGAAAAACTTTGGAATCAAAACAACCTAGTCTTGTCTACTCCTGAAACTTGGAAAAATGTCGACATAAATAGATTGCAAACTGATTTATACAGCATCGTCGGGCAGCAACGAGATTTCTGGAAGGACAACAATTCTGAATCGACCACTGTAACTTTAATTAAAACCTTTGAAAATTGTCCAAACGAAAACAATTGCTTGAATTCGTGTGAAGGAAGGGGACTCACCAATTCATTTGCGACCTATTGTTCAGATAATTTAATGACCACCAACGAAAGATTAAACTGGCTTTTTGCGCATGAACTTTTTCATCATTGGGTCGGTTCAACTATCGTTAACGAGTCTGAAGAAATGGAATACTGGTTCAGCGAAGGTTTCACAGATTACTTCGCTTATAAATTATTACTTAGAAGTGGTATACTTAGTCTTGAAGATTTCATAGCTAAAATAAATGAAGATGTTATTGAACCGCATTATAATTCAACATTGAAAACTAAACCGAACGGAGAAATCAACGCTGAAAACTTTTGGTCCGATATGGAATGGGAAAAACTTCCGAATCGCAGAGGTTTGATTTACGCCTTTTACCTCGATACCAAAATAAAACAACAAGAAGAGGATAATCGAAGTTTGGATAATTTTATGCGAGATATTCTTTATAATACGACTACCAACAAGGTCAAATTCAACCAACACGTGTTCCTAGAAGTACTTCATGGTTATAAATTAGATGATTATGTAATGGACTACGAAAACTTCATCGAGCAAGGAAATCCTATCGACTTGAGTAAACTGAATATAATAGGTATTTATTTCGAGGCGGGGAAAGGGAAAGTCCCATTTATGCACATTCAAGAAATGGAAGCTTCGGATAAGATAGCACGCTTCCTGATGCGTTAGTAGGGCGAAAAGTTTACTAGTTTGCAATAGTCGACTTCAGACGTTTTTATCGGTGTTCGATTGAAACCCATCCAATAGAAAATTTGGCTCATCCGAGATCTGGTTTTATATATTTCACCCAATTGCCAAGCCAAGTAGTAATACTGATAACCACTTGGCGTGCTGAATATCATTGTGCGACCCGTAAACGTGGGCAAGGATGCCAATATCGCCTGTGGATTCGGCCCCAACCACGTTACATTTCTGTGCGGCATGCGCCATGCTGAATCCAAATCGGTCACATTCGTTGGTCCTTTGTAATACGTTTGTCCATCAATGATAGCGGAAACTTTAGTCCAGTTTCCCTTTTCAATCGCAGCGCAAAACTTACAATCAAGGGGACAAAATTCAGTGTTCACAAATATTGAACTAACCGAAAAGTAATTTACAATAGAGAGTCTTAAATAATTGCTTTGTGTACCGTCGAAGGACAAGTCCAATTTCGTCGTATCATAATTTTCTTCAGAAGAATGCCCAAATGGATCAATCGGATTAAAAGCATATTGCGCTAAATCATCATTCCAAGGCTGATACCATGCCAAAACCTGATATTCGCCAGCCATTAATTCAGGTAATCGGTGATGCGCTTCGATATGCGAATCGAAATTTTTACTATCGTTGAAAAAAACGGGAATTCTAAAAGTTTCACCAGCTTCCAAATACCGAAAATCAGTTCCTCCTCTACTCGATGTGTCGATAGTGATTTCTACACTTTCACGAAATACTTCCGTATAAAAATCATTTTTTACAGAAAAGAATGAAAAATAGATGATTTTTTTACCTGACTTTCTATTTCCGGGCAGAAGTGTCGGACGAGTGCCTAAGTCTTTGTTGGTAAACTCTAACCAGAATAGAATTTGTTGACCATTTGCCACTTCAGAATTTTCGCAGGTTAGTTTGATGGATAAACAGTTTGGGCGCAGGTCGGCTTTGGCAGTAGCGGAAACCGTCGTAAAAAATAAAATTAACAAGTACTTGGGTAATTTTAACATATGAACGAAGTTAGCCAACTTTTTACGTCGTATGAAACTCAAAAATGAGATTTATTTTGCTAATTCTTTCAATTTAATATGCGCGATAACAATCAGTCCTCACATAATCGCTCTGTTTATCGATAATCTTAAAACCAAGAATAGTATAATAAAACCGAATTTGTTCCTTTAAATTCGAAGTTTGAAGTCTTAGTTTATTGATTTTCATGTATACAATAGTTTCTAACTTACTTTTCTACATAGCCATTCTCGCTTTCGCACTAATTTCTTGACCAGCCGTCAATCCTTTTTCCAACATAAACTTTCCGGCTATGGCAATCATCGCCGCATTGTCGGTGCAGTACTCAAATTTCGGAATGAATATATACCAATTCTCTTGCTCTCCCAACTGCATCATCGCACTACGAAGTCCTGAATTGGCCGAAACACCGCCAGCAATTGCAATTTGGGTAATCTTTAAATCTTTCGCCGCTAAGGTGATTTTCTTGAGCAGAATCGAAACTATTGTTCTCTGAATAGACGCGCACAAATCGGCTTTGTTTTCTTCGATAAATTCAGGATTGTTTTTCGTTTCCCTCTTCAAGAAATACATGATCGCTGTCTTCAATCCGCTAAAACTAAAGTTGTAACCTTCCATATTCGGTTTGGAAAACGAAAAAGCATCAGCGTTCCCTTCTTTGGCACATTTGTCGATTAACGGTCCGCCTGGATAAGGAAATCCAAGTAATTTCGCCGATTTATCAAAAGCTTCTCCAGCGGCGTCATCTATGGTCGAACCAATGACTTCCATATCCAAATAATCTTTGACCAACACGATTTGCGTATGTCCGCCAGATACGGTCAAGCATAAAAAAGGAAATTTTGGCTTTTCCTTTCCTTCATCGTCTATAAAATGAGCCAGTACGTGCCCTTGCATGTGGTTTACGTCCATCATGGGAATGTTTTTTGCCAAAGAAAGAGCTTTCGCGAAAGAAGTTCCTACGACCAAAGACCCCATCAATCCTGGTCCTCGCGTAAATGCGATACCGTCCAAATCATCCAAAGTGATTCCTGCTTTTTTTATGGCAGAATGAACAACAGGTATTAAATTTTTCTGGTGCGCTCGACTGGCTAACTCAGGAACAACACCTCCATATTCTTCATGAATCTTTTGTCCAGCAATCACGTTTGATAAAATGGAACTATTTTTGAGTATGGATGCAGAGGTATCGTCGCATGAAGACTCGATTCCCAAAATGTAAATGTCTTTTTGCACGGATGTTTACGTAAATTTGTTTTAGAATGTCAAAATTAATGAAATTTATAGGACGCTTTTTCGCTGTTGTGGTGGATGTGGCACTTATATGTATTATTATTTTGGCATTTCTTGTCAGAACCTATAAATTTCAAACCTTTTTAGCTCAGCAAGCGACCTCTTTTCTATCCAATGAATTGGGGACAAAAATGAAGGTGGACGAAGTAGCCATTGTCTTTTTCAATCGTGTGGCTTTGAAGGGCGTTTATGTTGAAGATGAAAACGGTGAAGTTTTGGCTGATCTAAAAACTTTGCATGTAAAACTCAAAACGCTCGATTTTGCGCGCAATAAACTAACGATTTCTTCAGTCGAACTAGACAAAGGAGATGTGCATATTCAGCGTGCGAAATCTGGAGATTACAACTACTGGTTTATTCAAGATTATTTCGATTCTGGAACTAAAACCAGCACTTCGAAACCAATGGCGGTGAATTTGAGACAATTAAAATTGACCAATGTCCATTTCCGTTATGACGATAACCGAAAGACCTACTCCAAATTTGGTATGGATTGGAATCATCTTGATTTTAAAAATGTCAACTTATTCGCCGACAACATTAAAATCAGAGGAAACGATATTTTTGCAAATATTAAAAACCTTGCCACTGAAGAAAAATGTGGATTCGTTTTGGACAAACTGACCGGAGTTGCGGCTGTCACCTCCAAAGGGATATATTTAAACGAACTCACCATCAAAACCCCGTTATCTGATGTTTCATTCGAAAGAATGAACCTGAGAATGAATCAGTTGCCGGATATCTATACTTTTGAGGACAGCATTGTTTTTGAAGCCAATCTTCGACCGTCTTTAGTTTGTTTGAAAGACATTTCCTATTTCGCTTCGGCACTCGAAGGAATGGACCAAATAGTCGTTTTATCTGGTGAGATTAGCCGACGAGTAAAAAACCTTCATGTCGCTAATTTGAATCTTCGTACGGGTAAAAAAACGCAGATAAAAGGAACAGTAAATCTACCTGACTTTCGAAATTTAGACGGCTCTTTTTTCAATGAGAAATTGGATTATGCCTACATCGATTTGAATGAATTGAAACAGATCAAACTCCCCAAAGACAGCGGAGGAGGATATATGACTTTCGACAAATACGTAGAACGTTTGGAGTACTTGGAAGGTGAAAATATCCAGTTGACGGGTTTCATGGATAATTTTGTTGTCGCTGCAAACAAATTAACCACTCAATTAGGAACTGTTCGCATGGACAATGGCGTAGAATTCTCGAAAAACCATCAAAACAATTCTTACGAATTCAATCGCTCTTTGGCAAGCACCTACGATGTAAAAGTGGAAGAATTTGATTTAGGAACTTTTCTTCAAGACCACCAATTTGGTGTAATTGACGGAACATTTTTCTTGAGTGGCGAAGCACTTCCAACTGAGTCAATAAATTTCACAAACATTGAAGCTGAAGTCACTCGTTTCGATTTCATGGATTATTCCTACAAAAATATTTCAATCAAAGAAGGTAGTTTAATAGACAATGTCCTAGTAGGAAAAGTAGATGTTAAGGACGACAATCTAAATCTTGTTTACGATGGCAGTATAGATTTAAAAGGGAAGCAACAAATGCAATTTACCGTTGATTTGACTCGCGCAGCACTAGACAATCTGGGCTTCACGAAGGTCAATAATTCAAAATTGGAATCAAAATTTGAGGTGAATTTAACCGGTACTGATGAAACCAATATTTCGGGAAGTATAGAATTAATAGGATTTATCTACTCTGAAAAAGGTAAAAATTTCAAAGTGCCAAACATGACAATTGATGTCACCCGCGGTCCTTTTTCAGATTTACTGCGCATTAATTCTGATTTGGGCAATGCTAGAATTGAGGGGGAAATAGACTTTGCCCAGATCAGCGCCTCTTTTCAATCTCAATTGAGTCAAATTTTACCAGCGTTATTTGAACCACCGAAGAAAAAGAATACGAATTTGACAAAGAAAAATAACTTCACCTATTCAATAAATACGGAGAAGAAGATGAATGAGTTCTTGGATATCTTCGTTCCTGGTTTTTATATCAAACCAGGCACAAAGGTTTCTGGTGGTTATTCAGAAGCAACGAATGACTTCTCGATGGTGTTGGAAAGTTCCTTGATTACATTCGAAGACTTTCAATTTCACAATGTATATGTTAACCAAAGCACTATTGACAAAGACGTTAAAATGAAGGTCGATATTGGTGAATTTTATCTGAACGACACCCTTTCTGTTGCCCTCCTTTTGTTTGACGCAGTTGGTTCTAGAGATACTTTTCAAACGCAATTAACGTGGAATCCGAATACGACGAATTACTCCGAATTGAATTGGCAAACAGCGATTATAGACGAAGAATCTATAGATTTTTTAATTCAACCTTCGCTTATCTCTATTCATGAAAAAGAATGGAATATAAAAAATTCTTCGGCCTTAGAATATAGACAAGACTACATCTCGATAAAGGACTTTTTATTTGAACGAAAAAACCAATTTATTTCACTAAATGGAAAAGTTTCCGATCGTGATGAAGACAAATTAAAAATAAAAATGAGCCATCTACATTTGGATGATTTTGCCCCTATTATTCAGTCTACTGTTGCCTTGAATGGCGAACTGAATGGTTTCGGTGAAATCTCTACGCCGTTTACGAATCTTGGATTCAAAGGTGACGCTAGTATCAAAGGTCTTATTATTGACCAAGAGGAAGTGGGTGATGTTTTCGTTCAATCTAATTGGGAAAAAGGAAAACAAAGTATCGGGTTAAAAGGTGATTTAATTTACAAAAACACACAGACCTTTGCCTTCGATGGTTTCTATCACCTCAATAGGGAAAAGGACATCTTGGATTTCAATTTGGTATTCGACGATACGGATATCCAATTCACAAACGCCTTTATGGATCCGCAGATAGTCTCCGATATTCAAGGTACGCTCAATGGAAAAATAAGAATGAAAGGCACACCTGACAAACCTTTGTTTTCCGGTGGATTTGATTTGGCGAATGGCGGTGCCAAAATTGGAATTTTAGGAGTGAAATTCAAAACAAATGGTGAAATCTATTGTGATGAGCACGGGTTCTACATGGACAACATTCCGATTTTTGATCAAGAGGGAAATGCAGGTGCACTTGTTGGCTCTATTTATCATGATAATTTCATGGGTTGGAATTTTGATCTTGCCTTTAACCTAGAGGACGATGCGGTGAATAAAGATCCTATCGTTCCTTGGAAAGTACTTCCGTTGGATAAATTCTTGGTGATGAACACTAGCTATCAAGAAGGAGATTCGTATTACGGAAAAGCATACATGACTGGATATGCCAACATTTTTGGTTATGCTGAACATTTGGAGATAACGGTCGATGCTAAGACAGAAAAAGGTACTACGATTAATTTTCCGATGTATGGAACTTCTGAAATTTCTGCTGACGAAGATTTTATCACGTTTGTTTCTTCTGATAGTTCATTCGTGTTGGGTGATCCGAAAATTAACTTCACTGGTGTTGATCTAAATCTTAACTTCAATGTTACTCCAGATGCGAAACTCAAAATTATTTTTAATGAAAAATTAGGTGATGAAATTGTGACGGACGGGTCTGGAAAAATCAGCATGCGTGTGGATAATCGAGGCGAGATTACGCTTGATGGAACGTATACTGTGAACGAAGGTGTTTACAATTTCGCCTTGGGTCCCATTAAACAAAACTTCTTCATTGAACAAGGTGGATACATCACGTGGACAGGAGATCCGTACAATGCCAATCTGAATTTGAGATCGTATTACAAAACGAAAGCCAACTTATCTGAAATTTCGGTGGATCAAATCGGAAATTCTACAGGAACCAATCAAGAAGTTCTTTGCTATTTGGACATAACCCAAACCCTGGTAAATCCTGCAATCACTTTTGATATTGAAGTACCCAATGCTGATGAGTCAGGCAAAGCATTGATTAATAGAATTAAAAGCGATCCTGAGGAATTAAATCGTCAGTTTTTCTCTTTGCTCCTTGTAAAAAGTTTTCAACCTCTAAAAGGTTCCAACACAGCTGCCAGTGGCACAGCTTTAGACCTAGCCGCCAATCAGATCAACTCGATGTTGTCACAATTATCTCAGAGTTATAAATTGGCAGTCAACATGGATGCGAATGCCTTAGGGGAAAAAACCTACGAGCTCGGTTTATCGAAAGAATTCTTAGATAATAGATTAATTTTATCTGGAAGTTTTGGGGTTGAGAACTCTACTGCCACTGAAACAAGCTCTAGTCAAAATTTCTTAATAGGTGATGTAAATTTGGAATATCTCTTAAATGAAACTGGTACGTTTAGAGTAAATGTTTTCAACGAGTCCAACCAAAGCAAGGTAATTCAAGATAACAATCAAGGCTTATTCAAACAAGGTATTGGTATCAATTATCAAGAAGATTTCACAGGTTTCAAGAACTTTAAATTATTTCAATATTTCTTCGATTTATTAAGAAAAAGCAATGACAAACGTTTCCCGTATAACAAGAATAAGAAACGAACACCTGTGCCAACAATCGATTGAAAATCCGTTTCGATTGCCACCTTGCTAGAGGAATAAAAAAAATAGACCATCCATTTTTAGAAAGAAAGTTCATTAGATTTGTTATTCCATAGATCAAATTTGAAACATGAAAAAAGTATTGATTGCCAATCGTGGTGAAATTGCCAGACGAGTTATCCGAACATTAAAAAGAATGGACATAACATCCGTTGCTATCTACAGCGATGCGGATAGAAATGCTCCTCATGTATTGGAAGCCGACGAAGCTGTTTATGTTGGCGAAAGTCCGTCATCCGAAAGTTATTTGAAACAAGATTTGATCTTATCCATATGCAAGGAAAAAGGTGTTGAAGGTATTCATCCAGGTTATGGATTCTTGTCTGAAAATTTCGATTTTGCCCGAAAAGTGAAAGATACTGGAATGACTTTGATTGGTCCATCACCCGAATCGATGGAAATTATGGGTGATAAATTGAGCGCCAAACAAGCTGTAAAAAGCTATAACGTTCCTTTGGTTCCTGGAGTTGACGAAGCAATAACGGACCCACAAGCTGCAATAAAAATTGCCGAGGAAGTGGGTTATCCTATTTTGATTAAAGCATCTGCTGGAGGTGGAGGAAAAGGAATGCGATTGGTGGAACACTCAGGTGAATTCTTGGAGCAAATGAAATTGGCTCAAAATGAAGCGCGATCTAGCTTTGGAAATGATGCCGTTTTTATCGAGAAATTCGTTACTGAACCACGTCATATTGAGATTCAAGTTTTTGCCGATAGAATGGGCAACACTGTTTATCTTTTTGAAAGAGAATGTTCTATTCAACGTCGACACCAAAAGGTAGTTGAAGAAGCACCGAGTGCAGTTTTAACACCTGAACTCCGGAAACGAATGGGTGAAGCGGCAGTGGCAGTTTGTAAAGCATGTAATTACGAAGGAGCAGGAACTGTGGAATTTTTATTGGATGGTAACCTCGATTTCTTTTTCTTAGAGATGAATACGCGTTTGCAAGTGGAACACCCTGTTACCGAAGAAATCACTGGAACCGATTTAGTGGAATGGCAAATTCGTGTGGCGCGGGGTGAAAAACTCCCGAAAACGCAAGAAGAATTGACCATCAACGGTCACGCAATTGAAGTGCGGGTATACGCTGAAGATACTTTAAACGGATTCACACCAGATATTGGAACCTTGGAGCGTTACCGTCTTCCTGCTGGCAAAAACACCCGCGTAGACGATGCTTTTGTGGAAGGCATGCCTATTCCGATTTATTATGACCCTATGATTGCCAAATTGGTGGTTTGGGGAAAAACACGAGAAGAAGCTATCGACCGTTGTTTGAAAGCAATCGATCATTATCAAATTTCAGGATTGAAAACGACACTCGATTTTGGTAAATATGTATTGAAGCATCCTGCTTTCAGAAGCGGAAAATTTGATACCAATTTCGTGAAAGAATACTTCCAAGATCCCAGAATCATGTATACTGCAATGGAAGAAGAAGCCGAGGCATTGACACACGGCATCAATGAAATATGGGATTCAATTATCGACTTTCAGAAAAGTGAATTTGCATCGCTACAGATAAGTGGTGCATGGAAATAACAAAAAAAAGGTCTCACTCGGAATTTCCAAATGAGACCTTTTTAATTATATCACTTTCTAATTATATCTTAAATGACAGACCTGCGTTAAGAATTCCACCTTGACCGAATCCAGCAGCAAGATTTAATCCAAGATTATCTGTTACGAAATAACGAACTCCAACACCAATTTTTGATGCAATAGGTATCAAACTTGAAATTTCAGCTTGTATATAATTAGGATCTGAACTTTCGAATGAGAATGTTCTGTTCCCATAACCTACACCGAATACTCCGTAGAAATCGACTTGATCATTATCAATAAAGTGGTAGTTGAATGTCAACAACACACCTATTTTCTTTGTTACAAAATCGTATGTGTAATCTTCGGAAAATCCTGTTTCGATATATGAAACTTTTGTGTTGTTGAATCCGATATCCAAACCTAGTCCAATTTTATCTGATAATAAGTATTCCGCACGAAATCCAACAGGACCGATACCCGATATTGATAAACCTTCTTCTGTTCCATTGGTATAGGCAGCTTTAAACACTGAAGTATACAAATTCGGGAATCCATAATAAACATCGAAAACTAAGTTTCCTTCTTCTAGGGCTTGTGCAGACGCTGTGTTTGAAAACATCAGTCCAAATGCAGCTATAGCGCAAATAATTGTTTTTTTCATAAGAAAATATTAAGTTAATTAAATTAAGAATCTAAACTTAACTAAATCTATTAAGGAAAAAAGCAGTTCGAGATAATTATTCATAAATCTTATCAACAGTATTGTATTATTTTAGTAGATCATGCTCAATTTTCATGCATTAAATATTACCTGCTTTTGCGACCTTAAATTTCAGACCAAAAGCAATGACGAAAATATTTAACCTTTTCGATTTCAAACAAAAAGCAGATTACAAAACAGAGATTACTTCGGAAAAGTTTATGGAAACAATGTACCCATTCTCCATTTAGGTTGCCTATTTAATAAAGATAATTTTGACGTATTCAATAAAAGTTTGAAGTAGAAAAAATCGAGTTTGTCGTGAAACCGTATCAACGTTATTCGGAGAAATCGGCGAACAAATGACCATGTTTCTACCCGAATTTAGCGGAAATCCACTCGAATTTAAGTCATTTTCTGATGAAAGTGAAGTGTTCAAAGGATAAAAAAGAATCTCTAATTTAGTCTACGACAAGCTCGAAAACGCTTCCTTCAATCTTCAAGAAGTAAACACCTTTCTTTAACTCGGAAACCGCGATCATATTCGATGCTAAACTTACTTTCCCAGTCAATACACGCTCTCCTAAAACGGAAACAAGTTCGAAACTCGATTCTTGATTTAAGCCGTCAATCGAAAATTGTGAACTCGCTGGATTTGGGTAAATAGACAACTCTGGTTGAAAACCGTCTTCATCATCAATGGAATTTGTTGCGCAATCAATCTTTCCGTTGATGTCGTATTTTGAAACGAAATTCCATATTTCTACCGAAGCACTAATGTCGTAATTTGTCCCTGCTGAAGGAAAAAGAGCACCCGCCCATGTATGTGATCCATTCGTAATTTTATAGTGAATTACTTCCGAGCAGTTGTCACCGTTCGAGTAAGTAAATTTCTCAACTGTTGTTCCATCCGTTGTTGAGGTATTCGGAACATTTTCTATTGTTGGTGAGACGCCGCAATTATTGAAATCGGCCCAGAAATCAACTACAGAAATTACTGGTTCAGAAAACGCTGTTCCAGTATAGGTAACAGTTCCATCTGCCGTTCCGTGAATTTGAAGAACAGGAGTTGGATGAGTTGCATTGCATGTTGGAAACGATCCCAATGTCATCGATCCAGTAACCGAACCAACAGCGGCAATTCGATCGCTTAACTCGCACGCCAAATGAAAACTCATGAAACCACCATTCGACATTCCAGTAGAATAAATGCGTTCTTGATCTAAATTGTAGTTAACCAATAATGAATCAATTAAAGCTGACGTGAATCCGATGTCGTTTACTGAACTCGTTCCCCATCCAACATTGAAATGCGTTGCGCCTGTGTTATCGACAGTTCCTTCTGGATGAACAAGAATAAACCCTGCTGTATCTGCAATCGGTCTAAAATCTCCATACCACATTTGTTGTGACGCATTACTCGTGTACCCATGAAAATTGAATAAGAGTGGGACTGCTTCAGTTCCTACATAGTTGGCAGGAACATATAAAATATACGTCCGTTGGATTCCACCGTACATCATTGATCCGTTGATGGTTTGTTGTCCGAAAGAATTTACTGAAATAAACAGTGCGAAAATGGCTGAAAATAGAACTTTTTGATACATCTGACTCGAGTTTTTATATCATCAAATATAGACTATTAAACCCATCTTATTCACAGAACTAAATATTTCTATTTTAACTCTTGTTTTTTTGAAAATATTTGATAACGTTTTAATAGTATTATGTTTTAAATCTAAAATAAAAAAAGAGTTCGAAATAATCACTTATACATGTTATCCAAACTATTACCTTATTACATTAGGTCATATTCAATTTTCATGCATTAAATATTACCTACCTTTGCGACCTTAAATTTGAGACCTATAGATAATGACGAAACTTTTTAATCTTTTCAATTTCAATCAAAAAGTAGATTACAAAATAGAGATTCTTTCAGGATTGACCGTTGCTTTGGCTCTTGTGCCAGAAGCAATTGCTTTTGCCATGATTCCCGGATTTTCGCCATTAACAGGACTGTATGCTGCATTTGTTTTGGCTTTGATCACTTCTATTTTTGGCGGTCGTCCCGGAATGATTTCAGGAGCAACGGGGGCTGTAGCTGTTATTTTCGTTGGATTAATTCTTGAATTGAAAAGACATTTTCCCGGAATTGAACCTGAAGAAATACTAAATTATGTCTTCATTACCGTTGTGTTTGCAGGAATTTTACAAATTCTTACTGGCGTTCTTCGTCTTGGTAAATTCATTCGATTGGTTCCTCAACCCGTTATGTTTGGATTTGTGAATGGTTTGGCTATTATCATTTTCATGGCACAATTTCCAAACTTTTATCAGAAAGGAACCCATGATTTACTCGCACAAACACCGTTTATTGTGATGTTGGCATTAACTGTTTTAACCATGATCATTATTTGGGGCTTGCCAAAATTGACAAAAATAATTCCGTCTGCGTTGGTTGCCATTTTGGTGGTTTCTGCTCTTGTTATTGGCTTCAATATCGATACGATGACAGTTGCCGACACCATGAAGGAAGGTCAAAGTATCAAAGGTGGCTTCCCTCCTATTTCAATCCCAAATATTGAGTGGTCATGGGCAACTATGATGATTGTTTTCCCCTACGCGGCGATTGTTGCTGGTGTTGGATTAATCGAAAGTTTACTGACTTTGAATATCATCGACGAAATAACGGAAACACGTGGAAGTGGAAATCGCGAATGCATTGCACAAGGAACAGCGAATATCTTTTCTGGTTTTCTGTCAGGAATGGGCGGTTGCGCGATGATTGGTCAAAGTTTAATCAATACTTCTGCTGGTGCAAGAGCTCGACTGTCGGGAATTACTGCGGCAGTAATGTTGTTGGTTTTTATCATGTTTGGTTCAAGCCTCATTGAAAAATTACCCATGGCCGCACTTGTCGGTTTGATGTTTATGGTGGCTATCGGAACTTTCGAATGGGCGAGTTTCAAGGTATTCAAGAAAATGCCAACGTCTGATGTTCTCGTTATGATTTTGGTGACGTTAATTACAGCAATTACACACAACTTGGCGATTGCCGTTTTAGCTGGAGTGGTACTTTCTGCTTTGGCTTATTCTTGGGAAAATGCGAAAAGAATTCGTGCTCGGAAATATGTGGATGACAATGGAGTCAAGCACTATGAAATCTATGGTCCGCTTTTCTTCGGTTCAACAACCGCTTTCTCAGAAAAATTTGATCCCATGAATGACCCGGACGAAGTAATCGTTGATTTTGCGGAAAGTCGAGTTGCAGATATGTCAGCAATTGAGGCTCTGAATAAGTTGACTGAACGCTATTTGAAAGCTGGCAAAAAAATACATTTGAAACACTTGAGTCCAGATTGTCAGACTTTATTGAAGAATGCGGAGAAAGTAATTGATGTGAATGTGTTAGAAGATCCAACGTATCATATTGTGGTGGATAAAGTTTAGGTTGTCCATTGGCTGAAAGCTTTTGGCGAAAGGCTGAAAGCTAATTCAGATTACAGCTTGAGCCTTGAGCCTTGAGCCTTGAGCCTTGAGCCTTGAGCAAAAAAAAATCAGAACCGGACGTATCCAATTCTGACTTTTGTTTTCTAAACTTTATTTTTTCTAGTGCTGTATTGCTACGTGCTTTCTTACCGTTGATTTTCCGTTGTTGATTTCAAGGATATACATTCCATCATACAAGGTCTCTGTTTCGAAGAAAACGATTGTGCTTCCCTGCAAGAACTGCTTTTCTGCGACCATCTTTCCTTTGATATCGTACAATTTTACAAGCATATTTTCTTCCACCTTCGTTTTGATTTGAATCATCAATAAATCACTCGCTGGATTTGGATAAACCGTAAAATCATTTTCTTTCAATACTTCTACAATTCCTGCAGTTGCAACGTATGTCGTTGTTGGCTCTGTAACGCTGGTCACTTTTGAGCCTGTCACCGTTCCGTAAAAAGTTGGTCCAACTACATATGGGTAAGCCGAATTCCAATCTTCATCTACTGTAGCAAAATAAGCATACGTCCCATTTGGATATTCTGGCGTTACACAAACGCGACCATTGTGCACGTCTAAGTAATCCGGTGATGCATTTGCGATAAACTCATTGTCTTCACGGAAATATCCGATTGGGTAGGTCGCACTCACGTTTGGTCCTGAACTAACTGAAGCTCCTGTAGGGCTTGTGTTTCTTACAGTTATATTTCGTTGAGAATAACCAGATTTGATTCTTGTGATTCCACCTGTTCCATCTAAATTTTTGTAGCCATATGCTCCGTAAATAGGGAAGCCATCATAAGCAAATCCGATTAATGGTGAATGAACAGTTGAATCAATAACATACAATCCATCTGCCAAGTACAAATCACAAATATTAGAGATAACGGCTAAATCTAAATTAAATGCACTCGGATTTTGATGATGGTGATAATTTCCATTTGCTGGATGTCCTTTTGCACAATCAAAACCTGCTTTCTCTGCCGGAATGGCATCTCTATTCCAATTTTGACTTGCCATTGGTCCACCAGGACAAGGAGGATTTCCTGGACCACCACAAAGTGCATTGGTATTTGGATTCCAAGCAACTCCGTCCCGATAATCAAACAATGAAACGCCGTTTATAAAAACGCCAATATTGCCTGGAGTTGTTGTTACTGCCGTTCCCGTATTTTGAAAAGGATTCAATGAAATTTTATAAATTGCATTTTGATTAGATGCTAAGGACGGATTTGCATCTAAAAACGGTCCTGTAATGTAACTCGGAATTCCTTTTGTAGAGGCGTATACCCAATTTGCAGAATATTGTACCATTTGCACATTTGCCAAAACTGCATCGGCGATTGGAGTGGAATTACCTTGTACATAATGACTCCCTGTAATCGTATTATTCTGCAACCAACTTAAAATCGCTGGATTGGTTTGTGCATTGACACCTGCTACAAACAAAGTAGAAAAAGCAATACTCGTAAGGATTTTTTTCATTTTTAATTTGATTTAATATTGTTAATACTCGTTTTGACGACGGATCCTTTTCATTCCTTCTATTCTTTCGAAAAGAATTCTCTTGGGTAGCTAAATTTTGGGTTAAATAAAAAATCGTCGTCAGTTAAAGTGAACAAAAAGGCAATGATATCCGATTTCTCATTTGAGGACAACTTGATACCTTTTTTAAGTTGAGGAGAAAATGTTGACGAACGGTCGATATTATCTGTATAATGATCCAATACCTCACGAAGCTTTGAAAAGCGACCGTCATGCATATATGGATATGTATGTTTTATGTTTCGTAAAGTTGGCACTTTGAATTTCTGTGCGTCTTCCGCCAAATTGGTAATTTTCTTTCGTCCGTAATCCATCAAAGTTGGATCAAGTGGAAGTCCATTGTTCTCGAATTTTCGGTTAGTGAAAAGCGGTTCGGTGTGACAACTCGCGCAATTGATTCGGAAAAGTTGAAGTCCGTTTTGTTCTTGTTCTGAAAACTGTGCTTCTCCTCTAAGGTATTTATCGTATTTAGAATTATTTGAAATCAACTCCAATTCAAACTGAGAAATGGCAAACAACAGGTTTTGTGCAGTAGCTTCTTCCACTCCAAAAGCTTCTAGGAAGGCCTGTCGATAACGTGGAGATTTATTGAGTTTTTTGAGTACCTTTTTTAAATCCTCGTCCATTTCGTTGTGGTCGGTAATGGGCGCAATCGCTTGACGATCCAAAGTTGGCACTCCTCCATCCCACATGAAAGACGCACTCCAAGCAAGATTCATCAAAGTCATTGAATTTCGGGTTCCTATTCTACCATCGATACCATGCGACAAATCGTGGTCGACGTGCGTAAAACCCGTCGCTTGAAGGTGACAGCTGGAACAAGAAATAGAATTGTCTTTGGATAAAATCGGATCATAAAAAAGTGCTCTTCCGAGTTGAATTTTTGCATCCGATCTTGGGTTGACCGAATAATCGTAGGTTTTTTCAGGCCAAGTAATGGAAAGAATTTCATCTCTGTTGTTCTTCCATATTAACGAAGTACTCAGAATCAAAAATATGACGAATAGACCTTTCATTTTAATACGCTCCGAGTAATATGAATCCATTCATCATTTTCTTCATCATCCGAACGGCTTGTTTTCCAGGAACCATAATTTCATTTTCCTTTTTCACCTTTACGAGTCGAAAAACATCCCATAAATCGATCTCAATTTGAACATTGGATTCATATATCTGACCAAAATTTATTGTTTTAGCCACCGAAAAAGGATCTAGATAACCACCCAAATGATATTGAAATTTATTGTCTCTGGTATTTGCACTTGGCGATTCACCTTCAATTTTTAGTTGAATATACCCACTTTGCCATGCCCAGTACATCCCCAAACTGGGGTCTAAATCGCCTCCCATGACACTTGCAGTATGATAAAGTGGTTCAAGTCCATAGGTTAATACTAAATATCCATTTTCATTCAAGGGAACTGTCCAATTTTGTGTTTCCGGTAAAGACCAATCGACAAGATGAACGAAATCTGTTTGGACTTCATCTTTTGGTGGAATACTTACAAAAAAGCGAATAGTTTCAAACTTCAAAGAATCGCCTTTCTGAGTAATATACCATGTATTCTCCTGAAGAGAATCACCTTGGAATTGAAAAGTGAAATTTAATTCAGCTTTTTCCTGAGAAAACGTTTGATTGGAAAGTACCAGAAAAAGAAGTAAGATTCTCATCCTATTTTTTCATCGGTGGTTTCGGTGGACTGAAGAAAGTTTCCAATTTGGAACGGAATTTTTTGAATTTCGGAATTTGCTCCTCGCGACATAATTTTCGAATATCGTCAAAATGTTCCAAATTCATGAATTCTATTTCATCATTAATCACACTAAGTCTTTCCATTCGCTCAGCCCGATTAGATTCTTGTCCATCTTCACCTATCGTTTTGTAAAGGGCCTTTTTTATTGTCACTTGCTTTTTTCTGAGTTTTTTAATTTGACCTTGATGAGAAATGACTAATTTCTTATAGGATTTCCGCTGACTTTTATCAAAATCCAACTCCTTGCTTAACATTTCCATTTTATTCAAGCCGCCCATCATTGGATGCTTAGGTCTTAAAAAATGAAAAACGATAAAGACAATGTTCATCATGGCTAAAAGTACGACTGCTAAAATTAAAACTCTTCTCTTACTCATGGGTATAGGTATAAAAATCTGTAACGGATGAATCAAACATCTCAGAATTTCCGTTTGCACTATTCAAACTTGAATTTTCTGAACTTGAATTATAAATGGAAGTCAAATTAAAAAGAAATAACGCGGAAAGCCCGAAAGCCATCATCCAAACTTTTCCCATTGAAATTTTGTCCTCAACAATCGATAATTGACCTTGAATTCTTGTCCAAACATAATCGGAAACTTCAATCGAATTGAGACTCCGTTTGCTCGACAAAACTTTCTCTATGTAGTTATCTTTTTCCATTCTCTATTTCTTTGACGACCCTTTTTAACTATTCCTTCTGTATTCATCATAAAATGACGAAAGTTCTCTGCGCATGCTGTCTTTTGCACGGTGCAAAGTCGACTCAACGGCACCAACACTTTTGTTTACAATTTCAGAAACCTCAATATTGCCCAGCCCATCTACCTGCGATAAATAAAAAACCGTTCGTTGAGGTTCGGCTAGTTTATTGATGGCGACCAAAAGCGTTTCCAACAATTCCGAATTCTCTATTTCTTCATTTGGTAAGAAAGCATTGTCGGCGATATTTAATTCTTCGGCAACGTCGTAGTTGGTGAAAAACCCAAACCTTTTTTTTCGCTTCTTTGATTTGATAGCGTCGAGAGATGTTGTTATTGAAATTTTATAAATCCAGGTTTTTAGTTGCGAACGTTCCTCGAATTGATCAATTTTCTTGAAAACTTTGACAAAAACTCGTTGCACGATATCTTCCGCCTCTTCCCTATTCTTGAGATAACTCAGCGCTACGTGAAAAACAGCCTCTTTATTTTGATGATATATTTTCTCGAATTCGCTTTCGGACATTCTACTTATTCAACACTAATGTAAATCACTTAATCCTATTTGACGACAAACAAAGTGCATTCCTGTGCACTACCTGTTTAAATTTCTATTCCAAAAATAGTAATATCATCTACTTGTTCTACCTCTGAACCGTTTGAACCCATCCATTCTTGAAGTTTGATGGAAAGATTTTTCTTCTGATCGTTCATTTTCGAACTGGAGTTTTGAGCCAATAGATTTTTATATTTCTTTTTCATAAACTTCTTCCCATTCGGACCACCAAATTGATCTGAATAACCGTCAAAGAACAAATAGTATTTGTCCCCTTTGGTCAATTGAAATTGATGGTTGGTGAAATGTCAAATATCCGGATAATACCCAATCGGACGTTTATAGTGTCTTCATAATGCTGAATAAGCTTAGTTTGATCGTCATTCTCGGTTTGACACTGAACACTTGTTATAGTTAATAGAATCATGAACATAGTCAAGAAAAATGATTGAAAATTGACGGAGAGTTTCATTTGAACTTAACTAATCGGGTTGTAAAGGAAAACAAAACAGTCCGAATGTATTTACTTAATTTGAAAATCGCCTATCGGCTTACCATATTTTTGTTTTACGACCTTTCATCTTCTGAAAATTAGCACTACTTTTGAGCGTCCAAAAAAACAACAAATGAACTTACACGAATATCAAGGAAAATCAATTTTAAGCAAATACGGCGTTGCCATTCAAAGAGGTGTTGTCTTAGACAAATTGGAAGATGCAGTAACTTCTGCAAAAAAATTATCGGAAGAAACAGGTACAGAATGGTATGTCGTTAAGGCACAAATTCATGCCGGTGGACGAGGTAAAGGAACAGTTGAAGAAACAGGTTCGCATGGCGTTGTTTTGGCAAAAGGAATTGACAAGGTAGAAGAAACGGTAAAAGGAATCCTTGGTGGTCACCTTGAAACGGCGCAAACAAATGGTGTTGGTAAGATGGTCAACAAAGTTTTGATTGCTGAAGACGTTTATTACCCTGGAGAATCAGAAACAAACGAATTTTATATGTCCGTTTTACTGGACAGAGAGCAAGGTTGTAATGTAATCGTATATTCTACTGAAGGTGGAATGGATATTGAGCATGTTGCCGAACATACACCCCATTTGATTCACAAAGAATTTATCGATCCACGTGTTGGTTTACAAGGGTTTCAAACAAGAAAAATTGCTTTCAACTTAGGATTGAATGGACAAGCAATGAAGCAAATGACAACATTCGTTTCTGCACTTTACGCAGCTTACGAAGGTTGTGATGCATCTATGTTTGAAATCAACCCGGTTTTGAAAACATCAGATGATAAAGTTATCGCTGTAGATGCTAAAGTAACATTGGACGCCAACGCTTTGTTCCGTCACCCTGATTATGCTGCAATGCGCGACAAAACAGAAGAAGATCCAACGGAGGTAGAAGCTGATGAAGCTGGATTGAACTTCGTAAAATTGGATGGAAATGTTGGTTGTATGGTTAACGGAGCTGGATTGGCAATGGCGACTATGGATATCATCAAACTTTCAGGCGGAAATCCAGCTAACTTTTTGGACGTTGGTGGAACAGCTGATGCAGAACGTGTTGAAAAAGCATTCCACATCATTTTGAAAGATCCAAATGTAAAAGCAATTTTAATCAACATCTTTGGAGGAATCGTTCGTTGTGATCGTGTTGCTCAAGGAGTTGTTGATGCATACAAGAACATGGGAAGCTTTCCTGTGCCACTTATCGTACGTTTACAGGGAACCAACGCTATTGAAGCAAAACAATTGATTGATGATTCAGGTTTGGATGTTAAGTCTGTAGTATTGTTGCAAGAAGCGGCTGATATGGTTGCTGAGGTGTTGAAATAAAAATTTATAGTTTTTTAAAATCCCATTTCATTTGGTTGAAATGGGATTTTTTTTGTTCAAGATTTTGAAATGTTGGAGGTTTTGGAATCCTTGAAATCCTAAGTTAATAAAATTCGAAACTTTTAAAATAGGAAAAGTTTCGAATTACTTGTGATATTGAATATGTTAAATTAAATTTTTGATTCGCTTTTTTCTTTTATCAGAAGCTTATCTTGAAATCTTATTAAAAAATTCAGACTCTGATTCCTACCTTTTATTCTCAAAGTTAATGATCCACTAAATGCCGAATTTATCCGTCATATCACCATAAAATGCACCCCAAGGTTGATTTTCGATTGGAAAATGAATAATTCCATCTACCGCCAGTTTTTCGAACGTGACTTGATATTCAGCTAGTTGAATTCTTAAATTTCATAAAACAAAGCAATATCAAGCCTTATACTCTTGAATTTTCAAACACTGTCCAATCCTGTATTCCAAATCTCCCAGGCCTTTAAAGCTTGATGCTCCAACATAGATCGACCATTCAATATTACCGCACCATTTTCCTCTGCTTGACGCAAAAATTTGGTTTTATTAGGATTGTAAATCAAATCTATTACCAAATGTTCTTCGGTTAAAAATTCGAATGGAAATTGAGGACATTTATCTATTTCTGGAAAAGTACCAACTGGCGTAGCGTTTACAACCAACTTGCACGCCCGCAACATGTTGTCATTAACTTCATCATAACCAAACTGCTTCTCACCTTTAGGAATACGACTAATTTTAATCACATCAATACCCAGGTTATTAAGCACATATGAAATTGCCTTGCTTGCTCCGCCCGTCCCAAGAACAATTGCTCGCTCGTGCTGAAAGGTCAAAAAGGGTTTAATCGATTGAGCAAAACCAAAGGCATCAGTATTGTGCCCTATTTTCTTTCCATCTAAGAATTGAACAGTATTGACAGCACCTATTTTCCGTGCTTCTTCCGAAAGTTCATCCAGATAGGTTAGTATGGCAACTTTATAGGGAAGCGTTACATTCAAACCATCCAATTCATCCCACTTCAAGAGACTTTCTACCTCTGAAATATGGGCCAATGCAAAATTTTCATACCGAGCATCAATATCTTCAGCCGTAAACTTATGGGTAAAAAAATCCTTTGAGAAAGAATGGTCTAAATATTCACCTATTAATCCGTAGGTCTTCATGCTTTTTTGGAGCCTAATCGTTCTAACCCAAGCACCAAGAAAAGTGCAATAATTGCACAACCTATTGCCAAGTATAGTTTGGGATCACCTGTAAAATCTTGAGGAAGAACGTTAGTCATCATCCAATCTTCACGACCATCGCTGTGCACAACCAAAGGCGCATCACCTAAATTGACCTTCCATGGCCATACTTTATACAACGAACCAATCATAAACCCAGTCAAAACGGCGATGGTCAATTCTTTGTACTTGGTAAAGAGGAATTTTAGTAATCTAGCAAATGACAAAAGTCCAACAACGCAACCCGCAAGAAAAACGGCAATTGTCATGATATCTTTGTTATCCAAAGCTTTTAAAACAACATGATATGAACCCATTAGTACCAAAATGAATGCGCCTGATATTCCAGGTAAAATCATTGCACAAATGGCAATGCATCCACTAATAAAAATGAACCAATTCCCTGAAACTGATGCAGTTGTTTCGATGGAAGCGATATACATGGCCACAATCGTTCCTACGGCAAATGCGGTGATTACAGGAATCGTCCAATTCGATATCGTTTTGCCAATCAGTATAGCGCTTGCAACTATTAAACCAAAGAAAAAACTCCAGGTTAAAACGGATTCATTTTCAAGTAAATAGCGAACAATTTTTGCCAATCCTAGTACCGAAACTCCAATCCCGACAAACAAAAACAGAAAAAACGTTCCGTTCACATGTTGCCAAAACCCTTTTAATCCGTCTTTTCGCAAAACTTTTAATGCACCCAGATTTATATTGTTGATCGAAGAAATTAATTCCTCGTAAATCCCGGTGATAAATGCAATAGTCCCGCCTGAAACGCCTGGAACAATATCTGCAGCTCCCATTGCTATTCCCTTTAAGGTCAACAATCCATTCTGTGCGAGCGATCTTTTCATTAATATGTTTCTAGTTGGTTATCAATTTCGGCAATCCAATTCAAGATTCCACCTTCCAATATGTATAGATTTTCAAATCCGTACTCACATTCCATCAGATTTGCAACTGCTTCAGCACGCTTTCCTGTTTTACACATGATGACAACTGAGCTATTTTGATCGATTTCAGTGTATCTTTTGGAAATTTGAGCCATGGGGATTTGAACCGCATCAATAGAGCATATCGCCCATTCGTAAGACTCACGAATATCTACAATTTGCCATTTTTCGGATGAAAGAATTGCTTTTTGCAATTCCTTTGGAGTAATCCATTGCATGCTTTAATTTTTCGGCAAATATAAGGGTAATTACTTTATTTCACCTTCAAAGAAAGTGTCATCACGAAGGTCGCTACTAATTCTTTTTGTGTATTGAATGCTTCAACGAATATATCTTCATTTTGACGTTCACCAGTTGATTGTGAAGTCACCATTTGCTGGGCAATTTTTCGTCCTTCTTTGCAAACAAAAGTAACGTCGGTTTCGGCTCTTTTTAAAAATTCAGCTTTGCACGATTTGAATGCCAACGATAAATTCAAACCTTTTTCTACCCCTAAATAGTACGCATGAATTCCAGCAGCGGTATCAGCTCCAACGGCCAAAGCACCGAAATACATCGAATTCAAATGATTCTTAGTTCGACGACGGAGTATTATTTTCATCACTACCTCATCTTCATTGATAGAAATCAATTTGGGATTGGCAAAACCTAAAATGGGAATTTTAAACTTCCCGAGCAACCAAATATTACGTCTTAACTTACTTAAAGGGATCGACTTACCCATTGTATTCTTGTTTTAGTTGCGTTACAATATCAGACACTTTTCGAATGCTTTTCACATGTTCTATGCTCGGCCCAGCGCACCAAACCGTTTTGTACGTTGCACTAAATGCTGCTTTTTGAAGAGACTTCATTCCTTTAATAAACGTAAAGGCTTTCATCCATTTCTTCAATTTCTTATTCTTATTTAGGAATCGTTCGAGCCAATTTTGTTGGGTTCCAACTTTCTCAACATATGGAGTTTTAATTACTGTGCAAGGTGTTCCTGACAATTTTGTGGACATTACAATGTCCTTTTCACCATAATCTACACAGGCCTGCTTGTATTCTTGAGAAACCGGCGCTTCTTCCGTTGCGATAAAAATACTGCCCATTGAAGCGCCTGCAGCTCCTTTTACGATTATTGCTTTCAATTCTCTTCCAGTGCCTATTCCACCAGCTGAAAGTACTGGAATAGAGCAGTTTTCGTTCAACATCGGAACCAATTCATTCATCGGTATATTTCCTGCGTGCCCTCCAGCTTCCTTGTTCACTGCTATTAATGCATCGGCACCTAGTGCTTCCACTTTCTTGGCAAATTTCAAATCAGTGACATCACAGAAGACCTTTGTTCCAACCTTATGTGCTTCGCGAATCGTTTCTTCGGGCGAACCTAAAGAAGTGATGATAAATGCCACTTTTTCCTCGCAACAAACCTTCAATTGTTCCTTGTATCTGAAATTAGATTGATTAACGATTAAGTTGATCCCAAACGGTCCGTCCACTTCCTCTTTTATACCTTGAATCGCTGTACGAAGTTCGTCGGTCGTTCGATAATTCAACGCTGGAATCGCTCCGGTAATGCCCGATTTCACCGATTCAATTATCATTTTATCGTTGGAAACCAAAAACATAGGTGCCATGATAACTGGAAACTCAATATTCAATAATTTACAAAGTGCTGGTCTTTCCATCTTGAGATATTTACTATGCAAACATAATAAATTTTCATGAGATTTCTATTTCTTTTTGCTACGAAGAAACGAATGAACATGAATTTTGATTGGTTAGTACCTTGTTTTTAAATTAGACTAAAACTTGAATCAAACTATGTTTTCAATTTGACTGTAATGAGGACAATCAGTTTCTTTCACAAACAATTCGTGAAAATTCGTGTATTCGTGGCATTAACTCTTGATAAACCTTAAATTTGGACAATGGATAAAACGAAGGTTTGGCTCAAAGCAATGCGGTTGCGAACACTGCCACTTTCTCTGTCGGGAATTATTGTTGGATCGCTAACAGCGCTAAAATTGGATTATTGGAACGCGTTAATTTTTATTCTTAGTCTTTTCACAACTATTTTTCTCCAAGTACTTTCAAACCTTGCCAACGACTTAGGCGATCATTTAAAAGGAACTGATAATGAAGACCGTGTAGGACCGAAACGTACGACTCAAACGGGAGAAATTTCCGTTTCAGAAATGAAAAAAGCCGTTGCGTTTCTATCTGCCTTGAGTTTGATTTTTGCAGGATTACTCATATGGGTGGCTGGACGTGAAATGTCCTCAAGTCGCATTTGGATGTACATTTTCCTCGGAATTGGAGCGACGTTGGCTGCACTTTTTTATACACTTGGCAAAAAAGCGTACGGCTATAGCGGCAAAGGAGATTTGTTTGTCTTCATCTTTTTTGGACTAGTTAGCGTTCTTGGCGTTTACGGATTATATGCGCCGTTTTTTTACTGGCAAATTGTTCCCGTTGCGGTTGGAGTAGGACTTTTAAGCGTTGCGGTTTTGAATCTCAACAACATGCGAGATCATGTCAACGACAAAAAATCGGACAAGTTTACTTTGGTAGTAAAAATGGGAATTCATCAAGCAAAAATTTATCACACCGCTTTGATTCTCCTTGCTTGTTTCGCTTTTGCTTTTTCGTCCTTGATGTTTGGAGATTTAGCGCCACTTTCAATTATTGCACTTATTCCTTTGTTATTCCATTTGAAACGTGTTTTGGAGACAGACAATGAGGAAGATCTTGATCCTGAATTGAAAAAAGTAGCCTTGAATACTTTCGCTATTTCTTTGATTTTCGGCATTTTAATTAATGTCCAATTCATATCTCATTTTTTCCACAATTTGATTCATGGATATTAGGTTCGAACATAGAATATTTCAATTCAAAACTCCAAGTGGCACATCCAGAGGAGTTTTGACAGAGAAACAGGCCTGGTTTATCCAAATACTGGAAAATGGGAAAATAGGTCTCGGGGAGTGCAGTGTTATTAACGGATTGAGTCCCGATTTTGAAAGTATTGAACAGTATGAGAACGCACTTGCGAAACTACAAGAACAGGCATCATCTATCAATTTTACAGAATTCGAAGGTCTCAAAGAATATGATTTACTATCCGAAATAAAGGAAAAGACAACTATTTATTCTGATTTTGAAAAATACCCTTCACTGCTATTTGGATTTGAATCGGCTGTCTTAAATTGGTCTTCCGGCAAATCTGAAATGTATTTCGATACGCTTTTTTATCAGGGCAAACAGAAAATTTCAATCAATGGTTTGGTCTGGATGGGTTCGCCTGATTTCATTAAGAATCAGATGGCCGAAAAAATTGAACTTGGCTTTAATTGTATCAAAATGAAAGTGGGCGCAATAGATTTTGAAAGTGAATTAAAATTGCTTTCAACGCTACGCAACGCGCATTCAAAGGATAAAATGATTCTACGAGTGGATGCAAATGGAGCTTTCACAAAGGAAAATGTTCGTGAAAGACTTACGAAATTGGCGAAATTGGATTTACATTCCATCGAACAGCCTATCTCTCCGAATCAGCATGAATTAATGGCTGAACTTTGCAATGAAAAAATTCTACCCATTGCTTTGGATGAAGAGTTAATCGGCATTCATTCAAAAGAAGATAAAATCAAACTGCTCGACAATATCAAACCACAATACATTATTCTAAAACCATCTTTACACGGTGGAATTCTTGGGTCTAAAGAATGGATTGAATTAGCCAAGGAACGAAACATCAACTGGTGGATGACTTCAGCTTTGGAGTCTAATGTGGGCTTGGCGTGTATTGCGCAATTTACATCGACGTTCCCTATTGACAAACATCATGGTTTGGGGACAGGAAGTTTGTACATGAACAATACGGAATCAAGATTAAAAGTTGAGAATGGAGAAGTCTTTTTTATTTAGAATTGTTTTCTTTAAGCTCGGGGAGACACCTCCCTCGGTCCCCCCTGCCAGGAGAAGAAAAAGTAAAGCTTTTGAAGACCAAGCGTTAGCGCCGGGAAAGTGACTATGATTACTTCCCTACTTCATCAACACCAACTTCTTAGGCGGGGCCGTTTGTCCATTAGCCGATTGAAGAACCAAAGTGTAAATCCCGTTCGCCAATTCATCAGTTTTCACAATGTATTCGCTTGCAATGTTTGAAATCAATTCAGACGAAACAACTTTTCCCTTGACATCCATTAATTGGTATGAACTTCCCAATAAATTTTGACTTGAACTAATCACAAAATCACCTTGTGACGGATTCGGATACAAAGTGAAATACAATTGATTTTCATCTAAACCAACACCAGAAGTTCCTTTGTGAACGGTGAAATCATCGAAGTAGAATCCGTCTTGACGAACACCTCCATCAGCTTCCAGAATGAAGCGAACTTTAATAGTCTCCCCTAAATAATCCGAAAGAGAAATCTCTTCACGCACCCAGTTTTTCGTTCCTTCCCAAATTGGTTTTCCATTGGGTTGAACAGAACCATTTGCACTTGTTCCGGCAACTGTATAAAGACCGCATTGTCCAATCCAAGAGTTTCCATTATCGATTGAAACTTGAAATTGACAATAATCATAATCCGCTTCTATCTCCCATTTCGCAAAGAAGGAAACATCGGCATAATTGGCGTTTATCAAGTCAATTGGCGTCGCATACTCAAAAGTTCGAGAAGAATTATTCGCATAGTTTGCAGGATTACTCCCATTTTCAGAATCGCTGTACGCTTTGCTTGCCGAATAGGTTGTGTGTGTTTCAGTCGTCCATGGTCCATTCCATTGTCCTGCAGTGCTCGCATCGTCGAAAATAAAAACCGGATACGTTCCAAATAATTTTACTAGCGTATCTCTATGCGTCCATGTTGGATAAACCGTTTCAAGCACATATATAATTGTATCGTTTACCGCAATTCCAGGCGACAAAGTATAGGCAAACGTTCCAGTTTGTGGTGTTATTTGAGCCAAATCATAATTTAAAGGACCGCCAATTGTTGCAATATTTTGCAAAGGTTGAATTTGAACAATCACATTCCCAGTATCCATTCCAATTCTCTCTGATAAATGGTTGAAATTTCCAGTGGCAGTCGCCAATCTTTCAGGATCCTGATCTTCAACAATTAAATAGGTATGTGCAATATGCGCCAGCATTAAATTTGGGAACACCATGTTTTTCGAGTTTGGTATTATTTGACTTGATGCAGGCCAAAATCCGCCAGTTCCTCCAATTTCAGGTGTCATCGCAAAAATTCGAGGTTTGTTCGATAAATCATCGTTGTACATATAATCATCCGAATCTCCGGAAGCTGGATATAAACCAGACGACTTCATATTATTGTAACCATTGTATTGCACCATGTATCCAGTAAATCGATCGAAATAATTATGGTGAATCGCAAATTCGCTGCTAGTTGTACCAATTGGGAACAAGACTAAATCTCCATGAGTATGCGCATTGAAAGCTAATTTGAAATCATGATTTTCACAAAACCAACGCATGGCTTGTGTTTCAGCTTCAGAAAATGCACCAGTTCCAGGATAAGTATCATTGTTAGGATCAAAACTGATTCCCGTCGTTCCCCAACCGTAAGAATAATTCCTGTTCAAATCCACCCCTTTGTTTGAAGTCCCTACATTTCGTCTGTTTTTTCTATGCATGCCACCACCATTCGGATCCGTTAGCTCATTGTAGATATATCCATCTGGGTTTAAACAGGGTACAAAATACATTTCCGTGTTGTTCAATAGATGTTGAATTTCTTCTGAACCAGCATAATTTTCCAACAAATACCACATGTAAAAAATGGTTGCTGACATTGAATTCGGTTCACGCGCATGATGAACAGCTGAGTACATCACTTCTTTCTCGTTGTTTTCATCAATGTTGGGGTTATCTGACATTCGAACCCAATAAATTACAGAATCGTTGATTGTATGGAATGTGTCAATGGCAGATCTTTGGTTAATCAAATTTGGATAAAGGGCGTGCATAGCGTCCAAATTATCAAGCATTTCTTGATAGGTTAAAAAGCCAGCGTAGCTTCCTAAATTGAAATTGGTCGGAACTATAGGGTCGAATCCTCCGCCTCCAGCTGAATTTGGCGGACATGTTTCATTTTTAACTGAAATGGCATCGAACTTGTTTTGCTCTGCATAATGCTTTTTTACGTCAGCAATTAAAATCTCAATAGTAAAACCTTCCGTTCTCATTGTCGCAATTTCATCCTTCGAAAAATCTGAAATAAAAAAATAGCCTGGTTTATGCGTGCCATGATCAACCGCTAAACCTAGTTCAGATAAGCGTTTCAATCCTTCTTGATCGGTGTTGATTTTAACACGAGAATAATCTTGTGCATTTAAAACGGATATAAAAAGTATGGAAACTATCGTGAAAATTACGTTTTTCATTAGTCTTGTTATTATTTATGTCTCACAAAGTAACGGAATTTTCACGGATATTAAAACTCCTGTTTCACCCCTTTCTTGGAATCGAATTTCACAATTTTTTCTGCTGTAAGAATTGTTAAGAAAAACAGCAAATGCTTTGCTTTTGATTAAATTTGTACATCAAAACAAAAATCATGAAAAGTAAAGTTGGATTCGGAAATATCTTTTGGCCTAGTCTTTTAGCTGCCTTAATCGTATCAATAATTGGTTTTATCATTTGGTTAATTGCTGTATTTGGAATAATTGGAAGCTTCTCTTCCATTGGTGAATCTACTGGTGTTTCAGCACCGATGAACGCTGTGCTTCACATGAAATTAGACAAACCAATCGCTGAAAGAACAAGTACTCAATTCAATCCAGTCTCCTTGAGTTTTGACAATCAGATCGGATTGGCAGACATTCTAGAGGCATTGAAAATGGCGGAAAAGGATGAAAACATCAAAGGGCTTTATCTTGAATTGGAAGGTTTGCAGTGCAACTTCGCGACGGCAAAAGAAATCAGAAAAGCGATTGATCGTTTTGAAAAATCTGGAAAATGGACCTTGGCGTACAACTCAGGCGAAGTCACTACTTTAAAAGAGTATTACATTTCTTCTGCAGCGAGCAAGGTCTATGGTTTCCCAGCAAGTAATTTCGAAATGCTCGGTTTGGCTGGTGAAGTAACATTTTTCAAAGGTACGCTTGATAAGTTAGATTTAGAGCTTCAAGTGATACGTGGAAAAGACAATGATTTCAAAAGTGCCATGGAGCCGTTTTTCCTGGACAAAATAAGCGATTCTAGCCGTTTGCAATTGATCTCGTATATCCAAACAATATGGGATGATTTAATTGGAGATATTTCTGAAGCTAGAAACGTTTCGACGGATAAAATCAACAACATCGCTGATGAAATGTTAGCTGTAAATACGGAAGATGCCGTGAAACACAAATTGATGGATGGCGTGAAATACCGAGATGAAATGATGAAAATGATTACCTCTAAATTAGGTAAAAAAGCAAATGAAAAAATTGCGATGATCAATTTTGAGAAATATGCTGCGAAAAACGTGAAGCGTGATTTAATCGCCAAAGGTTCTAAAGGAAACATTGCCGTGATTTTGGCGGAAGGTGGCATTTCTTTAGATGGCGATGGAATGACCTCAACAGATATTTGCAAACAAGTGAAAGCAGCGCGTGAGAATGACAATGTGAAAATCGTTGTTTTGCGCATCAACAGTGGTGGTGGAAGTGCAATTGCCAGCGAGCAAATGTGGCGTGAAATTGATTTGACCAACAAGAAAAAGAAAGTCATCGTATCGATGGGAGACGTGGCTGCATCTGGCGGATACTACATGGCCGCACCAGCCTACAAGATTTTTGCAGAACCGACTACTATCACCGGCTCCATTGGTGTATTCGGCGCAATTCCGTATACCGCCGATATGTTCAAAAACAAATTGGGCATGAGCTTCGATTATATTTCAACCAACAAGCACGAAGCTTTGAGCACCAATAGAAGACTGACTCCTGAAGAGGTTGCTATGGTTCAAGGGCAAATTGACGACATTTACGAAACCTTTTTAGGCCGTGTTGCATCAGGACGAAATATGACAAAAAAACAAGTGAATGTAATTGCTCGCGGACGTGTTTGGGCAGGAGCGGATGCCAAGAAAATTGGACTAGTCGACGAGCTGGGAGGATTGGAAGAAGCGATTAATTATGCTGCGAAAACAGCAGGAATTTCCAAAGGTGAAATAAACGTAATCTATTACCCTTTGCGCAGAGAGGACAAATGGGAAGCCATTGCCGAAATGATTGAAGAAAGTGAAAATAAAGCTATGGTTAAAACAGAAAAAATGCCAGCTTTGTTTGTCAATGCTTTGGATCAATGGAAAAAAGTGGAAGCTATGTCCGGAATTCAAATGCGTTTGCCTTACGAATTGACAATAAAATAATCTGCTAATGAAGAATTTTTTCGTCCTTGGAAGTATAATCTTGGCTTTACTTTAATGCAAGAAAGATGGTGTGTTGCCACTCAGCGACATGGAAGAATACGTGTACGGCAAAAGTGAAATGAACCACGATTTTCTAATTGCGTGCGCCGCTGGTTCCAACACAACTTTTATTGGAAATTCATCCCTGCCGACTTCTATTTTCTATTACGTTGAACCAGGTGCCGAAAACATTCATTTGTTCTCTACATCCAAAGACGTTTCTGACCCTGAAAACTAGCGAAAATATAGCATCTGAAATCTTCCATCAGAATCACTTTTTCAAGGACAAATGGGCCGATTTCTTTCTCCACCCATTCTGGACGAAAAATGGATTATCGTTACCTATGAAGTAGATAAAAAACTGCACATTTCAGATCCCATTTTCTTAGACCCGCTAAAACGACCAACTAAAGACATCAACAACAAGATTCAAATTACAGAAACAGGCACGACACCCAATTTTGATTGGACAACAGATGAAACCGAAGGAATCGTGATTTACTTTTCTTTGGTGACGGATTCTACCAATCAGTTATTCAGCGGAACGTATACCACGGATAAGATGTGGACGTTTTATGAATTGATTAATGTGACCTTGAATGTTACACCGACCTTCAAACCTACTTTGAATCCGAATGGCAATTATCGCTATGTGCACATGGGAGTTGATGCAAATAATTGGGTCCGGAGTTTTGGATAGAAAACATTCGTGACGAATTAATTATATTCTACTCTGCACAGTATACAAATCGTAATATCTTCCTTGCTTCGCGATCAACTCATCGTGTTTCCCTGTCTCAACAATTTTCCCTTGTTCGATTACTAGAATCTGATCTGCTTTTTGAATGGTACTCAAACGGTGAGCAATGACGAAAGTCGTTCTGTCCTTGATCAAGGTCTGCAAACTACGTTGGATATACGATTCGCTTTCTGTATCCAAATTGGAAGTCGCTTCGTCCAAAATAATAATTCGTGGATTCGCTAAAATAGCTCGGGCTATGCTGATTCTTTGTTTCTGACCTCCAGACAATTTCACGCCTCTTTCGCCAATTACAGTTTCTAATCCGTCGTCAAATCGGTCAGTGAATTCATTCACATACGCTCCATTCACGGCACTCGTCAATTCTTCTTCCGTCGCATTCGGACGTGGAAATAAAATATTCTCACGTATTGTTCCTTCAAACAAGAAATCATCTTGCAATACCACTCCTAACTTATTTCTAAACGTACTCAATTTTACTTTAGACAAATCGTGACCATCTAAAGTCACCATTCCGCTATCTGGTTCTAAAAAGGTAGCTGCTAATCCAGCTATCGTTGATTTTCCTGAACCAGACGAACCGACCAAAGCCGTTACGCTTCCCGCCTTCGCTTCGAAAGAAATGCCATGTAGCACTTCTTTTTCATCTTCATAAGCGAAACGAACATCGTTAAAAATAACTTCTCCTTCTATTTTATCCAACTCAATCGTTCTCACTTCAGGATCATCCTCTTCTTTCATTTGCATCAATTCCTGCGTTCTGTCCAAGCCTGCCATCGCTTCTGTCAATTGACTTCCGATGTTGCTCATTTGAACAATCGGTGCCACCAAAAAACCAAGCAACAAAGTAAAGGCCAAGAAATCACCTGTTGTCATGGAACCGCCAATCATGAAATAACCTCCGATGCCCATGATTCCCGCCGAAGCTATTCCCAACAATAGCGTTGCTGAACTCGACATGGCAGCGGTTGCCGTTAAACTTTTCTTCACATTTTGGAACAAGCGCTCCACGCCTCTTTCGAAACTTAAATTCTCTGATTCTTCGGCGTTGAAAGCTTTGATGACGCGAACTCCGCCCAAAGTTTCGGTCAAACGCCCGGTAACTTCAGCATTTATTTTACCTCTTTCACGAAATACAGGTCGAATATATCCAAAGGCTTTCAATGCTACTATTGCAAAAACGGCCACTGGTAACAAAACGAACAAGGTCATCCATGCATTGATATTGATCAACATAATCAAGGCCACAACTGATGTCAAAGTTCCACCAACCAATTGTACTAAACCTGTTCCAACCAAATTTCGGACACCTTCCACATCTGTCATGACACGTGAAACTAGGGCTCCAGATTTGTTGTCATCAAAAAAGCGAATGGGTAAAGCCAATAATTTTCGTTGAACTTGGGTACGCAGTATAGAAATCAACCTTTGCGCTTCGACACTTAGTAATCGGGTTAATGTAAAGGAAGTAACGGCTTGAATAACGATAGCAGTCACCGTTATAATGACCAAAGTACCTAGTAAATCTCCATTTTTATTTGGAATAACATCGTCCAAAAGTGCTTTGGAGGTGTACGGCAAAACAAGTCCAGAAAAACTTCGAATAACGATTAAAAACAATCCGATTCCAACTAGTTTCTTTCGTGGCCAAATGTATTCTTTGAACGCCCATTTGAAACTTATATCCGTTTTTCTTTCCTTCTTTTTACCCATGCGTGAGATTAGACGAAAATTGAGCCAAAAAAAATAAGGTGACGTTTTGGCAGGGAAGTATGAGTATGGTTGGTTTCCAGCAAAGGGCGCAAAGTTTACTTCACTAAAACAACAGCTCCATCCTCTTCGGAAATAGTGAACTTCCCATAAGAAAACTCTCCCGTTTCAGTCGGTTTTGTTGGACAAATATCCGAATACTTTATTTCATTCACAACAAACTCAACAGTCTCACCTTCAATTCTATATATTCCTTTTATTTTGACCCTACATTCGTTTCCGCACCAACCTTGGTTATACGAACGGAATGAACCATCTGCATTTAATACAATGAAAAGCCCCCAAGGATTTTCTTTCTCTAGAATGGACAATTCAATTTTCAAGTTATCGTCATTTCCGTATGCTTTCTGACCGATTAATACATTCGTTTTAAAAGTCTTACCCACCAACTCGCTTTGTGCATTGCTGTTGAAAAAAGGGAAAAATAAAAGAAGTATAATGAGTAGGTTATTCATGGTTTTTTGTTTTCTGTACAACCGTTCTAACCTTACGTTCATTTTTTAATCTTCATTTATACCGATTATGGTTTTAAATATCGCTTTAATGCTCCTTTAAACCTATATTGGCCTAATACGTTTGATTCCAATCAAGGTGATTCTAAAATTAAAATAGATTACTTTCATTCTAGATTGCAAAATCATGTTTTTGGCACCTTTAAAAACCGTAAATTTGCCCCCAAAATTGGCTTTACTAAATGACACCAAAATTTCATTCTTTAAAAATCAAGGAGGTAATTAGAGAAACCGCAGATTGTGTTTCAATTGCTTTTGATGTTCCAGATGACTTAAAATCTGACTATTCTTACGTTTCAGGACAATATTTGACCTTGAAAGCCATGATAAACGGTGAAGATATACGTCGTTCTTACTCACTTTGCTCTTCTCCCTTTGAAAACGAATGGAAAGTAGCTGTAAAAGAAGTCGAAAAAGGAAAATTTTCTACCTATACTAATCGCGAATTGAAAGCTGGAGATGAATTAGATGTGATGACACCCATGGGTAATTTTCAAGTAAAAACGAATGCTGAAAATGCAAAATCGTATGCCTTGTTTGCTGCTGGATCTGGAATTACACCTGTTCTTTCCATCATTAAAACCATTCTGAAAGAGGAACCCAAAAGTGTTGTTAGCCTTTTTTACGGAAATAAAAACACGGGCAGCATTGTTTTTAGAGAAGAAATAGAATCGCTTAAAAACATGCACTTGGACGATTTACGCATTACGCACATATTGTCAAGAGAAAGTTTAGGGAATAAAATTCAAAAAGGAAGAATTGACGAAGAAAAATGCGGATTACTATACGATGCATTTTTGGCGCATGAGGGAGTTGATGAAGCTTTTCTTTGTGGTCCAGAATCGATGATTTTCGCTGCAAAAAAAGCCTTAGAATCGAGAGGGGTCGCGTCTGAAAATATTCATTTTGAATTGTTTACCACAGAAGGTCACGAACCGTCACCTGAAGCAAAAAAAGCTGCTTTGCATGATGTGAAATCAAACGTAATTGTGATTTTGGATGGCGACGAATTCCCTGTTAATCTGCAACCTGGACAAACGATTTTGGACGCCTCGTGCGAAGCGGGTGCCGATCTACCATTTGCTTGTAAAGGTGGCGTTTGTTGCACTTGCAAAGCAAAAATAATAGAAGGAAGTGCTCGTATGGATGTAAATTTTGCTCTTGACGAACAAGAAGTAGCTGACGGATTTATCTTAACTTGTCAAGCTCACCCTACTAGCGATAAAATAATAGTATCATTTGACGAATAAGAATTATGGGGTTATTTAGCCGAAAAAAGAAAGAAAATAAGATTCCACGCGGATTTTATACTGTAAGCATCAAAGAACTTCGCCATTTGACGGAAGACGCTGTACAGGTAGTACTTGATATTCCTGGTGATTTAAAAGACAAATTCACCTTTATTCCAGGACAATATTTGAACTTTTCAATTACCTTAAATGGGGAAGAACATAGACGTTCATACTCAATATGTAGTGGAACGGATGAAGATCTTTCAATTGGAGTGAAAGCAATGGAAAAAGGTCTTATTTCGAATTATTTCAAAAAAGACATCAAAGTGGGCGACGCTATTTTGTGTAGCAGTCCAGAAGGGAATTTTAAGTTGGAGGACAAACATCGTGATGTGGTCGCATTTGCTGGTGGAAGTGGGATTACTCCTATTTTATCGATTGCAAAGAAGCTGCAACAAACAGGTGGCGACATGCACTTGGTGTATGGAAACCAATCCGAAGATGCGACCATGTTCAAATCTGAAATTGGTTCACTTTCAAAACTTTCCACAAATTTCTATTACCAAAATTCAGACTCAGATCACCCTAGAGTTGGACTGTTAGATAGAGAAACTGTCGATGCATACATCAAAGAGCACATCGAAATTTTAAAAGCAGATGCTTTTTTCCTTTGTGGTCCCTTGGCGATGATTGAAGGTGTTCAGGAAAAACTAACTGAATTTGGCGTTCCAAAAGAAAAGATCAAATTGGAACTTTTTAGCGCACCGACTCCTGACGAGGTGAAACCTGCCATTAGTGATTCGGAGGAAATCGACAGCGATGTTACGATAATTTTGGAAGGAGAATCCATTCCCATTCACTACACACCGAAAGGAAAAGGAATTTTGGATCAATTGAATTCAGAAGGATACGACCCACCTTACTCTTGTCGTGGTGGAGTTTGTAGCTCATGTAAATCAAAAGTGATGGAAGGTTCAGCGAATATGAAGTTGAATTATTCATTGACGGACGAAGAAGTTGCTGAAGGTTATATTCTATGTTGTCAAGCCATTCCAACAGCAGATAAGGTAACAATCTCGTTCGATGAATAAAATCGTTGTCATAGGAACTAGCAGAGGAATCGGCAAGGAATTAGTCCTTGAATTGGCGAGCAATCCCGACAACGAAGTTTATGCTCTTTCTAGAAACAACAACGACGCATTTTCGGCACATACCAATATTCTATTTCATTCTTTCGACTTAGAATCTCCAACTGTTCGTGCCGATGCGAAAGCGATTTTCGAAACTATTGGCACCATAGATTTCATGGTGAATAACGCAGGAAAACTGGTCAACAAACCGTTTACCGAAATCACAGCAGAAGAACTTCAATCGTGTTATCAAGTAAATATTCTCGGTATTTTTCAGACCATGCAAGCTGCTGTACCTTTTTTGAATAAAAATGGCTCCCATGTGTTGAATATAAGCTCTATGGGCGGATATCAAGGTAGTTTGAAGTTTCCCGGTCTGAGCGCATATTCTACCTCAAAAGCAGCAATTTGTAGTTTTACCGAACTCTTTTCGGAAGAATACAAAGACACGAAAATCGCAATGAATTGTCTCTGTCTTGGAGCTGTTCAAACAGAAATGTTGGAAGAGGCCTTTCCAGGATACGAAGCGCCACATCAACCGGAAGAAATGGCGAAATTCATAGCCGATTTTCTTTATACTGGATCCAAATTCTTCCAAGGTAAAATTTTACCAGTTTCTATTTCCAATCCATAGCCCTTCGATTTACGGTCGGTAGGACACGTTTTTTCTTTTGTCGAGGTCTTTTTTTTACGTAATTTCATGGTGGTAATGAAAAGGCAAATTCTATTCTTTATTCTGTTCACTGGTATCTCGTTCAATAAAAATTGGGCGCAAGACATTCATTGGTCACAGTTTCCAGACAATCCAATCTACCAAAGTCCCGGTCAAGCCGGAAATTTTAAAGGCGATTTTCGTTTTATAGCCAATTATCGTGATCAGTGGCGAAGTGTTACCGTTCCTTTTCAAACTTTGTCTGTTTCAGCTGATAGTCGTATTGTTACGAAAAAGCAAAAAGAAATTGGTTACGGACTACTTGTATTTCAAGATGTTGTAGGCGACGGACAATTAAAAACTCTTGAAATTCAGGGAAATGTAAATGTATTCATTCCTTTGAATAAAGATTCGAGTTTTTCCATCCGCCCTGGAATTAATTTAGGAATGAACCAACGTCGACTCAACGCGAATAAGTTCTATTTTGACAATCAGTTCAACGGTGTCGAGTTTGATCCAGGATTGTCCAAAAACGAGGTTTTTCAAACCGATAGTAAAACGAATTTGTCGACAGGCATAGGAACAGTTTTCGATTGGAAAATCAATTCGAAAGGGAAATTGAATTCTGGAATTGGATTCTACAACCTCAATCGTCCCAACCAAGGTTTTTTCGGACAAACAATTACACGTGACATTCGCACCAATATTTTTGCAAACTACGAGCATCAGTTGCATTCTGATTTATTTTTGAAACCATCGGCCAATATTTCGTTACAAGGAAAGTATCGTGAAGTCGTTTTAGGGTCGTCGATAAAATATATCTTAAACAATCAAAAAGTAGTATACAGAGCTGTACAAGGTGGAGTTTGGTATCGACTAAAGGATGCGATATACTTCTCCGCAGGAATGGATTATCAGAATTGGTTCTTTGGGGTGAGTTATGATTTAAACTTTTCAAAACTCACACAAGCCAGCGGTGCTCGTGGAGGAATCGAATTTGCGGTCCGTTATATTTTGACCTCTGTTAAACCTAAAAAAATAATACACCGAGTATGCCCAGATTATATCTAATCCTTTTCTTGGTTTTTGGTTGCTCGGCGCATAGTTTCAGCCAATCGGAATTGAGTAAATATCTCAAATACGCGGAAGAACAATTTCAAAAGGGAGATTATTATTATTCTCTCGATTACTATCAAAAAGCGATGGCGATTGACTCTAATTCTGTTGATATTTTGTGGAATTACGCAGAAACACTCCGTGCTTACAAGGATTATAAAAAAGCCGAATATTATTACGAGAAAGTCTATAAACGAGAAGAAACGTTGATTCACCCTGCAAGTTTGCTTCAGTTGGGATTGATGCAAAAACAGAACGGAAAATATGAGGAAGCGCTAGAAACGTTCAAAAAGGCCAAAAAGAAATACGCCAAAGACAAAAAAGGATATTTCTATCAAAAGTCGCGGCGCGAAATTGAGAGTTGTTTGTGGGCTAAAGAACAATTCGAAGGAAAATATCCTATCGCTCCTTTGGCAAGCACAGTAAACTCTGAAGATGCGGAATTTGGTCACATGGTGCTCGACGGGAAATTAATTTTCTCTTCGCTTAAGGCTGATTCTATTTCAAGTAATGAAGAAGTATATTCAAATATTTACCGAACCTTGCTTTATCAGCAGGACTTGACGAATATGAGCAAAGAAAAACCGGAGTTGATTGAAAGTTTGTATTTCGATAATATGAGTGCTGGTAACGGCGTTTTTTCACTCGATAGTTCGCGCTACTATTTCAGTTTATGTGCTGATGATAGCCATCAATACCGTTGTAAAATAATGGTTGCTCAATACCGAAACGGAAAATGGTTTGATGTCGATTCGCTAGGATCTATCATCAACGAATCAGGCAGTAACACCACCATGCCTGCCATTGCCGATTGGGATGGAAAGGAAATTTTGATTTTTGCAAGCGACAGAAATGGAACCGAAGGAGGTCTAGATTTGTGGTATTCTGAAATAAAAAATGGCAATCAATACGGGAAAGTGAGAAACATAAAATCGCTCAATTCACTCGACAACGAAACTTCGCCTTGGTGGGACAAGCGAACCAAAACTTTGTATTTTTCTAGTTCTTGGTGCGACGGAATGGGTGGTTTGGACATTTTTTCCTCCCAATATGAAGAAAAATTGGGCGAACCTTTCAATTTGGGACTTCCGTACAACAGTCCTGCAAATGATTTGTACTTCTTTATTGATGCGAATAATCACTATTTGACAAGCAATCGTTTAGGCGTAAACTACAGCAAAAATCCAACGTGTTGTAGCGACATTTTTAAGATTGAATTCCCTGAAATTGAACCACCAATCACAAAGGAAGAAACCTTGGCTGAACTCAGTAAACGACTGCCTGTTACTCTTTATTTTCATAACGATGTACCTAATCCACGAAGTGCATTACCAACGTCAGAAGTGAACTATATCAATAGTTACATCGAATATCGAGAGATGTTGGACAAATACCAAAACGAATATTCAACTGGTTTGACAGGTGAGAAATCGGATGATGCAAAAGAAGATATCGAAAGTTTCTTTATAGAATATGTCGATCAAGGTGTAAAGGATTTGAATCAGTTCAGAGATTTACTTTTCGATGAGCTTTCTAAAGGCGCCAAAATCAACCTAACGATTAAAGGATTTGCCTCTCCACTCGCTAAAAGTGATTATAATGTCAATCTTACAAAAAGAAGAATCGCCTCTCTTGTCAATTATTTGAATGCGTATGAAGGTGATATTTTTAAAGAATATATAGCCCAAACTGCTGTAAATGGAGGAAAACTCACGTTTACCGAAGTTCCATTTGGTGAATACACCGCAAATACTTCGGTGAGCGACAATTTAAATGATCAAAAAAACTCGGTTTACTCGCGTGCAGCAGGATTGGAACGGAAAATAGAAATTCAAAGTGTCCAATTTATTAAAGACAGTATTGTCGATTTACCACTGACTGCAAAAGAAAACATAATAGACCTTGGCATCATTACGAAAAACAAAAAAGTGGAAGTTTCCTATACGGTCACCAACACCAACGACCATTCTATTGAAATAGTCCCACCTCGATCCCCATGTGATTGCAGCGTGGCCGACTTGGAAAAATCAACATTGTTGCCTGGTGAATCTACTATTGTTAAAGTAGTTTTTGATCCAACGAACTACGATGGAAAGGTGGTCAAGTCCGTCTATTTGAAATCAAAAAATAGTGAAGAAGAAATTCGACTGGTTTTGACAGGAACAATACACTTATAGTGGCTAAAAAATAGATTCTTTTAACTTTGTACAAAACCTTATTAATGAGTGAAGAAGCATCTGTTATAGTTAAGGCGCCGAGAGAAAGGTTAAAGTTTATCGATATGGCCCGTTCTATTGCAATTTTGTTGATGTTGGAAGGTCATTTTATAGGACTTACCTTGAACGATGCTTATCGCAACGACGATAATTTAGTCTACGGTGCCTGGAATTTTGTGCGAGGTTTCACCGCCCCAATGTTCTTTGCGGTTACTGGACTTGTATTCGTGTACTTGTTAACCAACAATATGCAAGCTGGTTATTTCAAAAACAAGAGGGTAAAAAAAGGATTTCGACGCTCGTTGGAGTTATTGTTCTGGGGCTATTTCTTACAAACGAACCTACAAAACCTTCCTGAATATCTGTCGGGAAATATAAGTAGTTGGGTAACTGCTTTTCACGTATTACAAAGTATCGGTATAGCTATTGCGTTTATTCTATTGATTTTCGGCTTGTATAAGTTGATTGGAAAGGGTCCACTTTGGTTATATTATTTTCTAGCAGCAACTACTCTTTTTGCTTTTTATCCCTCTCTGAAAAATCTTCCTGAAGGGATTTATTTATTAAATGGTTGGCCTGAAATCATTCAAAATATGATCAAAGGTCCGAATAGTGTTTTCCCTATCGTTCCTTGGGTAGCTTTCTCTCTTTATGGCGGAATGGTTGGTGCATTGTTGAATAGATTCCACAACTTTGTGCGACAAGACTGGTTCCCAATTACCTTCATCGGTTTAGGGTCTACTTTAAATCTATTCGGCTACAGTATTTTTGAAGCGGTTGATGCAGGATTCAGATATATCCATCCTGAAAGTCCAATTGATCTATCTTTCAATGCTTGGCTTTATGGCCGTTTGGGACAAGTTCTAATTGTAATTGGGGTATTGATGTTTATAGAAAAATATCTAAATGTTAAAGATTCACTTTTCCTAAAAATTGGTCAAAACACACTACAAATTTACATTGTGCATGTTATCGTTCTATACAGTGGAATCTTTGGAATTGGCTTAAATCAATACTTCAAGAATGCCTTTAATCCCTACCAAGCCATTGGAGCAGCCATTTGCTTCATAACCGTATTCGTGATCTTCACCAAATACTTAGAACCGTTGACGGTTGTTTACGACAAGTTCAAATGGTACTTGTTCTATCCATTACGGAAGGTGAAAGAAGCGATTTTTAAAGCTTAGCTTTTCTTCTTGGGCTTATTTCCTTTGGTTGGTTTAATTTTCGGCTTACGCGTTGGTTTCCTTGGAGCAGTGAATTTTACCTTACGCATTATTTCTCTTGTTCCACATTCGTCTTCGACAGTTAAAAGCACTTTGTACCTCCCCGATCTTTTGTATTTGTGACTGACCTTTTTTTCTGCTGAAGTTGATCCATCACCAAAATCCCATTTTACACTTGATGCATTTTGAAAACTAGCAACCCCTTTAAGCACATATTCACCTTGAGGTGTTGTGCTCCAATTAAAACTATGAAAATTTTGACTTAATCTATAGCGCTCAAAACTCTTGAGTACAAATTCTCCGGCTACTTTTTGTAATATTGGCGCAATTGAATTGCTAATAGTTGAGGTCATCGCCCCTTCTGGACTTTCTTTAAACATGGAAGCATAAAAAGTACACGCGGAGAGGTAAGATCCATTTTTACTAGGATGTGCCTTATCCGCATCGAACAATTCAATTTCTGGATTGCTTTCACGGACTTTACGCCACACTTTACCAACAGGCACAATTGGTATATTCAATGAGTCACTCAAATATTGATATCCATCGGCGATAAGATCAGACATGGTCTCATAGGTGCTCGTTTCTTCTCTTTCTTCAAAACCTTCTTTGTATCCCCACGTCATTTGCAATACAATGTTGGTACAAGGATTGTTGGCTTTTATTGAATCTATAATTGTATTGATAAAAGGCATTGTTGCCGTGTCTAAATAATCCGGTGCGAAAGATAGCTCTCTACTGTAACCTTGCAGTACAATGTAATCCCATTGTCGACTTTTTATGGCTACAAATAGATCCGGTCGAGTGGTATGAACGTTAAATGAAGCTCCACTTCTCGTGTTTTTCTCCACATGAACAGTCTTTCCTTTTGATTTGCAAATTTTATCAAAAATAGACGGCATCTCATTCATATGGGTATAACTATTCCCTACGAATAAAACGCTAAGTTCGTCCTTCTGTCCTTTTTGAGCGTATGCTTGGGTTCCAAATAGGAAAGCCAACATAACTCTGAACATTTTTTTCATAAATATTTTTTTCATTCTTCATAGAAATCAAATATCATACCTGAATCGCTCGAATGCGTGAGGCTATATCCTCAAGTTCATTCGAGGTCAAAGATAATTTCTCCTGCTGGAAATTCATATCCGATACTGAATTAATTGGAATAAGATGAATGTGCGCATGTGCAACCTCCAACCCTACAGCTGCCATACCAATTTTCGTACAAGGGCAAGCCCCTTTAATTTTCTTCGCTACAGTTTTTGCAAAAACCATCATTTCTCCGAGATCTTTATCTTCCATATCGAAAATATAGTCTACTTCGTTTTTTGGGATTACCAAAACATGCCCTTTGCGCAAAGGAAATACATCTAAAAACGCAAGATGCTTATCATCTTCGTGAATTTTATGCGATGGAATCTCGCCAGAAACTATTTTTGAAAAGATGGTGCTCATCCTCTTGAAATTTCCATTACTTCAAACTGAATGATTCCATTTGGAGTTTCCACATCAGCCAAGTCGCCTTTCGACTTCCCTAATAGCCCTTTTCCAATTGGCGAGTCAACTGAAATCTTCTTTGCCTTTAGATCAGCTTCATTTTCAGCCACAAGAGTGTACTCCATTTCCATATCGTTCTTGATATTTTTAATCTTCACTTTTGATAGAATAAAAACTCTTGAATTATCAATATTCGTTTCATCGATTACACGTGCATTTCCAAGAACGACTTCCAATTTTGAAATCTTCATCTCTAATAAACCTTGTGCTTCTTTTGCAGCATCATACTCGGCATTCTCAGACAAATCACCTTTGTCACGTGCCTCGCCTATTTGGGCGCTAATTGAAGGTCTCTGCACGGTTTTCATATCGTGCAATTCATCTTTTAATTTTTGAAGTCCTTCAGCTGTATAATAAGAAATTTGGGACATATCGATTCTTTTATAGTATTGATATTAAATGCAAACAAGAGAGCCTTATGAGCCCTCTTGTTTAACAAAGATACTAACGTTTCTTTTATTTCAAGTCTATTGTAATACCAAAAGTGTGAACAATTCCAAAAGCACCAGCGAATCGAGAGCTATACTCAACTCCCAAAGCTGTTTGGTTTTTTCCAACTAATGCATCAACTGAAAATCCAGCTGTTGGTCCAACCATGGCATTTGACCTGTTTTCTGCAGAGAACAAATTTTTCTCATAAACAAATCCAGCTCTTAAATTGAATGCGAACTTGTCTAAGTTCATTCCGTAATTTGCTCCTAATCGAAACTGGTCATAGAAAAATGAGTTGGCCGTATACCCAAAAGCAATAACCAACTTACTCTTTTCATCGAAATTAAAGTCATAAGAACCACCAATCCCTAGTAAAGATGGTAACTCATACGCCTGAATTCTTTGGTCTAATGATGTCAAAGCCGACGTTTCTGCATTGTTAGCTTGAAGTGTAAATCCATCACCCTTATATTTAATAGTCGGTCCAACATTTTTCAAAGTGATTCCAAACTTCATTTGGTCTTGCTCACCTGTCACATATTGAATACCAGCATCTATTGCTACTCCATTCCCTCTAACGTTGAAAATACTTTCAGAAAGTACCTTCAAGTTTATTCCGGCATAAATGGAACTAGAAAAAGCCTTGGCATAACCAACGTTTACAATATTCGTTCGGGGCGAAAATGTGCCAATTCCGCCTTCTGGAATATTCACGGTTGTGACATCAATATCTCCGTAGTTCATGGATTGAACACTCACCGTGAGTACACCATCATCCGAAATTCGTTGTGCAATACCAGCCGAATAAAACTGTATACCAGCACTACCCATCCAATTTGCGGTATTGAACTTTAACTGAGTTTTATCAGTAAAAGCCAATCCTGCAATGTTCAAGTAAGAAGCTTCCAAACCTTTAGCATTTGCAATATTTGCATCACCTAAAGCAGAACTTCTTGCCCATGGATTAACTAATAGCATACTAGCTCCACTTGAACCTACACGATCTTCGTTTCCCGCTGAGGCGAATAATCCGATCATCATGGCCGAGACAAACAAACTTCTTTTCATATTTATGATTGAATTTTTCATTTTCTTCTGCATTTCTAAATTATATTCCTTGTAAGTCGACTTGTCTAATTCCACCGAAGAACTTCAAGACCGTTTCACCGATTCCTGGCACTTCAACATGAATTAGATAAATTCCGCTTGCAATTGGTATACCTATGTTGTTATTCAAATCCCAATCAAGGCTCGTTACCGGGCTATCTTTCTTGAATGACTTAATTAATTTACCATTGGTTGAATAAATATTAACATTACAAACATCAGGTAGATTTGTGATTTTCACTCTCGTATCCAAACGAGCTCTTTCATATTCAGAGAACGCATAGTACGGATTTGGAACAACGTTGATCATTTTAAGTACATCTGTAAGTTCCTCATCAAGCCCCGTTTTCGTAGACAACTCACCCATATCCCAAGAATACATTGGTTTGCCACCATTCTTGTTTGATGCTACAAACGCTTTGTATTCTTTATTTACTCGAATTCTAATTCGTACATCAGTCTCAATATTAAACTGAGCTCTATCGGCGGCCATTAGCGGGTAACCAATCCAACTCAAACTAGAGTAGAATTCTGTTTTAGCAGTACCACTTCCTGTTTCAACAGACTCCATTAGGGCAACAATATCATCGATATTATTTGCACCTTGGCTGTTGTATGCACTCATATCGAATCCACCACTCAGCAAATTGTTGATTGTATTTTGTTTGTGACTGAATACATATATTGGTTGTATACCACCAAGTTTAGGATTTCCTACTTGGTCGAATCTTCTTGGACTAGGATTCCAAATCATGTCCGTTCCCCCATCACTTCCCAAGAAAGAATTCTCTCCAAAGGCCATATGCAAACGAGCACCAGTTTCTAGATCGATAGCATATCCTGGGAACCAACTTTGTCCGGTACTTCCCGCTATAATGTTTCCGTCGATGTCTTTACTGGCACTTTTACGCATTGCTCCTGACTTAGCGCCACCAACATTCAATGATGCATCACGACCTAGTTCAAGAACGATACATTTCGTCCATTTTGATTTATCATTCGTAATAACAACATCAATACTTGGTGAAAAAGCTAGACCCGCATTTATTCTACCACCTCCATTATAAGATTCCGGACCTCCAGGATAAACAGGTGACGGTCTATAGTAAGCTAGTGGCATGAAATCACACTGATATCCAACCAATCGATGAGGCGCCATTAGACCCTCTGCAATCCTTGTCCATCTTCTGTCTGGATCTTTACCCACTTCATCTTTATAACAAGCAAGGTTATTATACAAATCAGCGGCCACATAATCAGATTCATCCACAATTCCAGATCTAATCCAATTGACCGGAGAAAACTCATCCGCATCTGAAACATAACTCAACCATCTTTTTGAAGAATCCTTGAAAATAATTTCACTTTCTAAGATTGTCGTTGTTTCAGCTGTATTATTTCCTGTTTCATCCTTCTCTTTAAAATAAGGAGTTTGAGCAATTTGTACAGATACACCCCATTGTGGTATCACTTGTTCGTTATCAATATTAATTGCCTTTTCAGATGAAACAGTCTCTAAAAGATTGCCTCCTTTTGTGTCATATCTATTGATAACCCACGAAGCAGTATCCGCGGCATTTGAATTTGACGCGTTAGCATCAAAATCTGTGAATTTGATTTCAAAATAACCGTCTACTAAATTTAATGGATCAACTACCTTGATATTAATCGGCCCTTTGTTTTGTTGGTATTCAGGCTCAGCCATAAATCCTTGACTCAAAATCGTCGATTCAGTAGAAGAAGTAAATTCTAAAACTCTACCACCATTTCCATGACCATCTAATCTTGTGATTTTAGGCGTCATACCATAATCAGCTAATTGAGATGTTCCTCCTAATTCCGGTCTTGGATTGTGAGGCACGGCTGCCACAGCCTTAATACCTGACTTATCATAACTCAAACGAGAAGCGATATACGGTAATTTTTGACCATCCAATTTAGCTGGATCATTTGGATCATATTTTTTGAACTGATTGTGTCCGTATGCAATCGCGATATAGTAATACGTTTTGTGATTTACTAGAGCTTTATCGCCAATAGCAAATTGATCTTCTTTCACAACAAAACTATGCTTGATACCTTGATTTGAGCCATTCACTTTTTCAACTGGAGTGGCAAAACCAAGAGCCTCATCGTATTCGAAATTAACTAAACGACCAATTGGTAATCCAGTTAAATCATTTCCAGCCGCATCTTTTTCAAAATTCTTGATATCACATTGTGCTACCAAACGAGCTTTCGTTTCATCAGCTATATCAGATACACCTGCAGAAGAATTCAACATTTGGAATATTTGATACCCTTCAAATCTATAGAATCTATCCACGCCGTCTAACACGATGTTCACTTTATCTTCTTGAATATATTCTTCTTCAAAATTGTTCGATCCCAAAGGATTATCTAACGTAAGAATAATCTCATTTTCCAATTCTTGAATTTTCAATCTTGGCGCGTCTGGCGGGCTAAGAATTTGGAAACATGCATCAAACAATGCTTGTGCTTTTGTATCAGCAGATTTCATAGCAGCAATTGAACTTGCAACTCCTGCATTTCCTCTACCATATACAATACCAACTGTAATATTGTTTACCGCCCCAGGTTTCAATGTAAAAGGTCCAGCTGCTTGAACAAAACGACGGTCACCCGGTCCATTTACGGCTGAATTTTCAACCCAACTTGATCCACCTGGATCAATTCCACCTGTTCCCCAATTCAATGGATCTGAATCCCCTGGGAATACATAATCAGTTTCTATTGTTGTCGTTCCTGTCGCAAAACCATCACCTCCAAAGAAAATCTCAGCTCCGTTCGCCCATTTACCTTCCATGTAATTGTAGTACTGAGGAGCACTAGAAGGATCAGAAACGGCTGCAGCAGCGCCATTTGTAAAGTATGTAAATCGACGCATTCCGAAACGTTCGTTGTCAATTAGACCATCAGAGTATCCTGTTCCAATTCCACGGTATACAATACCATTACTATCCAAAGCATTTAAAATTGGAGGAGCAATATAAAACCCAGTATTCGAATCCAAAACTGGACCTGGATTATCAAATCCATCTGCATCTAGGTAGGGTCCTTCAAAAAAGTCAACTCCAATTGCTGGAGGATTAGCACCATATCCAGTAGCTCCGCCAGATGTTGCATCAATCTCCAAACCATTATAACAGAAACCTAAACCTCTAGAGACGTCACAACCAACATAATCATCGGAAAAATTACCTAAATCTGGATCCAGCCATTTTGCAAAGTAAGTATCAAACAAGGTTTGTGTTCCTCTGTTGATCAATTCATAGTTATAAAATGTCATTCGGTTAACTTCATCGTTCGTAGCAAAACTAAATGCTTGCGCACGAATTTCCATACCGATTGGATCTCCGCCCGTTTCCGTGTGAATGTTTCCTTTATCATTGAATACCCACCAGTGCGTTTCATCACCAAAAAGAGTTACTCTTCTATCGATTCCACATTTTACATCGTCGTTTCCTAAGATATCATCATACCAAGGATAATCTCCTTGTGCCATTGGATCATATGCTCCATCAGCTCCTGCGATTGGACTTTCATTGTCATAGAAAGGGGCTAAATAAAAATCTTGTCCTAAGCCTACATCTCCGTGAGCTGGCCAGTTCATAATTCTGTTTAATACCTCGTTTGAAGGTGAAGGAACAGATTCAGTCGTAATTCCATTTGTGAAATCCCACCAGTTTTTAAAGTTAATTACCTCTCCTTTACGCATGGTGAAAAATTTATCATACGCAACACATTGATCTGGCTGAATATCAGCAGGACCAAAATCTCTTACTGTATTATCACCTGAGGGCTGAGCTGGATCGTAATTTCCAGTTCCTGCATTCACTGTCAAAGGACCTGACCAAAAATCGTTTCCTAACTGACGGAATCGAACAGCGGCCAACTTCAATTGTCCGTTGGCATCAACACCACCCATCCACAAAGAACCAGCAAAAATTGCTTTCAACCCACTCCCTTTCGGAATTTCATATCCAGCAACCCCGCCACTTGCAGGATTTTCGAATAAACGGCCACCTTGCTGTAAGAATGCACTTACATCATTGAAACTCATCGTCAAAGACTGAGAGGAGGGCACACAATTCGCTGCTTTATTAGCGATTGAAGACGGTGACGTCTTTGTACCCGAGGTTTTGTCTCTTACATCTTCTCTTGCAAAACTCGCATTGCTGGCTAAAAAAGCCAATGCAATTAGCAAAGATTTAATTGAAACATTTTTCATATTTTTATTCTTAAATTAATTAAAAGTCAAATTTCACACCTAATCTTATTGTTCTTGGAACAGAAATGTTGCCTGCATTCTGAACTTTCATCGTATAGTAGTCTCTAAACGATTGTTCATCTGTTTGATTCTGAATAGAAGCTTGGCTAGCCGCAGCCGCAAGATATCCATCATCATCCCAGTTTCCAGTTGCACGGTAAACACTCAAACGGTTGAATTGATTCAACAAGTTTGTTGCTCTTACATATACATTCAAGAAAACAGCTTTTTTCTTTCCTTCTTCTTTACCCATTTTCAAATTAAAAGTTCTATCCAACTGCATGTCCAATCTATATGACCATGGCAAACGCGAACCGTTTGTCGTTCCATCCAATCCTGAATACTGAGGACTGAATTGAACAGCGTTAGTGATAAACGTTTGTGCTGAATAAGGAGCACCAGAATAAATATTTGAGAAAATATTCAATCCTGTATTTTCGAATAAATTGAATCCTTTAATGATTGGACCGTTGTAATCTTTTCCTTCACCATATCGGTAATCAACTGTTACAGCAAAAGCATGACGTTGGTCAAAGCTGTATGGGAAAATCGCTCTTAAGTTAGGAACACCAGCATTAATCAAACCTGTTGCAGAAGTTGCATCAGAACCTGTACCATCTGCAAATTGTAACGTGTAGTTGGCAGTGATACGAACATTACCTGTTCTTCTTAAATCATATGCTATTGTCATTCCTTTTACTGTTCCGAAATCACGGTTACCGAATGAACGGTAAGTAACAGGGTATGCACCGTTATAGCTTAATATTTGTACGTTATCTCTTTGTTCACGGTAAAAAGCCGAAATTTTTAAAGAAGACGTTTTTGATAATACTTGTTGGAATCCAATCTCGTAATCGATTGTTTTCTCAGGTCTCAAGTTCGGATTATCCAAAATAGTGTTACGCGTTTCCAAGAATTGGTAATCGTAGGGATTAAAGCGTGCATTGGAGGTAGGACGTTTCGTCAAGATATCATAGTGAGCAAAGAACGAAGATTCGTCAGACACAGGGAAAGAGAATGCAATTCTTGGCATAACATTGACTTGTGGTTTGTAATCTTTAAACGCACTTTGTCTAGGTGTTTGTTGATTTGCATCAAGTAACCATGGGGCAATTCCATTTGCTGCTTCGATAGTGGCAGGGCCATTAACCTCTGTACCATTTGCATCGTAAAACTGTTGTCCACTTCTGTAACCATTAATTGCAGTTGGGTTTGAAACGTCATTAACGTATACCGTATAATCATCACCCATAGACGCAGGCACGTTTACCCAACCATATGTGTTTGGATTATCTGCTGCCAACTGTTTCACTTGTTGTACATCTCTAGCTTCGTATAATAAATAAGGATCATTCAAAACAGGTTGATTGGCATCGAATCTATCTACACGCACACCCACATTAAATACTAGATCATTGAAAGCAAATTTATCCATCACATATCCTGATATATAAATAGGTTGGAAAGCACCTACAAATCTTTCGTAGTTTCCGTTATCATCAAATTTATTAAAGTAGTCGTTTATATTTGTTCTTCCGCTAACTTTGTTTCCAATGTGATCGTAACCATAATAAGATATAAATGACTTTCCTGAATTCAACAATTCATCTGGCGAGAACATATCTAATTGGAATATCTCTGGATTGTATTGATCAATATCAATGAAGTCATTTCCAGATGGATTCAATCCTAATTTTTGACGTAAGCTATAATCAAAGAAAGCTTGATTATCAAGAATTGTATTTCCATTGAAGTCCTCGAATCCACCTTGACCTCCGTAACTTCCAGTACCCGAAGTGCTTGCATAACCTGTATTCAATCTGTCATATGTAATTGACTTGAATGATCCTGAATCACGAACTACTCCGCTATTCAAATCTAACTCACGAATATGGAAGTTTGCTAACTGACGAGCAACTTGCCAGATACCAATCGGTCCAGCATCACCACTGCCCCATCCTCGGTCCCAACGTTGTTCAAACTCAAATCCTAAAGACAATGAGTGATCACCAATATTTGCCGAACCAGAACCAGTAACACGGAATTGGTCGTTTTCTGATTTCCCAAATGCGTTATATGGTGTACCAATGTTGTTCCAAATACTGTACACACTCCCCGGAGCATCACCATTTCTCAAAGCATTACCAGCAGCGATTTGTGTCAAATTTGAATAATTTCCTACTGGATTATCCGCATATATATCGTAGTACTGTGAAGTAATCGCCGCAAGAGAAGAATTTAAAACTGAAGGGGAAAAATCAACTACCACATCTCTGAATCCATCGTGATCATATCTCTGCAATGAATCGTTGAATGAATAAGACGGTCTTCTTGTAGTCGTAAAAGTTCCGACGTGACCATAATTAAAGATGTTGTACTCATGATTAGAATCGAAAAAATTCTGTTTTGATTTGGAATAATCAACCATCAAAGAGTAAAATGCACTTTTGATTTTTGAAGCATTACCTTCTTCACCACTATTCGAAAAACGTTGTGTCAATCGACCAAAGACTCTCCAGTCTAAACTTCGAACGTCTCCGTAGTTTTCAAAATTCATCAAGGAACCGGCATAGCTTGTTGCTTTAGAATTGTTCAAGTTTAATGAACCTCCAAAAGTCAAATTGACGCTTGGTCCCGTATTGACATCTATTTTTCCTTGAGCTGACAAAACACCATTTGCGGCGTTCATTCTTGTTTTTGTTTGTTCGAAATCACTGTTTCTCAAGAACAGTGCATTGTGAAATGTTCCTTGGCCAGAGGCTGTAGGACGAATTGGGTTCGCCAATAAGTCTTCTCTTGCTTCTTTCGTAATTCTCCATTGTCCACCATTTGCATATGGACGTGGATCTTGTTGTCTTGTATAATTGGCAGAAATCAAAAACCCTAAACGTGGTTTTGTTTTCTTTCCAGTTGAATCTTTTTGCATCCAAAGTGGACCGGATAACATTCCTTCCACCAAATTGTAGGCATATGAGTCAAGACCGTAAGCCTTACCGTCATATCCAACTGAATCTTTTCCTTTCAAGTAAATTCCGGAAGTTACCGCTTCAATACTTCCGAAGTAAACTGAACTCGGCCCTCTTGTTGTAACCGAAATAATACCTCCAGTTGCATCACCATAATTTGCAGGCAAACCACCTGTAATTACTGTTACCTCCTCAATTGCCGACTTAGGGAGGTTAGATGAACCACGTACTTTGATACCATCAATATAATAGAACGTACCATCTTCACGGGAACCACGGACACTAATTCCGCCTCCTTCTTGTGAATTTACACCTCCTACTGTTGAAGCTACACCAGCCGCTGAACGCACAGGCAATCTAGCGATATCCTCACGAGTAACCGTTGCTCCAGAAGCTCCACCATCTTTGTCGATCAATGGAACGCGGTAAGCGATTACTTGAACTTCAGCTAAATCAACAACGTCTTTGGCTTTGGATAAGGCGATATTATCTAAGAATGTGATTTTTTCAGATGATATAATAACTCCCGTTTGAGAAATTGGTTTATATCCTTCTGTTTCATTCTTAATTAATACGTTGTATGAGCCGGCCGCAACTGAATTAATTTGAAATTTTCCATCAAAATCTGTGTTTGCCCCTGCTTTTACACTACCTTTTAAGGTAAGTAGGACTTTACAAAATGGAATTGGTTCCTTCGTATCGGCATCGATGACTGAACCCTTCAGCGACCCAAGCCCGACCTGTGCGAATGCAGAAGTCACTGTAACTAAGAAGCTTACAAGAAGTATGGTAATATTCCGTAACATATATACTAATTATTAGTTTTAACTTTTTTTGTACAAGAAGTCGTAAATATAGATAAATTATGGTTTTCTATCGGGTCCCAAATTAATATTTAATCCGATTTCTTCACACTATTTCAACAAAAATAGAAATCCAAAGGCAAAATCACTCCATGAATAATTTCAATTTTGACCAAACTTATACAAGTCTACTCCGATTTCAATGCTCATTTAATTCCTTACTTTTGTTCTAGAAATATGGTATTATCTAATAGACACTCCATTAAAATCAATTCTGAGACAGAAGTCTTTCTGCTTTCGTATGATTCATTTATTATTGAGGACTACTTGGATTCCTTAACCGAAAAAGAAATTTTAAAATTAAATTCAATTGGCCATAAAACGAGAAAAGAAGAATTTGTGGCGACTCGAATCTTAAGAACAGAAATTGCTGGTAAAAAAGAAATTCAATATTCTGAAATAGGAGCACCTTTCTTTAATGATCGTGAATTCATCTCTATATCCCATACCACAGAGATTGTAGGGATAGCCATTTCAACTTATAAAGTTGGGTTCGACCTGGAACCAATTCGGGACAAGGCCAAAAAGTTGAAAAGTAAATTTTTGCATTACGATGAAATGAGGGCTCTGGATATCGAAAGCGACCTTGAAATGACCACTTCTTGGTCTTTGAAGGAAAGTTTATACAAATTGGCGGGAAGAAAAAAGGTTATTTTTAAAGAGGACCTGCGTCTGACTAAAAATGAAAAGGATTGGTCAGGGATAATTTATAATGAAAATGAAACTATCCACAGCAAAATGAAAACCTTTCATTCGGGAAACAATGTTTTAACCATAAATTCTGAGCCCATTGAAGTTAAATAGTACCATTTATAATAGTATCCTCTCGAAAATAGGTCAAATTGCTGTTTTAACCAATCCTGATAAATTTGATTTCGATACTGCTCAAGATTTTATTCAGAAAATAATATTTTCAAAAATTGATTTTTTGTTCATTGGAGGAAGCACTTTAAAAAAGTAAGATTTAGAGCATGTGGTTAAAATTTTCAGCGAAAAAATATCTATTCCTATTGTTTTGTTCCCAGGTGACGTCAACCAAATTTCAGAAAAAGCGGATGCCTTACCCTATCTTAGTGCACTTTCAGGTCGAAACACCGATTATGTGATTGATCAACATACTCGAACGGCAAAAGAAATTTCGGAAATGGATATTGAGATTACCCCTACAGCCTATTTACTCATCGATGGTGGCAATTCGAGTGCGGTGGCCTATGTTAGTAAGACCACTCCAATGCCTCAAAACCAAATCAATTTGATTGAAAACACCGTTCTAGCTCGAGTTCTTCAAGGTAAAAGCTTGGTTTATTTGAATGCTGGAAGTGGTTCGAAGGACAAAGTTTCAGGTGAAATCATTTCGAATTGCGCTAAATATGATGTGCCTATAATTGTCGGAGGCGGAATTCGTTCCATATAAGAAATCAACGATGCGAAAGAGGCGGGTGCAAACGTGATTATTATCGGTAATTATATTGAAGAGAATGTAGATTGTTTATTGGATATTGCCCAATTTCAGATTTCCGAGTTACATTAAAGAACTATCCCAATCTTTAAAAATAGGTTCATAACCTTGGTTTTTGATTACATCAATAAAAGTTTCTGTAGATCGCTTGTCATCAATCTCAAATTGCTCTAAATTTTCTTTTGGATTGGCATATCCCCCCGGATCTGTTTTTGAATCGGCTGAAATAGAGGTAACTCCAAGTTGAATAACATGATTACGAAAAGTTTCTGACTCTCTAGTTGACATTGAAAGCTCAAGTTCCTCATTTAACAATCGGTAAGCACAAATCAATTGGACCAATTCGCGGTCGGTCATTTCTGACTTCAAGTCCACTCCTCCCGCGCAAGGACGAAGTCTCGGAAACGAAATGGCGTAATGTGTTTTCCAATACGTTTTCTCTAGGTAATCGAGATGAGCGGCGCAGAAAAAAGTGTCCACTCGCCAATCTTCCAAGCCATAGAGAACGCCTAACCCAATTTTACGAATACCTGCTTTTCCCAATCGATCAGGCGTTTGCAAGCGATATTGAAAATTTGATTTTTTCCCTTTCGGATGATGGATTTTATAATCGTCTTCTTTGTAAGTTTCTTGGTAAACTAATACGGCATAAACACCTTCATCGTTAAGAATTTCATATTCATTTTGATCCATGGGTTGTACTTCGATGGAAATTTGAGAGAAATAGGGTTTTAACAAGCGAATTGCGTTTACGAAATAATCAATTCCGACAGTTTTGTTCGCTTCACCGGTCACCAAAAGTATATGATCGTAGCCTATTGCTTTAACGATTTCTGCTTCTTTGATAATTTCTTCGTTTGAAAGTGTCTTTCTGGGAATTTTATTGTCCATTGAAAACCCGCAATAGGTGCAGATATTTTGGCATTCATTCGACAAATATATTGGAATGTACATGCGTAAGGCTTTACCAAAACGTATTTGTGTTAAAGCACGACTCATTTGTGCCATTTCCTCTAAAAAAGGAGCCGCAGCAGGTGAAATTAATGCTTGAAAATCTTCAAGGTTCCGCTTCGGCTTATCCAATGCTCGTCGAACATCTGCTTCCGTTTTGGAATAGATATCCGACTTGATTTGGTTCCAGTTTAAATTTTCGAAATGTTTGCTGAATGTTCCCATTTATATCTATTTATCGGTGCCTTTGACTCCGCTCAGTCTTCTAATAATCTATTTGAAAAAGCTGACTGAGCGAAGTAGAAGGCATATTTTTAATCTAAAAAAGCCGTTAATGGCGAAGAAGGCTGAGCATTTTCTGAAATTTGATTTGTTCCAGCTAAAAATGCTATTCGTCCTGCTTGAACTGCCATTTTAAATGCAATTGCCATCTGAATTGGATTATGATTTATTGCTATTGCCGTATTCACCAAAACCGCACTTGCCCCTATTTCCATCGCTTCTGCGGCATGCGAAGGCGAACCCAATCCAGCATCAATGATTACCGGAACTTTCGTTTGTTCGATAATGATTTTGAGAAAATCCATGGTTTTCAATCCTTTATTGGAACCAATTGGCGCTCCTAAAGGCATAACTGCTGCAGTTCCGGCATCTTCCAAATGTTTACACAAAACGGGATCAGCATGAATATACGGGAGAACAATAAATCCTTTTTTTGCCAATTCCGCCGTTGCCTTTAAGGTTTCTATAGGGTCAGGCATCAAGTATTTTGGTTCCGGGTGAATTTCCAATTTAATCCAATTCGTTTCAAAGGCTTCTCGTGCTAATTCTGCAGCGAAAACTGCTTCTTTTGCCGTTCGGACACCCGACGTATTCGGCAATAAATTGAAGTGCGGGTGATTCAAATGTTTCAACAAATCATCCTCTTTGGTTGCCTCGACTCTTTTCAATGCAACGGTAATCAATTCACTTCCAGAGGCCAAAAGTGTCTGCTCCATTTCGGTATTCGAACTGAATTTACCTGTTCCAGTAAACAATCTCGACTGAAATATTTTATCTCCTATTTTAAATGGATCTTGCATGGTCGTTAACTTTTTGAACTATATTTTGAATTAATTGACTATCGAAATTACTTTTGTGAATCAAGCTTGAAAGCGCAATTCCATAAACTCCAGTTTTCATAATATCAGGAATATCTTTTTCTTCAATTCCTCCAATAGCGAATATGGGTTTTGAAATCTTTTGATCTTTCATTTCTAAAAATAGCTGAGAATATCCTTTTGCTCCTAAAACAGATTTTATTTTCTTCTTTGTTTTTGTTTTCCGAAACGGTCCAACACCAAAATAATTCAATTTCTCTATCGGATGTTTTTTCATTTCCGCAAGATCATGAGCAGTTCCGCCGTATATTGAAAATCCATTGGTTTCAGAATCTTCCATTTCGTCTTCCATTCCGAGGTGAATTCCATCGGCATTTGTCAATCGAGCCACATCTGGATGATCGTTAATGGTAAGAATCATTCCTAATTCCGTTGTTTTCTCACGAAGTAAATCTGCAATCTCAATGAAAGTTGCTTTGTAATGTAATGTTGGATGAAACTCCCCTAAATCATCTTCTTTGATGCGCAACTGAACCCAAGAGATTCCGCTTCCAGCTAGTTTTTCAAGCCAAGTTAAATTGGAGAAATCCTCCTCTGGATGCGTGATGTATTGTATGCGCGGCAAATTCATTTTCCTGTTTTTATAAAATTCAAAACTTTCAGGAACGCCAAGCGCCTCACTTTTTTCCTTCGGCAGCATTATCTGCATCAGGTAATGAGGGTATTTCTCAGAATGACAAGTTTGTCAGACACCCCTAAAAGTTTTAGTCAAAATTACGGATTTTTGAATTAAGAATCATTTAAAAATTCGTAATTTTGTATGACTTTAGGGGTGACTTCACAACAGTCTGAGAAATACCCTTTGAACTTGAATCGGTTGATACCGGCGGAAGGAAAAGTGATAGCCTGATTGGTTTTCCCTAGAGTATATTTTGAAGTATGGAAGTAAAATTCAATGGCGAACTCATGTCCATTCAATCAGTTTATTTAAGTGAATTGCTTGAAGAAAGAGCTTTGAATGGAAAAACAGGCATTGCTGTGGCTGTTAATTCTACTGTGGTGTCAAAATCCAAATGGAGTAAAACAATGCTTCAAGAAAACGATGAGATTTTAATAATTACCGCCGCTGCTGGTGGATAAAAAATTCTAGATATGAAAAAAGAAAATAAACCTTCCGAAGAAACAATCACAAGAGCACCTTTAACAGGGTCGAAAAAGATCTATGTGAAAGGAAAAATTCACGATATCAGCGTAGCGATGCGTGAAATCGAATTGACAGACTCACAAGCGATTTTTTCGGATGGTGAATTTACCAAAGAAAAGAATCCAGCAGTTACTGTTTATGATACTTCTGGTCCATATACAGATCCCAATGTTGCCATCGACATTAAGAAAGGATTACCTCGTATACGTGAACAATGGATTATTGATCGTGGTGATGTAGAACGTTTGGAGGATGTTTCATCTGAATACGGAATGGAGCGAAAAAATGATCCTAAATTGGATGAATTGCGTTTCGAACACATTGCTAAACCGCTAAGAGCTAAACCAGGTAAAAATGTTTCCCAATTGCATTATGCAAAACAAGGAATCATCACACCCGAAATGGAGTACATTGCTATTCGTGAGAATCAAAAAATTGAAGAAGTAATAGAAATAACGAAACAACACCCTGGCGAAAGTTTTGGAGCGAATACTCCGAAAGGTTCTATAACTCCCGAATTTGTTCGTGATGAAGTAGCCGCTGGAAGAGCTATTATTCCTAATAACATCAACCACCCTGAAAGTGAACCAATGATTATTGGCCGAAATTTCTTGGTGAAAATCAATGCAAACATCGGTAACTCAGCTGTTTCGTCTTCTATTGAAGAAGAAGTTGAAAAAGCGGTTTGGGCATGTCGTTGGGGAGCAGATAACATCATGGATCTTTCAACTGGAAAGAATATCCACGAAACAAGAGAATGGATTTTAAGAAATTCTCCTGTTCCGATTGGTACTGTTCCAATTTATCAAGCTTTGGAAAAAGTAAACGGCAAAGCTGAGGATTTGACTTGGGAGATTTTCAAGGATACGTTGATTGAACAAGCCGAACAAGGTGTCGATTATTTCACAATACACGCTGGTGTTTTATTGCGTTACGTGCCTATGACAGCTAAACGTTTAACAGGAATTGTTTCACGTGGTGGTTCAATCATGGCAAAATGGTGTTTAGCGCACCACAAAGAAAGTTTCTTATACACACATTTTGAAGAAATTTGTGAAATCATGAAAGCATATGATGTTGCCTTCTCTTTGGGAGATGGTTTACGTCCCGGATCAATTGCTGATGCAAACGACGAAGCACAATTTGCTGAATTGGAAACCTTGGGTGAATTGACTAAAATCGCTTGGAAACATGATGTACAAGTAATGATTGAAGGTCCAGGACACGTTCCCATGCACCTCATAAAGGAAAACATGGACAAACAATTGGAAGAATGTCATGAGGCACCTTTCTACACACTTGGCCCATTAACGACCGACATTGCTCCGGGTTATGACCACATTACTTCAGGAATTGGAGCAGCCATGATAGGTTGGTTCGGTTGTGCCATGTTGTGTTATGTTACACCAAAAGAACACTTAGGTTTACCTAATAAACAGGATGTAAAGGACGGAGTAATCACATACAAACTTGCAGCTCATGCCGCTGATTTAGCCAAAGGACACCCAGGTTCGCAGCACAGAGACAATGCTTTAAGCAAAGCGCGTTTTGAGTTCCGTTGGGAAGATCAGTTCAACCTTTCTTTAGATCCAGATACTGCAAGAGAATACCATGATGAAACATTGCCTTCTGACAATGCAAAAGTGGCGCATTTCTGTTCGATGTGTGGACCGCATTTCTGTTCTATGAAAATCTCCCAAGATGTCCGTGATTATGCAAAAGTGCAAGGCTTGAAAGAAGAAGAAGCCTTGGAAAAAGGAATGGAAGACATGTCTAAGAAATTTATCCATACGGGCGCGGATGTATATGTTAAGCCAGGGAAATTGGTGTAAAAGAAGTTGATTCAATTACTTCCCTCTCATGGAGGGAGGAAAGTTTTTATGTCAAAAATTATTCTGATATCGCCTGAACATAATGTTTCCAATGAAATTTTATTGGTGCAGGAAATGCTGCGTTTAGATGATTCACTACGATTTCATATGCGAAAAATGAACTGGTCAAAAACGAATTATTTTGAGTATTTACAGGAAATAAATCCTCTTTTTTACTCCCGAATTTCAATTCATGAATTTCATGACTTACAATTGAACTTTCCAGCGATAGGTTTGCATTACAAAGAAGTTGATCGCGAGGATTATGTTACAGGAAAAACACATGATTCCACCTCTTTTCATTCTAAAAAAAATGCACTTGAATTGGGCGAAGAATTTGATTATTTCTTTTGTTCGTCAATTTTTCAGAGTATTTCAAAAAAAAATTATGTCTCCTCTGAAAATTGGGACATACACAATTGGGAAGAAAGCGTAAGAAAGAAAGCCGTAGCTTTGGGAGGAATGGATGCTTCAAAAATGGAAAATGCAAAGCAAATGGGATTTGACAATTTTGCCGTTTTGGGAGCAATTTGGATGACTAAAAATCCACTAGACGCTTTTAAAGAAATACGAGAACTATGCCAAAAGTAAGACCGTATTGTTTAACGATTGCCGGTTTCGACCCAAGCGGTGGCGCTGGAGTTTTGGCGGATATAAAAACGTTTGAGCAAAACAAAGTGCAAGGATTGGCGGTAATCACGGCGAATACGATTCAGACAGAAGATTCCTTTGAAAAAATCAATTGGATAGAGGAATCGATGTTAGTCGACCAATTGATGACCCTGCTCAATCGCTATGAAATCAAATTTGTTAAAATAGGTTTGATTCAATCGGGTGAATTTTTAGAGAAAATGATTTCACTTTTGATTGAAAAACAACCGAACGTTACCTTCGTTTGGGATCCTATTTTAAGGGCTACGTCTGGCGGAAATTTTGATGAAAATCGCTTTTCGGATTTCGTAAAAACAATCACCTCATCGAAGCTCATCATTACACCAAATATCTCTGAATATGAATCGCTTGGACTGTCAAAAAACGCGCGTACAATTTATTTAAAAGGGGGTCATGCGGAAAAAATCGGTCATGATGCTTTATACTTTGACGGTAAAGAATTTCCTTTTGCACCGCAAGTAAAAACGGGCTTCACAAAACACGGAACGGGTTGCATATTTTCAGCAGCGTTGTTGGCCAATTTGGCCTTGGAATATCCGATGATCAAAGCTTGTATGCGAGCGAAAAGATATGTTGAGAAGAGGATAGTTTCAAATGCTAGTTTGTTGGCGTATCATAAGTAGTTTTTCTTGCCACGAATGCACGAATTGACTTATAAGTAAACCGCCTTCAAACTCATATCCAAACTTTTCGAAGAATGGGTTAAAGCGCCAACCGAAATAAATTGGACTCCCGTTTCAGCAAACCCACGAATGGTTTCCATTGCAATGCCGCCAGAAGCTTCTGTTTCGTATTGGGCTGGAATTGTTGGCAAAATTGCTTTGATGCGCTCAGGCGTGAAATTATCAAGCATGATGCGGTCTACATGTCCAGTTTCAAGAACTTGTTTTAGTTCATCTTCATTGCGGACTTCAATTTCTATTTTTAAATCGAGGTTATTTTCTGTGATATATGCGTTTGCTCTTTCAATCGCTTGTTTGATTCCTCCAGCGTAATCGACATGATTGTCTTTCAGCATAATCATATCATACAAAGCAAAACGATGATTTCCTCCACCACCAATTCTTACCGCCCATTTTTCCATGTAGCGAATTCCAGGAGTTGTTTTACGAGTATCTAAAAGCTTCGTTTTTGTTCCTTCGATGATTTTGACGATACTATTTGTCTTCGTTGCAATTCCAGACATTCTTTGCATAAAATTGAGCACCAAACGCTCCGTTGATAGGATGGAACGAGAGCTTCCTTCTATAGTAAATGCGATATCTCCAAACTTAACAGGAGTTCCGTCAGGTATAAGAATATTCATTTTTAAAGTTGGGTCAAATTGATGAAAAATCTTTTGTGCTAACTCAACACCGGCTAGGATTCCTTCATCTTTGATGAGCAATTTCGCTGTTCCTTTGGCATTTTCAGGAACACAAGAAAGTGTAGAATGATCACCAGGTCCAATGTCCTCGCGAAGAGCGTTTTCAATAATTTCTTCAATCATAGAGCAAAGATAAAAATCTGACTCTAATTTTCTATGTTTAGGGTCTCGATAAGATATTTACCGTTGACCTTTTTGAAATGGAAGGTTACTCTGAAAACATTGCCATTGACGGTGTAATTACCAATTGAAAAAGCGCTTGCCCCTTCTTTCCCAGGATGAATGATTTCGAATTTACCTTTGGGATGTTTGGTGAAAAAATCTTTTAAGATCAATTTAGCCTGTGACTTGGAGTAGGCGCCATTTTTACCCAAAACAGTCATCAAAACTTTTTCATTTGTCAAGTTTACTATTGCCGCAGCATCGTTGGCATTAAAAGCTTTTTCAATCTCAACATGGGGTAAACTGGAAATTCCAGAGATGCTTAAAATTGCAGTCGCGATGAAAATATATAGATAACTCATGATCAATAATTTTAACCAAATTTAGCAAAAACAATGCCGTAATTCAAGCTTGTTAAGTTAAATGAACAAATGTACCTTCGCATTGTGAAAATAAAAGTCATTTGTATAGGGAAAACAGGTAAGAGCTTTCTAGTGGAAGGCGAAAACGAATATTTAAATCGTCTGAAGCATTATGTTCCCTTTGAGAAGTTAGAAATTCCAGATATTAAAAATGCAAAAAAGCTTTCACAAGAAGAGGTGAAAACGCGTGAGAGCTTAGAGATTTTGTCCAAAATTGACAATTCGGATTACCTTGTAGTATTAGATGAAAAAGGAAAAGAATTTACCAGCGAACAATTTGCCGAATACTTCCAAAAAAGATTCAATCAGGGTGGTAAAACAATGGTTTTTATCATTGGAGGGGCTTATGGTTTTTCGGCTGAATTGTATGCCAGAGCGAACGATAAAATTACGCTTTCGAAAATGACTTTTTCACATCAGATGATAAGGATGCTCTTCTTTGAGCAAGTTTATCGGGCGATGACGATTTTGAAAGGAGAACCATATCATCATAGTTGAATTTAATGTCAATAAATCTTTTATCTTTGGTTTCAGTGACATCCCAACTGTACTCTCTACGGTCGGCGTTAACGCACAAATCGTGACGGATAAAAAAGATGGTTTCATCTGCACCGGCGAAAGGGAATGGGAAGAAACTTTGGACCAATTGCTTACTGACGTAGAACTTCGAATTACAATCGGAAAAGCGGGACGCAAAAGAATCCAACAAGCCTAATCAGTTCTTGCCATAAAAGAAAAATACACTCAACTTTTTACTTCATGAAACTAATTTTCTCTACTCATAATCAACACAAAGCAGAAGAAATTGCAGCTCAATTATCCGTAAACATAGAGTTACTGACATTATCAGATTTAAACTGGCACGAAGAGATTCCCGAAACGGGTTCCACATTGGAAGAAAATGCGCGTATCAAATCTCAATTTGTCGTGGATCAATTTAAAATGAATTGTTTCTCTGATGACACTGGACTTGAAGTAGAAACGCTAAACGGTGAACCTGGTGTCTATTCTGCTCGTTACGCTGGTATTGATAAAGATAGCGAAGCCAATATGGATTTATTGTTGCGAAAATTAGAAGGAAATCAAAACCGAAATGCGCAATTCAAAACCATCATCTCCTTGTTCTGGAATGGAGAATTTCACCAATTTGAAGGAATCGTAAAAGGAAAAATAACACTTGAACGTTCGGGAAACGGTGGCTTTGGATACGATCCTATCTTTCAACCGGACGAGGCGAAATGTACCTTTGCAGAAATGACAATGTCCGAAAAAAGCAAAATCTCTCACCGCGGACGAGCAATTGCCAAAATGTTAGATTTCCTATCTGAGAATATGTAAATATAGCTTGATAAAATCGCGTTGATTCCGTATCTTTGCCCCCCTCAAACAGAGGTAAAACACGAATTAAATCATGCTTTATGTCATCAAAATCCAAAATCATTTACACCATTACCGACGAAGCTCCGGCTTTGGCAACGCAATCTTTTTTACCCATTGTTCAAGCTTTTGCTGGGACGGCTGGAGTTGATTTAGAGACGAAAGATATTTCGCTTGCAGCACGTGTTTTGGCGGCTTTTCCTGATTCTTTAACGGACGACCAAAAGAAGAGTGATGATTTAGCGATTCTTGGTGATTTGGCAAAAACGCCTGAAGCCAACATTATTAAATTACCTAATATTTCTGCTTCCGTTCCACAATTGAAAGAAGTGATTTCAGAATTGCAAGGACAAGGATTCAACCTACCTAATTATCCTGAAGATGCTCAAACATCTGAAGAAAAAGATATTCAAACTCGATATAATAAGATTAAAGGAAGTGCTGTAAACCCTGTTTTGCGTGAAGGGAATTCGGATCGACGTGCACCTCAAGCAGTAAAAAATTACGCCAAGAAAAATCCACACAGAATGGGTGCTTGGTCGAGTGATTCAAAAACGCATGTTGCCACAATGAACGGTGGTGATTTCTTCGCGAATGAAAAATCGGTTACCATTCCTTCTGCGACAAACGTAAGCATCGTTCATACTTCTTCGAACGGAACTAAAACGACTTTAAAAGACAATCTAGCTTTGTTGGATGGTGAAATTATCGATGCAACTGTCATGAACAAAAAGGCATTGATGACCTTTTTAGATCAACAAATCACGGATTCGAAAGAAAGAGGTGTTTTGTTCTCGCTTCATATGAAAGCAACAATGATGAAGGTTTCTGACCCCATCATCTTCGGAATGGCGATTGAAGTTTTCTTTAAAGATTTAATCGCAAAACACAAGAATACTTTAATCGAATTGGGCGTAGATTTCAGAAATGGCTTTTGCGACTTAATCGAAAAAATGAATGAACTATCTGCCGATAAAAAAGCAGAATTGGAAGCTGATATCAAAATGGCTTTCGAAAATGGACCTGAGGTGGCGATGGTTAATTCCGATTTAGGAATTACAAACCTTCATGTTCCTAGTGATGTAATTATTGATGCTTCTATGCCAGCAATGATTCGTACATCGGGTCAAATGTGGGACAAAGAGGGCAAACAACAAGATACAAAAGCGGTGATTCCAGATTCTTCTTACGCTGGAATTTATCAAGCAACTATCGATTTTTGCAAACAACACGGAGCATTCGATCCAACGACCATGGGAACGGTTCCCAATGTTGGTTTGATGGCACAAAAAGCGGAAGAATACGGTTCGCACGACAAAACTTTCGAAATGAAAGAGGCAGGATCTGTGACTGTTGTTGATGCAAATGGAAACACTTTGATTTCACATAATGTAGAACAAGGTGATATTTGGAGAATGTGTCAAGCAAAAGACGCTCCGATTCGCGATTGGGTGAAATTGGCGGTTACTCGTTCTCGATTATCAGGAATGCCAGCTATTTTCTGGCTGGATGAAAATAGAGCTCACGACGCTGAATTGATCAAAAAGGTGAATTTATACTTAAAAGACCACGATACATCTGGATTGGAACTTTCGATTCTTTCTCCCTACAAAGCGACTCTCGCAACTTTAGAAAGAGTTTTGGCTGGAAAAGACACTATTTCAGTTTCTGGAAATGTACTTCGTGATTATTTGACCGACCTCTTCCCTATTTTGGAATTGGGTACGAGCGCAAAAATGTTGTCTATTGTTCCATTGATGAGCGGTGGTGGATTGTTTGAAACAGGCGCTGGAGGATCTGCTCCAAAGCACGTTGAACAATTTGTAAATGAAAACCACTTACGTTGGGACAGTTTAGGTGAGTTTTTAGCTCTAGCGGCTTCTTTTGAGCATTTGAGTATAACAACGGGAAATACAAAAGCGAAAGTTCTTGCAACTACCTTGGACGAGGCGACAGATAAATTTTTAGATCAGGATAAATCACCATCGCGAAAAGTTGGTGAATTGGATAACCGTGGCAGTCATTTCTATTTGGCGATGTACTGGGCAGAAGCCTTATCTAACCAAAATGAAGATGCTGAATTGAAAGGACAATTTGCTGTTATCGCTTCAGATTTAAAGAACAATGAAGCTGTGATTATTGCTGAATTAAACGGCGTTCAAGGTCCTGCTGTGGATATGGAAGGTTATTATCATCCTAATGCACAAAAGGTAGCTGCAGCGATGCGACCAAGTGGAACTTTAAATGGGTTATTGAAGAAGTTGAACGATAATATATTGGCTTAGTGGGTAGCTGTTAATCACGCCCCCAATTCTCAACTTTATCCTTCGCCACAACCCCAAATTGGTTGTTGGTCCAAAACTTGACGGCTTTTCCATTCTCTATCATAATGAAAGTGGGATAACTGGTCCCCGTAACATTTGTAAATTCTATGTCATTTTTCAATGGTTTGACATTGAATTTTCCATCTATAACTTTTTCATATTTTCCAATTGCCTCTTCGGCGAATAAACCAATTACATCAAATTCAATTTTGAGTTTTGGCTTCCGTTTTTTCATGATTTTCAGCTCTTCGATAGATTCCATACAATAACCACAACCTGGCAGAGCTAAAACCAAAAGCCCATTTCTCATCATTTGTGTTTTCTGGTTCTTCATGGAAATCGTTATTCCCTGATCCGAAAAATCGCCTTGATAAATAGTGTTCACGGCAAAATAGCCGATGAAAGGAGTGATTAAAAAGAAAAGACTCAAAGTGATTGCAATTCTCTTCTCGTTTTTAAAACGACGATAAACGAGAATAGCCAACAAGAGTCCGAATAGAATCACCAATACATACGGAATGATCTTACTCATCGTGTGTGACAATCCCCAATCCAATAAAAACGTTTCCATTTAGCGATATTAAACAATAATATGAAGTTATAACAGTTTCACACTGCAAATATGTTCACTTTTAATAATTGTTTAACTTTAAACCAATGAAATCAATCTTCACCATTTTATCGGTCTATATTCTATTGTTAATCATGGGTTCATGCGGGTCAATCATACCACAACAACCTAGTTTTACGGAAACCGACCTTCTCGAAGTGCCAGAAAGAATGGGTGCTATAAAGTTGCCAATTGAAATTGATTTAACTCCCTATTTGGATTTGGTAGACAAGGAAATACCATCGAAATTTTGGGGAAAGGATGATCCGTGCGACGGTGTTGCTTATAGCTATTATTTCAAAAGAGATCCCATTCAGTTTGAAGGCAATAAAAATACCATGGCCTACAACATCGATGGAGAATACAATATTCGAGCGAATTATTGTGCAAAATGCGCCGAAGCTTTTGGAAGTGGACCTTTTTGTCTAACGCCTCGAGTGTATGTCAGTTGTGGCGTTGGAGAACCTTTGCGAAGAATTCAAATAGGATTTGAGAGCAAGATTGCTTTGGAACCGAATTATATATTGAAGAGTAAAACTTCCTTGGTGAAAACGAAAATAATCGACCCATGTGAATTGTCTTTTATTAATTACGATGCTTCAAAAATTATTGAAAAAGAGATAAGCGCCGCTTTGGTTGAAATGGAAGATGAAATAGATGAGCAAATCGCTTCGGTAGACATGAAATCGACCATTGCTGAAGTTTGGGATGCGCTTCAAGAATCAATACCTGTTGAAGGAATGGGATATTTAAGCCTTCGCCCTCAGGAAATTGAAGTGGAACCTATCATGTTTAAAAAGCAAAAAGGATACGTAACGGTTAATCTTGTATTAAGTCCCATTTTTTCAACAGATTCTATTAGTTTAACAAAAAAAAGTCTACCTTTTATAACGAAGATAAAATCTAAAAAGGAATTCAGCCTTCCTCTACTTACGCTTGCTTCGTACGATAGCATCAATTCCATTTTGAGGCAGAACATGGAAAATTTGGTGATTCCTTACAAAAAGAAAAAAATCATAATCACTTCGGCAAAAGCACTTGGTCCAGTTGGTAGCAAATTGCTTTTTGAGGTGATTTTTACAGGAAGTAAAAAAGGTAAACTGTATTTGATAGGAACTCCGACTTACGACCCCAATACACATGTAATTAGCTTTCCTGATTTAGAGTTCGACATCCGTTCACGCGATGCAATTTTGAAATCAGCGAAATGGCTTTTCGACAAAAAACTGACGACCCTTCTTCGAGAAAAAGCGCTGTATGATTTGACAGAACAATTAGAATTGGTACGAAAGGAAATTGAGACACAATTGAATACTCCTATGGAAATATCGAAAGGTCAATTTGCTTATTTCAATGGAAAATTGACACATTTCAATATTTCAACCATAAATATTGGAACTTTAGGGATACAGCTAATTGTGGATTTATCTGGAAACTTATCCATAAAGCTATAATCTAAAACCAAAGAGGATTATCCTTCCGTTTGGTCGACCGATAGAAATATAAAAAACGCTTTATACCCAATTCCAATGAGAAAAGGGGACTAAGTAAGTTTTGTAATTTTTACCAAGAAAAAAAAGAATACCAGAATCAAGTTATATGTTGAGCTACTGCCTAATATTGTTGAAACAATAATAAATACAAGCGATAATAAAACATTGCTTGTAGATTTGACGGATAATTTTACAGTTAACAAAACGCGAATTGAAATACGAGATATAGAATCTGGAGACCTAGTAATTACTAGTATTCGACTTTTAGGAATGACCGATTTAGAAGGTGGATATAAGGCGAGTAATCTTATTTTTGCTCCAAGTAAAAGTGGGACCTTAAAAATTCAATGCAGTCAGGATGAATACTTTTTCGTGGACAGGAATGAGGACGTCAATCCAAAAGACAATAAAATAATTCAAATATACTTTCAGTGGCTCCTTAAAGGAAAATCGCTGCAATTGGAAGACATTGCCTTCAACACAAACTCTTCTGAGTTATTTGAATCTGCCGAGCCCGTATTAATCCGATTACGAGAATTTCTTACATTAAATGCAGACATAAACGTTGAAATTCAAGGACACGTTTTTAAACAGGGAAAAACAACTGCAGATGGAATGGCGGTTTCCGAGGCACGTACTAAACGGATAATGAATTATTTAATCAGCTATGAAATTGATCGTAAAAGACTGACAGCATTTGGCTAAGGGGTTAACAGAGCAGTCTTCAATAATCCAACGCGAGCTGAAGAGGAAAGAGCCAATCGTCGAGTTGAAATATTACTACTATAAAAAAATCCCTTATTACAACATCTGTCATAAAAAGGGATTTATAATATTTAGTTTCGATGACGTTTATATTGTCATGATATCCGTCTCTTTCAATTCAAACATATCATCAATTCTCTTTGTATAAGCATCGGTAATTTCTTGCACTCGCCCTTCAGCATCTTTTGTCATATCTTCTGAAAGTCCTTCGTTTTTCAAATCTTTAACCATATCCAGACTATCTTTTCGGTGATTTCTGACAGCTACTTTAATGTTTTCGCATTCTGCCTTAGCAACCTTAACCAAATCCTTTCTGCGTTCTTCCGTCAATGCTGGAACGCTAATGATTAGCATCTCTCCATTATTCTGAGGAGCGAAACCTAAATTTGCATTAATTATTCCCGTTGCGATATCATTCAACAAAGGTTTTTCCCAAGGTTGAACAGTCAAAGTCCGAGCATCTAAAGTATTTACATTTGCCACTTGAGACAAAGGAGTTTGCGTTCCGTAATAATCTACTGTCACGCTACTCAACATGGATGGGGTAGCTTTACCAGCACGTATTTTCGATAAATCAAATTCTAACCTTTCCAACGACTTATCGTTAGCTGATTTGAATTCGTCATATATCATATTTAAATCTTCAATCATAATAAAGTATTAATCTAAGTTCATGTATTAATTGCGAACAATTGTGCCAATTTGTTCGCCGTTCAACAATTGTTTTAATCTTCCAGGTGTATCCATGTCGAATACGATAATAGGTAAATCATTTTCTTTACACAAAGTGAACGCTGTCATATCCATTATCTTCAATCCTTTTCCGTAAGCGTCGTCATAGGTTATCATGTCGTATTTTGTGGCTGTTGGATCTTTAAATGGATCTGCGGAATAAATCCCGTCAACTCTCGTTCCTTTCAATATTACATCCGCATTCACTTCTATGGCTCTCAACGCCGCTGCTGAATCCGTGGTGAAATATGGATTCCCTGTTCCAGCTCCAAAAATCACAACACGTCCTTTTTCAAGATGACGCATCGCTCTTCGTCTTACAAATGGTTCAGCGATTTCCTTCATTTCAATAGCAGATTGTAATCTAGTTTTCACACCAGTGGATTCCAATGCTGCTTGCAAGGCCATGCTATTAATCATCGTTGCCAACATACCCATGTAATCACCATGGGTTCGATCCATCCCACCTTCTTCGGCTTGCACACCTCTAAAAATATTACCTCCACCAATAACAATAGCAATTTCTACTCCAGATTCATGTACTTCTTTGATTTGTTCGGCATACGAACTCAAACGTTTATTATCAATTCCAAACTGTTTTTCACCCATCAGGGATTCACCGCTTAGTTTTAGGAGAATTCTTTTGTATTTCATTATAGAGATGATGTTTTACATGCAAATATAAATAAAGAGAATAGTTTGAAGCGAAAAAGTTGTAAACGTGTTTGAAGAATTGAGTGTTTTGTTTATTGGTAGGAACTGGTCCAACCTTTCAAGTCCGTCTTTCCTTTATGGTTGAGGCTTACTTTATAAAAATTTGGAAAGAAATCTACCTTAATAATATCTACTTGCTTCATATTTTCAAGATGATTGTTAACAATTGACGGAGAAAGTTCAAGACATTTTGTGAGATCCATGTTTTTGCACCACTCCTTTTCGTATAGAATTTCTAAAATTCTAACCCTTACTGGGTGAGAAAGTGCTCGACCGATGTTGGCGATTAGTTTTTCGTTTTCTGAGAATTGTTTTGTCTTTGAAGCTCTTATTTTTAGTTTAGTTTGGTTTGTAAAATTTCTTTTTCATAATTAAGTTAAGCAAAAAATTCAATAATAAAGATCAAAATTCCAAATATTTCGCACTCCTTATGACAGTCAATAAGTTAAGTCACATTCTTGTGAAAAAACAAAACCTACCAAAAACAAAAAACCGTCTAGAAAAATCCTAGACGGTTTCGAAAAACTATTTAGTCAATCGCTTAGCTCATCGCCAAACGCTTATAGTCTGTTACCGCTAAACCACTTTCAGCAGATGCAACGAATTCTTCAACAGATACTTTATTATCACGAATAAACTCTTGGCTCAACAATGTGTTTTCTTTAAAAAATTTGTTCAAACGACCGTAAGCAATTTTCTCCGCCATTTCTGCAGGTTTGCCTTCTTGAATTGCCAAGTCTTTTCCAACTTCCAATTCACGTGCAATTGTCTCTTTATCAATTCCATCTTTACTCAAAGACAATGGATTCATTGCAGCTACTTGCATAGCAACTTGTTTCCCAGCGTCTTCAGCTGAATCTGATGCTTTATTCAATGCAACCAATGTAGCCAATTGATTTCCTGGGTGATTGTAAGCAACAACTTGTTCTGCTTTCAATACTTCATACCCTGACAAATCTAATTTCTCTCCAACAACACCAACTTGCTCAGTGATTTTCTCATCAACAGTTAATCTATCATTGAATTTCATCCCTTTCAATGCATCAATACTTGTTGCTTTGTTGGCCATTGCCACTTTCAAAAGTGAATCAACGAACTCACGGAATGAATCATTTTTAGCAACGAAATCAGTCTCACAGTTCAATCTTAAAACATATCCTGTTTTTCCACCGTCTGTTGTGTCAGCAATAACTAAACCTTCTTTGGCTTCGTTCTCACCGCGCTTCGCAGCTACTTTTTGTCCTTTTTTACGTAAGATATCTACTGCCGCTTCGAAGTCACCGTTTGACTCAACCAATGCGTTTTTGCAGTCCATCATTCCTGCGCCTGTTTGTTGGCGCAATTTATTTACATCTGATGCTGTGATTGCCATAGCAATTATATTTCTTTAATTAATTAATCTTTTTTGTATCTTATTTCGTAGTTGCTTTCTTAGCAGGGGCAGCTTTTCCTCCGTCCACTTCATCTTGCCAAGCTTTCAACTCATCCCACTTACCTTCTGCAGCCATTCCAGCTTGCTTTGGCCATGTGTCTGGTGTGTGATTTCCACGAACACCCTCGATCATTTCAACGATTTTTTCAGCAGTTGATCCTGCTACGTCAGCGTAAGTTGCTAAACCTGCAGCTGCTAATGTTTCAGCAATTTTCGGTCCAATACCTTCGATTTTCGTTAAATCGTCAGCTTTAGCATCCGATTTTGTTGCTTTCGCTTTTGCTTCTTTTAAAGGAGCCTCTTCTTTCACTTCTTCCACTTTTGCTTCAGGAGCTTTTGCAACTACAACTTTCTCTTCCTTCGCTTTTCCTTCAACGACAGGTTCTGCAGCTTTAGTTTTACGTGGACGAGTTGTTTTTGCTGGTGCTTCAGATGAAATCCCAGAATCTTCAGTTGCTTTCTCTTTATCACCTCCAGCTTTTCTTTCTGCCAAACCATCTTTGATAGCATCGCAAATCGTATCAATAATAATTGAAATCGATTTTGTTGCATCATCATTTGCAGGGATAGGAAAATCAACCAAACGAGGGTCAGAATTCGTATCAACCATTGCAAAAATTGGAATGTTTAATCTTTTTGCTTCGCTCAAAGCAATATGCTCTTTCAAAATATCTACTAAGAAAACTGCAGCTGGCTGACGAGTCATATCTACGATAGAACCAAAATTCTTTTCTAGTTTTTCTCTTTGACGAGTTTTGAAAAGACGCTCTCTCTTGTTCAATGTTTCCCAAGTACCATCTGTTTGCATTTTGTCGATAGTCGACATTTTACGAATAGACTTACGAGTTGTTTGGAAGTTTGTCAACATTCCTCCTGACCATCTTTCAGTAACGAAAGGCATGTTCAATTCTTTAACCTTGTCTGCAACAAGATCTTTGGCTTGTTTTTTCGTTGCTACGAAAAGAATTTTCTTTCCGGATTTGGCGATTTGTTTCATTGCCGCTGCAGCTTGATCCAAGTGCGCGATTGTCTTATTTAAATCAATGATATGGATACCTTTTTTCTCTTCAAAGATATACGGCGCCATTGCCGGATTCCATTTTCTTCTCAAGTGACCGAAATGTACACCTGCTTCTAATAAATTATCGAATGTAACTTTTGACATTTTTGTTTCTTTAATATTTGTTTACGTTCCTTTAGTTATCAGTTAACGAAGGGTTCCCGAGGGAAGGGTACTCCGTACTTGGATACTAAACAAGCGCCAAAATAGTTTACTATTAATCTTAACGTTTTGAGAATTGGAATTTCTTTCTCGCTTTTGGTTGACCTGGTTTTTTACGCTCCACCATTCTTGGGTCACGTGTCATCAAACCGTCAGCTTTTAAAAGCGGCTTGTAATCTTCCGAAACTTTAATCAAAGCACGAGAGATACCCAAACGGATAGCTTCTGCTTGACCATTGATTCCTCCTCCTACTACAGTTACGTTGATGTCATATTGACCAACTGTATCTGTTTTCTCGAAAGGCTGAACCACTTTTCCTTGCAATACTGCAACTGGAAAATGCTCCTTGTAATCCTTTTTATTTACGATCACGTTCCCTTTACCTTTTTTCATGTAAACACGAGCAACGGATGTTTTTCTTCTTCCTAATGTGTTGATAATTTCCATACTGATTATTTGAATGTGTTAAGGTCCAGTACAGTCGGTTTTTGAGCTTCTTGATTGTGCTCAGTGCCAACATACACCTTAAGGTTTCTAAATAGTTCTCTACCTAAAGTATTTTTAGGTAACATCCCTTTCACCGCTTTTTCAATCAAGCGACCGGGTTGTTTTCTCAACATCTGTTCCGCAGTAGTCGTTTTCTGACCTCCGGGATAGCCTGTGTAACGAACGTATTCTTTATCAACCAATTTCGCTCCCGAAAAAGCTACTTTTTCTGCATTGATGATAATTACGTTGTCACCACAGTCTGCATGTGGGGTAAAGTTAACCTTGTGTTTTCCACGGATAACTTTCGCCACCTTGCTTGCCAGACGACCAAGCGTTTGGCCTTCTGCGTCTACGATAAACCACTGCTTATCAGCAGTTTCTTTATTCGCAGATTGGGTTTTGTAACTTAATGTATCCACAATCTTTTTTTTTAAATAAGACAATTCCCCTAAATTGGGGCTGCAAAGATATGGTTTCTTGTTTTTATTAACAAGAGATTTTTAGTTTTAATTGAAGAAATAATAGCAGGAACGAAAAAGAAGTGAAATCCGGTTATAAAAGCGATTATTTCAACTAGTTTATTTTTCGCATTTTTGACTCGCCTTGCGCGCCTGCAGCCGAATATATGAGAGTAAATTGTTTGTCCGTGCAATCTGTAATCGTAGCAGTGATTATATCACCTTTGTTTAGACCGCCTTCAACATTAATTACCTTGACTACTTTCAAAGTATATGTTTCAGGACCTATCCATTTAATCTTCATGATGATCTTCGATCGTCCACCATCCCAAGACTCATATTGTTTCTTTTCAGTGCGAATGACGATGGCATCTGAATCTAGTCCTACATATTTAAACTTCCCAGTTTTAAATTTCTCAGAACAAGACCCAGTTTGCCCGAATGAAATGAACTGAATGAAAAATAACGAATCAATTAGAAGTAGTAGTTTTATAAAGTTTCTATTTGGACTTGAATTTATTAATCGCATTTCGCGTGAAATCACTTAAAACTAGCCGACCGCTCAAAGCAGCTCTTTCCTTTAAAAGTTCATCCCAATTTTCTGTTCCTTGCCAAAACACTTCCTTCAACAATCGCATCGCTTCTGGATTACTTTTCGCTAAGGTCTGAGATAGCACGTCGATTTTTGCATCCATTTCTTCCACGGTATCAAAAACGTCAGCATAAAGTCCTTTTTTTAAAGCCCAGTTTGCCGAACACCAATCTGCTGCATTTATTGCCAACTGACTCATCGCGGAAATTCCAATTTTTCGTTCAACAGGAGGACCTACGACAAATGGTCCAATTCCAACTGCTAATTCAGAAAGTTTAATGTCCGAATGGCGGGTTGCAAAACAATAATCTACGGCAGATGCGACTCCAACACCTCCACCAACGGCTTTACCTTGAACTCTTCCAATTATTAATTTAGGACATTTTCTGCAAGCATTAATAACATTGGCAAAGCCAGAGAAAAATACTTTTCCTGTTTCAAAATCTTCAATGGATATTAACTCATCAAAACTTGCTCCAGCGCAAAAGGCCTTTGCACCAGCCGATTTTAAGACAATTACTTTAACAGATTCATCAGCACCCATTTTTGTAATGGTATCTGCTAACAAGTTCAATATTTTCCCTGGTAGTGAATTGCTTAATGGGTGACCGAATTCAATAGTGGCTATTCCTGTTTCAGAAATTTGGGTTGTAACATGACCTTGATGAATTGCATCTGACATATAATAAATTTGATTTATTTCTTAATCCACTCTTCTTGTAAATGGCTTTCTTTCTAACTTTTGGGCGTCCCCACTTAATGTAGTTCTTGTTCTCGGTCTTTTTGAAAAGCCGGGAGTTTCTCTTTTTTGAAATCCGCCTTCCCGTTTAAAAGGTTTTTTCTCAGGAGCAGCAGGTTTTGGTGCAGGGCGATTTCCTTTGGGTGAAGCAATTTTCACATCCAATGATCGACCATTAACTTCCAACCCTTTAAGGGCTTGAATTGCAGAGATTGCTTCATCGGCATCATCCATTTCAACATACCCATATCCTTTTGATTTTTTAGTTTCCCGATCATACACGACATGTGCATATGAAACTGTTCCAAAAGCAGAAAAAGTAGCTTTCAAATCTTCAGAGGCGATTTCCCAATCGAGATTTGCAATAAAGATATTTGTCATAACTCTCTAAGTGCCCAAGGCGTGACCTTTCCTTGATTTATTAACGGAAATACCAAATCGTGGCAAATCGATCACAAGATTCGCCGGGAGAATAATTTGGCAGAGATTTATTTATTAGTAGTTTATTTTAATGTAAAGCTATCTTTTCCAGCCAACTGACCGTCTACATAAATCTTCACTTTATAATTCCCTTTCGATACATCAGCCCCTTTTAAATCATAGAAAATGGACAAATCGACACTCTCATTGTTGTAGTCGATATCTTTTTTATCAGAATATGCAATAGTACCAATTTCCATTTTTACAACATCCGAGCTACGCGACTGAAGCGTTTTTCCAGATGGATCGATAATTTGCATATAAACTGACTTTCTTCCAGCCGGTGTAATAGGATTTTTCGAAATTGTGAATGTCGATACAATTTGCACTGTATTTCTTGCCTTATTCGTTTCCTCAGTCGTATTATTCAACTTCATTCTCAATCCTGTTGAGGTGAAACTGAATGCTTGCAACTTAGAACCTTTCTTAACTTGTTCAGCACTCAACGCAGCATCTTGTTTGAATTGATCTCTTTCGGTAGTCGTTTGATTCAATCTTGTTGTCGTCGTATCTAGACGCGTATTCAAATTTAAATTCAAAGTATTCAAAGAATCAATTTGCATCACATATCCTTTCATGATACCACGCAAGGTTTCGTTCTCACGTCTCATGGCAACCAATTGTGACGCCGTCAATTTATTTGATTTCTGTAAAGAACTCATTTGAGACATCAACTCTTGAATTTTTTCTTTCTGAACATTTAAACTATCTGCTTTCGAAGCGTCTTTGTCGATTAAGGCGTCATACGTTTTAAGCATATTTTGAAAATCCTTTCTCAGGTCATTTGACATATTATCTACATATCCAGCCATCATTTGATTCATACCATCTTGATCGGCCAATATTTCTTTTGTTTGATTTTGGCACTCATTCAACTGCGAATTTTTCGAAGACCAAAGCCAAGCAAAAAAGCCCACAGCCATTAGCAAGAGTAATATTGCGGCGATAAAACCGCCATTGTTTTTTTTGATTTCGGGTGTAGGGTTTATTTCTGTCATGACCTAATAGTCTAATTGTTATAAAAAGTAAACGGTTGTTATCTTATAAAGGTGCAAGTCTAAAGAACAAAAGATTGTTAATCTTTCGGTAAATTTATTGATATTTTTAATATGGATGTTAAAAACAAAATCTAATATAGACTGAAACCTACGCGGCTTCAATTGAAAAAGTAAAACTTTCCATAATTGCATTTGCAAGCAATTTTTTACACGCTTCTGTTACTTTTTCTTTCGCAGCACTTTCATTTTCCGCTTCCACATGTAAACGAATATGACGACCTATTCTGACCTCAGAAATCTCCGGCATCCCTACTGTTCTCATACTGTTACTTACTGCTTTCCCTTGTGGGTCGAGTAGTGCATCCAATGGCATTACGTCTATTTCTGCTTTAAACTTCATTCCTTTTTTCGCTTTTATTTTTCGGTTTCCCACTTATTAATGAGAAAACTAGATACAAAAATACAATTAATGCGATTGCCCAAACCTTTGTAGTTAGAATTAATATTAACGAAACTGTTAAAAATATATATCTCACCTCGTTTCCTTTCCATTTAAAATTTTTAAACTTTAATGAAAACAATGGTATTTCTGAGATTAAACTTAAGGACATTAGGATAACCAGGGAGCAAACAAAAATGGGCTGAAATATTTTTTCAGGAAAATACGAAGGAAATCCTTCTGTTGAAAAATACCACCACAAAGCCAATGGAAACGAAGTGAAAAATAAAGCTACAGCGGGAGTCGGCATCCCAATGAAAGATTCACTTTGACGGGTATCAATATTAAATTTTGCCAATCTGAACAATGAAAAAACAGGAATAATCAAACCTAGAAATGGCAAATATTTGTAAATCCCCTCAAACTGAACTGAAGAATCATGGAATAAGCCTAATTTCCATTTTTCCAATACATAATGAGCATATTCTGATACATTCGCTCCCTCTGGATACGAACCCATTTCAATTGAAACAGCAATAATCACCATCATTATTATTCCGGGTGCAACACCAAAAGTGATCATATCCGCCAGAGAATCTAGTTGCTTACCTAATTCTGAATATTGTTTGGTGAGCCGGGCGGCAAATCCATCTAAAAAATCCAAAAATGCGCCTAAAAAAATTAACCAGGGCGCCCATTCAAAACGGCCCATAAAAACGCACAGGATACTGAGAACACCGCTGAGCATGTTACCAGCTGTTAATAAATTAGGAATATTGAAGAGTTTTACTTCGGGTTTCATACTACAAAATAAGTCAAAAAGAACTAAATTTATCTTATAAATATGTTGAGACTTTTTTCAACATACAATTTTACAACCGACAATGCGTTGATTAAGCAAGTTTTTAAATCTATGCAAAAGACCAATATTTCAATACTTTTTTTTAGCCTATTCGTGGTTTTAACCGTAACTTTTGGACAGGGTGATCTTGCTCCTAAATACTCCAATGAATTTTTAAATATCGGGGTAGGCGCAGAAGCATTAGGTATGGGGAACGCCGTAGTGGCGAATACCGGTTCCGTAAATTCTAGTTTTTGGAATCCTGCAGGATTAACAAAAGTAGACACCTGGCTCGACGCATCTTTAATGCATAGCGAATATTTTGCTGGAATTGCTAAGTACGATTATCTCGGATTGGCACATTCTATTGATGAGAAAAGTACAGTTGGATTTTCAGCTATTCGATTTGCCGTAGACGACATTCCAAATACAACCCAACTAATTGATAATAATGGAAATGTCGACTATGATAGGATATCTGTTTTTACAGCTGCCGATTATGGTTTTCTTTTTTCATATGCTCGAAAATTAAATATTCCGAATTTAAGCGTCGGTGGAAATTTTAAATTAGTGCACCGAAAAGCAGGTGATTTTGCAAAATCTTGGGGATTTGGTTTAGATGCAGGAGCACAATACACTTTGAAAGATAAATGGAAATTTGGGGCCGTGCTTCGTGATGCCACTTCTACCTTCAATGCTTGGATTTTCACCTTGGACGAAACAACCAAAGAAGTTTTCCTTCAAACAGGAAATGAAATTCCAGAAAATGGACTCGAGTTAACTTTACCTAGACTATTGTTAGGAGGGTTTCGTGAATTTGACTTAGGTGAAAAAGGACTGACTTTGGGAACAGAGCTAAACATGTCCATTACAACAGATGGTAAACGAAATGCAATTATTAAGTCTGACTTCGCTTCTATTGACCCAAGTTTTGGATTCAGTTTAAATTACAAGACCTATATTTCAGTACGGGGCGGTGTGAATAATTTTCAATACGTCAAAAACTTCGATGATTCTGAGAAGTTGAACTTCCAACCGACAATCGGACTAGGTGTAAACATCAAAGGATTTAGTTTGGATTATGCCTTCACAGATATTGGGGATGCATCCGTAGCACTTTATTCTCACGTCATATCATTGAGATTAAAACTGAACAAACCAGACAACGCAAAACCAAAGGATGAATAGCTCATGCTAAAACCGTTACTCCAACTCTTTGTATTTCTGCTTTTTTGCAACTCTGCGCTGCCCAAACTTTTGACAGCGAATGGATAGACTATTCCCAAACTTATTACAAATTCCAAGTTCTTCAAACGGGTGTCTACAAACTAAATTATTTAGATTTACAGACCGCTTCTTTGCCAACGGCGACCTTCTCGTCAGATAACATTCAACCGTTTGCTCGATGTGACATTTGACAGTCGACATTTATTGAACGGTGATATCGTTAGTCCAGCTTCTGAGATTTTAATAACCTGAAAGATGACAACCCTTTGTTGATTATGAATGAGATTGCTGATACGGCTCTTTTTTGGGGTGTATCTGACGGATCCGAATGGAATTCAAAAGAAGATTCCGTTTGAAGCGAATAGACAAACTATAATGCTGTGGATACCTGCGGATGCACAAAACAAACGATTTAAAATCACGTATCTAGGTGCTTTTGATATAGATGGAAAATATACTTTTCTGGTTCAAGGTTTGGACAAAAGTGGCAATCTTTGGGGAGATTTAGAATGCAGAATTCAATTCGAAGTGATTCATGAATCGACGATTACACACATGATAAATTACCCGAATCCGTTTAGCACCTCTACCCACTTTGTATTCACCTTAATGGGTTCTGAAATTCCCGATGATATGATTATCCAAATCATAACGCCAACGGGTAAAGTCGTTCGAGAAATTACACAAACTGAATTTGGACCGATGAACATTGGACGAAATATTTCTGAATTTGTATGGAATGGAACCGACGAATTTGGTGATCAATTGGCGAATGGCGTTTATCTCTAAAGGGTGCGCATGAAATTAAATGGCGAAACAATGAAACACCGAGAATATGGGGCGGACAACTATTTCACATAGGAGTTTGGGAAAATGTATTTGCTTAGATAATTCTATTTTGGTGTTTTGCACTATCTTGGCACCACGAAATTTACCATGACAAATACTATTAAGAAATCATTCTGGTCCACCAACAAAGCTGACCTGATTTTTCTATTGCTATTCGCAATACTCGCCATTCTATTTTACGATTCGTTTTTAACCAAAGGCCCATTCAATAATCACGCTTGGCGGCAAACGGACTGTTTATCTTTATCGCATTTTTATAAGGAAGGGGCTTCGTTTTTTAGTCCAGAAATGCACAATCAGCTCGCTGATGGCTTGACAACGGGTAAAAGTGCTGGTGAATTTCCCATCTTATATTTTATAGTTGGTAAAGCGTGGAGTCTCACAGGGGAGTCTTTTTTAACGTATCGATTGATTTGGTTGGCGATCGTTTTTTTTGGAATATTCGCATTTTATAAAGCCTTAAGACTCCTTTGGGGCGATTGGTTTTGGTCTACTTCATTGTCCTTGCTCCTTTTCTGTTCTCCTTTATTTGTAGCTTATGGAGTTAGTTTCCTGACAGATGCGCCTGCGTTTTGTTTTGCGCTTGTTTCTGGTTATTTCCTAGTTCGATATTACCGTTTCCGAAAGTGGCAGAGTTTCGCTTGGTTTGTCTTCTTTTTCTCTCTTGTCGGATGGCTAAAAATATCGAGTTTAATTGGAGTGATTTTTGTTTGTGGTATTTATATTTTTGAAATAATTCCACCTATCCGTGCACGGCTGAAAACAAAACTTTATCTCGGTAATTGGAAAGAAGGAATCGGACTTTTAATTGGTTTTTTATTGATTTTTGTATGGTATTACTATGCTAGACAATACAACTTGAAGCATGGATTCCATTATACTTTCAATAATATTTTCCCTTTTAGTCTAATGTCTAGGAAGGATATTGAAGATATGAAAACCGTGATTTGGGATTTGACCTCTTTTCAGTTTTTTAGTCGATCAATACTTGTATTACTCGCTTTGGTCGGTATCACAAATCTTTTCCTGTGGAAGAAAATGAGTTTAACGGCCTATTTATCTACGCCGATTATCTTATTCGGATGTTGCGTTTACTTTTATTTATGGGCGCCCTTGCTTGGTGTCCACGATTACTATTGGATTGCTTTACTCATAATAATGTTGGCTATTTTGATTCCGTTCATCAATGTCTTAAATGTTCATTACAACAAGATTTTCAGCCATTGGATTCTGAAAAGTGTATTTGCCCTTTTCTTAGTTTACAACCTTATCGATTCTTATCACATTACAAGGTTCAGAACATTGAATAAATATGGCGATCAAGTAAGACAGATTAACGATACATTATTCATAAAAATGGAAGCCCTAAACGGCGCGCATGTCCACCTTGACCAATTTGAGGAGCTACAGCCAATGATGAGAGCCATTGGGATTTCTCCAAATGATAAGGTAATCTCAATACCAGATCCTTCCTTCAGTATTTCTCTGTACCTAATGAATCAAAAAGGATGGAGCGCAAGTCGTGGATATGAGGATGCGGACTATATAAAGCACTTAATCAAAGAAAAAGGTGCAAAATTCTTTGTGATTAATAATCATGAAGTTCAGGAGAGTGAATTTATAGCACCTTTTTTAGGTGAAAAAATTCTAACGCATTACGAAGTTGAAGTCTTTAGGACTAAACTTCCTTTGGATTAATGCTCCAATTTTTGTGAATCGTTGAACCAATCTGCCTCTGATGGCATTTGCCCATCGGCAATACCAGCAAATATTTCAAGGATAAGGAATGATTCCACAAACCGAACAAATACAATACGCTATCCCTAGGTCATAACTCGGTCGGTTCTGGTTTACGTTTATATATCACATTTTGAATTCAGCTGCTAGAGAATCAGCGATTCTGTTTACAACGATGAATTGCCATACAATATTGAACAAGAGAATCAACAAGAGCCAAGTTTCCGAAGGCTTCATTTTTCGATTTTCAGTGCTAACTTTAAGCAAAGTATTTTGCAAAGTCAAAAGAAAGAAAATGTAAGGAATCATCACAATGGCAAAAACCATTACAAAAATCATAATAAATGCTGCTGCCTCCAAAAGGAAGGTTATAGCTAAGCCCCTATCGTTTCTCCCATTTTCACATAAGTTTCTATGCCATCTTTGGTGTTGCGAAGGATATCCGACGACCAAGACACTTTTCCTTTTTCCAACAATAAAACAACTGTAGAACCGCCAAAGGCAAAATATCCTTTTTCGTCGCCTTTATTTTGAAACTCGCCGGGTTGAAAAGTGTCAATGATACTTCCTGTTAGCGTCGCTCCAACGTCACAATATAAAACTTTGCCAAACTGTTCAGAATCTTGAATACAATATGCACGTTGATTCTCAAGAAATATCTGCAAATTTTTCCGCAGGGCAAAAGGCGAAACGGAATAATAATTTCCCGATATCATTCTGTTATTGCTAACTGATCCATCAGACGGAAAATGGTATCGATGGTAGTCGACTGGTGCAAGACGAACAATCAACATTGAACCACCTTCAAAATTGTGCGCCAGAGAATCGTTTTGTAAGAAACTGTGCAAATTGAATTTCTTTCCTTTGATGAAAAAATCTTGTGTATCCACTATGTTTTGAAAGGCCAAAACTCTTCCATCTGCCGGACAAACCAAGCCATCACCAATTGGACGAAACTGAGGTAAAATATTTCTATAAAAGAAATCATTGAAACTTTTAAATCCACCGTTCGGAATTACATATGTTGACATGTCGATTTCGTACTTTTCAATGAAAGGCTTAACCTTACTTTTTGACAGGGTTGAAGACATGTATTTACCAAAAATAACAGAGAAGAATTTTCGTTTAACAAGTAACCACAGACTTAGTTTTCCCAAAATATTTCCGCCATATAGAAAACTTAAAAAACCACTTCCTGGCGTTGCTTCTGTATGCACATTTCCCTCGCGATCTTTGAATTGTATAGGTTGATTTGACATGAACTAGACAAAAAGTTTTTTATCTAAATTGAGCCATTCCAAAGTTGAAGTGGAGAAAATATTGGTCTTCGTTTCATCCGACAAATCACTGTCTTCGATAAACTTACCTATTTCCAAATCACCCAAAGGAAAAGGGTAATCACTTCCTAGACAGACTCTTTTGCTACCTTGTAAATTCAAAATATATTTTAACGCGTCGATATCATGTGTTATGCAATCCACCCAAAACTTCCCTAAATATTCTCGTGGATTGACTGGATTGTCGATCGCCACTAAATCTGGGCGACAATTGAATCCATGCTCTATCCTACCCAAAGTTGGCAAGAAAGAACCGCCTGCATGAGAAAAACAAACCCGCAGATTGGGAAGTCTTTCTAGTACTCCACCAAAAATCAATGAACATGCTGCTCTGGATGTTTCTGCCGGCATTCCGACTAACCACGGTAACCAATATTTTTCCATGGAATCAAATCCCATCATTTGCCAAGGATGTATCATTACCGCCATTCCCAAGCGTTCACACGCTTCAAAAATCGGGAAGAATTCGTCTTCAGATAGGTTTTTATCGTTGATGTTTGATCCAATTTGAATTCCGACCATGCCAATTTCCTTCGCACGCTCCAATTCTCCAATTGCCGCATCTTGATCCTGCATTGGAATAGTCGCTAACCCGATATAGTTTTTTGGGTACCGATGGACTAAGTCTGCGATATGATCATTCAAATACCTCGACAACTCAACACAGTCTTCTGTTTTCGCCCAATAACTGAACATCACTGGAATTGTACAAACTACTTGTGTCTGCGTTTCGAAATTTTGATAATCGGTGATTCGCACGTCTTCGTCCCAGCAGTTTTCCTCGATACGTCGAAAGAATTTTCCTCCTTGCATCATATCTGCGGTGCCATTGTCGTTGTGCTCTAAAAAAATGAATTTCCCGTAGCCGAATTTTTCTGTCCAATTGGGCAGATGTTTCGGGATTATGTGGGTATGCATATCTATTTTGAGCATCTATATGGGTTTTGTACCAAAGATAATATTTTATAATTCGAGTCATACTTTCGAATCATAACTTTCCAAGAAATCGGCGTGAATATCAGATGATTTACTAGAATTCTAGTTCATCCATTTCAAATTTCGGGCGTACAATGCAATAAACAGAGCCGAGAAGATTATCCCAAACCATGTCAAAGTACTTGGGATTTCGCTAGCAGAGAAGAATAGATAAATTTGTCCAATTGTGAAAATGGAGTAAATAATATAAATGTGGAAACCTAGTTTTCGTCCTAAGAACATCAAGCTCACGCCCGCAAATCCTATCAACAAACCTAGTAAGGTCAAGGAAAGAGCTACATAATGTTGGTCATTCAGGATCTCTTGCATGTTTTGAATCTTATCAAAAATATCTGCGAAGCTTTCCTGTCCTCCACTTCTTAACTCAACTGATGCACCTTTCAAGTCCGCTTGATTTGCTCGAATTTGTTCTTTGGTTGCGGGTCCAGTTATCAGTCTAAACAAGGAAATAATAAAGCTAAATCCAATGTTGACCCAACTCAAAATACAAATGACGAGTAGCATGACCGGACGATCTTCATTGCTCTTTAAATTAACTTTAAAATCCATATTATTTCCAATCTTTTACAAATCTAATACTTTCCGACATTAGCTCGTGAAGATATACATCGGATTTAACAAAAGATACCTTTTTGCGATATGCTTTGTGAATGGTTTCGATAAATGGACTGCTCAAAAGTGGACGTCTGAATTCCAAAGCTTGAGCGGCATTCAACAATTCGATTCCTTGAATAGAATAACAATTCTCAATTACACGATACAATTTCGTTGCGGCATTTGCTCCCATACTGACGTGATCTTCTTGACCATTTGAGGAATCTATTGTATCAATCGATGCAGGTGAACATAATTGTTTGTTCTGCGAAACAATCGATGCAGCCGTATATTGAGGAATCATAAATCCTGAATTGATACCAGGAACAGCAACTAAGAATGCAGGCAAACCTCTTGTGCCGGATATTAGTTTATAGGTTCTACGTTCTGAAATACTTCCCATTTCCGCCATGGCAATCCCTAAGAAATCCATAGCTAAAGCCAATGGTTGACCGTGAAAATTTCCTGCTGAAACGACATCGTCATCATCCGGAAAAATAGTTGGGTTATCGGTAACGGCATTAATTTCTCGTTCAAGAATAGTTGCACAATAATTTATCGCATCTCTACTGGCTCCATGAACCTGAGGTATACAACGGAAAGAATATGGATCCTGTACATGTTCTTTCTTTCTTAAAATGATTTTACTTCCGGTTAAAAGTTGACGAAAGATGGCTGCCGTTTCTTTTTGACCTTCTTGGTGACGAATGTCATGAACGTTTGCCTGAAATGCATTCAATCGGCCGTCATAACCTTCCAAAGACATGGCGCCAACAACATTGAATTGATTCCATAATTTTCTACTGTGCGCCACAGAATAACTACCAAATGCACTCATGAATTGTGTACCATTCAACAAGGCAATTCCTTCTTTCGATTGCAAAACGATAGGTTTGATTTTGAATTTCTTATACATTTCTGCACCCGACATTCTTTTGTCACCAGCCCAAACTTCACCTTCGCCAATCAAGGCCAGACTCATGTGTGCCAAAGGAGCTAAATCGCCTGAAGCACCTAAACTTCCTTGCGAATATATAATTGGCGTAATGTCGTTGTTATAAAAGAAAATCAAGCGTTCAACTGTGTCCACTTGCACACCAGAATGTCCTTTTGACAGACCTAGCACCTTGAGTAAAATAATGCGTTTGACGATTTCTCTTGAAATTTCTTCACCTGTCCCACAAGCATGTGAACGTACCAAATTGACCTGTAAGGTCTCCAATTCATCATTGGAAATAACGGTATTACAAAGCGATCCAAATCCCGTATTGATACCATAAATAATATCTTTCCCTTTGGCCATTCTTTTGTCCAAATAATCGCGACATTTTTGAATACTCGTCGTTGCTTTTGCTCCTAATTTCAGCTTGGCACCGCTCGCAATAATTTCTTCTAATTGATCTAAACTGAGCCAATGATGACCAATTTCAATCGTTTTTATTTCGCCCATTTTGCCAATAATTCGTTTTGAGATAAACTACTTTGTTCACCCGATTCCATATTTTTCAATTGAATGTTTCCACTCGTCATTTCATTGTCACCAACTATAGCTACAAAAGGAATGTTTTTATCATTTGCATACTTCATTTGCTTTTGCATTTTGGCTGAACTTGGATATATTTCGCATGCGACTCCATGGTCACGTAGTTTCTTAAGAATGGGTAAACAGAAATCCTGTTCTTTTTCACCGAAATTCACGAACATTACATCTAAGGTTTGACCGATATTTTTAGGGAATAAATCGAGTTCGTTCAATACATCATAAATGCGATCAGCACCAAACGAAATTCCAATGCCCGACATTCCTTTCATTCCGAAAAGCCCTGTCAAATCGTCATAACGACCTCCACCACATATACTTCCCATTTTTATTCCGTTTGCAACAACTTCGAAAATTGCACCGGTGTAATAGTTTAATCCACGGGCAAGTGTCGCGTCAAATTCCAATTTCGCTTCCGATAATCCAAGTAATTCGACCTTATCAAGTACATAGCGAAGTTCCTCGACTCCTTTCAAACCAATTTCACTTTTGGTGAGCATGATTTCCATTGTTTTCAGACAGTCTTTGTTGGTTCCTTTTAAAGTAAACAAAGGTTTGATAATATCAATTGCAGAATTAGAAACTCCTTTTTCAGTCAGTTCTTTGATTACACCTTCTTCGCCAACTTTGTCGAGTTTATCAATTGCAACAGTGATATCAATAATTTTTTCAGCTTCACCGCTTATTTCAGCAATGCCAGATAATATTTTTCGGTTGTTGATTTTAACAGAGAAATCTGGAATTTTCAATGTGGATAGTACCTCATCAAAAATAAAAATCAAATCTACTTCGTGTAACAAAGAATCGCTTCCAACGACATCTGCATCGCATTGAAAAAACTCCTGATAACGACCATGTTGCGGACGATCGGCTCTCCAAACAGGCTGAATTTGATACCGCTTAAATGGAAAAGTCAAAGCGTTTTGATTCTGTACCACGAATCGCGCAAATGGCACCGTTAAATCATAACGCAAGGCTTTTTCCGCCAATGAATTTGCAAAACGCGGAAGATTTTTATTCGCCAAAGCTTCTGTATCTGCTTTTAGCATTTTATCGCCTGAATTCAAAATCCGAAATATCAACCGATCACCTTCTTCGCCATATTTTCCCATTAAGGTAGACGACAACTCAAAACTAGGTGTTTCGATTGGACCAAATCCATACTTTTTGAAAACCGTTTTTATTGTTTCAAATAGATAATTTCTACGTTCAACTTGTTCTGGTAAAAAATCCCGTGTCCCCTTTGGAATGGATGGTTTTTGCGCCATTTTTAGTTTTTTGGGTAAAGATAATAAAATTGCTGTTGGCTGTTGGCTGTTGGCTGTTGGCTGTTGGCTGTTGGCAAAAATAAAAACTTGCCCAAACATCCTAACAAATTAGCCAAGAGCAAAAGTGAAGCGAGCCACTGCCAGAAGCCCACTACCATTCCTCCTCTGTACCCGAAAATTTATTGTCATCGTCAAGTAGAGATTTCCAATCGAAAGTAGGGTCTTCAGAATCGAAAACAATTGCTTTATAATCGCTTTTATCTATTTCGTGTCGAGTGATTTGTTCGCCTGTATATTCTTCAATAAGTGTCAAGAACTCAATTTCTCCTTCAGAACAAAATGACATGGCTTGTCCCCGATTTGTGCCTCGTCCGCATCGACCGCATCGGTGAACGTACAACTCTGGATCTTCTGGCAAATCGTAATTGATAACATACTTAACCGAAGGGATATCGATTCCTCTTGCGGCAACATCTGTGGTTACTAACACTCGGAATTCTTCCTTACGGAAACTATCCAATAGTTTGAAACGATCCGCTTGTTCCATTCCGCCGTGAAAAAATTGTGTTTTAACGCCAACGCGTTCCATGGCAGCAACTAATCTTTCCGCTCTTACTTTGGTACGCACAAAAACGATGAACATATCTTCTTCATATTCTCGAAGAATGTTTTCAAGAAAGAACCGTTTGTCGTCCATTTCGATGAAAGTAACGGCATGGTCTACATTTCTTGCCACTGGATTCTTTGGTGAAATCTGAATACGAATCGCATCTCTTACTACAGAATATGCCAATGATTTAATCTTCTTGTCAATTGTTGCGGTGAAGAATAAAGTTTGTCGATGCTTCGGGATTTTTTTAACAATGTCCTGAATGTCTTTTAAAAATCCCATGTCGAGCATCAAATCTGCTTCGTCAAGAATTAAGACTTCCACTCCGCTCACATCAATAAACCCTTGAGAAATAAGATCGAACATTCGTCCTGGTGTTGCCACGAGAACATCCACTCTTTTTTCAAGACGTTTAATTTGTTGCTCTTGCTCTACACCACCATACAATCCCATTATTTTGACACTCGTATCTTTTCCAATTTCTTTGAAAACGGTCGTGATTTGTTGCGCCAATTCTCTTGTTGGCACCATCACCAATGTTCGAACACCTGTATAATTTTTTCGCCCAGACTTTTCAAGTTTGTCTAGTACAGGAATCACGAAAGCGCCCGTTTTTCCGGTTCCGGTTTGAGCAATCGCCATCACATCTTCTCCCTTCATAATATGAGGAATAGATTTGAATTGAATATCCGTCGGTTTGTTGAACTCCATGCGTTTCAACTGAGACTTGATCAAGGGCGATATGGAATAATCTTGGAATTTCACAGGTAACTATTATAGCTAAAAAAATCCGTACCAGCTCAGCCGACACGGATTCTCAATATTTATATCAAATTATTTTTTTGCTTTCGCTCTAGTCTTTTTTGGTTTTTCTACCACTACTTCATCTTTCGGCTCACCTGGAACCAAAATACGACCACAGTGCTCACAAACGATTACTTTACGTTTCGTTGCGATATCCAATTGACGTTGAGGTGGAATTTTATTGAAACAACCTCCACAAGCATCACGCTCAACAGAAACTACAGCTAAACCGTTTTTTGAATTTCCTCTCAAACGATCATACGCTTTAATCAAACGATCATCAATCAATTTTTTCGCAGCATCTGATTTCTTTTGTAATTTCTCTTCGTCTTTTTGCGTTTCAGCAATGATTTCGTCTAATTCAGCCGTTTTCGTTTTCAAATCAACCGCACGAAAATCCATTCTTTCAGTTGCTTCTTCTAAAACCTCTTTCTTACCAGAGATTTTTGCTTTCGCTTCTTTTGATTTTTTGTCGTGTAATTTGATTTCCAATTCTTGGTACTCAATTTCTTTTGCCAAAGACTCAAATTCACGGTTATTTCTAACTTTATCTTGTTGTTCTTTGTACTTTGATATGGCCAATTCAGAATCTTTTACCGCATTTTTACGGTCAGTGATCTCTGTTTCGATTTCTTTGATTTCGTCTTTCAAATTCGAAACACGTCTTTCAAGACCTGCCATCTCATCTTCTAAATCCTGCACTTCCAAAGGCAATTCACCACGGATAGTTCTGATTCTATCGATTTCAGAATCAATTAATTGCAATT
>ERZ1046568.34-NODE-34-length-122490-cov-25.847527_pt1 | contig 122490 bp, 108 predicted proteins | sample MGYA00383092_ERZ1046568 | MGnify/ENA primary metagenome ERZ1046568 (study PRJEB29581, sample SAMEA5548362) | metagenome | biome: marine; feature: coastal; material: water | depth 1 m | study: Short-term variability in the microbial, nano- and picoplankton... | reverse complement strand
TTAACTCATTGGAGGCTAGTTTAGCAGGAACTACTTTTAGCTTTGATTATGAGTTCGAGCCGTGGACAAATGATCTTCTGTCATCGTCATCAAATATTCATGCCTATTATGCGATATCTAGCTTCATTGTAGTAAAAAGTAATTCTCCAATTGATAAACCAACAATCATTAATTAGTTGATAAATTTTTTATAAGGAAGTAAATTTATTGACTTCATTTTTTAGAAAAGATAAAGCAATGCTGGTAGAAGATGCTTCTTTTATCGTTTTAGTCAACAGCAGTTCTCTAAAATTATCAGCGGTTGATGTAGTATTAGAGATATCACAATTTCTTATATATTGAATATTGGAATTCTTAGCTGTTAATATGAAATGCCAACACTCCTCAGAAACATAAATTTGTTGTGATATATTGTGTTCAAACTCTTGTTCAATGGTTTGAGTCAAAAGATATTGATAATCTTCTTTTTTAGAAGAAATTGGATGTACCCTAGTTAGTAAATTAGTTAATGATATACGCTCTAAAAACAAAGCCAAACGTTCATATGCTTGAAGCTTAATTTTAAGAACATCACTTTTTATTGAATCATTTCTAGAAAGGAATTTATTATTATTTTGATGACTCAAATAGTCTTTTAAAAATTTATAAATTATAATTAAAGCTAGAAAAGCAAAAAACCATTTAAAATTATTTTCTAAAAAATTCATTTAATAAAATCAATCGATTAATAGTTGCCAAGTTAATAATTATATTCAAATATAAGAATATAAATTACTGTACATAGTAAAAAAAAACATCAAATATTACATTTAAAAATTGTTCATAATTTAAGTTAGTAAATTTTAAAATTATAATTAACATTACTTAATTTCACAGTTACAAAAATTTAAATTTGAAACAATATTTAAACCAACTTAACGAAGCTCAATTAGCTCCTACTTTACAAAAAGAAGGACCTATGATAGTAATAGCGGGTGCTGGTTCTGGAAAAACAAGAGTCTTAACCTATCGTATCGCTTATTTAATGAGTGAAGGCATTGATCCTTTTAATATTTTGTCTCTTACATTCACTAATAAGGCTGCTCGAGAAATGAAATTAAGAATATCATCTATTGTGGGTGATAGTGAAGCTAAGAACTTGTGGATGGGGACTTTTCATTCTGTATTTGCTAAAATTTTAAGAATTGAAGCAGAAAGACTTGGTTATCCATCTAATTTTACAATTTATGACACACAGGACTCTCAGCGATTAATTTCGTCTATTATTAAAGAAAAAAAGCTAGACAAAGATGTGTATAAGTATAAGCAAGTTCATTCTAGAATATCTTCCTACAAAAACAGTTTAATAACCGTCAAAGCTTACTTTCAAAATCCTGAACTTAAAGAAGCAGATAGTATGTCTAAACGCCCAGAGATAGGTGAAATTTATAAGGAATATGTTTCTAGATGTTTCAAAGCTGGTGCTATGGATTTTGATGACTTATTACTTAAAACTAATGAATTATTAACTAGATTTCCAGAAGTACTGGCAAAATATCAGGACCGATTTCGTTATATTTTAGTCGATGAATATCAGGATACTAATCATTCTCAGTACTTAATTGTTAGAGCTCTTTCAGATCGTTTTCAAAACATATGTGTTGTCGGTGATGATGCTCAAAGTATATATGCATTTCGTGGTGCCAACATCAACAACATATTAAACTTTCAAAAGGATTACCAAAATGTAAAAATGTTTAGACTCGAACAAAATTATCGTTCAACAAAAAATATTGTTAATGCTGCTAATTCGATCATTGAAAAAAACCAAAATAAATTAGAAAAAGTTGTTTGGACTGCTAATGAAGTTGGAGAAAAAATCACTGTTAATCGTTCATTAACAGATGGAGATGAAGGACGTTATGTAGCAAGTTCTATTTTTGATAACAAGATGAGAAATCAATCTAAAAATGGTGATTTCGCAGTTTTATATAGAACAAATGCTCAGTCAAGATCGATAGAGGATGCTTTACGAAAAAGAGGACTTGATTACAGAATATATGGAGGACTTTCTTTTTATCAACGAAAAGAAATAAAGGATATTCTCTCCTATCTTAGAATTATAATAAACCCTGCTGACGAAGAAGCATTGAAACGAATTATTAACTTCCCTGTTCGCGGCATAGGTCAAACCACTATTGATCGATTAGTTGTTTATGCAAATGAATACAACCAATCTATTTTTGAGATTTTAAGAAATTTAAATAATCTTGATATCAATATAAATACTGGTATTAAAACTAAACTACAAAACTTTGCTACAATGATTGAAAGTTTTCAAGTCATGAGCAAAACTACTAATGCATTTGATTTAGCCGAAAACGTTTGCAAAGTAAGTGGATTAATTAAGGAGTTTAAAAAAGATGGAACTCCAGAAGGAATTAGCCGAATGGAAAATATTGAAGAACTTCTCAATGGTATTAAGGATTTTGTTGAGGGTCAATTGGAAATAGTAGATTCAACAGGCTCACTAACTGAATTTTTGGAAGATGTAGCTTTGGCTACAGATCTAGACAATGAGGAAGGTGAAGAGAGTGATAAAGTAGCACTTATGACAATTCATCTAGCCAAAGGACTAGAGTTTGAATATGTTTATGTAGTTGGATTAGAGGAAAACTTATTTCCTAGTGCGATGAGTATGAACACCAGGAATGAGCTTGAAGAAGAACGTAGATTATTTTATGTTGCATTAACACGTGCAGAAAAACAAGCCTATCTTACCTATGCACTATCTAGATATAGATGGGGGAAATTAGTAGACTCGGAACCTTCTCGTTTTATTGAAGAAATTGATGAGCAATACTTAGATGTAGTAACTCCAAAAGAGGAGCGTAGATTTAACCCAATGTTAAGCGCTGATATATTTGGAGACGTAAATCCTAATATCATACGATATAAAAAACCAGCTTATTTGAAAGCTAAACCCAAAATAAAAGAATCTTTCAAAATAACAGCTCCTAAAAACTTAAAAAAAGTTAGTGAAACAAATATTAACACTAACTTATTTGACAACAAATTAATTGTCGGTGATATTGTTAATCATCAAAGATTTGGCAAAGGCAATGTGTTAAATATTGAAGGAAAAGCTGCTGACTTAAAAGCAGAAATTAAATTTGAAAATGGTGGTGTGAAAAAGTTGTTACTTAGATTTGCGAAGCTTGAAATTATTTCATGACCAACAAATATTTTAAATTGACGAATGATTTTATAACTAATTTATGACCAAAATTGATGAATTTATTGAAGTTAAAGGAGCACGTGTTCATAATCTAAAAAATATTGATGTAAACATTCCTAGAGAACAATTAGTTGTCATTACAGGAATGTCTGGAAGTGGAAAATCATCTTTAGCGTTTGATACTATTTACGCTGAAGGACAGCGCCGCTATATCGAAACCTTTTCAGCTTATGCTCGTCAATTCCTTGGAAGTTTAGAACGTCCTGATGTTGATAAAATTGATGGGCTTTCACCTGTCATTGCTATTGAACAAAAAACAACTAGTAAGTCTCCAAGATCCACAGTAGGAACTATAACAGAAATTTATGATTTTTTAAGACTGTTATTTGCACGTGCTGCAGATGCATATAGCTACAATACTAATGAAAAAATGGTCAGCTATAACGATATACAAATAATTGATTTGATCCTTGATACATACAATGGTAAGCGGATTTCTATATTGTCTCCTGTAATACGTTCAAGAAAGGGGCATTATCGAGAATTATTTGAACAAATAGCTAAACAGGGGTTTGTTAAAGTTCGAATCGATGGAATCATTATTGATCTTTCAAAAGGAATGAAGCTTGATCGTTATAAAACACATGATATTGAAATAGTTATTGATAGACTTAAAATTGAAAAATCAAGTTCAGCTACTACCCGTTTAAGGGAAAGCATAAATACCGCCATGTATCACGGAGAAAATGTACTAATGGTTATTGAAGAAAGCAGTGATGAAGTTAGATTCTTTAGTCGAAACTTAATGTGTCCAAGTACAGGAATTTCATATCCAAATCCAGAGCCAAACAATTTTTCATTCAACTCACCTAAAGGAGCCTGTACAGATTGTGGTGGCATTGGAACCTTGTACAAAGTAAATAAAAATAAAATAATACCAGATACTTCTTTATCAATAAAAAATGGGGGACTTGCGCCACAAGGAGCTCAAAAAAATTCTTGGATTTTTAAACAACTTGAAATTATTGCAAAACGCTACAATTTTGATCTATCTAGTCCCATTTCAAAAGTTCCAAAAGAGGCATTAGATATCATACTATATGGAGGAAAAGATAAGTTTTCTGTAAATAGTAAATCCTTAGGGGTGTCAAGAAACTACAATATAGATTTTGAAGGAATAGCTAACTTTATTGAAAGCCAATTTAAACACTCAGACTCTAGATCTATCAAACGCTGGGCAAAAGACTACATGGATAAAATCAAATGTCCTAGCTGCCAAGGATCAAGACTAAAAAAAGAATCCTTATACTTTAAAATTTATGACAAAAACATCTCAGATCTTTCTGAAATGGATATCATTAATCTGGTAGATTGGTTTGATAAATTACCAAAAAAATTATCAAAAAATCAAAAGATAATTTCGAAAGAAATTTTAAAAGAGATTTCTGCTCGTTTACAATTTCTTTTAAATGTAGGATTAGATTATTTATCAATAAGCAGAAGTTCGAAAACACTTTCTGGAGGAGAAGCTCAACGAATTCGATTGGCTACACAAATTGGATCACAATTAGTAGGGGTTTTGTATATATTAGACGAACCTAGCATTGGCTTACATCAAAGAGATAATGAAAAACTAATCAAATCATTAATGACTCTCAGAGATGTAGGTAATTCAGTAATAGTTGTGGAGCATGACAAAGATATGATTGAACAGGCTGACCATGTGATTGACATAGGACCTAAAGCAGGAAAATATGGGGGAGAGATTATTAGCCAGGGGACACTAAAAAATATTTTGAATAGTAACACAATTACCGCAGATTACTTGAGTGGCATTAGAAAAATTGAAGTACCAAAAAAACGTCGAACAGGAAATGGAAATTTTTTAGAACTAAAAGGTTGCAATGGAAATAATTTAAAAAATATTTCTGTAAAACTCCCATTAGCTAAAATGATAGGAATTACTGGAGTTTCTGGAAGTGGAAAATCTACTTTGATAAATGGAACCCTCTACCCAATTCTAAATAATTATTATTTCAATGGAGTTATGGAGCCAATGCCCTACAGTTCAATCAATGGACTAGACAAATTGGATAAGGTAATAGATATTAACCAATCCCCTATTGGACGTACACCAAGAAGTAACCCAGCTACCTATACAGGTGTATTTAGTGAAGTTAGAGCTTTATATTCTAAAATTCCTGAAGCAATGATAAGAGGCTATAAACCAGGTCGTTTTAGTTTTAATGTTGTTGGAGGGCGTTGTGAGAACTGTAAAGGAGGCGGTATGAAAGTTATAGAGATGAATTTTTTACCTGATGTATATGTTGAATGTGAGACTTGCCAAGGAAAACGATTTAATAGAGAAACCCTTGAGATAAGATACAAAGGTAAATCTATAAGCGATGTATTAAATATGACAATTGAAGACGCGGCAGATTTCTTTCAACATATTCCAAAAATATATAGGAAACTGAAAACTATTAAAGATGTTGGTTTAGGATATATTACTTTAGGACAACAAAGCACTACACTTTCTGGTGGAGAGGCTCAACGAATTAAGTTAGCATCCGAATTAAGTAAGCGAGATACTGGAAATACAATTTATATTTTGGATGAACCAACTACTGGGCTACATTTCGAAGATATAAGGGTATTAATGGGGGTATTAAACAAATTGGTTGATAAAGGAAATACAGTTCTCATTATAGAACACAACCTTGACGTTATAAAAACAGTTGATCACATTATTGATATTGGTCCTGAGGGTGGAAATGGGGGTGGTAATATTGTTGCAAAAGGAACACCTGAAGAGGTCATAAAAAACAAATTTAGTCATACAGCAAGATTTTTAAAAAAAGAGCTAACTTAGTAGTCTTTTAATATTTATACATGGGACCAGAAAAAAAACATAAAGGTTGGAATGAAATAAAAACAAATGATTCCTGGGCGATTTTTAAAATCATGGGAGAATTTGTGAACGGGTTTGAAAAAATGAGTAAAATTGGCCCTTGTGTTTCCATATTTGGATCTGCACGTACTAAGTCAGAAGATCAGTATTACAAGCTATCTACAGAAATTGCAACATCAATTGTAAAAGCTGGATACGGAGTGATTACTGGTGGAGGACCTGGTATAATGGAAGCAGGAAATAAAGGAGCTAATTTAGCCGGTGGTACTTCTGTTGGACTAAATATTGAATTACCTTTCGAACAACACAATAATCCTTACATTGATTCTGATAAAAGTATAGATTTCGATTACTTCTTTGTTAGAAAGGTTATGTTTGTAAAATATTCCCAAGGAATTGTAGTGATGCCTGGTGGATTTGGAACATTAGATGAACTTTTTGAATCGATTACATTAATACAAACTCACAAAATTGAAAAATTTCCAGTAATATTAGTTGGTAAAGCATTTTGGGGTGGTTTATTGTCGTGGATAAAAACTACATTAATGGAACAATTTGAAACTATTAGCCCTGAAGATCTTGAACTAATTCACATAGTTGATACATCTGACGAAGTAATTGATATTCTAGATACATTTTATAAGGAATATCAATTAAGTCCTAACTTCTAAATTATTATTTCATCAAAAAATCAGATTATTTCTGTGATTAATAAAGCCTTAAGTCCAAATTTTTTAACAAAATTTGTTTTAAATCTCGTAATATTTTTTTCTTTTTTATTGACTCTCAACAGTCAAAATGAAATAGAGATTAACAGTGTTCTTGACATTGAAACTAATACAATTTTTATAAAACAAAAAATTACATATTACAACAATTCTGAGTCAACATTAAGTGAAATATATTTCAATGATTGGAACTCAAGTTTTAGTAGCTCTGATTCACCACTTTCCGAAAGATTTATTGAAGAGTATAATGGTGATTTATTAAACCCTAAAAAAAAATATCGAGGTTTTACTTATATACATACTATAGAAAATGAACAAAATGAGCCTCTCTCCTATTCATACCTAAAAAATCAATGTGATCTTTTTAAGGTTAAACTCAATAAAAATTTATTACCTCACGAATCAGAAACTATTTATATTGAATATACGCTACAAATTCCAAGTGATCGATTTACTAAATATGGAGTAACTGCTGAAAAAGACTATTTTTTGAATTATTGGTATGTAACTCCCGCAATATATTCAGATTCTGAATGGAAATTGTACAGTAATAAAAATCTAGACGACTATTATACTTCAGATTCTAACATTAAAATCACAATAGAAACTCCTGAAAATTACAGTGTTTCTTCTGAGCTTAATCTTAAAAAAACTACTAATAAGTTTGGCCGCAATAAGTTCTATTTTGATGGTAATAGACGAAAAGATACAAGAATCAATATTTCAAGAGAACCATTCATTAAACTTGAAATAGGTAGTTTAAACGTTATAAGTAATAGCTTTAGTTTGGATGAATCTTTTGCAACGGAAATAAGTTCATTTAATAGAGTTATTGATTTTTTAAATGATAAAATAGGGATTTATCCTCATGAAAACTTGATGATATCGAGAATTGATTTAAAGAAAAATCCATTATATGGATTAAATATACTTCCAGGATTTTTAAATCCATTTTCTAAAGAATTTGAATACGAATTAACAATTGCAAAAAATCTGATTAAACTTTATCTAGACCAATACTTAAATATGGATCCTAGAAAAGATCACTGGTTTAAATCTGGGCTTGAAACTATATTATTAATGGATTTCGTAAACCTTCATTTTAAAGACCAAAAGATGCTCGGTAAATTTTCAAAAATCTGGGGTATTAAGAATTATAATTTAGCAAAATTAAAATATAATGAGCAATACCAACTTGCATACATGCACATGCTTAGAAACGGTAGAGATCAATCGCTAAGTTTACGTAAAGATGAATTATTGAAATTTAATGCAAAGTTATCAAGTAAATATAAGGCGGCTAAAGGATTGATGTATCTTGAAGATTTTATTGAAAATTCTAGTATTGATGAATGGATAAAAGAATTTGTAGTTGATAGCAAAAATGTACTAATTACAACTAAAGATTTTGAATTATATATTAATTCAAAAAGTAAAAAAGATCTTAAATGGTTTTTTGACTCATTTATTTCAGATACTCAACAAATAGATTACAAAATATCTAAACTGGAAAGTGACAAAGACTCTATCTATTTTACAATAAAGAATATGAAAAATAGCAAAGCTCCAATTTCATTGTTTTCACTCAGAGGTGACAATGTAATTACAAAAAACTGGCTTTTGGGTTTTAAAAATGAAAAGGAATTTGTTATTGAAAATAAGTCAATAGATAAACTAGTATTAAACTATGATCAAAATGTACCTGAATTTAATACAAATAATAATTGGAAGTCAGTTAATAGTAGTGATCTATTGAGTAAACCATTTCAATTTAAGTTTTTTAAAGACTATTCTTCTATTTATAATAATCAGCTATACTTATTGCCAACTTTAGAATACAGAAATATTTACGATGGAGTTAACTTGGGTATGAATATCAATAATAATGGAATATTAAATAAACCGCTTACTTTTGGACTGGCTCCTAATTATAGTTTAAAATCTAAATCAATAACAGGATTTACTAAGTTTGAATATAATAGCTATTTTCAAGATCAAGATCTTTACAACATTAAGTTTGGATTATTCATATCGCGTTCTAGTTTTGCAGAAAACTCATTTGTTTCTAAAACACTACCCTACCTGTCTTTCAACTATAGAGATTCTAAAAATTTAAGATCTAATAAGAACAAAAGTTTAATCTTTAGATATGTTGGAATTGATAAAGATTACGTAGAATCCAATAGCAACGAAACGACTTTACCATCCTATGGAGTTTTTAATATTAGATATTTAAATTCAAATCATGGATTTAAAAAGCATTATAGTTGGTTTTTTGATTCACAATTCTCTAACAAATTTGGCAAGATTTCTTTCAACTATGAATTTAGAAAACGAACTAACAAGAAAAGTTTTTACAACATAAGATTGTTTGCTGGTTCTTTTATATATTCAAAAATTAATTCAAATCAAACTAACTTTAATTTTGCCTTGGATAGGCCGACAGACTATTTGTTTGATTATAATTATTTAGGTCAATTTGAGTCATCAGGAATCTTTAGTCAACAAATTATAATTGCAGAAGGTGGATTTAAATCTAAACTTACTACTGCATCTGCTAATCAATGGATGACTACTTTGAATGCTAGCGCCTCAATATGGAGGTATATACAAACTTACGGGGATATTGGGTTTCTTAAAAATAAAAACCAACAATCTAACTTTGTTTATGATGCTGGAATAAGATTAAACCTCATTACCAATTACTTTGAAATTTATTTTCCTTTTTACTCAAATTTAGGATGGGAAATTTCATCACCTCAGTATAATGAAAAAATTAGATTTGTCTTTACAGCTGACCCCATAGCACTATTTGGATTATTTAAAAGAGAATGGTATTAATTAAGTCTAGTATCTAAAGAAGATTAGACTTAATTAAAATTACATTACATAGGTCAAAGCCCACAAAACTTTTATATTTGCAACATATTTGAATTACCATATATGTTGATTAAAAACGACCCTACCAAAAACATTACTTTTGATGATTTCAAAGCTGATGTCTTGAACGACTACAAAATAGCTGTTACTAGCAGAGAGTGTAGCCTTCTTGGGCGTAGAGAGGTTTTAACTGGAAAAGCAAAATTTGGTATTTTTGGTGATGGCAAAGAATTACCTCAAATTGCCTGGGCTAAAGCATTTCAAAAAGGTGACTTCAGATCAGGCTATTATAGAGATCAAACTTTCATGATGGCTATTGGAGAACTTGATATTGAACAATTTTTTGCCGGACTTTATGCACATACAGATATTGAAAAAGATCCCATGAGTGCTGGAAGGCAAATGGGTGGGCACTTTACAACACATTCTTTAGACGAAAACTTCAATTGGAAAAATCTTACGGAACAATATAACTCTAGCTCAGACATCTCTCCAACAGGTGCACAAATGCCGAGATTACTCGGGTTAGCTCAAGCATCAAAAGTTTACCGTGAATTACAAAGTAGTGATTCGAATAAATTTTCTAAAAATGGCAATGAAGTAGCCTGGGGTACTATTGGTAATGCAAGTACCAGTGAGGGAGTATTTTTTGAAACAATTAATGCTGCTGGGGTACTACAAGTCCCTATGGTAATAAGTATTTGGGATGATGAATATGGGATTTCTGTACATGCTAAACATCAAACAACAAAAGAAAATATATCGGAAATTTTGAAAGGATTTCAAAGAGATCCTGAAAATAACGGATATGAAATATTAAAGGTTCATGGATGGGACTATGTAGAACTTATTAATTTATATCAAAAAGCAAGTGAGATTGCGAGAAATGAACATGTTCCTGTTATAATTCATGTAAATGAATTGACACAACCACAAGGTCATTCAACTTCTGGGTCTCACGAAAGGTATAAAACTGTTGACCGATTAAATTGGGAAAGATCTAACGATTGTAATCTTAAATTTAGAGAATGGATTATCTCAAATGATATTTCAACAGATCAAGAAATTACTACTTTAGAAAGAAACATTAAAAAAAGTGTTAAGGAAGGAAAACAAAGAGCATGGAAAGATTTCTGTGATCCTATAAAGGCTGAAAAACAAGAAGTACTTCAACTTATTAAATCTGCTTCAAACTCATCATCTCAGGGCGTGTTTATACAAAAAATCATTAATCATTTAGAGAGTATTAATGAACCTTTAAGAAATGAAATCCTAAGTAATGCTCGTAAAACATTAAGATATTTGATACACGAGGATAATGATGCTAAAACTCAACTAATTTTTTGGATTAACTCATATTTCAAAATAAATCAGCCAAAATATAGCACCTTGTTATATAGTGAGTCTGAATCTAGGGCTACTAACATCTCAGAAGTTTTACCTTTGTTTGATTCAAGTTCAAAATTTGTAGACGGTCGTGTTATTCTGAGAGATAATTTTGATAAAATTTTATTTAATAAGCCAGAAGTGTTAATATTTGGAGAAGACTCTGGAACAATTGGAGATGTAAACCAAGGTTTAGAAGGATTACAAGAAAAATACGGAGAAACTAGAATTTCAGATACTGGAATTCGAGAAACGACCATAATAGGTCAAGGAATAGGAATGGCTTTACGTGGGCTTAGGCCAATTGCAGAAATTCAATACCTAGATTATATGGTTTATGCACTCCAAATTATTAGTGATGATCTATCAACGTTACATTACAGAACTTTTGGTAAACAAAAGGCTCCTATGATTATTCGAACACGTGGACATCGATTGGAAGGTATTTGGCATTCTGGCTCACAACTAGGAGGTATATTAAATTTAATACGAGGAGTTTATGTGTTAGTCCCTAGAAACATGACTAAAGCAGCTGGTTTTTATAATACATTATTAGAAAGTGATCAGCCAGCAATGGTCATAGAATGTCTAAATGGGTATCGACTGAAAGAAAAAGAACCATTAAATTTAGGGGAGATTAGAACCCCTGTTGGAATCGTAGAAACTATAAAGTCAGGAAGTGACATTACTATAGTTTCTTATGGGTCAACACTTCGAATTGTTGAAGAAGCTGCTAAAAACTTACAAGAAGTTGACATCGATGTTGAGATTATTGACATTCAGTCTCTGATTCCATTTGATATTGAAAAAGGTATTTCAAAAAGTGTTAAAAAAACAAATAGACTTCTAATTGTTGATGAGGATGTTCCAGGAGCTGCTTCAGCATATATTCTTAATGAAATTCTACAAAATCAGAACGTTTACGAATTTTTAGATAGTAAACCACAAATGTTAACCGCAAAGGATCACCGACCGGCATACGGAAGTGATGGAGATTATTTCAGTAAACCATCTTTAGAAGACGTTTTTGAAACTGTTTACGATATGTTTAATGAAGTTAATCCTAAATCATATCCAAAATTAAGATAGTTTTATTTGTAAAATCATAACATCACAAATATAAATAATTTAAATAATTATTAATGGCGAATCAAGATTCTACATCAACAAAAAAAAACATACTAAAGGATGCTAAAAATCTTACAATATGGGAAGCAATTGTCCCTGTAGTTGCTCTTGTAATAATGTTATTTTATAATGTTTTTTATGCCTTTGGTGATGATGCTTTAAGTGGTAGTAATCAGTTTATTCTTTTATTAGGTGCAGCTGTTGCAGCGATTATTGGGTATTTTAAAAAAGTAAAATACAAATACATGTTAGAAATGATTGCTGAAAATGTAAAGTCAACTACCGGTGCACTCTTAATTTTACTCTTAGTTGGTGCCTTGGCTGGTACTTGGCTCATTAGCGGTATAATTCCATCAATGATTTATTATGGATTACAAATATTAAATCCCACTTTTTTCCTTGTTGCTTCTGTAATTATCTGTTCAGTCATTTCCATTGCAACAGGGAGTAGTTGGACAACTTCTGCAACTGTAGGTATTGCTTTAATTGGAATTGGAAACACTTTAGGTATTTCGGCTGGAATGACAGCAGGAGCAGTTTTATCGGGTGCTTACTTTGGAGACAAAATGTCCCCATTAAGTGACACAACCAATTTGGCTCCAGCGATGGCTGGAGGTGAATTATTTGATCATATTAAATATATGGCCTACACAACAGTTCCAACAATTACAATCACATTAATAATATTTTTAATTATTGGATTAAATATAGAAACTAATGGCACCCCTGATATTTCCGACAAACTGGAAGCCATTAACGATGCTTTTAATATCTCACCTTGGTTGTTTATTGTCCCTTTAACAGTAATTGTTTTAATAATTAAAAAAACACCGCCTTTATTAGCTCTTCTATTAGGTACTATTTTTGGTGCTTTGGCTGCTATTATAACACAACCGCAAATTGTTATGTCTATTTCAGATGCCAAAATTCTAAATTTCGAATCTGCTTACAAAGGAGTTATGAAAGCTATCACTGTGGATACCGCTGTAGAAACATCAAGTGTAGAGCTAAATGATTTGTTTACTTCTGGTGGAATGAATGGAATGTTAGGAACTATATGGCTAATTATTTGTGCCATGGTATTTGGAGGAGTTATGGAGGCTATAGGAGCCCTCTCAAGGATTAGTAAAGCCTTACTTAGTTTAGCTACAACAACCTTTGGTCTATTTACAAGCACAGTAACTAGTTGCCTGGCTCTGAATGTAACTGCCTCGGACCAATACTTGTCGATTGTAGTTCCTGGAAAAATGTTCAAAAAAGCTTACCAGGATAGAAAACTAGCGCCTGAAAACTTGAGTCGAACTCTTGAAGATTCTGGAACGGTAACCTCTGTATTAATTCCTTGGAATACCTGCGGTGCTTATCAAAGTGGAGTTCTTGGCGTTTCTGTTGTTGATTATTTTCTGTTCGCCTTTTTCAATTGGATAAGTCCATTTATGACACTACTGTTTGCGGCATTTTCAATCAAAATCAAAAAATTAGTAAAGCTCTAATCAGACTCTACTTTACGTAAATAACAATAACTTATAACTATATAAGAAATTATAATTTTCATCATATATTATGAAGGCTATAATAAACTTATCTTTACAAAAAATTTATTAATAACTTAAATATAATGATATGGCAATAGTAGGGAGAAAATTTCCGAATTTAAATGTTGATGCAATGAACGAAATGGGCGATACTTTTAAAGTAAACGTTCTTGAAGAAGCAATCAATAACAAGAAAAAAGTAATATTATTCTGGTACCCTAAAGATTTTACATACGTATGCCCTACCGAATTACACGCCTTTGAAGCTGCGAAAGCAGAATTCGAAAAAAGAAATACAATCATAATTGGTGCATCGTGTGATACTCCTGAAGTTCATTTTGCTTGGCTATCAACAGCAAAGGATAATGGTGGTATTGAAGGAATTACCTACCCTATCTTAGCTGACTCTAATAGAAATTTAGCATCAACACTTGGAATTCTAGACATCTCAGAAGAAACTTACAATGAAGAAACTGGAGTTGTTTTAGTTGAAGGCGATAATGTCACTTACAGAGCGACTTATATTATAGATGAAGAAGGAACAGTTGTACATGAAAGTGTAAACCACATGCCACTTGGACGTAATGTAGCTGAGTTTTTAAGACTCGTAGATGCATATACACATGTTCAAGAAAAAGGAGAAGTTTGTCCTGCAAACTGGGAAGAAGGTAAAGATGCCATGAAAGAAAATGCAAAAGGTGCAAAAGATTACTTGACTAATCATTAAATTACAGTTATGATGCAAGAACTTCTTGAAGACAATTTAGAGTATATTATTAATGAACATTCTTTTGTTGTAGTTCAATATTCCGCTACATGGTGTGGGAATTGCAGAATCATGAAACCTAAATTTAAAAAATTAGCTTCTGAAATGCCTGATGCAAGCTTTGTAATTGTAGATGCGGAAAAATTTCCTGAAAGTAGAAAACTAGCAACCGTAGACAATTTACCAACATTTGCAGTATTTAAATCTGGAGAATTTGTAAACCAAATCCAAACAAATAAGTTTGATGTTTTAAAAAATCTTGTAGATGAAGCTTCCAATAATTAAACATTTAATTCAATTTATTGAAACTAATGATGAAGATTATATATTAGAAACGTTAGAAACTTTAGAATCTCTTACAGAAACCCCTGGTCTTAAAGACGAAGAATTAGATGTTATTGGCGAATTAATATCAAACTTGTACGGATCACTTGAAGTGCATAAAATGGTAAAAAATGGGATGCCTCAAAAAGATGCACTGAACAGTTTCATGAAACGAGTATTGGGCTCTATAGATACTTAGTACTTTTAATTTTTGTGCAAAAAAAAACCCTTCATTAAATAAGAAGGGTTTTTTTCTTAGTAGATAATATTAATTATTTAGAATCCATTTTATCTTTAAGTGCTTTTAATGCATCATTAGCATCACCTAAAGTAGGTTTAGCCTCAGCTGCATTAGAAGCGGCTTTCTTAACTGCTGCTTTTACATTTTTAACTTCTTCAGCTTTAAAAAGAGCTGTATGGGAAGCAACTACTCGCTTAAATTCTTTGTTAAATTCAATAACAACAAATTCGGCTGATTCACCTTTCTTAAGTTTAGTACCATCTTCTTTTTCAAGATGACGAGAAGGAATAAAGGCAATAACATCGTCATTAAACTTAACAGTTGCACCTTTGTCAACTATCTCTTCAATTGAAGCATTATGTTTGGAGTTTAAACCAAATTCAGTTGCATATTTGTCCCAAGGGTTATCTGTAGTTTGTTTGTGACCTAAGCTTAATTTTCTAGCTTCTACGTCAAGTTCAAGAACTACAACTTCAAGATTGTCTCCTACTGCACAAAATTCACTTGGATGTTTTACTTTCTTAGTCCAAGATAAATCTGAAATATAGATTAATCCGTCAATGCCTTCTTCTAGTTCAACAAAAACACCAAAGTTTGTGAAATTTCTAACTATACCAGTGTGTTTGGAAGCTACAGGGAACTTAGAAGTGATATCAGTCCATGGATCAGCAGATAATTGTTTGATACCTAATGACATTTTGCGATCTTCTCTATCAAGGGTTAAAATCTGAGCTTTAATTTTATCTCCAACCTTAACAAAGTCTTGAGCCGAGCGTAAATGAGTTGACCAAGACATTTCAGAAACATGGATCAATCCTTCAACGCCTTCTACAACCTCAATAAATGCTCCGTAATCAGCGATTACAACCACTTTACCTTCAATTTCATCACCAATTTTAACATCTTCGCCAAGTGCATCCCAAGGATGTTTACTTAACTGTTTGAGACCCAATTGGATTCTAGATTTGTTTTCATCAAAGTCTAAGATTACAACATTTATTTTCTCATCCAGTTCAACAATCTCACTAGGATGATTAATTCTAGACCACGAAAGGTCTGTAATATGTACTAATCCATCAACACCACCTAAATCCATAAAGACTCCGTATGACGTAATATTTTTTACAATACCTTCTAATACTTGTCCTTTTTCTAGTTGGCTAATGATTTCTTTTTTCTGAATCTCAATATCAGCCTCAATAAGAGCTTTGTGCGAAACTACTACGTTTTTGAATTCGTGGTTGATTTTAACAACTTTGAATTCCATAGTCTTGTTAACATATTGGTCATAATCTCTAATAGGTTTTACATCAATTTGAGAACCAGGTAAGAAAGCTTCAATTCCAAATACATCAACAATCATCCCTCCTTTAGTTCGACACTTAACAAATCCATTAACAATTTCACCTGTCTCATTAGCTGCGATCACACGATCCCAAGCTTTTATAACTCTTGCTTTACGGTGAGATAGTATTAATTGACCTGTAGCATCTTCGCGAACATCTATCAATACTTCTACTTTATCGCCAACAGCTAAATTTGGATTATAACGAAATTCATTTAGTGAAATAACTCCTTCGGATTTTGCATTAATATCAATAATCGCATCACGATCAGAAATATGAACAACAGTACCATCAACAACTTGATCATCGAGAGTATCAACAAAATTGTTAGCTACAAGCTTTTCAAACTCAACAAGTTTGTCATCATCTACAGGGTCAATACCCTCTTCGTAATTGTGCCAGTTAAAATCTTTAAGGAATTGCTCAGGGTTGTCTTGAGCTTGGTTTGGTTGTGGTACTTCAACTGGAATATTTTCGGCAGTTACCTCTTCCACATTAGTGTTTTTTTCTTCAGCCATGGCTGTTTAAAATTTGTATTTTATAGAAGTTAGATTCGATTAAGCACAACTATAAAAGCGTTGTTAGTTTATTTTATTTGCCTTTACTGAATCTATTAATTGCTAAAGGAGTGCAATTTTACAACTTATTTATAATTTTACCTAATGATTTAATGTTGATTTTAAAGAAAAACATGATGATAATTGCATATAATAGTCTGGATAAATCAACAAAAGATTACGAATCTAAACAAGAGTTAACCAATTCCATAATTTGTTCTAACTGCTGTTCTTTTGAAAGTTGAGAATTATCAAACTCAATAGCATCATTTGATTTCAAAAGTGGTGAATCTTTTCTAGTAGAATCAAGGTGATCCCTAAGATTGATATTGTCTAAAACTTGCTGTAAAGATAGGTTCGAGTTACTAGTTAGAAGTTCATCATATCTTCTTTTTGCACGAGTGCCAGCATTAGCAGTCATATATAACTTTAAATCTGCATTTGGAAAAACAACACTACCAATATCTCTACCGTCCATTACAACTCCTTTTTTAATTCCCATTTGTTGTTGAAGTTTTACTAGTTGTTGTCGAACTTGAGGAATAGCAGCTATAACGCTAACTACGTTTGACACCTCCATAGATCTTATTGCCTTGTTAACTTTGACATCATTTAAATAAACATCAGAAATATTTAGCTTCTTGTTATATACAAAAGAAACCTTTACAGAAGGTAACGCTTCTATCATTTTAAGTTTGTTAAACTCTTCACCAATTATTAGTTTTTTTTGTAATGCATACAATGCAACTGCCCGATACATGGCTCCAGAATCTACATAAATATAATTTAATTGTTTTGCTATCTGTTTAGCTAAAGTACTTTTGCCTGTTGAGGATAGTCCATCTATTGCTATGATAATTTTTTTCACTAATTTAAGTTTATTTGTATTCCCATGAAACTTGTATTTGCTGCAGATGAGTAACGTGCATGTGTATAACTTAATCTCATTTTATTAAATTTTAAACCGATTCCGAATGACAAACCTGAAAAATCTCGTTGTTCTAAAATCTTAAGCTCCTCTGACCTTCGAAAACTATAACCAAATCTAAGATTAAAACCTTTATCTGGGAATAACTCAACTCCAATAATCGAATGCCTTAACAAGTTATTGACAAAGGTAACCTTTTCTTCTGTCTGATTCCCATCTAAATCTGTAGTAGTTCTTGAAGGGTTTGGTGTACCAATAGGCCACTTTTGTAAATTCTCAAACGTAAGATGCCATCTTATGGGAACATTTTCAAGAGTTTGAGACAGACCTAGGTCTATCTCAAACGGAAGAGATTCCTTCATACCCGCGTAAGTTGATAGCTGAGTTCCAAAATTGCGAATTACTAAAGCTGCATTAAAATCTAAATACTGATCTATATAAATAAATCCAAAGTCAGCTGCTAACCCAAACGAGCTATATTGTTCTAATTTAGAAGTTATAAATTTAAGATTTGCCCCTATGTAAAAATCTGAATAACCTATCTGAGTAGCATAACCAGCAGAAAGAGCTGCTTCGTTTCCAGTAAAACTTCCAGTGCCAGATCCGTTTTCATCATATCCATCAAAACTTCCATAATTAATATAGGTCATACCAAAATGAAAAGTTTGTGTTCTTCGATCAACAGTGTAAGCATAAGCTGCTGTTCCATAACGTATATCTCCCAAATAGTTAGAATAATTAAAAGATAATTGATTATCCATATCTAAATTTATAGTAGCAGGGTTATATAAAGCTTGTGTGACATCATAATCTACATTTGTGAGAACTTTACCACCAAGAGCAGCTTGTCTTGGGGATGACATCAAGTTAAGAAATTGATAAGTTGATTCACCACCAAGTTGTGCATGAATAACATTCGTTCCCAGTAAAATTAAAATAAATGTGAAAAATAATCTCATTTAGTGTAAAAATAAATAATTCAACTCAAAAACGATTATATGAACGGTATATTACATTAAAAAAGTGTAGTGTGGTTAAAGTGATTTTGCATATTTAACTTTTTGATCAGTAATGGCTAAATCAATTACTTCGCTCATTTCTGTAACAAAATGAAACTTTAACCCCTTTAAATATGAAGAATTAATTTCATCAATATCACTCTTGTTTTCTTTTGATAAAATAATTTCTTTAATTTTTGCACGTTTTGCAGCCAAAATCTTTTCTTTTATTCCTCCTACCGGCAAAACTTTACCCCTCAAAGTTATTTCACCAGTCATTGCCAAACTCTTTTTAATTTTTTTCTGTGTAAATAAAGAAACTAACGAAGTTAGCATCGTAATTCCTGCACTAGGCCCATCTTTAGGAGTAGCTCCTTCAGGAACATGTATATGAACATTGTAATTTTCAAAAACAGAAACGTCAATATCGTATAAATCTGCATTAGATTTAATATACTCCATAGCTATGGTAGCTGACTCTTTCATAACCTTTCCTAAATTTCCTGTAATATTTAGATTCCCTTTTCCTTTAGATAAAATAGATTCTATAAAAAGAATATCTCCACCAACTCGAGTCCAAGCTAAACCAGTCACAACTCCAGCTACGTCATTATTTTCATATTTATTTCTTTCAAGCTTAGGACTTCCAAGAACATCTATAATAGCTTCATTAGTTACTTTAACATCGTACTTATTTTCCATGGCAATGTTTTTTGCCGCAAATCTGACCATTTTAGCAATTTGCTTCTCTAACCCTCTTACTCCAGATTCCCTAGTGTAACCTTCAACTATTTTTTCCAATTGTGGTTGTGCAATTTTTAAATCAACAGGTTTCATTCCGTGCTCTTTTATTTGTTTTGGCAATAAATATTTTTTTCCGATTTGAACCTTTTCCTCAATAGTATAACCTGTTACATTAATAATCTCCATTCTATCCAGAAGAGCTGGTTGAATTGAAGTCAAACTATTTGAAGTGGCAACAAACATTACTTTTGAAAGGTCGTATCCCATTTCTAAAAAATTGTCATAAAATTCAGAATTCTGTTCTGGATCTAAAACTTCTAACATAGCAGAAGAAGGATCTCCTTGACTGGAACTTGAGAGTTTATCAATCTCATCTAAAACAAAAACAGGATTAGATGTACCTGCTTTTTTTAGGCTTTGAAGAATTCTTCCTGGCATTGCGCCAATGTAAGTCTTTCTGTGGCCTCTTATTTCAGCTTCGTCCCTAAGACCTCCCAGGGAAATTCTAACATATTCTCTTCCTAGCGCTTCAGCGATAGATTTACCTAGCGATGTTTTACCGACTCCTGGAGGGCCATACAAACAAAGAATAGGCGATTTCATATCATTTCTGAGTTTTAAGACAGCTAAATACTCAATAATTCTTCTCTTTACTTCGTCTAAACCAAAATGATCTCTATCTAAAATCTTTTGAGCCCGTTTAAGATCAAAGATATCTTTACTGAAATAGTCCCATGGCAAATCCAAGAACAAGTCTAAATAATTTCTTTGGATTGAATACTCAGCTACTTGAGGATTCATTCTTTGTAATTTTCCAATCTCTTTATTAAAATGATTTTTTACTTTTTCATCCCATTTTTTTGAAGTGGCTCGCGATTTCATTGCTTCAATTTCTTCTTCGTAGCTTACACCTCCTAGTTCCTCTTGTATAGTTTTTATTTGCTGTTGCAGAAAGTACTCGCGCTGCTGTTGACTCATATCGTTTTGAACCTTGGACTGAATATCGTTTTTAAGCTCTAAACGCTGAAATTCTACGTTCATATGCTTTAAAGTCAATAATGCACGTTCTTTTAAATCGTGAATTTCTAGTAATTTCTGTTTTTCAACTACTGGAAGATTCATATTGGATGAAACAAAATTGATTAAAAAAGAATTACTTTCAATGTTTTTTATTGCAAATGAAGCCTCGCTAGGAATAGTTGGACTTTGTTTGATAATTTGAAGGGCTAAATCTTTAATCGATTCTAAAATAGCAGGAAATTCAGCATTATCATTTGGGTTAATTTCTAAAACACTTTCAATATTAGCTGTCATGTAAGGATTCTCAGAAACTATTTTAGATATTTTAAATCGTTTTTTTCCCTGAATTATTACTGTAGTGTTGCCGTCAGGCATTTTAAGTACTTTTAAAATTCTTGCTACTGTTCCAGTTGTATGAATATCATCAATTGAAGGATCTTCAACAGTTTCATCTTTTTGTGAGACAACACCTATTGTTTTAGAGCCAGAATTAGCATCTTTTATTAATTGTATTGATTTATCACGGCCTGCCGTGATGGGAATAACTACTCCTGGAAATAAAACAGTATTTCTTAGTGAAAGAATAGGAAGCGATTCGGGCAGTGATTCATTTTTTATAGCCTCTTCATCTTCAGAAGTCATTAAGGGAATTAGCTCTGAATTCTCGTCAAAGTCTTGCAATGACAAACTGTCAAGCATTGTAAATTTTGATTTACTCATAATTGTATTAAGTCATTCTGTCATAAAACAGAATTGTTTTTATTGTTAATAGTTAAATATTATGTAGCTAAGAATTTAACCAACAGATATAGCAACTAATATTACATACCAATACTTCCAATTGTTGTGCCAATAAATTGATTTAAAGAAATAATAATAATTCTATTTTTTAATTTCGGTTATTTTAACTCTAGATAGAACTAAAAAAGAAAAAGTAAAAAATACAACTAAAGATAAAACTGAATACTGCATGGATCCTGTAAGAGATATTAGTAATCCAAAAACAAACATTCCCAAGACAATTGCAATTTTTTCAGTAACATCATAAAAACTAAAATAAGTTGCATTATCGTGAGTTTCAGGAATAAGTTTAGAGTAAGTTGAGCGCCCAATAGTTTGCGTAGCTCCTAGAACAAAGCCTAACAAAACCCCTAGTCCATAAAAATAATAATCAACATTAGGTTGATTAATATCTAGTGAAAAGCAAGAAAAACAAACACTACCCCAGATAATTAGGGATAATTTTAACGATTTAATATTTCCAACTTTTTTTGATAATTTAGAAAATAAATATGCACCGATCATAGCCACGATCTGAACTAAAATAATGGTCAAAATTAAATTAGTAGTAGGTAACCCAAGCTCTTTACTCCCAAAAATACCAGCCATAAGAACTATGGTTTGTACACCAACGCTAAATAAAAAAAATGATACTAAAAAATACTTAAGTTGCGGTAAGTTTTTTAATTCGTTAAGAACTAACTTTAGTTCTCTCAGCCCTTTCCATATGTAGTCCTTTTCAGGTTTTCGATTATAAATGTCATTCGGTAAGCGTCTGTATGTGATTTGTGCAAAACCAAACCACCAAACACCAACTAATAGGAATGTAATTCTGGGAGCTAGACTTGGATCTGAAATTCCAAACCAATCAGGTTTTTGTACCATTACCAAACTGAAAATCAATAATAATACCGAACCAGCATATCCATAAATAAATCCTTTTGCACTCACTTCATCTTGCTGATTATTATATGCAATTTCGGGTAAGTACGCATTATAGAATACTATACTACCCCAAAAACCTATACTAGCTAAAATGGTAAAAGTAAGAGCGACCCATAATGTTTCGGGTCCCTTAAAAAAAAACAAGCACATAACAGAAACAGAACCAAGTAAGCAAAAGAATTTCATGAACTTTAATTTATTTCCTGTATAATCCGCAACAGCCGAAAGCATAGGTGAACAAAAAGCTACTATTAAAAATGATAATGAAAGTGTGTAATCATATAAGGCAGTAGGATTCCACATAACACCTAAAAAAGAAATATCTCCGTTGCTATTTGCAAATGAGCTAGTAATACTACTGTAATAAATCGGAAATACAGCTGTACTGATTACCAATGGATAAACAGAATTAGCCCAATCGTAAAAAGCCCATGCATTAGTTAATTTCTTACTTCCTTTTTTAAAATTTTTCATAAAAACTACATTTACGTTTGGGCATGTCTAAAATTAAGATTTTAATTTACAAAAAGAAAAGATTACCTAAAAGATGTAACTCCAAATTTAAGTGCTTCAACTTTAGCGTCTTCAGCCAAAGTCTTCAAATTAGTTATCCTAGAATCATTTGAAGGATGAGTGCTTAAAAATTCTTTAGGAGATTTATCTCCTCCATTAGACTTCATTCGTTCCCATAAATGAGAAGCTTCATCTGGATTGTAGCCGGCTATGGCCATGAGGTATAAACCTATTTGATCTGCTTCTATTTCATGACTTCTACTAAATGGTAACATACCCCCAACTGAAGTACCTGCGCCATATGCCTTCATCCAAAGATTTTTTTCTTTAGAACTTTTATCATTTGTTACAGCTGCAATTCCTGCTGCACCAGCTTGTTGAATAATAGCAGCACTCATTCTTTGCTGACCATGATTGGCTAATGCATGAGCCACCTCGTGCCCCATTATAGCAGCTACGCCTGTCTCATTATCTGCTATTGGAAGAATTCCTGTGTAAAAAACAATTTTACCTCCTGGCATGCACCAAGCATTAACAGATTCATCATCAACCAAACTATACTCCCATTTATATTTATTTAAATATCCTTCAAAACCATTAGCATCCAACCAACGTTCTGCAGCCACAGAAATACGTCGACCAACTCTAGTAATCATTTTAGCTTCATTAGTTCCAATTATTACCTTATTTTCATTTAGAAACTTGTCATACTGATCGAAAGACATGGGAAGTAATGTCGAGTTTGGCACAAAAGCCATTGTCTTTTTCCCTGTAAATGGATTCGAAGCACAAGAAGTTGTTAACAGTGCAAATAAAAAAGTTATGTACAAGTACTTCATTTATAATAAATTTAAGAATAAAACGTCTGAAAATTCAAAATATTGAATACAATCGCAAAATATACGTCACAAAGTTATGTGAAAATTAAATTTACAAAGTAGAAAAATACCTAATTTACACGCTAAACTATAAAAATATGATAGACATTCATCGAATTGTGCCAATTTTGTTTTTATGTCTCTTTTTTTCCTGCCAAACTTCAGCTCAAAAAAAAGAAATATTTAAAATCACTAAATCTGATCAACAATGGAGAAACCAGCTAACTGACAGACAATATACGGTTTTAAGAAAATCTGGTACTGAACAGGCATTTTCAAGTCCCCTGAACAAAATATATTCTCAAGGCATTTACAGTTGTGTTGCATGCGACACTCCATTGTTTGAAGGGAAACATAAATTTGACTCTGGATCTGGATGGCCTAGTTTTGATAGAGAAATCAAAGGAAATGTAGCATTTTCAATTGATTATAATATTGGTATGGCTAGAAAAGAAGAACATTGTGCTACATGTGGTGGCCACTTAGGGCATGTTTTTAATGATGGACCTAGAAAAACAACAGGCAAGCGTCATTGTATTAATGGTGTTGCACTGAAATTCACTCCTTTGAAAAATGAATATTAATAAATCAGAGCTAGAGTGGAAAGAGGTTCTAAGTGACGAGGAATATAGAATTCTAAGAAAAAAAGGAACAGAATTACCGCATTCAGGAAAATTCAATTTACACTTTGAAAACGGTACATATTGCTGTTCAGGATGTAATGAAGAGCTATTTGAAAGCAATACTAAATTTAATGCAAAATGTGGATGGCCTAGCTTTGATGAGTCTATTAAAGGGAAAGTCGAGTATGTTTTAGATAAATCTCACGGAATGATTCGGACAGAGATTATCTGTAATTCATGTGGTGGACATCTAGGACATGTATTTAATGATGGTCCAACAAAATCAGGTACTAGGTACTGTGTTAATTCTATTAGTTTGAAGTTTAAAAAATCATAATTAAACTATAAATATTTACCTAAAGGTTTTGTAAATTTGCACTTTAAAATTAATTCAATATTTATTTTATGAGCAAATACGACGTTATCGTTTTAGGAAGTGGCCCTGGAGGTTATGTAACTGCAATTAGAGCCTCTCAGTTAGGACTAAAGACAGCTGTTATAGAGAAAGAGAGTTTGGGTGGAGTTTGTCTTAATTGGGGTTGTATACCTACCAAAGCACTCTTAAAATCTGCACAAGTTTTTGAATATTTAAAACATGCAGATGATTACGGTCTGACTGTGAAGAGTTTTGACAAGGATTTTGATGCTGTAGTAAAAAGAAGTAGAGATGTTGCTGAAGGCATGAGTAAAGGTGTTCAATTTTTAATGAAAAAAAACAAAATTGATGTAATTTCAGGTTATGGTACTTTAAAAACAGGGAAAAAAGTTGATGTAGATGGAAAAGAGTACAGCGCTAACCACATTATTATTGCAACAGGTGCAAGATCTCGTGAATTACCTAACTTACCTCAAGACGGTGATAAAGTAATAGGTTACCGAAAAGCTATGACCTTAAAAAAACAACCTAAGAAAATAGTTATTGTCGGTTCTGGAGCTATAGGAGTAGAATTTGCCTACTTCTACAACTCAATGGGTACAGAAGTTACTGTGGTAGAATACATGCCAAGAATTGTTCCAGTTGAAGATGAAGATGTATCTAAGCAACTTGAACGTTCTTTCAAAAAGAGTGGTATTAAAGTATTAACTTCGACAGAAGTAACATCTCTAGATACTAGCGGAGATGGTGTAAAAGCTATGATTAAAACCAAAAAAGGAGAAGATGTATTACAAGCTGATATGGTTTTATCAGCAGTGGGTATTAAAACAAACATTGAAAATATAGGCTTAGAAGACGTTGGTATTGTAACTGACAGAGATAAAATATTAGTTAACGACTTTTATCAAACAAATATTCCTGGCTATTACGCTATTGGAGATGTAACACCTGGTCCTGCCCTAGCCCATGTGGCATCTGCAGAAGGAATTTTATGTGTAGAAAAAATTGCTGGACAGAACGTCGAAGCCATTGACTATGGAAATATTCCTGGATGTACTTATTGTACTCCAGAAATAGCTAGTGTTGGACTTACTGAAGCGCAGGCCAAAGATAAAGGAATTGACATTAAGGTTGGTAAATTTCCGTTTTCTGCTTCCGGAAAAGCAAGTGCAGGTGGACATAAAGATGGATTTGTGAAGGTTATTTTTGATGCCAAATATGGAGAATGGCTTGGATGTCACATGATTGGAGCTGGTGTAACTGATATGATTGCAGAGGCTGTATTAGGCCGTAAGCTGGAAACAACTGGGCATGAGGTATTAAAAACAATTCACCCACACCCTACTATGAGCGAAGCAGTTATGGAGGCTGTCGCCGACGCATACGATGAAGTAATTCACATATAAGTCTTATTAATTTATATAAAGGCTGTCATTTCTGACAGCCTTTTTTATGAAATAAAACTTTGTAACGCTAACTCATAACTTTGCAAACCGAATCCAAGTATAACCCCCTTGGCATTGGCTGATATATAAGATTGGTGTCTAAATTCTTCTCTAGAATAGGTGTTTGATATATGTACTTCAATAACGGGAGTTTGAATAGCTTTAACAACGTCTCCAATACCAACAGAAGTGTGAGTATATGCAGCAGCATTTAGAATAATACCGTCGTATAAAAAACCAACTTCTTGAATTTTATCTATTAATTCTCCTTCAATATTAGATTGAAAAAGAGATAGCTCGAAACAATTGTACTTATCAGTTAGGTCCTTATAAAATTCTTCAAAAGATCTTAAACCATAAATCCCAGGTTCTCGCTTACCTAGTAGATTTAGGTTTGGTCCATTTATTATAATTATCTTTTTCATTAAATGAAAATAAAGAGTTTTAATTAAAATTAAACAAAAAAAAGGAGCCAAACGGCTCCTTTTTAAAAAGTTTTCTAAACGTGATTATTAGAAGCTATAAACAGCACCCAATCTGAAAGCAGTTAAACCACCTGCAGCAGCACCATCATTATCAGTAAAGATATCTTCACTAGCAGAATCTAACCTTAATTCAGGCTTGATTGTTAATGCACCAACAGAGTAGTTAGCCGTTAATGTAGGGCTAAATACTGATACATCGTTTACGAAGTTATCAAACATCATATATTCTAAACGCATACCCCAAGACATATTCTCAGAAGATTTGATTTGGGGATAAGCAGATATAGATGTAAAACCATCTCCTGGCTGGTAAGCTTGTGGATTTTCTTTATAATCAGCAATGTGACCATTAAAACCAATTGTAAATGAATCAGAAACATCCAAAGCAGTATTAAAATCTATGTAAGAAGTTTCTTGACTAGACGCGAATGAAATACCAGACTTTCCTTTCCAAATACCAGCAGCAATAGAATAAGCTCCTGAAGAATTTTGATTTCCTTCAATTACATTAACAGGATTCATAAGACCGAATCCTAAACCAATGTCATTACCTAAATCAAATGCAGCAGTAACTCCGTTGAAGTTTCTAGCTGAATAAGTAAACATGTGGGACATACTGTAATGGAAATTCTTAGCAGCAGATAACTCTTCGTTACCGTTCATCCAAGAATTAAAACGTCCCATTTGTAATCTTACTTTATCAGAAACATTCCAATAAACATAAGCCTCATTTACAATAGAACCTTCTCCATTGTACTGGTCAGCTCTTTGTCCCATAGCTAAATCAGCAACGAAACCAACTTTTTCTCCCATGTAAGAAAAGTTAACGTTTGCCATCCCTAAAGAAAAACCAGAATCATTATTAAATGCACTGAAATCTCCTTGAGTACCTAGAGCTGTATTAGCATCTCCATCATTTGAGGATGTTAAGTTAGATCCAAAGTAAGCATCAATAGAACCACTTACTTTAAAAGTAGGTTCTTCCTCTTGTGCAAAGGTAAAACCTACAACAGCAAGAGATAAAAAAGTAATTAATTTTTTCATAATAATTGTTTTAGTTTATGATTAATTAATGCAAATCTATAACAAAAAATGTAAATGAACCAATAAAACATGCATTTAATCGATAAAATAGCTCTTTTATAGAGTAAATTAGTGGTATTATAAAAGTTAAAATAATGTGAAATTAGAGTTTTATTCATGTAATACATAGTTTTTTTTAATTACAATAAGTAATATCTTTGACTTGATTAATAGATTAAAATAGCTATGAAAAATAAATTATTATCACTTGCATTAACAACCATGTCTTTATTAAGTTATGGGCAAAACCAATTAAAATACGCTGAAAGCATTACAGCTAAAGAGTTAAAGGAAAAATTATATACTTATTCATCAGATGAATTTGAGGGACGAGAAACAGGAACAAATGGCTTAACAATAGCTATAAATTATCTAAAAAATCATTATATCGACTTAGATGTCAGTTCAGCTAAAGAAGATGGTGATTATTTTCAGAATGTTCCTTTAAAGCTAATAGAGGCCCCTAGCGTTTCTATTAGTATAGAAGATTCAACTTTTAAGTACTATAATGATTTTATAAGTATGTCAGGTGGCGAATCAATTATAATAGACTCTAAAGATATCATCCTTGTTGGTTACGGAATTAAAGATGAAAAATATAATGATTATGAGGGAATTGATGTTGCTGGTAAAATTGTAGTTGCTAATGCAGGTGAACCCTTAAACAAAAATAATAAATACATAATTAGTGGTACTTCCAAAAAAACAAAATGGTCTAATAACCGTCAAGAACTAAGATCAAAGTTAAATACTGCAAAAGAACTGGGCGCTAAAGCATTCTTTTTAATTAATGACCCCATGTTTAAATTATATGCTCCTTATTATAAAGAAAAAGACAATCATGGAGGTGAAAGTGATTTATCTTTAGATGTTAATGAAAAAGAGATATATAGTTTTTTAGTTGGTAAATCAATGGAAAAAGCCCTACTACTTGGAAATCAAATAAAAATCGATTATGATCAAAAAAGTAAGTCTATTTCTTCTGATAATGTGGCAGCTATAATCAAGGGAACAGAAAAGCCTGAGGAATATATTGTTCTCTCTGCACATCTAGACCATATTGGAATGCACGATGGTGAAATTTTTAATGGTGCAGACGATGATGGCTCAGGAACAGTTGCTATATTAGAAATCGCAGAAGCATTTAAAGCTGCTTTAAAAGACGGTAACGGTCCCAAACGATCAATTATCTTTTTACATGTAACTGGCGAGGAAAAAGGGTTGCTTGGCTCTCAATACTATACGGATTATGATCCTCTTGTACCTTTATCGCAAACTGTGGCAAACCTAAATATAGATATGATAGGGAGAACAGACCCTAAAAGAATCAAAGGAAAACGTAATTATATTTACTTAATTGGCAGCGACAAGCTAAGTACTGAACTACACGAACTCTCTGAAGATGTAAATTCAAAGTATACAAATATTGAATTAGATTATACTTTTAATGACGAAAACGATCCAAATCGCTACTATTATCGATCGGATCATTACAACTTTGCTAAAAACAATATTCCAGTTATATTCTATTTTAATGGTACTCATGATGATTATCATCAAGCATCAGATACACCAGATAAAATTCAATACGATTTGCTTGAGAATAGAACTAGACTAGTATTCCATACCGCATGGGAATTAGCCAATAGAGACGAAGCTGTGCGTGTTAATAAAGCCACCAAATAAATAATAGCTACAAAAAAAGCTTCTCTAAAATTAGAGAAGCTTTTGCTTTTTGGGTGGAAGACCGGATTCGAACCGGCGACCCTTGGTACCACAAACCAATGCTCTAACCAACTGAGCTACAACCACCATTTTACATTTATATAATGCGATTGCAAATGTATAGTATTTATGATTTTATACAAACATTTTTGTATTTTATTTAAGGTCAAATAATGAGTCAATTGCAGGAACACGTTCAACATTAAAACCCTCCGCATACAAGGTTCCAGTAAGTCGTCCTAGGTCTGCAGCCCTATAGCGTACACTGTCAATGAAATTCTTTGATGATATTGGAGTATCTGGCTCTTTACTTTTAGAATCATAAAACTGACTTGAGTACGCTGATACAGACTCCATTTTTTTATCAATATGATCACTTATATCCACTACAAAGTCTGGAGTTAGAGGTTTCCATTGAATGTAATGGTATATAGATTTTGGTCGCCAAGGAGACTGAGCTACTAACGAATCATTAAATTTAGTCTCTATCTTAACTAATCCACTTAAAAAACAAGAATCACTTACTAACTTGCTGGCGACTCCATGATCTATATGACGGTCATCAATAGCATTACATAACACTACTTCTGGTTTATAGTGTCTTATTAATTTAATCACTTCTAATTGATGTGCTTTATCATTTACAATGAAACCATCGGAAAAACCCAAATTATCCCTGAAAGAAACCCCTAATATAGAGGCTGCATTACTAGCTTCAGTCGCTCTGGTTTGGGCCGTACCACGAGTTCCCAACTCTCCTTTAGTTAAATCAATTATAGCAACAGTTTTTCCATTATTAATTTCTTTTAGTATGGTACCTCCACAGCTCAATTCTACATCGTCAGGATGAGCGCCAAAAGCTAGTATATCTATTTTCATATCTTAACGTTTAGAATTACAAGCTGATATAGCCTGTTTAATATCATGAATTAAATCAGATTTAGTCTCAATTCCTACTGAAAAACGAATAAGTTGGTTTGTAATACCTTGAGATAATCGATCTGACTCAGTTAGTAATGAGTGAGATGTTTTGTAAGGTAGTAACATAGTACTCTCGACACCAGCTAAACTCATTGATGGCTTAATAAGCTTTAAGGCTCTCAAAAACATTTCTGCATCATATCCATTTGCTAATTCAAATGACATCATAGCCCCAAAACCTTTCATTTGAATTTTTGCCAAACTATGGTACTCATTAGATTTTAATCCGGGGTAAAAAACTGACTGAACTGCGCTATGTTTGTCTAAAAAACTAGCTAATTTTCTTGCATTTTTTTGTTGTGCCTTAACTCTGATACCCAGAGTTTTCATACTTCTTTCCAGTAACCAAACTGTATAATCACTGAGGTTACCACCGAAATCTTTAGATAAATCCCATATTTTACCCATGATTAATTCGGAGGATGCAACAGCCCCAGCAGTGATATCACTATGACCTCCAAAATATTTAGTTGCACTATGCATCACTATATCTATCCCTAAATCAATTGGGTTTTGTACAATTGGTGATGCGAAAGTATTATCAGAAGCTGTAATTATGTTCTGACTTTTTGCAAGTTTTGCTACAGCAAAAAGATCAACAAGTTTTAACAAAGGGTTAGATGGAGTTTCAAGATATATCAGTTTAGTATTCTCTTGAATACAATTTTCAAAAGATTCTACAGTCAAATCTTTTGTAAAACTATAATTAATTCCGTAATTCTTGAAGTGTGACTCGATAAAACTTCTGGTTCCACCATATATATCATTTTGAACAACAGCGTGATCACCCGACTTTAAAAAAGTTAACAAGGTAGAAGATATAGCAGCCATACCAGAACTGAATATCATAGCAGATTCAGCATGTTCTAAAGCGGCTACTTTTTTTGAGAGACTTACTTGATTCGGAGTGTTAAAATAGCGTGGATATCTTTTGGAATCAACATCTAAAAAATCATAAGATGTGGACATGTACAGAGGAGAAACAGCGCCCTTATATGTGTTGTCTTTCAATTCACCTTCATGAGTACAAATAGTATTTACTCCTTTTGTGTTTAAACTCATGATAAAATATTATAAGATTAATCTAACTTTTTCCGACGTCATTGAATTGTTTAATCAATACGATAGCCCATATCACAACACACAGTGACACGAATACAGAAAATATCAAGACTATATTATTAGCGGTCAATTCGAATGAGTTTAAAAAATATCATTAGACCTATGAGCATCGGAGCCCAGATCCCAACAAAAATACCATGTAACTGATCTCCAGAAAAAAATAAATATTCAGAAACAGCTATGATTGATGCACATAAACAGAGCAACAGAATGTTAGTTGCACCAAGCTTTTTAATTAAATTCATATTTTTTATTTCAAAGCATAAATTTATAAAAAAAATATTATTTAATCTTAAAAATTTCATTAAATATCCTGTTTTTTTCTTCTAAAGTTTATATGATATTAAACATTATTAAGACAACTTTTGAAATAAAAACCCTGCTTTAATTTCCGATCCTACAACTATAATTAATTTAACATATTAAAATAATAACAGCTTTTACAAGTTAAAAAATTATTAATGCAATAAATATTGCATTTACAATAGATAAAATGAGAGAATGATATTTATTATATTCGTAAAAAAACAATAATGCTAAAAGCTGTACTTTTTGACATGGATGGTGTAATTGTGGATACTGAACCCTTACACCACAAAGCATACCAAATGATGTTTAAGGATTTTAATTTAAAAGTGTCAGAATCGATGTATCGTGGATTTACAGGTCAATCTACACGAAGTATATGTGAGTTTTTGTGTCGTCATTATATGCTAGAAACTAAACCAATTGATTTAGAAATAACTAAACGTGACCATTTCACAAGGTTGTTTTTTGAAGATCCTGACCTTCACTTAATCGATGGGGTCGAAGAACTTATCAAAAATTACTACAATAATGGACTCACGCTAATAGTAGCATCTTCAGCATCTATGTTTACCATAAACAATGTAATGAAACGTTTTAGATTAGATACTTATTTCAAAGACAAACTAAGCGGTGCCGATCTGAAGGCTTCAAAACCACATCCTGAAATATTTGCAAATGCCGCCATTGCAGCAGGAGTATCCAACAAAGAATGCTTTGTGATTGAAGATTCTACTAATGGAATTATCGCGGCAAAAAGAGGTAACTTTTATTGTATAGCCTACAAAAGTATAAATTCGAAAGATCAGGATTATTCAAAAGCAGATATGCTGATCTCTGATTATAATGCCATTAAATATGATAAAATAAAGGATCTATTTAACTAGATTAATTTTGAAAATATTTTTTATGTTTTCGATATGCTAAAATGGATATAAAAGTTAATGAAATTAGGGAAGCTGCAATGTAATTTACACTTATTTGTTGATCATCTTTTGCGTATGAATGCAAGCCTGCTAGATAAAAATTTACTCCGAAGTACGTCATCATTATACTACCAAATGCTAACACAGAAGCCACACTAAAACCAAATCGACTTCGAAGTCCAGGAATGAGACGCATATGAATTACAAACGCATAAATCATTATACTTATCAATGCCCATGTTTCTTTAGGATCCCATCCCCAATAACGACCCCAGCTTTCATTAGCCCACATACCGCCTAAAAAATTTCCAATTGTAAGCATCACCAAGCCAACGGTTAAAGCCATTTCATTTATGATGGTGAGCTCTTTTATATTGAGTGCCATCTTTTCCTTATTATTAGTGGTAGTTAAAATCATTAATAGGAGCGTAATTAGCCCTAATATCATTCCGAGCGTAAGGGGGCCATAGCTACCAACAATTATGGCCACGTGAATCATTAACCAATAACTATTTAAAACCGGTTGTAGGTTGCCAATTGATGGATCCATCCAATTCCAGTGAGCGATCATCAATATCATAGCGGTCACAAAAGCAGTTGAAGCAAAGGTTAAATCACTTTTCTTTCCTAGCATCACACCAAAAGCCATGGTTGCCCAAGCTACGTAAATCATTGACTCATATGCATCACTCCAAGGAGCATGACCTGATATATACCAACGAATTATTAAACCTATAGTGTGAAGACCAAAACAAACCCAAATTAAATACTTAAATGTTTGTATAGAAAAATGTAAAGTTTTGCTGCGATCTTTAAAAATTTGAACAATAAGTAACAGAAACATCAAACTGCTTGCATACATATAATATTCAAATAATTTCTTGAAAATATCATAGCGATTATACAAAATTTCAGTTTCAATTTTTCCTTGACTGATTGTAGTAGAACCACCGTACTTTATTTGAGTTGCTTTAATGGCTTCTAATAATTGTTGACTCTTCGAGAAATCTGTATTTAAAGATTTATCGTTTTGAAGAGTTGCCATGTAAGCAATAAAACCTGTTTTGATGAAATTTCCGTAAAGTGAATCTTTCAATACATAACCACCTTCTCTAAATCCCTTTGAAGAAACCCAGGTATTATTTTCGTCATCTGGAAGTGGATATAAACGCAAAGCATTTCCTTCTAGGATATTGAATAATAAACTAACTCGCTGATCAGTTTCTTTAAAAATCTTTTGTATTGCAGTGGGTACTTGAGCACTATAAGCGTCCTCTAGGAATGGACCAAGTTTGTAATCTAAATTTGGACTTAAAAAATCGACTAGGGCAGCGTATTTAGCACTTTTATTAAGCCCCAATATTGATCGAATTGTATCGGCTTTTTTAGCTTTTAAAAAAATCAAAGGAACGTTATACCACAATTGTGGACTTTCTTGCATAGACAAAAACACTTGGTTGGCATCAAAACCCTTATAATTATCTTTTTTACTTAATTTGCGTAACAGTTCAGAAGCATATGTATTTATCGGCTTCATTCTCCCATCCGTATCTTGGACCACTAAATGACCAAATCGATCGGCTTGCTCTGCTGGAGTGATATTGATGGCTAAAATCGAATCTAACTGTGTTTGTGAGGGCCGAACATTAACATGATCAGAACTATGTTGAGATTGTGTAAACCCGTTAAAAGAGAACAAAAAGAAAGCTAATAAAGCAAAATTAGATTTCTTTTTCTTGATTTTGTCGAGTTGACGTCGTAAAAACTCCATTCGTGCATGTTTTGACAATAATATCGCCATTAATCCAAAATATAAAAGGTAATATCCAAGGTATGTAAACCAAGTTCCCCAATAATCATGATTTACAGATAATATCGTACCTTTTTCATCGGGATCAAATGAAGATTGGAAAAACTTATAACCACGGTGGTTTAATATATTATTCATGTAAATGTGGAAGTCAAAATCACCTTTTTCAGCATCAAATACGCTTACTTTACTTTCAAACGAAGCATAACTCTTTTCAGTTCCTGGATAACGCTCTGCTATAAAATCATTTAGTTTAACTTCAAAAGGGAGTTCTAAAAGTTTTGACCCATATTTAAAGGCAAAATCTAAACCACCTACTTCAATTTGTTTAAACGGGTTATTAGCACCCTTACCGCCAAGCAACTTAACAATTTCAGTCTCTCCGTTAGCTGTTACCTTTAAGGCGATTCCATCTTCGTCTCCTTTTAATAATTTTGATTTTTTAACGACATCAAATTTGCCTTTAATTACTGGTTTTGGAAATACAATAGCTTGATTCCCTATGATATATCGAGATCTCAAAACCAGATCCTGAATACTGTCTTTGACCAAACGGCCTTGAAAGCCTGTTGCCATTGTCATATATTCACCTTCGTAAGGTGACTGTATAGTTAAAGCGTTTTCGGAATAAGTAATGTTGACAGCTCCTTCTGTCGGTTTATTAAGCGCATACAATACGTTGTGTATACTACTAACCTGCCCCAGTTTAAGGAAGTGATTGTGCGGTGATCCATCACTAGCTTCGACAAGCTTCAAATAGTAATCTCCAGATTCAAAAGGAATAATATCCTCTTCAGCACCTTCAATAAAATCAACTAAATCTACAGAAATTACAGATGTATTATAAGTGGTTTTAAATGAATGTTTATTTGAAAGTCTTGGAGAAAAATCTACTTCTTGCTCTTCAATGCGGCGTACAAGTTGTCCATTTATTTTAAAATCTCCATCAACGTAAGTTGTCAAATAAGTTTTCTCTGACAAAAAGGTATTTTCTGTAGATCCTTCTCGAATCGACATCATCCCTTCAAAACCGTAGTTACGAGTGATAAATGCACCTATAAGAATGAATATAAAAGAAAGATGAAGGGTTAGCGTTGCCCACTTTTCTTTCCTTAACAACCTGTATCTAAAAATATTTCCAATAAAATTAATAATAAACACACACATTATGGCTTCAAACCACTTAGCGTTGTAAATAAGTGTTCTGGAATATGGAGTCGGAGATGTACTTTGTCCTACATCCATAAACGTTCCAACTGCCATTGCAATTGCAAAAACAATAAAAAGAGTCCCTGTTAAACGTGTTGAGAACAGAAGATTGGTTAATTTTTTTAACATCCTAAAATAGTCTCGTTTAATTGAAATGCAAATGTACTTATTATAATAGGAAAAGCCATTTATGTCAATCGGTTTTAACAGATATTTAAATAAAATAAAGGCATTGATCTAGTTAAACTTTTTAAAAGACAGATTACTTGTCTATTTTAGCAAAATGATATCAGTTGTTGTTTTAGGGGCAGGAAATGTTGGGTCTCATTTAGTGAAAACTCTGCAGCGTGCAAAAAATATAAATTTAGTTCAATGGTACAGTCGAGACAAAAATTCAATTAAATCTGGTCCAAAAGATATTGAAGTATGTCACAACCTAAATAATATTAAAAATGCAGATATTTATATAATTGCCGTAACTGATAAAGCAATTGAAGCCCTTTCAAAGAAATTACCTTTTGAAAATCGATTAGTAGTTCATACATCTGGAAGCATCCCTCTAAAAAAAATAGATATAAAGCATAAAAGAGGTGTTTTTTATCCTCTTCAAACCTTTTCTAAGACATCTGATTTAGAGTTTTCAGAAGTTCCTTTTTGCATAGAAACAATGAGAAAAGAAGATTCTAATCAACTTATAACACTAGCTAACTACATGGGTAGTCCATCATATATGATTAATACAGAGCAACGGCAGGCATTACACTTATCAGCCGTGTTTATCAATAACTTTTCAAATCAGTTGTATCGTATTGCTCACGAACTTAGTGATCATAAAAGTGTTAACTTTGATATATTAAAACCATTAATTTTAGAAACTGCAAAAAAAGTACAATTTACGTCTCCATACAATGCTCAAACAGGACCAGCCAAACGAAATGACCAAGTAACCATTAATTACCATTTAAGAACTTTAGAAAGCCATCCCGACTTTCAAGAAATATATAAACAACTTACAAATTCAATAAAAATAACTCATGGACTCAAAAAGCTATAAAGAATATCTAAATGACATCAATACATTTGTTTTTGATGTTGACGGCGTATTAACTGACAGTTCAGTATTAGTTACTAGCGATGGTGAAATGCTAAGAAAAATGAGTACTAGAGACGGTTATGCATTAAAAACAGCAGTTGATGCTGGTTTTTTAATTTGTATAATTTCAGGTGGTAAAAATGAAGGAGTCAGAAAACGGCTTGAAGGATTGGGAGTCCAAGAAATTAGTTTGGGAGCACATGATAAAGTTGTTAATTTAAATAGCCTGATTGAAAAGCACCAGCTCAAACTTGAAAATATTGTATATATGGGAGACGATCTGCCTGACATACCCCCTATGAAACTTATTGGCCTCCCCACCTGCCCTCAGGACGCTGTTCCAGAAGTTAAAGCTGTATCTAAATACATTTCTCACAAAAATGGAGGCCATGGATCTGTACGTGATATAATAGAACAAGTCTTAAAAGTACAAGGCCATTGGATGAAAGTATTTGATGCACAATATGATTAAACTATATATATGCTTGTAGATATTTTAAAAGACAAACGTCTAATCTTGGCCTCTTCGTCTCCAAGAAGGCAAGAGTTAATTAAAGGTTTAGGATTGAAAGTTGAGATACGTATTAAACCTATCAAAGAAAAATATCCTGAACACTTAAAGCATTTTGAAATACCTGACTATTTAGCTCAGCTTAAATCTATGCAGTTTGAAGATACACTAACTTCCAAAGATGTTCTTATCACTAGTGATACTATAGTTTGGCATAAAAACACTGCATTAGGCAAACCAACAGACGCAAATGATGCTTTTCAAATGCTTAGATCTTTAAGTGGTCAAACCCATGAAGTAATTACCTCCGTTTGCTTCAAATCGACAGAAAAAGTAAAAACTATTAATTCTATTACCAAAGTAACTTTTAAACAACTGAGTAATTCAGAAATTAATTACTACATCGAGAATTTCAAGGTGCTTGACAAGGCTGGGTCTTACGGAATTCAAGATTGGATAGGGCAAATTGCTGTTACTAAAATAGAAGGTTCCTATTTCAACGTAATGGGGTTTCCAATGGATAAAATCTATGATGCTCTACTAACATTTTAGGAAAAACTCAAGAGCTCGTTTTTCATTATAGTAAAAACCTTTTCGAGAAATAAAACCAACATGCCCTCCAAATTGCGGAGTTTCTAAATAAAGAGATGAGTTTTTTTTGGCTTCCTCATACGGAAAACAGTCTTTAGATAAAAAAGAATCATTCAAGGCATTTAAAATAAGAACGGGGATCTTTATGGATTTAAGAAACTGAAGACTACTGGCTTTTGCATAATAATCTTGTGCATTTTTAAATCCATGGGCACGTGATGTATAAACTTCATCAAAATCATTAAGAGTAAAAATAGACCTAATTTGAGACCTTGAAATTATATTAGGAAATTGTTTTTGTTTCTGTTTCAATAGCTTTAATAATCCCCATAAAAAATTAATTTGATAAGGTAGGTTTATTAACTTGTGTAATGCTTTTGCAGAACCAGATAAGTCGCAGGGTGCAGAAACAGCCATTCCTGCCTTTACTTGAATAGGTATATTATTACCCTCCCCTAAGTATTTTAAAAGAATATTTGCACCAAGGCTTATACCTTTTATAAAAATTGAATCGTACCTGTTAAGTGAAACAACATATTTGATAATATCCTCAAGATCTTCTGTCATTCCTGAGTGAAAGGACGAGTATTTAAGATTTAGTTCTCCACTACAACCTCTAAAATTTACACAAATAGCATCAACATTATTATTATTAAATAGCAAAGCTGGACCGGTTACATATGGACGTTGACCATGTCCTTCCATTCCATGTAATAGCACAATAAGAGATTTCGATGTCTTTTTTGCATAACTCCAATCTAAATCTATAAAATCGCCGTCTCTTAGTGTAATCCGTTCTCTATATTGAATTATTTTCAATCTCCTAATAAGACCAGAGTATACAGTAGAGATAAAACCGTTTTTAAACAGCCATGAAGGATCAAAAGAGCTATTAATTACTGGCATTATTTTTTATTGAAATATTCAAAAAATTAATTGTCTTTTTAGTTGACATAAACCTATTATCTGCACGCATACCCAAAACCCAAACTACTTGATCATTACTACACAAAATTAGAGTATTTTCTTTATCAACAATTGATAATTTGTTGTCTTTAAAAAACTTGCTCAACTTCTTCTTACCTTTCATACCACTTGGATAAAAGTAATCACCTTCATTCCAATTTCGCACTGTTAAAGGGAAATTTAATGTTTTCACATCTAAAATTACTGATTCTGGTGATTTAACTGGTACAAAATTAGTTATATCCATTTGTAAATTTATGCCGTAACTAGGTATTTTAATCAATGAATCTGAATTTTGAATAGAAATATTCACCTCTAATTGAGAATTTATTTTACATAAAATCAAATTATTTCTATTTTTAATAAGGCGATGTGAAGGAGAATAAATTTGTTTACCTGTCTGGGCCTGTAAAAGAGATATGATTTCATTCCAATCTGTAAAGCCGTAAGGTTTCAAAAGTAAATACATGTAAGCCTTTGGATTATTTAAGGTAAGTATCTTGTTTATATCATATGAAATTTGATCTTCAGCAACTGAGGCTATAACCCGATCTTCAATCTCTAAAATATAGTCCTCTAATACAGACTGTGATTCAATTAAATATTTTTGACTTTTATTAAAACTATCCATAAATGATGGATTAATGTTTTTCAAAAGCGGAATTATTGAGTGCCGTATGTTGTTGCGTAGATATAACAATTTTTTGTTTGAACTATCTTCGCGCCATTTTAAATTTTTAGCAGTTGCAAAATCTAAAATCTCAGTTCTTGTAAACTCCAATAATGGACGAATAATAGACCCATTTATAGCTGGAATTCCAGTAAGTCCTTCAAGTCCAGTCCCTCGAGATAAATTAATTAAAAATGTTTCTAAATTATCGTCTGCATGATGAGCTGTTAGCACAAAATCGAATCCATGCTGTTCTTGAAGCAACTCAAACCATTTATACCTAAGTTTTCGTGCAGCCATCTGAATTGATTGTTTTGTTGAACTAGCGTAGCTATTTGTATCAAAAGAAGTTGTAAACAACTCAATACTATTGGTTTTAGCATAAGATTTAATAAAACTTTCATCATAGTTACTTTCTATTTCTCTTAATTTATAATTACAATGAGCTAATGAAAAATTTAAATCTAATTTTTGGCACAAATACACCAATACCATGCTATCTAAACCCCCAGAAACTGCAACTAACAGTTTAGACTTTTCTAAAAAAGAGAAATTTGAATGAATAAAGCTTTGGAAAGTTTTAAGCATATAACAAAATTACAAATTAATTCTCCAAAACACTACGCATAGCTTTTGCTTTAACTAGACATTCTTCATACTCTCTTTGAGGAGTACTTTTAGAAGTAATGGCACTGCCCACAGAAAATGAAACATACGAATTAGATGCATTATATAAAATACTTCTAATTACAACATTAAAATCGAAATCACCATTAGGTGTAAAATACCCCACAGCTCCAGAATAAAGACCTCTTTTAGTCTCTTCCAGCGCTTCTATAATCATCATCGCAGATATTTTAGGGGCTCCAGTCATACTACCCATAGGAAAAGTAGCAGATATGACACCCACAGGAGAAACCGTTGGTAAAACTTCAGCCTCAATTGTTGAAATCATGTGATGAACTTGTTTAAAACTATGTAGCTCGCATAGTTCAGTAACTTTAACAGTCCCTTTTTTAGCTATTTTAGATAAATCATTTCTAACAAGATCAACAATCATAATATTTTCGCTTCGTTCTTTTTGATCATTTTTCAATACAAATTTCAGGTCATCATCTTCACTGGTATTATCAGACCGTCTTGTTGTACCTTTGATTGGCTGAGAAGTAATGACACTTCTTTCTTTTTTGATATAACGTTCAGGGGAAGAAGACATTAAAAAATGACTCCCATTTTTAAGAAAAGTTGCAAATGGTGATTGTGCTATTGAATTAAGACTAAAATAAGTTTTTAATGGATCAATCTGTGCGGTTGCATAAAATTCTTGACAAAAATTGGCCTCATAAATATCTCCTCTCTGAATTTTAGACAACATTGTAGTTACCTTTTCAATATAAGAGTCTCTAGTTAATCTAGATTCAATCTTTATGTTGTTAGATATTTCAGATTCAACTGTTGTAGAAAATGAACTTATAGTATCTAAATCGGAATCTACATCATCAATAACACAGTTCAAATATTTAATAGCTAATTTATTTTCTTTAAATAAAAACAACTTCTTAGGTTGAAAGAAATAAAGGTCTGGAAAATCTAATCCATCAAAATTTTTTGAACTAAGAGGCTCAATATCATTTTTTAAATCATATGAAAGATATCCAAAAATCCAATCTTTAGTCACTTCTTGGTACTCTTCTAATTTTTTAAAGCCATTTAACGTATCCGTTTGAATCCCTGTAAAAGCATCGACTGCCAAAACAGCATCATAGCTGGAATGAGATTGTAATCTATGGTTTGAATCAAGCCAAACTACTTCTTCAAATTGTTGAGCCCAAGACACTAACTTAGTTTTAAACTCTGTAATATTTGGAATTATTATTTCTTTGTTGTGACGCACTAACGATAATTTAGAAAACAAAGTTAATCAGTTCTAAATAATAAATCATCACTTTAGAAGAATACCTTACCTTTGTGACAAAATATTATTAATGTTATCTTTCGAACTCTTTAAATTAACTAGCACTTTAAGGAACATAGTAAAAGACCTAGGGTATTCCGAACCGACACCTATTCAAGCGGCTTCCTTTAATGTGCTTTGTGCCGGAAAAGATGTGGTAGGAATTGCTCAAACAGGAACGGGAAAGACACTAGCTTATGCACTACCTATTGTTAGAAACTTAAAATATTCAAATAATGAGAACCCAAGAGTTCTTATAATGGTCCCTACTCGTGAGTTAGTTGTTCAAGTTGTTGATTCGTTAAAAGCTCTCACAGTTAATACGAATAATAGAGTCTTAGGAGTCTATGGTGGTACAAACATTAACTCACAAAAACTTCAAATTTCAGAAGGAATTGATATGCTTGTTGCTACCCCTGGAAGACTTTATGATTTAGCTCTAAGTAGGGTGTTGCAGCTCAAAAATATTCAAAAACTAGTCATAGACGAAGTAGACGTGATGCTAGATTTAGGATTTAGACATCAGCTTATAAATATTTTAGATCTTCTTCCTTCTCGTCGGCAAAATATTATGTTTTCAGCAACAATGACTTCAGATGTAGATGCATTAATAACTGATTTCTTTGTTAATCCAGAACGTATTTCGGTAGCCCTTTCAGGTACTCCACTTAAAAATATTATACAATTTAGGTACGAGGTACCTAACTACTACACCAAATTAAATTTAGTTCGTTCACTTACAACCGATCGTGAAGTTTACTATCGTTTAATAATATTTGTTTCTAATAAGCGAATGGCTGATAGACTGTTTTTATCATTAAGTGAATCTTTCAAAGACGAGTGTTGTGTAATTCATTCAAATAAAACACAAAATTATAGGTTAAGAAGTATAGAACAGTTTAGAAATGGAGTTAATAGAATATTGATAGCAACAGACGTTATGGCTAGAGGATTAGATATTGATGATGTTTCACACGTTATTAATTTTGACACACCCGAATATCCAGAAAACTACATGCACCGTATTGGTAGGACTGGAAGAGCAAAAAGAAAAGGAATTAGCTTGCTTTTATCCAAAGAAAATGAAATGGGTTACAAAGATAGTATTGAGGAATTGATGAAAATAAAAATTAATAAGTTGGAAATTCCTAAAGAAGTAGAAATTTCAAAAGAATTAATTGATGAGGAGCGTTCACAAATAAAAGAACATTATAATCCTCACAAAAAATCGGATTTAGATAAGCCAGGGCCTGCTTTTCACCAAAAAAGTAAAAAAAACCAAAAGGAAAATCTTGGTGGTTCTTACAAACGCATTATTGCAAAAAAATATAAGAAACCAAAAACTAAAGGGGACAAAAATTATAACAGACGAAACAAGAAATAAAATTTTTGCTATCGGTTGATTATCTGAAGTATATAAAAGTTTTATGCATGCAGCGCCCGATCTTCTGTTGCCGCTAAGGCAGCTTCCTTAATTGCCTCAGAAAATGTTGGATGAGCATGAGACATTCTTGAAATATCTTCTGCTGATGCTCTAAACTCCATAGCTACTACAGCTTCGGATATCAAATCAGCACAACGCGCTCCAATCATATGTACTCCTAAAATTTCATCTGTCGCTTTATCTGCGATAATTTTGACAAACCCATCTAAATCCATACTTGCACGACTACGTCCTAGTGCACGCATTGGGAACTGACCTGACTTAAAACTAACACCCTCTTGTTTTAGCTCATCTTCAGTTTTACCAACTGAGGCAACTTCAGGCCAAGTGTACACAACTCCAGGAATTAAATTATAATCAATATGTGGTTTTTGACCAGCAATACTTTCGGCAACAAAGATGCCTTCTTCTTCTGCTTTATGGGCTAACATAGCTCCTTTTACAACATCTCCAATCGCATAGATATTTGAAGTTGAAGTCTGTAACTGATCATTAACTTCAACTTGCCCATTTTTTGTTAACTTAACACCAGCAGATTCAGTATTTAACCCTGCAGTGTAGGGACTGCGTCCAACAGACACTAAACAATAATCTCCTGTAAACTTAACGAGTTCTCCTTTTTTATTTTCAGCTGTAACTAAAACCTCATTTCCGTTTCTTACAACTGAAGTTACCTTGTGAGAAACGTTAATGTTAAATTTTTGTTTTCTAAATACTTTATTCAGTTCTTTAGATAAGCTCGAGTCCATTGTTGGGATAATTCGATCCATGTATTCGATTACAGTTACATCGGAACCTAGACGTTTGTAAACTTGACCTAATTCCAATCCTATAACTCCTCCACCAATAATAATTAAATGCTTTGGAATCTCCTTTAACTTCAATGCTTCAGTAGACGTAATTATACGTTGCTTGTCAACTTTAGCAAAGGGTAAAGTCGTAGGTTTACTTCCAGTTGCAATAATAGTATATTTAGATTCTATTTCATCGTTTTTGTCTCCAGTGATCACTATGTGAGTGGCGTCTTTAAAAGCACCCATTCCGTGGTAAACATCAATTTTATTTTTGGTCATTAAGAAATCAATACCAATAGTAGTTTGATCCACCACAGCTTGCTTTCGTCCAATCATTTTTTCTAAGTTTACTTTTATATCTCCGGGAATTTCAATGCCATGAGTCTCAAAATGCTTTACAGCATCATCGTAATGATGTGAAGAATCTAATAAAGCTTTACTGGGAATACATCCAACATTTAAACAAGTACCTCCTAAGGTAGCATACTTTTCTATAATAGCAGTTTTCATTCCTAACTGTGCACAACGAATAGCAGCTACGTAACCCCCAGGTCCAGACCCTATGATAGCAACATCATATGATTTCATAATAGATTTATTTAGTTAATTTACAAAAATACAAACATATATTAAATGAAAGAATCATTTTACTGCTAAATATTAACAGCAGTTGAATGTTTAACTTCGGAAATCACAAACATACTGTGCGTACTGCCAATGTGATCAATATTAGTAAGTTTAGAAACCATGAATTTGCGAAATGAATCCATATCTTTCACATGCACTTTAAGCAAATAATCATAATCACCACTTAAATGATAGGCTTCTAAAACTTCTTCTATAGTTAATACTTCTTTTTCAAATTGATTTACAAGTTCTTGAGAATGTTTTACTAATTTTATGTGACAGAAAGCTACAAAAGCCCTTCCAATACTTTGTTTGTTAACTAAAGCAACATATTTGTCAATAATCCCTGCCTTTTCTAGTTTTTTAATCCGTTCATAAACCGCCGTTACAGACATTTCAAGTTTAGAAGATAATTCCTTGTTAGTTTGTTTTGAATCTAACTGAAGAAGGTTCAAAAGAGTGCTATCGATTGCATCAAGTTTCATTTTGAAAAAAATTCTTATTATTATTATATATATTAAAAATATAAATTAATTATCTATAAACATATTAAAATATAGTTTTATTTATTAAAAATAAATATAATTGTTGTAATTAATACTAAGATTAATGAAATTTGATAAAAATAACACTAATAATATGACTAATAAACCTGCAGATAAAATACAGGACTTGCAATTTTTTGGAGAATTTGGTGGGGTCAACCCATCAGTGTCAGATTCATCTACTTTCACTTTCCAATCAGCTAAAACAATGTTTGATATGTTTGAAGGGAATGCAGAAGGCTGTTATTTATATGCCAGGCATACTACTCCATCTTGCTTGTACTTGGGACAAGCGCTTGCAGCTATGGAAGGTACAGAAACAGCAAATGTTTCTGCTTCTGGAATGGGATCAATTACTTCAGTCCTAATGCAGTTATGTACAGCTAATGATCACGTTGTTTCTAGCCGTACAATTTACGGAGGCACCTATGCCTTTTTGAAAAATTTTGCTCCAAAACTAAATATCAATACAAGTTTTGTTGACATCACAAATCTTGAAAGTGTAGAAGATGCAATCACACCTAAAACCACCGTGCTCTATTGTGAATCAATAAGCAATCCTTTGTTAGAGGTGGCAGATATCCCAAGCCTAGCTAAACTCGCTAAAAAACACAACCTAAAACTAGTTGTAGACAATACATTTTCACCACTTTCGATTTCTCCAAAAGAACTTGGAGCCGACATTGTCATTCATAGTTTAACCAAATTCATTAATGGGTCTAGCGATACAGTTGGTGGAGTTGTTTGCGGAACACAAGAAATGATAGACAGCTTAAGAAGTGTTATTGATGGAGCTGCCATGTTATTTGGAGCTACTATGGATAGTATTCGAGCTTCTTCAATATTAAAAAACCTTAGAACTCTTCATATAAGAATCAAACAACATAGCTTAAACGCAATGTACTTGGCTCAGAAATTTGAAAATGACGGCGTAAAAACAGTCTATCCAGGGTTAAAATCACATCCATCCCATACAATTTTCAAAAGCATGATGAATTCTGAATATGGATTCGGAGGAATGATGACCATTGATGCGGGGACCTTAGAAAAAGCAAATGCTTTAATGGAGTTAATGCAAAAAGAAAACTTAGGATACTTAGCGGTTAGCTTAGGATTTTATAAAACCTTATTTAGCGCGCCAGGGAGCTCTACCTCTTCTGAAATACCAGAAGATGAACAAAAAGAAATGGGACTAACTGATGGACTTATTCGATTTTCAATTGGATTAGACAATGATATTGAACGCACTTACAATAAGATGAAACAATGTATGCAAAAAATTGGTGTAATTTCTTAAATCCCTTTAAGACGTGCCCAAAAAGAGTTTAAAGAACTTCTGTTAACATTAGGGGCATAAAACGGGGCAGCTTCCCAGCGGTCACCTGATTTGGTAATTGTAAATTTAAAAATAGTCGAGTTAGGGTCTTCTTCATCCATTAATGGATACCTTAGGTCTTTAAACAAATAAGTTTTGGAATCTGCTGTTTCACTCAAATTGTAGTACCCACCACTAAACCAGGCAAGGGTTTCTAAGTCTTTAATATTATCACTAATCAAATTATGATTCTTTGGCAACTTGTGCCAACGACTTATAGTAGATTTAGTATCCAAAATTGAATAAAACCCAACAAAATAAGCAGTTTCTGTTTCAGCAATTCCGTACCACAAAAAGTTATTCAAAATTGTAGGTTGAGTTTGAAAACGCAAATAATCAATTTTCTCATCCTCCAAAGCTTTTTTGTAAACTCCATTGACATAACATTTATTAACCAGTGTTAACATCATATACAGAGAACTAACTCCTAAACCTAGCTTTAAAAATAGACGACGTTTGGTTGAAGTTCTTTTAAAAAACATAACCACTATTAACAACACCAAAAAAGGAAGTGTATATATTGGGTCTGCTACGGAGATATTATTAAAAGCAACTCTATAATTTGAAAAAGGCGCAAACAACTGGGTACCATAAGCAGTAAAAGAATCTAAAATTGGATGTGTGAAAATTGATGCAAAAAATAACCAAACCCAATCCTTTTGAGTAGTCATTCCAAAACGTTTTCCACGATTATAAAGCCAAAAAGCGAAAAAGCCAAAGACAAAGGCTCCCAAAATAGCAAATAGAAATGAGTGCATAAACCCTCTATGAAATGCCATAGAATCTATCTCGCTATTGTAAATTATTTTACCAACAAACACATCTAAATCAGGAATAGTACCGCCTATTGCACCAAAAAGTAATGCACGATTACCTATTTTTTTTCCAAGTACGACTTCACCGCAAGCCGCTCCCAACACTATTTGAGTAATTGAATCCATAATATTCAAACAAAAGTACAATTATAGAATTAATCAAATCAAGAAAACATAATAATAATAACTTAAAAATTATGAAAAATTTACAAATGGACTAAGCATCATTGATTAACTTTTAAATTTGTATTATTTCTCAAAAATATTGTATTATTACAAGTATTATGAAAGCGGCCACAGTCATACAACTTAGAAAAGAATTAGAAACTTTAGATGAATACTATTTAAGGGAACTATGCTTAAGGCTTGCACGTTTCAAAATTGAAAACAAAGAACTACTCACCTATTTGTTATTTGAATCTGAAGATGAAGATTTTTATGTTAATGGAATAAAAGAGCAAGTCGATAAATTATTTGAAGAAATAAATAAGAAGAGTTATTTTTATATTAAAAAAAGTGTACGTAAAATTTTGCGTTTATTGAAAAAATATGCCAGGTACTCTAACAGTAAAGAAACTGAAGTTGAACTACTAATATATTATTGTTACAAACTTAAAACACTTAATCCTTCAATAAGTAACAATCTTACTCTGACAAAAATTTTTTTAAAGCAAATTGAAAATATTGAAAAAAAAATAATCAAACTACACGAAGACTTACAATTTGATTTTCGAGAAAGACTCAAACAACTTCACAAATAATATTAATACCATTGAAATGGAAATATTAGGAATAGATATTGGAGGAACAGGAATAAAAGGAGCTATTGTTGACACCATAACTGGTGAGCTTATAAGCGAAAGATTTCGAGTTCCTACTCCAAAACCAGCAACCCCTGAAAATGTATCAAACACTATGATAGAATTTATTAAGGAGTTTAAATGGAAAGGTCAGATAGGTGTTTCATTCCCTACAATAATAAAGAATGGAAAAGCGATGCACTATGGTAATTTAGATCCCTCATGGGAATTTACTCAAGTTGACGATCTTTTTAAAAGTAAAACAAACAATAACTATTGCGTTGTCAATGATGCTGATGCCGCTGCTATGGGTGTGATGGAATTTGGAGTTGGAAAAGATAAAATGGGGCTCGTAATAACCATAACATTAGGGACTGGTATAGGATCAGGGGTATTTTTTAACGGACAGCTACTATCTAATTTTGAGTTAGGAAGACTATATGGGCGAAAAGGGGATATAATGGAATATTTCGCTGCTGATTCCGCCAGAAAAAGAGAGGAATGGAGCTTTAAGTCCTGGGGTAAACGAGTTAATTTTTTTTTAAAACATATTGAAAAAACATTTAATCCAGACTTAATTATTATCGGTGGAGGTGTTAGTAAAAAAATAAATAAATTTAGGGAATACATAACAATTAAAACTCCAGTAAAAGCAGCTGAGTTAAAAAATAATGCCGGTATAGTAGGGGCAGCCATATTTGCTAAAAAGCAACTTTACAATAATTATTAAATAATTATTTTCATGATTTAATAAATTTATGAATATAAATAGATTATTTAAGAATGTTATAGATAAGTTCGTTATACAAGTCTTTATCGCTTATGTTAGAATCAACACCCTTGCTCTTTAAATCGTATATACGTAGCGTTTCTAAAACTCCGCTAATACGTCTCATCGGAAAGTTTTTTGAAACAGCTACATACTCATTAATAAAATAAGGATTCACGCCTAAAGTTTTTGATAATATAGTAGGATTCTTTACACCAACAGTGTGAAGCTTCATCAATTTTGTGAAATACATGTACAAAATAGAGATTGTTAACACGAATGGATGTTGTTTAGGATTTTGTGCAAAATAATTTACAATCTTATATGCTTTTTTATGATCTAAATTACCGAGTGATTTTTGTAGTTCAAAATTATTAAAGTCTTTAGATATCCCTATATTTTGCTCAACTAATTCAGGTGTTATTTGGTTATTAGTTCCAATAACAATTATTAACTTATTTAGTTCATTTACAATTTTACTTAAATCATTTCCTAAAAACTCTGTTAACATAAGAGCTGCTTTTGGAGTAATTGCTACACTCTTAGATTTTAAAAAATTTTGGATCCAAGACGGGACCTTATCTTCGTATATCCTTTTACTATCAAATAAAACAGCTGATTTAAGCAACGATTTGTACAGGGCTTTTCTCTTGTCTAATGTTTTGTATTTGTATTTAAACACCAAAACAGTTGAGGTTTGAGGATTCTTAACGTAATCAATTAGCTGATCAATTGTTTTTGAAAGGTTTTGCGCTTCCTTAACAATAACAACTTGTCGATCAGCCATCATGGGGTAGCGTTTAGCATGAGATATTATATCTTGAACGGAAACGTCTTTACCATACAAAATAACTTGATTAAAACCTTTTTCTTGATCAGTAAGTACATGTGACTCAATATAATCCGAAATTAAATCAATATAATAAGTTTCTTCACCCATTAAAAAATAAATAGGTGCCAACTTGTTTTCTTTGATTTCAGAAAATAATTGATTAATAGAACTCATTCAAAAAAAATTACCAAATTTGTGGTGTGAAAAATTTAAATTTTCCGTCATATAATTTTAGAATCAAAAATAGCGAAAATAATACTTATATTTTCGATGTTATTCGTAAAAAATTTGTCGTCCTTCAACCAGAAGAATGGGTGAGACAAAATTGTATTCAATTTTTGATTAATGAAAAGAATTTTCCCGTAAATTTAATTAATGTTGAAAAGGTTGTGAAAATAAATGGACTTAACAAACGTTATGACATTATAGCTTACAATTCTGATGGCAGTATTTTTCTTATTGTTGAATGTAAAGCCCCAGAAGTGAAAATTTCTCAGTCAGCATTTGACCAAATAGCTAGATATAATCTAACACTAAAAGCCTCATATTTAATGGTCACTAATGGATTAAATCATTATTTTTGTACTATAGACCATAATTTGGGCATCTACAATTTCTTAAAGGAACTTCCGAGTTATGTCAAAAAAAAGATTTGAAACTAGCTATAGTAATACTTAATTGGAACGGAAAGAAACTACTAGAAGTTTTTCTACCATCTGTTGTTAAATACTCGTGTGATAATGAAATCTATGTTGTAGATAATGCTTCTACGGATTCTTCAGTCAAGTTTTTAGAATTAAATTATCCCAATATAAATTGTATTCAACTTAATCATAACCTTGGATTTGCAGCTGGCTATAACGAAAGTTTAAAGTTAATTAAGGCAGATGTATATTGTCTATTAAACTCTGATGTTGAAGTTACAAAAAACTGGCTATCTCCAATAATGGATGTTTTTGAAAATGAAGACAATACTCATATAATTCAACCAAAAATATTGGACTACAAAAAGAAAAACTATTTTGAATATGCTGGTGCAGCAGGTGGTTTTATTGATATGTTAGGTTATCCCTATTGCAGAGGTCGTATTTTCAATATTGTTGAAGAGGATAGAGGACAATATAATGATAGAACTGAAATATTCTGGGCTTCTGGAGCATGTTTATTCATCAGTGCTACTTGTTTCAAAGATTTAGGAGGATTTGACAATGCATTTTTTGCACATATGGAAGAAATTGATTTATGCTGGCGTGCAATAAACAATGGCTATAAAATTGAATATATAGGAAATTCAACAGTGTATCATGTTGGAGGCGCTAGTTTAGATAACACTAACCCAAAAAAAACCTATTTAAACTTCAGAAACAGCCTGTATTCATTAGTAAAAAACAGTCAATATCAACTAATTATTGTGATCTATTTGAGATTATTGTTAGATGGTCTTGCTGGGTTAAAGTTTTTTTTTCAAGGTAAATTTAATCACACATTTGCAATTATAAAAGCACACTGGAGTTTTTACAAAGCGCTTCCTAGACTTGTAAAATTAAGGAGACAATCAATTATAACAACAAAATCTAACAACTTACTACCTTCAATAGTTTGGTCACATTTTGTCCTAAAAATCAAACGATATGGTGAATTATATAAATAATTAGTTGAAAAAGTAACTTTTAAAGTATTTATTTTATAATTTTACTAAACTAATAAAACCTATCAAAATGAATAAAATTTATGCAATATTGTTTACTACTTCATTTATTTTGGTTTCATGTGGAACTAAGAAAGAATTAGTGGCAGCTCAACAAAAGTTAAAAAATACTGAAAATTTGTTAAATACTGCTACAGTAAAACTAAACAGTTGTTTGTCTGACAAAGCCGTAGCTGATGCCAGTTTAATCGCTCTTAGGGATCAATTGTCCGATCTTAGAAAAACAAATGATGCGCTAATTAATAGTACAAAAGAAATAACTCTGCTGACTGCAAAAGGGGCAGACAACTTAGAAAAAACACTTGAAAGTTTAAAAGAAAGAGACTCAAAAATCAATCGATTACAAGACGCAATTTCTAAAAAAGACAGCGTAACTCTAGCTATTGTTTCTAGTTTAAAAAAATCTGTAGGTATTGATGATCCTGATATTGAAATTAATGTTGAAAAAGGAGTAGTTTTTATTTCAATTGCTGATAAATTACTATTCAAAAGCGGTAGCTTTATTGTCACTGAAAAAGCAAAAAGTGTATTAGATAAAGTCGCCAAAGTCATTTTAGATAAGCCAAATTTTGAAGCTATGATTGAAGGACACACAGATAGTCAACCTTACTCAAATGGAATTTTAGTTGACAACTGGGATCTTAGCGTCAAGCGCTCTACCTCCATAATAAGAGAATTGCAAACAATGGGAGTTAATCCAGCACAATTAATCGCTGCAGGAAGAAGTAGTTATGTTCCTTTGACTAATAATGATACAGCTTTAGACAGATCAAAAAATAGAAGAACACGTGTTGTTGTAATGCCTAAAATTGATCAATTCTACGAAATGATAGAAAGTGAAATGAAAACTCTTTCAGGTCAATAAAATAATGTAATATAATTTTTTAAAGCCCACCGTTTTGGTAGGGCTTTTTATTTGATAGCAAATAGCTTTATTTTATATTTGTTACGAATTTCTAACATCCTACAATGAAAATATCATATAACTGGTTAAGACAATTTATAAAAATTGATTGGAGCGCTGAGAAAACCTCGGAACTTCTCACTGATTTAGGTCTAGAAGTTGAAGGAATAGAGGTTTTTCAAACTATAAAAGGTGGACTAAAAGGAATTGTCGTTGGTCACGTACTAACATGTGAACAGCATCCAAATGCAGATAAATTAAAAATTACAACAATTGATATTGGGGGGGAAACTCCATTAAACATTGTTTGTGGCGCACCTAATGTCGCAAAAGATCAAAAAGTGGCAGTCGCCAAAATAGGGACTACTTTATATAGCAAAGAAGGAAAAGCTTGGACCATAAAAAAAAGTAAGATAAGAGGACAAGAAAGCCATGGAATGTTGTGTGCTGAGGACGAGATTGGATTAGGAAACTCACATAAAGGCATTATGATCTTAGATTCCACATTAGAAATTGGCACTCCTTTAGCAGATCAATATAATATCGAGGACGATATGGTTTTCAATATTGGACTGACTCCAAACCGATCAGATGCAATGAGTCACTATGGAACTGCTCGAGATTTAATGGCTGGACTCTCTCAGCACGGAATTAACACAAAACTAACAAGTCCTTCCGTTTCTAAATTTCATATAGAAAACAGAGGACTAAAGATCGATATAAAAATTGATGATAAAATTAAAGCACCTCGATATTGTGGGATAACCATATCAAATATTGTTGTCAAAGATTCGCCAGAATGGTTGCAAAATCGACTTAAATCTATAGGATTAATTCCCATAAATAATGTTGTGGATGCTACTAACTATGTGTTACACGATTTAGGTCAACCGCTTCATGCATTTGATGCAGAAAAAATTAAAGGAAAAAAAATTAATATAAAAACCGTTAAGTCAGGAACAAAATTTGTCACCTTAGACGGAGTTGAACGTATTTTGCATGATGATGATCTTATGATTTGTGATGATGAAAAACCTTTGTGTATCGCAGGTGTTTTTGGAGGTAAATCCTCAGGAGTTTCGGAAAGTACAACTGCAATATTTTTAGAGAGTGCATATTTCAATCCAATAAGCATACGTAAAACCGCTAAAAGACATGCTTTAAACACAGATGCTTCATTTAGATTTGAACGCGGTATTGATCCCAACTTAACAGAATATGCACTTAAAAGAGCAGCATTATTAATTACCGAGATTGCTGGTGGTAAAATATCTAGTGATTTAATAGACGAATACCCCAACAAAATTGAAGATTCTCAAGTATTTTTAAGTTTTGATAAAATAAATAAACTAATAGGGCAAGAAATTCCTAAAGAAACGATCAAAAGTATCTTAAGTGCTTTAGAAATTAAAGTAAATAATATTACAGAAACTGGACTAGGACTTACCATCCCAGCGTATAGAAACGATGTAAAAAGGGAAGTCGATGTTATCGAAGAAATTTTAAGAGTTTATGGATACAATAATATCAGTATAACTAATAAATTAAATGCATCTATTTCGAATACTTCTAATTTTGAAAATTACAAAATTGAAAATATTGTCGCAAATCAACTTGTAGGTCAAGGTTTTCACGAAATTATGACTAACTCCCTTACATCAAACAAATACAATTCAATTAGTAATCAGCTAATTCCTGAAAATAATGTTAAAATATTAAACCCTCTAAGTACTGACTTATCTGTTATGCGTCAGTCAGTGATTTTCTCTGGACTAGAGACTTTAGCATTTAATATTAATCGTCAACAGCTTGATCTAAAACTCTTTGAATTTGGGAAAACATATCACAATATTGATGAACAAAAAAAAGAATTTAATCACTTATCAGTATTAATTACTGGAAATAAATTTGAAAAAGGTTGGAACTCACAAAAATGCGAGGTTGATTATTTTTACTTAAAAGGGGTTGTTAAATCAATTTTTGATCGTTTAGGTATAAAAAAACTTAAAAGCATTCATTTATCAAATGATGTTTTTAACGAAGGACAGCAATTTAACGTTGGTAAACTATGCCTTGTAGAATTTGGTATTTTAAAAAATAAGGCGCTCACTCCCTTTGGAATTTCACAAAATGTTTTTTGTGCTAACTTTAATTGGGATAATTTATTAAAAACAATTAACCAAAAAACTATAAAGTTTAAAGACATCTCTAAATTTCCTGAAGTTAGACGTGACCTTTCATTATTAATTGATGAAAATATAACCTTTGAAGATTTGTATAAAATAGCAAAACAATCAGAAAATAAATATTTAAAAGATATTAATTTATTTGATGTTTACACTGGAGATAAATTATCAAAAGGGAAAAAGAGTTATGCTATAAGTTTCATACTTCAAGACAAAAAGCAAACACTTAAAGATTCTCAAATTGATAAAATAATGTCCAAAATCCAAAAACGTTATGAATCAGAGCTTGGTGCAGTGTTACGATAACTAAACCTCTTTGGCAGCTAAGTAACGTTCCGCATCTAATGCAGCCATGCACCCGGTGCCCGCAGCAGTAACAGCTTGTCTGTATACATGATCTGCAGCGTCACCACTTACAAAAACGCCATCAACGTTAGTCTTTGAAGTCCCTGGGTTATTAATTATATAGCCCGTCTCATCTAATGTTAAAAAACCATTGAAAATATCAGTATTAGGCTTATGGCCAATAGCTACGAAAAAACCTGTAGCAGGAATATCAATTATTTCATTTGATTGATTATTTTTTACTCTTACACCAGTAACCACCTGTCCATCTCCTAAGACTTCTTCAGTTTCTGTGTTAAATAAAACAGTAATATTTGCAGTGTTTTTAACACGATTTGCCATGATTTTGGATGCTCTAAACTCATCACGTCTTACAAGCATAGTAACTTTAGTACACAACTTTGATAGATAATGAGCTTCTTCACAAGCTGAATCTCCTGCTCCAACAATCACTACATCTTGGTTTCTGTAAAAGAACCCGTCACAAACTGCACATGCAGAAACACCTCCACCCAAGTTAAGATATTTTTGTTCAGACTTTAACCCTAAATATTTTGCACTAGCTCCTGTAGAAATAATGACCGTTTCACAATGAATTTCTTTACTACCGTTAATCCATACTTTATGAGTAGAACCTGAGAAATCAACTCTAGTCACCCAGCCATCTCTTACGTCAGTACCAAACCTCTCAGCTTGAGCTTGCAGCTCTAACATCATTGCAGGACCAGTAATACCATTTGGATATCCTGGAAAGTTCTCAACATCATTCGTGGTTGTTAATTGTCCACCTGGTTGAGTTCCTTGGTACAAAACAGGAAACATATTAGCTCTTGCAGCATAAATAGCAGCAGTATATCCAGCAGGACCTGAGCCAATAATCATACATTTTACAGATTCTATTGTTTTAGACATTTTCTTAAATATTTAGTCTACAAAAATAATCGTTTTAAACAATAATCAAACCTTAAGTTATCAACATTATAATTTTAAAATTGTGAACTTAAAAATCATATTGTCATTGAACAATATAAAACCAATAAAATAATCTTAACTTTGTTAAAATTGAAATTACACACTTATGTTGATTATAGGAATTGGAGGCGGAACTGGTAGTGGAAAAACTACAGTTGTAAATCAAATTATTTCAGAGTTTCCGAAAGGAGAGGTTCAGGTAATTTCTCAAGATTCTTATTATAATGACACCTCACACCTAAATTATAAAGATCGTTGTAAAATCAACTTTGATCATCCAAAATCTATAGATTTTAAGCTTCTTGAAACTCATTTAAAAGATCTTAAACAAGGTAAAAGTGTTAAACAGCCCATATATTCGTTCAAAACTCACAACCGTACAGGTAATACCGCCCTAACTAAACCAAAAAAAGTAATTATAGTTGAAGGAATATTAATTTTATCAGATACACAATTAAGAAATATTTTTGATATTAAAATATTTGTTCATGCAGACAGTGATGAACGATTAATGAGAAGAATAAAAAGAGATCTCGCTGAAAGAGGACGAGATTTAGATGAAGTATTAGACCGCTACCAAACAACGCTTAAACCTATGCATCAACAATTCATTGAACCAATGAAAGCATATGCTGATATTATAATTCCTAATAACAACTATAACACTGTTGCTGTTAATGTTGTAAAATCAATTATTAACGATCAACTTTGATGCTAAAAAAAAATAAAAAAATATTAATGCTATTAAAGCCACTAAAAAATTTTTATGTTTTAGTTTTAACAGCTTTTATTATTTGGATGACAATATTTGATACTAATTCCTGGATGATTCACTCAGAGCTAAATAAAGATATTAAAACCTTAAACTCAAAAATTAAATTTTATTCTACCGAAATTAGAAAAGATAGAAAAGAAATAAATTCATTAACTACTGATGATGGAATAGAGAAATATGCACGAGAACATTACAAAATGAAAAAAGATAATGAAGTCATTTATTTAATTGAAGATCAGGACAGTTTAAATTTCTCAAACAATGAGTAAAACATCTCTTTTTGGAAATTTTGAATCAACATCTGAAAAAAAATGGAAACAAAAGATTCAATTTGAACTTCAAGGAAAAGATTTTAATAACTCGTTAGTATGGAAATCCATTGAAGGAATTGATGTAAAACCATTTTACCATTCAAACTCCTTTTCTAAATCTGAAGATATTGAATACAAATCTTCGAAATGGAAAATTGGTGATTCTATTTTTGTTAATTCCATTGAGAAAAGTAATTTACATGCCCTAAACCTCATTAAAAACGGAATTGAGGCTTTGTATTTTATAATTCCTAAAGAACTGAAATCTGTTGAACCGCTTTTAGCCAATATCAATTTAAGTAGTGTTACTATTTACTTTGAAACTTTATTCGTCTCAGAAAATTTCACAAGTATACTTCAAAAATATTCTGAAAAAAAAAATACAATATTTTATATTCTTAACGACCCCATCAGTCAACTTTCCAAATCAGGAAACTGGTTTGAAAACATAAAATCTGACTTTAATAACCTGAACAAATCTCTTATTTCTGGAAACAACCTAAATGGAGTTGTTTCAGTTGATTTAGGACTATTTCAAAATTCAGGGAGTAGTATAATACAGCAGTTAGCCTATTCCCTATCCCATGCAAACGAATATTTAAACTTATTAAATATCAAACTTATAAAATCCATAGTTTTTAAAGTCTCTATCGGAAGTAATTATTTTTTTGAAATTTCAAAACTGCAGGCTCTTAGAATATTGTGGCAAAGTTTAACCAAAGACTATGGTGTTTCAATAAACTGTCACATAATTAGTAAACCAACTAAACGAAACAAAACAATTTACGATTATAATACTAATATGATGCGCACTACCACTGAATGTATGAGTGCTATCTTGGGTAGTTCAGATACTATAATAAATACATCATATGATAACCTATATCACAAAAGAAATAAGTTTGGAGATCGGCTTTCAAGAAATCAATTGTTAATTCTTAAAAACGAAAGTTATTTTGATATTGTTTCTAATCCAACGGAAGGAGTTTATTACATAGAGTCACTCACAAATAGTCTCGCTCAAAAAGCATTGAACTTGTTTAAACTAATTGAGAAAGAGGGTGGCTACTTAAAACTATTAAAAAAAGGAGTTATTCAACAAAAAATTAAATCTCATGCAAAAAAAGAACAACTTGCTTATGACGATAGGCATGAGATACTTTTAGGAACAAATTTTCAAGAAAATTTTGACGAAAAAATGAAAAACGAAATGGAATTATACCCATTTACTAAACATCAAGTTAGAAAAACAATTTTAGAACCAATTATTCCAAAAAGAATTGCAGAAAAGGTAGAAATTAACAGGTTAAAGCATGAGTAGGAAAAACGTCCAACATATAGTTTTAAGCGGAGTAAAATCAGAAAATACGAAAAAAGAAATTTTTAATACTGCTGAGTCCATTAACATAAAAACACATTACAACTTTGAGGACATAAAAAATTTAAAACATTTGGACTTTCCAGCAGGAAACCCTCCTTTTCTTAGAGGTCCATATAGTACTATGTATGTTCAACGTCCATGGACAATTCGTCAATACGCCGGCTTCTCAACAGCGCAAGACAGCAACGCTTTTTACAAAAGAAATTTAAAAGCTGGTCAAAAAGGTCTTTCAGTTGCATTTGATCTTCCAACACACAGGGGCTATGATAGTGATCATGACCGTGTAATTGGAGATGTAGGTAAAGCCGGAGTAGCTATAGATTCAGTTGAGGACATGAAACTGCTATTTAATGACATACCATTGGATCAAATGAGTGTTTCAATGACTATGAATGGAGCAGTGTTACCTATAATGGCTTTTTATATTGTAGCTGCTCAAGAACAGGGAGTTAAGCTAGAAAATTTAAGTGGTACTATTCAAAATGATATTTTGAAGGAATTTATGGTAAGAAATACATACATATATCCACCAGAAGAGTCGATGAAAATAATATCTGATATTTTTAAATATACTACTAAGTACATGCCTAAATTTAACAGTATCAGTATATCTGGCTATCACATGCAAGAAGCTGGCGCCACAGCTGATATCGAATTAGCATATACACTGGCAAATGGCTTAGAGTATGTACGCAAAGGGATAAAAGCAGGACTGAAAGTAGATAACTTCGCACCACGCCTATCATTTTTTTGGGGAATTGGGATGAATCATTTTATGGAAATTGCCAAATTAAGAGCAGCACGTATGTTATGGGCTAAAATGATTAATGAATTTAATCCAAAAAATCCAAAATCTTTAGCTTTAAGAGCCCACTGCCAAACAAGTGGTTGGAGTTTAACAGAGCAAGATCCCTTCAATAATATTGCTCGTACATGTATTGAAGCTAGTGCAGCCATTTTTGGAGGCACACAAAGTTTACACACAAACGCCCTTGATGAAGCCATCGCTTTACCCACAGATTTTTCAGCGAGAATTGCTAGAAACACACAACTTTACTTACAAAAAGAGACTAAAATAACTAAAACAGTAGACCCTTGGGCGGGTAGTTATTACATAGAAAAACTGACTCATGAAATTGCCGAAAAAGCATGGAGTCATTTTCAAGAAGTTGAGAATCTTGGTGGTATGACATCAGCTATTAAATCAGGTGTCCCAAAACAAAGAATTGAAGAAGCAGCTGCTAGAAAGCAAGCGCGTATTGATTCAGGTCAAGATATTATTGTAGGAGTAAATAAATTTAAACTAAAATATGAGGATCCATTACAAATCTTAGAAGTGGATAACGATCTAGTAAGATCACAACAAATTATACGATTAAACAATATTAAATCAACCCGAAATAATAAAAAAGTTAAAGTTGCTTTGGATAATTTAACAAAAGCAGCTTCTAATGGTTCTAAAAATTTATTAGCTTTATCTATTGAGGCTGCTCGTTCGCGTGCTACATTGGGAGAAATTAGTACCGCAATAGAAAAAATATTTGGTAGACATAAAGCAAAAATCAAAACCTTTTCTGGCGTTTACAGTAAAGAAATAAAAAACGATATGTCATTCGAAAAAGCAAAAAAATTAGCAGATAAATTTTCTAAAAATGAAGGTAGGCGACCTCGTATAATGATTGCAAAAATAGGTCAAGATGGTCACGATAGAGGAGCAAAAGTTGTTGCTACAGGCTATGCTGACCTAGGCTTTGACGTGGATATTGGTCCATTGTTTCAGACTGCTGAAGAGGCTGCCAAACAAGCAGTGGAAAATGATGTACATATCTTGGGAATATCATCATTGGCAGGAGGTCACAAAACTTTAGTACCCAAGATAATTGATAACCTTAAGGCTTACGATAGAGAAGATATTATGGTTATTGTTGGAGGTGTAATACCCAAACAAGATTATAGTTATTTGTTTGATGCAGGGACTGTGGCTATATTTGGCCCTGGTACAAAAATTAGTGATACAGCTGTTACTGTTTTGGAGATTTTAATAAACTAAATACGAATACTTAACCAACCTTAACTTTATTTTAATTGAAATAATTGATTAAATCAATTTTTAATTGAGTTTAATTCTTGCTAAAAGTGTAATTTTACATGATTAATTAAATTATGGGAAAAATAATTGCTATAGCAAACCAAAAAGGTGGTGTTGGAAAAACAACAACGTCTGTAAACCTAGCAGCTTGTCTTGGAGCTTTGGATAAAAAAGTTTTACTTATAGATGCAGATCCACAGGCAAATGCATCATCTGGGCTTGGAGTAGACGTTGAAAAAATTAAACTTGGTACTTATCAACTTTTAGAGCATAATTGTACAGCAGAAGAAGCCATACAAAAGACCTCTGCTACTAATGTTGATATTATACCTTCTCACATAGACTTAGTAGCTATTGAAATTGAATTAGTTAATGTAGAAAAACGTGAATACATGCTTCACCAGGCTATAAATTCGTTAAAGAATAACTATGATTTCATATTAATTGATTGTGCACCATCGTTAGGTTTACTAACGTTAAATGCATTAACAGCTGCTGATTCTGTAATAATTCCTATTCAATGTGAATACTTTGCGCTAGAAGGGCTTGGGAAATTATTAAACACAATTAAAAGCGTACAAAAAATACATAATAAGAATTTAGATATTGAAGGGCTATTGCTAACTATGTACGACTCTAGGTTAAGACTTTCTAATCAAGTTTTGGACGAGGTAAAAATTCACTTTCATGATATGGTGTTCAAAACGATTATTCAACGTAATGTTAAACTTGGCGAGGCTCCTAGCTATGGAGAAAGTATTATTTATTACGATGTAAATAGTAAAGGTGCCACAAATTACTTAAGTTTGGCTAAAGAAATTATAAGTAAACAGTAAAATAATGGCCAAAGCTATTAAAAAACAAGTCTTAGGACGCGGACTTGCTGCTCTCTTGCAAGACCCAAAAACAGTACAATCTAAAAAAGAAAGCTCAATTATAAGTTCTCAACCAGGAAATATAGTTGAACTAGAACTTGGACTAATAAAATTAAATCCCTTTCAGCCAAGGACAAAATTCAATACAGAAAGTATTCGTAATCTAGCAATGTCAGTACAAGAACTTGGAGTCATTCAGCCGATAACGGTTCGTAAAATTACTGATACTGACTATCAGTTAATATCTGGTGAACGCCGTTTACGAGCTACCACGTTGCTTGGATTAAAAACTATCCCTGCTTACATAAGAATCGCTAACGATCAAGAAGCTCTAGAAATGGCGTTAGTTGAAAATATTCAACGTCAAGATTTAGATCCTATTGAAATCGCATTAAGTTATCAACGCTTAACTGATGACTTGGGATTAACTCAAGAACAAGTGAGTCAAAGAGTTGGAAAAAAGCGTTCGACTATTGCAAATTATTTAAGGCTATTAAAACTAGAGCCTTTAATTCAAACAGGAATGCGAGACGGATTTATTTCAATGGGACACGGAAGAGCGATAATAAATATTAATTCTCAATCTAATCAAATTAAAATATACAAGGAGATTTTGTTAAAAAAACTTTCTGTAAGGGCTACTGAAAACCTAGTTAAAGACTACAACAAACCTAAAGCTTTAAAAACTCAAACAACTAATGACCTTCCAGAATTTTTGAAAGATGGAATTCCAAAAATTTCTACCTATTTTGGACACAAAATTAATATAAAAATGGAAAAAAATGAAAAGGGTAAAATACTTATTCCTTTTCATTCAAAGGAAGACTTCCTTCGTATTTTAAAACTATTAAAAAGTGATTTGTAAGCATTATTTAATCTTAATTTTTATCGCTTATTCGTGGCTGAGTTTTGCTCAAATGGCAAAAGAGACTGATACTCTAATTGAACAAAAAGAAATTGTCAATTATAAAATTGATCCATTAGCTCCAGCAAGAGCTGCCTTTTATTCTGCAATTATCCCTGGACTTGGACAGGCTAAAAACAAAAAATATTGGAAGATTCCAATCATTTATGCTGCATTAGGTACTGGACTATATTTTTATGCAGACAATAATAAAGTTTACAAACGATACAGAAACGCTTACAAAAGGCGATTAGCTGGATTTAATGATGATGAATTTTATGGACTTGGTACTACTCCAATACTTTCTAACGAAGCATTAATTAGAGCTCAACAAACTTTAAGGAGAAATAAAGAATTGTCTCTTTTGATAACAATTGGACTGTATGCACTAAACATTCTAGAAGCAAATGTAGACGCTCATTTGTTACAATATAATGTTGACAATAATTTAGCTATAAAACCATATCTTGAATTTGAAACTCCCAAAAATTCAGCTCAATTTGGGTTAACTCTAAATATTAATTTTTAAGATGAAAATAGCACTATTAGGGTATGGTAAAATGGGTAAAGTGATAGAATCTATAGCACTAAATCGTGGACATGAAATATCATTAAAAGTTGATAAAGATACTAAGGATTATGATCTTAGTTCTGTTGATGTTGCGATTGATTTTAGTACACCTAAGTCAGCAGTTGACAATATCAGAAAAGCACTTGAAAGTAAGGTACCGGTTATTTCAGGAACTACTGGTTGGCTTTCAGAACTAGAAGCCATTAAAACACTTTGTAAAGAAAAAAAAGGTGCTTTTATTTATGCCTCAAATTTTAGTATCGGGGTAAATATTTTTTTTGAACTTAATAAGAGTTTAGCTAAGATGATTAACAATCTTACAGATTATAATATTGATTTAGAAGAAATTCATCACATACACAAATTAGATATTCCTTCAGGTACTGCAATCACACTTGCTGAAGATGTGATAGAAAATAGTAATTATGATTCTTGGCAGTTAGCTCCTAGTGATGATCCTAAAAAGTTAGATATTAATGCTAAAAGGCAAGATAATGTATGTGGTACGCACAAAGTCAATTACAATTCAATCAATGATCAAATTTCACTTACACACATTGCACATAACCGTGAAGGTTTTGGCTTGGGGGCAGTCATTGCAGCTGAATGGATTATTGGTAAAAAAGGAGTTTTTACTATGAATGATATATTAAACTTAAAATAATAGTGTAACAATTTTCCTCATTTATAGTCTAACACATTTATAAAATAGTTAATTAAAAAAAAATGGATTTAACACAATGGCTTATATTTTTGATAGTGATTCAATTAGTTCATGGGCTTGGAACTTGGAAATTATATAAAAAAGCAGGATATAAAGCTATTGAGTCTTTTGTACCCATTTACAATGGTATAGTTTTAATGAAAATTATAAACCGTCCTGTCTGGTGGGTAGCCCTTTTATTTTTCCCAGCAATTAATGTTATAATGTTGATTGTCATATGGGTTGAAACTGCCAGAAGTTTTGGCAAAAACAATTATATAGATACCATTTTATCAGTACTTACTTTAGGTTTTTATAACTATTACCTTAATTACTTTAGTGATGTAAAACATATCAAAGACAGAAGTTTGAAGCCGAAATCTAGTTCTGGAGAATGGTTGAGTTCAATATTATTTGCTATCGTAGCAGCAACCATAGTACATACTTATTCTCTTCAACCTTATGTCATCCCTTCATCATCACTCGAAAAATCGTTGTTAGTTGGCGACTTTTTAATTGTGAGTAAAATGCACTACGGCCCACGAATTCCAATGACTACAATCGGAATGCCAATGGTTCACGATACAATTCCAATTTTAAATAAAAAATCCTACCTATTCAACGACAAAATTGAAGAAAATAAAACATCATGGATAAATAAACTACAACTACCCTACTTGAGAATACCAGGTTGGGAGACCATAAAGCGTAACGAAATAGTAGTTTTTAATCAACCTGCGGATACGCTGCAAGATATGAATGACTTTACTCCAGATAGAAACTACTACAAACCAATAGACAAAAAAACAAATTTAGTAAAACGCTGTGTAGCTATTGCTGGAGATACTTTAGAAATTAGAGAGGGTTATGTTTACATAAACGGTATTCAAAATAAGCTCCCCTACCGGACCAAATTACAGTTTAGTTATGAGGTAACATTGAAGCCTGGTAAATCATTTGAACGTAGTATTATTGAGCAGTTAAAAACAAGGTATGATATAACAGATGGTATTTACCAGTCAGGCAATAAAATTATTATTCCAGCTGCATCAAATGAAGCAATTAGCATTTTTAAAAACCATCCAAGTGTTGCTAAGATTGATAAATATATTCAAGCAAAAGGAGAACGAGATGAATTAAAGTTTCCTCAAGACCCAAGCTTCAATTGGAATCGTGATTTTTTTGGTCCGCTATATGTTCCAGAAGAAGGAAAAAGCATATCTATCAGCACAGAAAACATTGCTATTTACAAACGAATCATAACAGAATATGAAGGCAATAAATTATCTGTAAGAGGAAATCAAATATTTATCAATGATAAATTGACTAAAACCTACAAATTCAAACAAAACTATTATTGGATGATGGGTGATAACCGTCACAATTCTATTGATGCACGTAGATGGGGTTTTGTACCGTTCGATCATGTGGTTGGAAAACCAGTATTTATTTGGATGAGTTGGAATTCAAATGGAAAAGGTTTCAATAAAATACGTTGGAAAAGACTATTTTCAACAGTTCATCACGATGGAGAACGCACTTCTTATTTTATACATTTTTTAATTTTTATAGCAGTATATTATAGCTTTAAAAAGTGGCGTAAAAGAAAAATAACATCCGTTTAACATAAGCGCATGGCACTCCTTTATCCAACCTATTTTCCAAATGTAGCGTCTTACATAGTAATGATACATGCTGACAATCTTATCTTTGAAGTACAGGATTCTTACCAGAAACAAACTTATAGAAATCGCTGCTATATCTATGGAGCTAATGGGAAATTAGGGTTACATATTCCTGTTCATCACACACAAAAAAACAGACAAAATACTAGTGAAATATTGATTGACAACTCTATTAGGTGGCAATCAATACACTGGAAGTCATTAGAAAGTGCTTACAAGACTTCACCATTTTTTGAATATTATCAAGATGAACTAATTTCTCTATTTAAAACAAAAAAAAACTCTCTTTTAGCATTCAATTTTGAATGTATTAAAGTCATAAATAGTTGCTTAGATTTCGATATTGAATACTCAATATCGTCAGAGTTTAAGAAAGAAGCACAACACAATGAATATCGTTATTTAGTAAATGCAAGAAAAGAGAGTAAAATTAAAATGAGCCCATATTTACAAGTGTTTAATAATAAATATGGATTCATAAACAATTTGAGTATTTTGGACTTGTTATTTAATGAAGGTCCAAATGCGAAGTCTTATTTAAAAACACAAAATTTAACTTTTTAATCTTCTATGGTAAATTCTGACATTATTGGAAAGTGATCAGAATAAGGAAGCTCGTTAAACGAAGAAAAATTTAAAACTTTAATTTTGGAATCAGCCAATATAAAATCAATTCTAAATGGAAAATATTTGAATTTATATGTGCGACCAAATCCAGACCCAGCTACATCAAAAGCATCATACATTTCTGATTTAAGAATTCTGTAAACGTATGAATAAATAGTATTATTAAAGTCTCCGCACAATATTACTTTAAAAGGAGATTTAATCATGTGACTTACAACTAGCTCAGCTTGATATTGTTGATCCTTAAAAGTGGCGCCTAAGCGGCTTATCAGCTTATTTGACTGCTTAGAGTCAAGGGTTTCAATATTAGTATTAATTCCAGAAGACTGAAGATGAATATTATAAATACGAATGGTATCAGACTTGATAATCACATCTGCATAAATGGCATTATTAGAAGATTTTGGAAAATCAATAGTACCGGAACTAAGTATTTGGTGTTTTGAAAACATAGCTAATTTAGAAGAATGTTTCGAAGAATCCTCGGTGAAGTAAGAGTAAGGATAGGATTTAAAAATAAGATCAGTTTCTGGATCATATTCTTGAAAACATACAATTGATGGCGATTTTTCTAATAAAAAATTTTGAATCTTTTCAGGGATAAAAGGCTCATCAATCCAGTCATAAACATTAAAAAGGCGAACATTATAACTCATAAGAGAAAAACTAGACTTGGATGATACTATTTCAGTCGAAAATTTATAAAAGGACATTACATAATTATATCCCAAGACCAAAACTAGAACTGAAAGTAAAAACTGTTTTTTTATTCTTAAAAGCCAATATATACCAAACATAATATTAAGAATAATTAATAAAGGTACTGTAAGACTTAAAACAGATAAAAACGAAAATGTATTAGGAGGAACGTATGACAATCCATATGAAAGAATCAACAAAACTGCGACAACTGAATTAACCAGAAACACTAACTTATCAAAAAGGTTCAAATTTTTCAAATGGTTTTATTTTCCTGCTCTGAATAAAAAATCTTTTTCCAATTGGGTTAAACTTTCGTAACCACTTTTACTTATCTTATCAAGTATAAGGTCAATTTGCTTTTGATGTGTAAAACTATCGAATTCCTTCTTTTTCTTTCCAGCTAACGAACTGTCCTTTTTTTTGTTATTCTTATATACCGTTTTTAAATTAGAACTTGAGAAAGAAAAAAAGCGTTTAATTTTGATAATAAATTCTCCTATGTCAATTCCTTTATGAAATTGAACAGCATAATAGTACCCAAGGATATAGCCACCAAAATGAGCGATAGTACCCCCTGAATTTTGAGAAAATAAGCCTGGAATATCAAGAACAACTAATGCAATTCCAATGTATTTTAATGGAAACTGAAACGTAAAGAAACGAACCTCTTTATTGGGTAAATAGGCACATAGAAAAACAATAACAGCTCGGACTCCTGCAGAAGCACCTACTAGTGGACCAACTGTGTTTAAAATTCCAGATGGAAATAAGTTATAAATAAACACAAAAGCAAGACCCCCTGAAAAAATCCCTAACAAATAAACCTTAAGACACAGGTCTGCTTTAAACAAATTTGAGAAAGACCGACCAAAGAAATATAAAACTAGCATATTAAATAACAAATGACTAAAACTGTAATGTATAAAGCCATAAGTGATAAGAGTCCACGGCATCAAAAGCACTTTAGAAGCAGACTTTGAAAGCGACAGCCATTCCAAACCAGATCCAAATCCCTGAAACTTTAGTGTAATTGACGTAAAAACAAAAAGTACAAAGTTAAAAACAATGATTTTTTCAAATACATTTAGCCTTGATAATTTGTTTCTTATATCTTGATTGAGATTTGTCATTAGTTCCAACGAAATTTATCAAATTGATTTTTTTTCCAAAAATACATTAATAAGAAGCCTGTGAGTGCCCCTCCAATATGTGCAATATAAGCAGTGTTACTAGGGCTGAAAATAGATACACCAGTAAAAGCAGAAAACAAGTCTAAGCCAATTATACCAGGGATAAAATACTTCGCTTTAATAGGTATTGGTAAAAATATCATCATTAGTTCCGCATTTGGATTAAGCATCCCAAAAGCGACTAGTATACCCATTATCGCACCAGATGCACCAACCATAGAACCATTACTAATAACTATTAAATCAAATAGCATTCGAAATGAATCCACATCTAATTGATTCATCGTATAGCCGAAAGTAGAAAGAACTGGTTCTAGTTTGGAAATCAAAATATCACCCTGGAACATTCGATCACTTAAAATATCTAACTTTAAAACTTCTTTGATAAAATCAAATGAGAATCCTAATGACTGAAGTTCACTTAAAATAGGGTAAATCTTAATATAATAAACTAAAAAGGTTAAAGCTACAGCACCTAATCCAGAAGAAATGTATAAAAATAAAAACTTGCGCTGTCCAAAAATCCTTTCAACTGCTGTCCCAAACATAAATAAAGCAAACATATTAAAAAATAAGTGCTGAAAGCCTCCATGCATAAACATATGTGAAAACACCTGCCAAGGCATGAAATAATCACTAAGAGGGTAATATAGAGCTAACAAGCCATAAAAAAGATCTCTATTTCCAAGTAAATAAGTACCTGCAAATACAATGCAATTTATGATCAAGAGATGTTTAACTGTAGGGGTTATTTGTCTCATTTTTAATTGAATTTTTTATCTAATTCATCTACTTTAATCGTTACAAATATTGTTTTATTTGAGGGTGAAACCGCTGGTTCCTTACAAAAAAATAAAGTGTTTACTATATACTCCTGCTCTTGACATTCTAATTTCTTTCCATTTTTAATCGCTAAACTTTTAGCAAGTGATTTTGATAATAAATCACTAACACTAAAATTTATATCAGGTATTTCATTTTCGATATCATGGATCAATTGATCAAAAACTTTTGAAACATCTGACTCTTTAATTCCGACAGGCAATCCTGTTAACTCAACAGTTTCATTATTGAAGATTGAAAACACAAACCCGGTTGTTTCTAAGGTTTGTTGAAGATCCTTAAGTATATAGATTCTTGAGCTAGATAAATTGAGTTGTAAAGGAAATAATAACTGTTGACTCACAGCTTTGTTAGTAGTTATTTTTCGAAGATAATCTTCATAAAGTATCCGCTCATGTGCACGGTTTTGATCAATAACAACCATACCTGATTTAATCGTGTTAATAATATATTTGTTGTGCAGCTGAAATGTTTTTTGAACTTTTCGCTCTATTGTATCATCAAATATAGATGATGTCACTTGATCAGATTCGTAAGAAACTTGTGAAAAACTATCTGTATTGGATTTGGACTCTAACCCAACATATAACCCTTCCCAACTTTCTGAGCCAGCCTTGGAGTGTAAAGGCTTTGTATGACTAGAATTATAAAAAGGGTTAAAAGAACGGTCAATCTCAACTTTTGGAACAGATGTTTCACCCCCATTAAGTGCGTAAGGAATATCTAAATTTTTATCACGCTCAAAATCTAAAACGGGAGCAATGCTGAATTGTCCTAAGCTGTGTTTAATGGCTGCTCTTAAAATAGCATACATTGTCTGTTCATCATCAAACTTAATTTCAGTTTTTGTAGGATGAATGTTTATATCAATACTTTTTGGGTCAACTTGTAAGTTAAGAAAATAACTTGGATGTCTTCCAGGTTGTAATAAGCCTTCAAAAGCAGATGAAATTGAATGATTTAGGTAAGGACTTTTAATATATCTATTATTGACAAAAAAGAATTGCTCACCTCTTGATTTTTTTGAATACTCTGGCTTTGCAACAAATCCAGAAATTGATAATACTTCAGTAGTTTCTTCAACAGGGACTAATTTTTCGTTAGTTTTTCTGCCAAACGTATTTACTATACGCTGTCTAAAACTTCCCTTTTGTAAATTAAATAAATCATTTCCATTGTGGTACATTGAGAAATTAATCTTAGGATGTGCAAGAACAACACGCTGAAATTCGTCAATAATGTGACGTAATTCAACATTATCAGATTTTAAAAAATTACGACGTGCAGGAATATTAAAAAACAGATTTTTTACTGCTATTGAAGACCCTTTTGGAGTGGTTATAACTTCTTGAGATGTAATAATACTTCCTTCAACAGACAATAGGGTTCCTAATTCATCAGAAATTTGTCTAGTTTTCATTTCAACATGAGCGATCGCAGCAATACTTGCTAAAGCCTCTCCTCTAAATCCCTTAGTACTAAGATTAAATAAATCATCAGCAACTTTTATTTTTGAGGTCGCATGACGCTCAAAACTTAGACGAGCATCATTAGCACTCATCCCTATTCCGTCGTCAATAACTTGAATCAGAACCTTACCTGCGTTTTTAACTAACAGCTTAATAGTAGATGAACCTGCGTCAATAGCGTTTTCAAGTAGTTCTTTGACTACCGAAGCTGGGCGTTGAACTACTTCACCGGCAGCTATTTGATTAGCCACATGATCTGGTAATAATTGAATTATATCAGCCATTATTAAAAGAATATACTTAAATCAAAATCTATAATCCAAAGGAAGATAAATATCAAAATTGAAATTATAATAGAAACTCTTTGATTGGCTAAGGAGTTAGGGTTCGTTTTAAAGTCGCCAATTGCATTTAAAATTTTGCCTTTTAAATTTGTCTTTTTGATTGTTACACGAGCATCGTCAAACTTGTGTTTTAGCTCAAAAGGATTACGATCGCCTTTGTAAAAACGAGGCGTATAGTTGTATTTGTTATTTTTTTTTGTTTTAAAAATTCCCATTATTTAGAAAATAAAGTATCTAAAAATTAAAATATAAAATCAAAAGCTAAAGCTAGTGACACAAGCCAAATTAGTAAAAAACCACGTGTATTTCTAGAAAATCGATCGTAAATATGCACAATAATTCATGTACTTGTTTTATAGGGTACATCTAGGAACATTTTAACTAAAAAATTCAGGTTATTTAGGTTTAAACACATTTTGTTGATTTTAACCAAAATAATTAAATTAATTTATGATATGAAGAAAAAATAAGAAATTATTAACAGTTGGTAAAAGTTATAACTTTGAATTTAAATAAGCCATTTTAATAGCTGTAATGGCGGCCTCTACCCCTTTATTACCGTATTTACCACCGGATCGATCAATCGATTGTTGTAAGCTGTTATCAGTTAAAACACAAAAAATCACTGGTACATTATTGAGTACATTTAAATCTTTAATACCTTGAGTAACACCATCACAAACAAAATTAAAATGCTGAGTCTCTCCTTTTATCACGCTTCCAACAGCAATCACAACATCTACTTGCTGTTCTTGCATTTTTTTTGAACCAAAAATAAGCTCAAAACTTCCTGGAACATAATTTATTATAACGTTTGAGTCTAATACCTTACAATTTGTTAAAGTCTTCAGTACACCCTTAAGTAATTTGTCAGTAATCTCTGAGTTCCATTCAGAAACAACGATACCAAACCTAAAGCCTGAAGCGTCTGGAAGTTTAGATAAATCGTAGTTAGAAAGATTTGTGTTTTCTGTAGCCATTATTAATTTATAGCTGCTTCAGCTTTACCAATGAATACATCAATGTCTTTGGCCTCGGCACTTCCAGGAAATTCTGACTTTATTTGATTGAAAAAAGATAAAGCTTTACTATATTTCTCTATTTTTAAACCTATAACTCCGGCTTTGTATAAATACATTGGAGTTGTGTAAGTATTTGATTTTAATTTAGCTGCTTGCACATAATAATTATATGCATCATCTAATTGTTCAAGCTGAACAAACGAATCCCCAATAGCACCTTTAGAAATCGGACCGAGTACATCATCGTTCGATGAAAAGTTATTAAGATAAGTGATAGCATTAGTATAATCTTTCATATTCAAATAGGCAATTCCTGCGTAGTAATTCGCTAAATTTCCAGCTTTGGTTCCGCTGTAGATATCTGCGATATCCAAAAAACCATATTTACCATCAGATCCATTCAAAGCTAATGTGAAAAGTGAGTCTTTGGAAGAACCATTAACTGCTTTATCAAAATATTGTTGCGATTGAAACATATCATTGGTTGCGTTTCTTTCTTTGGGTTCTTGTATAATTTTATCAAATCCTAAAAACCCAAGCACTAAAAGAGCAACGAAAATTACAACTACAAAAATATATTTTTGATTTTTTATAACCCATTCTTCTGTTTTGGAGGCACCCCCGTCCAGAGAACTAACTATAGAAGCTGTTGTTGATTCATCTTCAATAGATATTTCTTTTTCTGCTTTCGTGGTCGGTTTTCCGCCGCGTTTTTTATATGTTGCCATAGCATTTTTTTAATGAAGGTCAAAAATATAATTTTTATTCGTAAAAAAAAGGCAAATTATTTGTTATTTTTCAATAATTTGCATCAACTTTAATATACATCTTCAAGAAGATAAATTTAAAAACAGAGCCTTTTTTCATGATTTTAAAATCATTAAGTTTATTAAACTACAAAAATTTTGATGCCTACAAAGTAGATTTCAATGCAAAAATTAATTGTTTTGTAGGACAAAATGGTGTTGGAAAGACAAATATCTTAGACGCCATTTATCATTTATCTTTTGGAAAAAGCTATTTTAATCCAGTTTCTTCTCAAAATATTAAACACAATGAAGACTTTTTTGTTGTGGACGGAGTCTATGAAAAAAATAAGCGTAATGAAAAGGTAATTGTTACTCTAAAAAAAGGTCAAAAGAAAGTAATTAAGCGAAATGGAAAAGCTTACGATCGGTTTAGTGATCATATAGGTTTTATTCCCTTGGTCATAATATCTCCTGCAGACCGAGATTTAATTGTTGAAGGTAGTGAAGTACGTAGAAAATTCATTGACGGCGTTATTTCCCAAAGTGATAAAAGCTATTTAAAATATTTATTAAATTATTCAAAAATACTTTCACAAAGAAATGCTCTTTTAAAATATTTTGCATTAAATAATAACTTTAACAAAGACTCTTTAGATGTTTATAATGAACAACTTAGTAATTATGGAAATGCTATTTATACTAAAAGAAAATTGTTCTTAGATGCCTTCGTACCCATATTTAAAAGTCGATACAAATCAATCAGTAATAATAATGAAATTGTTGAACTATCCTACACTTCTCAACTGCACGACAACACGCTATTAGATTTATTTAATACAAACATAAATAAAGATCGAATGCTTCAATACACAAGTGTAGGTATTCATAAAGATGATCTTGATTTTTCGATTAATGAATATCCTGTAAAAAAATTTGGTAGTCAAGGGCAGCAAAAATCTTTTTTAATCGCTCTAAAACTTGCGCAATTTGATTTCATCAAAAGACAAAGTGGCGATACTCCGATTCTTCTTTTAGATGATATTTTTGACAAACTTGACGAACAACGTGTTTCTCAAATAATCAAATTGGTTGATAACGAGAATTTTGGTCAATTATTTATTTCTGACACACACATTATCCGAACAGAAAAAGCAATTAAAAGTGTTCATCAATCTTATCAAATGTTTCAATTGTGAAAAAACTAATTACACTAACATTACTAATATTGCTTTACAATTGTCAATCAGACGAAATAAGAAAAATACCCTTCATTGAAGGGTATTGGGAAATTAAAAGCGTCACAAAAGACCAAATAACGATCAAAGATTTTAAAATTAGTGGAACAATTGATTATTTTAAAATTAATAATGATTTGAGCGGGTTTAGAAAAAAAGTAACTCCACGTTTTGATGGTGCTTTTGAAGTGTCTCAAAATCAATCAAATTTTAATATAAACATTGAAGATGACAAACTATGGATTACATACAACAACAACGGAGTTGTTTACAAAGAGGAAGTAACGCACGCCGATGAAACTAGATTAATCATCTCAAACAGAAACGGCTTTGTTTATAACTACAAATCTTATGAACCCTTAATTTTTGATTAATGAGTAAGCGACACAACGATAAACAAAATATTGAGGATTTACTAAAATCATTTGTAAAAGAAAATAAACTTGAAAAAGGTTTAGAAAAAGTAAATGTAGAAACTGCATGGAGAGATTTAATGGGAAATGGAGTTAACAGCTACACCAGCAACATTAAACTTCACCATAACACTTTATATGTGGAACTCAGCTCTTCTGTTCTTCGAGAAGAACTTAGTTATGGAAAAGAAAAAATTATAAAAATGATAAACGATTCTCTGGGGAAAATTATTATTCATAAATTAGTTCTACGATAAAAATAAAAAGCTGCAAATAAATTGCAGCTTTTTCTATAATCTCTGGTGGATTAAAACATTTCTCTTTCTGAGAAATGAAATGCACTTTCAATAGCTGCGTTATTATCGCTATCGCTTCCGTGCACTGCATTTTGGCTGATTGATTCTGCAAACATGTTACGAATAGTGCCTTCCGCTGCTTCACTTGGGTTTGTAGCTCCAATTAGTGTTCTAAAGTCTTGTACCGCATTTTCTTTTTCGAGAATCGCCGCCACAATTGGACCACGCGTCATATACTCTACTAAATCGTCAAAAAATGGACGATCTTTATGAACTACATAAAAAGCTTTTGCATCTGCAGTCGTTAGTTGAGTTAATTTCATTGCAACTATTCTAAAACCTGAAGTTGTGATTTTTTCTAATATTGCACCAATATTTCCGTTTTCGACAGAGTCTGGCTTTAGCATTGTAAATGTTTTGTTTGTAACCATGATATTTTAAATAATTTTCGTCAAAAATAAGGTTTTTATATAAAAAATCAACTTAACATCTATTTTAAAAATTTGTACCTTTGTTAAGCATGAACACTTCTTCTATTTCAGACATTAAAAAATTACTATCTACTTTTAAAAAAGTAGTAATTATACCTCATAAAAATCCTGACGGAGACGCAATGGGTTCAACACTTGGCTTATGTCTATACCTAAAAAAGAAAGGCCATTCTGCAACTGTTATTGCGCCTAATGACTATCCTGAGTTTCTTAAATGGCTTCCTGGCAATAGCGAGGTTATAAACTATGAGATAGAAAATAGTATTGCAAAAAAATTAATCACATCTGCAGATGTAATTTTTACATTAGACTTTAACGCACTGCACAGATGTGGAGAAATGGAAACCCCTATCAAAAACTCAAATGCAGTCAAAATAATGATCGATCACCATCAAGAACCTGACTCCTATGCTGATTACACATTTTCAGATGTCAATATGTGCTCAACAAGTCAAATGGTATACCACTTTATTGAAAAAATGGAAGATTTAGATCATATTGATACTGCAATTGGTGAAGCGCTATATACTGGAATAATGACAGATACCGCCTCATTTAGATTCCCGCTTACTACTAGTTTAACACACAAAGTTATTGCAAAATTAATAGATTTAGGAGTTCAAAAATCAAAGATTCATAACGCTATTTACGATACTAACAGCTTTGAACGCTTACAGTTGTTGGGCTGTGCTATGAAAAATTTACGATTTTTAGAAAACTACAATACATCTTACATTACACTGTCTAATACAGAGCTTGATTTTCATAAATTTAAAAAAGGGGATACTGAAGGATTTGTTAATTATGGGTTATCTTTAAAAGGCGCAAAACTTGCTGCAATATTTATTGAACACAAGCAGGAAAGTATTATTAAAATCTCTTTTCGATCCAAGGGAAGTTTCGACGTAAATAAATTTGCACGTAACCATTTTAATGGTGGAGGTCACAAGAACGCATCTGGCGGAAAAAGTAACCTTAACTTAAAAGACACCATTACAAAATTTACTCACTTACTAGAAGAATATAAATTAGAACTTAATTCATGAAACAGGCTAAATTTTACTTATTGATACTGTTTGTTTTTTCTAGCTGTAATCCTCCTCTACCCCGCGGTCCAGTTTCTAACAACTCAGGTAAATTTATCGATGCATCAGTAAAACGCAATAAACAACTCAATAAATTTGAATACAAAAAAATAAAAGCTATTGTAGAAAAATCTGGAGAAGCTATATTAAATTCTAGTTTTGGATTCTGGTATTACTACAACAAGAAACAAGAAAGCAATAAGAATTATCCTAAATTTGGTGATCAAATTCAATATAAATATAATGTTAAGACACTTGAAAATAAGTTAATTTATTCTGAAGAAGAACTAAGTATACAAAACTATTTTATTGACCAACAAGAATTGTTCTCAGGGCTAAGACAAGGGTTAAAACTAATGAAACAAGGAGAAGTAGTTACTTTTATATTCCCGTCTCAAATAGCCTATGGTTACTATGGAGACAACAATAAAATTGGACGAAATCAACCTCTTATTTGCAAGGTCACTTTAATCAAACATCAAATAAATTAAACTTTTAAATTAATAAAAAGGGAAATGAATTCAAAAAAAATAATCATTAAATCATTTGTATTTCTTACACTATTAAGTGCTACAACATGTAAAGAAAAATACCCTGAACTAGGCGAAGGACTCTTTGCAGAGTTAATAACTACTAAAGACACTATTGTTGTTGAGCTGAATTATAAAAAAACTCCATTAACTGTTTCAAATTTTATTGGACTTGCTGAAGGAACTCATCCAATGTTAACAGACTCGTTGAGAGGTAAACCATACTACAATGGAACAATATTTCACAGAGTGATTAATAACTTTATGATCCAAGGAGGCGATCCTTCTGGAACAGGATCAGGAAGTCCTGGATACAAATTTGAAGATGAGTTTAATGACAGTCTTTCACATAATAAATCCGGTATACTTTCTATGGCAAATTCTGGTCCAGCTACGAATGGAAGTCAGTTTTTTATAACAGATGCTCCAACTCTTCATTTGGATAACAAACACTCTGTTTTTGGAAAAGTAGTTAAAGGGCTTGATGTCGTGGATATAATCTCTAATGTAGAGGTTGCACCTGGATCAAACAAGCCATTGGAGGATATCATCATTCTGGAGCTTAACATTGTCAGACAAGGTGATGATGCAAAAAAGTTTGATAATGTAAGTACATGGAACAAAGAATTGCAATCATCAAAAGAAAAAAAAATAAAAACAATTGAAAAGAGAAAAAAAATAATAAAAGAAATGAAAACAGTCTTAAATGACTACAAAAACAAAGCTAATAAATTAAATTCTGGTTTATTAATTCACAATATTTCATCAACTAAAGGGATAAAACCACGAGAAGGTTCTAAAGTAAAGCTAAATTATGAAGGATATTTTACAGACGGTAATTTATTTGGAACTAATGTTAAAGCTATAGATCAAAAATATGGAAGTTATGACCACCGCAAGGATACTCAAGGGGCCTACAGCCCCATATTGATGCCTCTAAACAATGAAGCTCAAATGATACCTGGGTTCAAGGAAGGTGTTTTTAAGATGTCTTTAGGAGACAAAACATTTTTATACCTTCCATCTCACATAGCTTATGGCGAAGAAGGACGAGGTAAAATAAAACCAAATACTGACTTAATTTTTATTGTAGAAATGGTAGAAATAATAGATTAGATAACTAAATAGAATATCTCTATGCTTTTGGTATGTTTTTTAAAATCTCTAACAGAAAATTCCAAAACTTATTAACGGAAGATATTTGCACACGCTCGTCTGGTGAATGTGCTCCCTTAATATTAGGGCCAAAACTAATCATCTCCATTTTTGGATAATTAGTTCCAAGAATACCACATTCCAAACCTGCATGACAAGCAGCTACGTGAGGCTTTTCGTTGTACATTGACTCATACAAATTTCTCAATACTTGTAATATTGAGGAATTCATATTTGGGGCCCAACCTGGGTAATCACCTGACATTGTAACCTCACAACCTATTAATTCAAAAGTTGATCTCAAAGTCATAGCTAAATCCATTTTAGTTGACTCTACTGAAGACCTAGTTAAACAACAAATTTTAATATTGCCGTCTTTCACAACTACACTTGCTACATTATTAGATGTTTCTACAAGGCCTTTAATTTCAGGACTCATTTTGTATACACCGTTCCATGCAGCATAAAGTGCACGCGTGAGCCCTTCCTGGATACCCAAATCCATAATTAACTTTGGAGTATCGATCTTAGACAAACTTATCATTAAGTCTGGCTCTGTAGTTTTAAATTCTAATTGAATAAATCTAATTAGGTCGCCCAAATCATGTAGAAATACAGATTCATGAATACTATCAATCGTAATAACGGCATGACTTTCTCTTGGAATAGCATTTCTAAGGCTTCCACCCACAATTTCAGTTATTCGCAATCCGTAGTTTTCAAAACCATCAAAAAGAATACGATTCATAATCTTGTTTGCATTTCCAAATCCTTTATGTATATCCATTCCTGAATGCCCACCTTGTAGCCCATTAACTACAATCATATATCCAATTTTGGTCTCTGGAGTCGTTTCTTGTTTGTAATTTTTCTGGGCTGTAATATCTATACCCCCAGCACAACCAACTCCTATTTCATTATCCTCTTCAGTATCTAGGTTTAATAAAATATCCCCATTTAAAAGCCCTTCTTTTAGCCCCATAGCTCCAGTCATTCCTGTTTCTTCATCTATTGTAAATAAAGCTTCGATAGCTGGATGTGAAATATCTTTACTTTCTAAAATAGCCATTATTGTAGCAACGCCTATACCATTATCAGCACCTAAAGTTGTTCCATTAGCTTTAACCCAGTCATCTTCTACATACATTTCTATTCCTTGAGTTAGGAAATCAAATTTAGTATCGTTGTTTTTTTGATGTACCATATCCAAATGAGATTGCATTACTATTGACTTACGGTCTTCCATCCCGGCTGTAGCCGGTTTTTTAATAATAACATTACCAACTGTGTCTTCGATTACTTCTAAGCCTAAAGATTCTCCAAAATCAATCATAAAAGCGATAACACGTTCCTCTTTTTTAGATGGTCGAGGAACAGCATTTAAATCGGCAAACTTATTCCAAAGCGATGTGGGTTTTAAATTACGTACTTCTTTACTCATATTAGATATTTTTACAGTTATACAAAGGTAAGTATTACTTACCATTGATAAATTAAAATTATTATTTTTGATAAATGTCAAAAAAACTGAAATATATAATTATTTTTAGCTTGATTCCTCAATACTTAGCGCTACTGATATTGAAAAATAAGCCAGGTTTTGTAGAAAATTATTTCAGTACAGGACTCTATCCTGTTGTTTCTAAATTATTAAATACAGCATTTAAATGGATTCCAATATCATTAGGTGATCTATTATATATATCATTTATTATATACGCTTCAAGATGGTTTTTAATAAACTGTAAGCGTTTTAAAACACAGACTAAATCCATGATTACGGATGTATTAACAACAATATCTATTATTTATTTCTTATTTCATTTTTGTTGGGGACTTAACTACTACCGTACCTCTTTACACACAACATTAAATCTTAAAACAACTTATACAACTCATCAATTAAAAACTATTACAAATGAGTTGGTATTAAAAACAAATAGTCTTCACTTAAACATTACAAATGATTCGCTACAAAAAACTGATATCCCGTATTCATTCAATGAACTGACAACCCTTAGTCAACAGGGCTATAAAGAGCTTGAGATTAGGTATCCTTTTTTTAGACATCCTGGCCAAAACAGCAAGAAGTCACTTTTTAGCACCCCACTTAGCTATATGGGTTTTGGCGGATATCTCAATCCATTTACTTTAGAAATACAAGTCAATAGTTTAATGCCAAAAACAAGTCTTGCGATAACAATACCACACGAACAAGCTCACCAGTTGGGCTATGCTGCAGAAAATGAAGCAAATTTTATTGGATTTTTAGCATGTATTTATAATAAAGACCTCTACTATCAATATACCGGTTATTCTTTTGCTCTGCGATATTGTTTACAAGAATTAAGTCGAAGAGATATCAATTATTATAAAAATACACTTAGATTGATTAACCCTGGAATCTTAAAAAATTTCAAGGAAAATTCAATGTTTTGGAAGTCCTATAACAATCCGATAGAACCAGTCATTAAGGGCCTCTATAATAATTTTCTTAAGGCTAACAATCAAGAAAAAGGAATTGAAAGCTATAGCTATGTTGTAGCTATGTTAGTTAATTATCTAAGATAAAATAATCAACATTTAAAACGTAATTTAGACGATAAATAATTAAAAAAACTTCAATGAAATTAGTTGCTTTTATTTTATTAATCAATTTATCAAACTTAATAGCATCTAAATCATTAAAAGTTATTGACAAGGCGCAATACTTCTTCTCATATTCAGGCGAAAAAATACATAAAATAATAGATCGAAAATCTGAAAAAGACCTTCTAATTACTATACTATTACATACTAAATGGATTAATTTTAATTCCATTGTAAAAATGACTACCCGTGATCTAAGAGCACTGTTAATTACAAAACTCAACAATCGAACAGCTGAAACGATTACAGCCTTAAATAGTAAAACTAATTATGAACTATCTTCATATTGTTTAATTTATACTTTTATAAAAACAGCTGACATCCGCACGGAGAGTGAACTAAAATCAATGCATCTTGGAGATTTAAGAAATAGCTTAATTGTTGAAAATTTAAAGTATCTAAACACAAAAACTCTTCAAAATCTTCAAACTCTTACCACAAAAAAACTCGTTCAATTAGGCTACAGTTGGTACATACCAAAAAACTACAATTCATTTGTTAATATTGATGAACTTCAAAAATCAATACCAAACTTACGTTCTACATTTAAATTAAAAGATGACCTGGGAAGAAGTATGAATGTAATTAAGATTGTAAAAACAAGTGAAATGGGTAATGATAAATTTTCTTATTTAGGACTTTATCATATAAGGATTTCAGAAGATAATTTTAATTTACAACTAGCAGGCTCAAACGACATGTTTAAATGGAACTTTATCACTGAAATTGATGACAACGCCCATCAAGGAGATATCGTGAAATGGAATGAAGGTTATCTTATAGCTTACGAAGAAGACAAAATTCAAGGAGCAAACAATATTGCCTTAAAATACTACACGAATTATAATAATTTAATATCAAATCAAAGCGTGTATGACAAACATCTAAATACATCAATACATAAATTTGGAGTTGAAGGAACACCAGATATTAGAAATGTCTCGGGGAACTCCCCATTAAATGGAAATATTCTACTTGGATTTCATTATTACGACGGTAATATCGATAAATTAGCCATGGGAGTATTGCAAAATGGTGAAACTTGGACAACATGGAAAGACGTCTTAGTTGAAAGTAATTTAAGAGACCTGAATTTTGAAGGAAATATTGGAAGCCGAAAAGGGTTTCAGTGCCAAGGAGAAACGTTAATCCTTCAAGAAGCTAGACTTATTAAAGGCGATTGGAGTAGCTGGAAAATTATGCTAGGTCTTAACGGGTTTTTTACCGAAGTTTTAATTTCTACCCCAAAGGGATCTAGATCATTTGCAAATCCATCAATAACTGAAATCGAAACTAATAAATATGCTATTTCGCTATTCCTTCCTACAGAAGGAAATCATTTTAGTGAAAATAACGGAGGAGTTATTTTCTTAAAATATTACTAACTTAAAACCAAAATACACAAACTATATAATGAACAAACAAAAAATATTATTTACACTTTGTCTGACACTTATAATATTTGACAGTTCAGCACAATCATGTAGCGAAGAGCTAAGATATACTGATACCAAATATTTTTCAGAAACACAGATTGATTCACTTACTAACTTAAGCTATAGTGAAGCGAAAGATTACAATGGAAATCTACAAGACTTGAAGATGGATATATACTATCCAAATACTGATATTGACTTACTAAATAAACGGCCTTTCATTCTTCTAATTCACGGAGGTGGGTTTACAGGTGGTACTAGAAAAAGTATGACATATCACGCAAAAGAGCTATCCAAAAGAGGATTTGTTGTAGCCACAATAAGCTATCGTCTTGGATACAACCGTGAGATTTTTGGCAGTATTCAAAAAGCAGTTTATAGAGCACAACAAGATACATACACAGCACTTAAATACATAGCTAGCCAAAAAGAAAAACTAAAGATTGATACGTCGTGGTTTTTTATTGGAGGATCAAGTGCTGGTGCAGTAACTTCGCTATCTGCGAGTTATGCAAGCCAAGCGGAATGGAATCAAATAGCGCCTAAATTTGAGTCTGACATGGGCTCTTTAGAACCATCTGGTATAAATTTAAATGAAATTTTCACCATAAGAGGTATTTATAATTTCATGGGGGCCATACCACCCGTTGTTTTTAATTCTGGAAACTTAATTCCCACAATTTCTTTTCATGGAGATCTTGACACCACAGTTCCTATTGGAAAAAATACAATGACTGGTTTTGGATCCAGAGCCATTCATGAAATGCTTAACGAAGCAGGAGTATGTAATGACCTAACGGTGGTGCCTAACGGAGGTCATGGCATATATAGATCTAAAAAAGATGTTGACTTTCGAATTAACCGAGTTGCTTGTTTCTTTAAAAGCTTAATTTGTAACAGTTGTGTAGATTTTATGGCGGAAGAAAGTATACCTGCGGTATGTGGTAATTGAATTAATTTTGATATTTTAGTTTTTACTAAATTCTATTTTCTCAGAAATAGCTTTACCAATCCGTTAATAATCATAGTATGTGACTATGAAATTTATTCACTTCCAGCAATGGAAAAATTAATTCCTAGAATTATATGTTTAAAAAAAATAACTAATTAAAGAACTTATTAAAAATTTTAATAAAATACTACTCACTTATTTAATCGTGCTCGTTACTACTGAATTTACGAGTGTTTTACTTGCGCAATGTGAAGGAGTAACTATCGAAAATTTATCTAATCCAGGGCCATTTGAGGTGCTAACATTAAATGAGTCTGATGGAATCCGTAACGGTCCTGACTACTCTGGTGCTACGATATACTACCCTGTAAATGCCACCCCTCCATTTGCTAGTATAGCAATCGTCCCTGGATTCAATTCATTACCTTTTACTGTTGAACAATGGGGCCCATTTTATGCTTCGCATGGAGTAGTAACTATAATTATTGGGACAAATAGTCTTTTTAATTTTCCCGAGGCACGTGCATTAGCCTTGTTAGACGCTCTTGATACAATAAGAGCAGAAAACAGTAGAATTAATTCTCCTCTAGAAGGGGCTCTTAATTTAAATCAATTAGCTGTTAGTGGATGGTCAATGGGTGGTGGTGGCGCTCAAAGAGCAGCTGTTTTAGATGATAGAATTTCTGGAGTTGTAGCTTTGTGCCCTTATTTACTTAACGCTAACCTAAATCATGAAAGTTCCTTATTAATTTTTAGTGGTGAAAACGACCCTACTGCACCGCCTGGAATACATGCGGATATTCATTATGATTCTACTCCAAACGAAACAAATAAACTCCTTTTTGAAATTGATAATGGAAATCACTCTGTTGCTAACTCTCCGAACGGAGGTAATGGAATTATCGGAAAAATAGCACTTACATGGCTAAAACTGTATGTAGAGCAAAATGACTGTTATTGTCCATTGCTTACCGAAAATTTATTGGTAAGCCCAGTTGAAGCCTCAAAGATAGAACAGAGCTTTGAATGTGAGCTTCTTGGAACTAATATGATGGAGTTAACCATTAAAGTCTATCCAAATCCCACAAATAGCTTAATAAACTTAAAAATAAAAAAGGACGTTCAATATGAACTTATTTCAACCTTAGGTCAGCACATATTTAAGGGTACTTTAAGAGGAGAAAATAAACAAATTGATCTATCTAAACTTCAAAATGGATTGTATTACTTAAGTATAAATAATCAAACTATTAAAGTAATAAAGCAAAACTAATTTGCTAAGTAGTTATTATTTAAAATAGTTTAGAGTTTGAAAGTTTTTATTCAATATATAACCAAGAGTTAGTTGGTTAAATTAAATAATTCTATTTCAATGTTTATCAATGATAAAAATATAATAATTATAGTTTTTCATTTAAAGTTTATACCTAAATTTATAAATTACCAAAATCATATGTTATGTTAAAAAAACTTTTACCTTTTTATATACTTTTTGTAGCTCTTTCGTTATCAGCTCAAGACTATTTTCCAAAAAATGACGGCGTAAAATCAAAAAATACGAATTTCACTGCCCTAGTTAATGCTAAAATTTTCATCACCCCTACAAACAAGCTTGAAAATGGGGTTTTGCTAATTCAAGAAGGTCGCGTGGTTCAAGTTGGAACAAACGTTAAACTGCCTAAAAATACCGTAATAATTGATCTAAAAGGAAAATTTATATATCCTTCTTTCATAGATATTTGTTCTGATTTTGGTATCCCAAAAACAAAACGTATGAGTGGTGGCTCTCGCTCTGTTCAATATGGTCCAAGTCGAGAAGGTTTTTACTGGAATGATCACATACGTCCGGAACAAAATGCAATCGACCAATTTAAATATGATGAAAAAAAAGCTAAAAAATTATTAGAAGCAGGTTTTGGTATAGTAAATACCCATATCCAAGATGGAATTGTACGTGGAACAGGCGCCTTAATTGCACTAGATTCAAAAGGATCTGATTCTCAGCGCATATTGTCTGACCAGTCAGTGCAGTATAGCTCTTTTTCAAAAAGCATACTTTCCCTACAATCATATCCTTCTTCTATTATGGGTACAATGGCTTTAATAAGACAACTCCATCATGATGCAGAATGGTACAGAAATGGAAACACTAAAACTAAAGACCGATCCATAGAAGCCTTTAATGTTAATAAAAATAAAGTTCAGGTTTTTGAAGCTGGAAGTAGAGCCAATGCTCTTAGAGCTGATGCAGTAGGTGATGAATTTGGAGTTCAGTATGTGATTTTAGGAGGTGGTGATGAGTATGAACGTATTAACGATATTAAAGATACAAAAGCGACATTTATCCTTCCTTTGAACTTCCCAAAAGCCTATGATGTTGAAGATACTTTCTTAACAAATTCGTTAGAGCTTGAAGCCATGAAAGAATGGAACCAACGCCCTGGAAATCCTTCGATTTTATATCAATCTGGAGTCTCTTTTACATTTACAACAAAGGGGTTAAAATCCATAAAGGACTTTAAAATTAACCTCTTGAAGTCCATCAAATATGGATTAAATAAGACCGCTGCTTTGGAAGCATTAACCACACAGCCTTCTAAAATTTTAAGAAATCCAAAACTTGGTAATTTAAATATTAATAGTTACGCAAATTTCTTAATTACTTCAGGAGATATATTTGAAGCTGAAACTACCCTACATGAAAATTGGGTTAATGGTTCGAGAACGATCATTAGCCCTATTTTAAATATTGACCCTAGAGGCGAGTACCGTTTTATAATTAATGATGACTCTTATAAGCTAAAAATCAGCGGTACATTACTTAAACTTAAATCCGAATTGACATCGGACTCATTGAAATTAAGCAGTAGATTGAACTACAAGGATGATTGGATGAATTTAGTTTTTTCATCCAAAGACACTACCAATCAAGAATTTATAAGAATGAATTCTAAAATTTTATCGACTGTAGAATTAATAAAAGGAAAAGTAACCATGGCGGACGGTTCTTTCTGTTCTGTAGAACTTGAAAAAGTAGTAGACAAACCTATTACACCAAAACCAAAAATAAAAAAAGAGCTTTCTACTCCGTTTGTAGTACCTGTTAGTTATCCAAATGGTGCCTATGGGTTTTCAAAACTCCCTAAAGCAAAGACCATTTTGTTTAAAAATGCGACAGTTTGGACTAATGAAGCTGAAGGTATTCTAAAAGATACAGATGTATTAGTACAAAATGGTTTAATTTCAAAAATCGGAAAGAATCTAAAAAATAAAAAAGCAATATTGATTGATGCAACAGGAAAGCATTTAACAACCGGAATTATAGATGAACATTCGCACATAGCGGCAGCTAGTATTAATGAAGGTGGGCAAAATTCTTCTGCAGAAGTTAGTATTGAAGATGTAATTGATGCTGATGATATTGATATCTATCGAAATTTAGCAGGTGGGGTCACTTCAATTCAAATATTACATGGTTCTGCCAATCCTATTGGGGGTCGCTCCGCTATTATCAAGTTAAGATGGGGGTCTTCAGCAAAAGAATTAATTTATGATGATAGTCCCAAATTTATAAAGTTTGCTTTGGGAGAAAATGTAAAACAGTCTAATTGGGGCAGTTTCAGCAGGTTTCCACAAACACGAATGGGAGTCGAACAACTATACATCGATTATTTCACTAGAGCTAAAGCATATGATACCAAACAAAAAAGCGGAAAAGCATATCGCAAGGATGTTGAAATGGAAGTACTTGCTCAGATTCTTAATAAAGAACGCTTTATTAGTTGCCACTCCTATGTACAAAGCGAAATTAATATGTTAATGAAGGTAGCTGAAAAATTTAATTTTAACATCAATACCTTCACACACATTTTAGAAGGCTATAAATTAGCTGATAAAATGAAAGCTCACGGAGCTGGTGCTTCTACTTTTAGTGATTGGTGGGCGTATAAATTTGAAGTAAACGATGCAATTCCTTACAATGCCTCTATATTAAATGCCATGGGAGTTGTAACCGCTATTAATAGTGATGATGCTGAAATGTCTCGACGTCTTAACCAAGAAGCTGCGAAAACCATAAAGTATGGTGGTACTACAGAAGAAGATGCTTGGAAAATGGTTACACTTAACCCAGCCAAACTACTTCACATTGATCATCGAGTGGGAAGCATCAAGGTAGGAAAAGATGCTGATCTTGTGCTGTGGAGCCATAATCCCTTATCTATTTATGCAAAAGCTGAAAAAACTCTGATAGAAGGCGTGACCTATTTTGATATTGAAAGAGATCAAAAAATGAGAACTTCTATTCAGTCGGAAAGAAATACACTCATTGGAATGATGCTAAAAGAAAAAAATAAAGGGATGAAAACACAGCCAATTAAGAAAAAAGATAAGCGGTTACTTCACTGTGATTCTATGGATTTAAATCAACTATAAACAAAATAACTATGAAACTTATAAAATTAATATCTATGGTAACTTTTTGTGTGACCACATTAAATGCGCAACAAACACCAGGCGATCAACAATCAAAATCAATTGCTATAATTGGTGCAACAGCCCATATTGGAAATGGAAAGGTAATAGAAAATAGCATTGTTATTTTTGATAGTGGAATAATTCAAAATGTTTCATTATACAGTGGAAGTGAAGATATATCAAAGATGGATGTTATTAAAGCCTCAGGGCAACATATCTACCCTGGATTTATTGTTCCCAATTCAACACTAGGGTTAATTGAAATTGATGCAGTAAGAGCCTCTGATGATAACGAAGAAATTGGGAAATGGAACCCACATATCAAAAGTCTAATTGCTTATAATGCAGAATCCAAAGTCGTAGAAAGCATGCGACCTAACGGTGTACTTTTAGCACAAATAACGCCAAGAGGTGGAAGTATCTCAGGAACATCATCTGTTGTACAATTAGACGCTTGGAATTGGGAAGATGCAGTGGTTAAAAAAAATGGTGGTGTTCATCTGAACTGGCCCAGAGCATTATCCCGTAGTCGTTGGTGGCTCGGAGAAAACTCTGGAATGAAAATAAATCCAAAATATGGAAGTCAAACTGCAGAGATAGAAAATTACTTTAATCAGTCTAAAGCAAATTCAAAAAGTAATAATGCGAAGCAAAATCTTCCTTTAAGTGCTATGAAAGGATTATTTGACAACTCCAAAACACTTTTTATTCATGTAAATGACGAAAAAGGAATAATTGATGCTGTTGAGTTTTCAAAAAATCAAAATATTTCTAAAACAGTAATTGTTGGAGGCTACGAAACTTATAAGCTAGCGACATATTTAAAAGAAAATAATGTATCGGTACTTCTGCAACGTGTACACTCGAGACCCAGCAACGACGATCATGATTACGACCTTCCATTTAAAATGGCAAAAATACTGTTTGATGAAGGCGTTACTGTAGCACTAGAAACAAGTGGGGATATGGAGCGTATGAACTCTAGAAACTTACCGTTTTATGCAGGAACGACAGTAGCACATGGTCTTACAAAAGAACAGGCTCTTCAATTAATATGTTTAAATACCGCAAAAATATTAGGAATTGATGCTAAATATGGCTCTTTAGAAGTTGGGAAAAGTGCCACTTTGTTTGTTAGTGATGGCGATGCATTAGATATGAGAACAAACCAGTTGACAAGTGCCTTTATTGACGGTAGAAATATAAGTTTAGAAAGCCATCAAACAAAGTTATGGAAACGATACTCAAAAAAATATAATACAAACTAGTTAAAAAGATTAATAAAATTAAACACTTAATTTAGAAGTATGATTAAAAAGATCAGTAGTGTTCAAAATCCTTTTGTAAAAGAATTAGTCCAACTAAAAGAAAAATCTAAATTAAGAAAACAAACTGGTAAGTTTATTATTGAAGGTAGACGTGAAATTTCGTTAGCCATAAAAGGATCTTACAAGCTAGAAACAATTTACTACTGTGAAGGCTTATTTTCTGCCAACGAAGTTACTGCACTTTATCCTTATGGAATAGACATTATTGAAATTTCAAAGTTAGTATATGAAAAGGTAGCTCACAGAGATACAACTGAAGGAGTAATTGCAGTAGCACAAGCAAATAAACTTAGCTTAAATAACTTAAAAATAGCATCTAAAAACCCCCTAATATTAGTTGTTGAATCACCTGAAAAACCAGGAAATATTGGAGCATTGTTAAGAACCGCTGATGCTGCTAATATGGATGCAGTAATAATTGCCAATCCGTTAACCGATATGTATAATCCAAATATTATCAGATCAAGTGTTGGTGGTGTCTTTACAGTACCTATTGCTACCGCCACCACTGACGAGATAATTGAATATTTAAATAGTAATAACATAGCTATTCATAGTGCAATACTTCAAGAATCAGTAGCGTATGATTCTATTGATTTTAGTAAACCTTCAGCTATAATTATAGGAGCTGAATCAACTGGACTTTCAGAAAAGTGGCGTAAAATCTCTACAACAAAAATTCAAATTCCAATGCAAGGTAAGTTAGATTCAATGAACTTATCTGTAGCCGCTGGAATAATCATATTTGAAGCAAAAAGACAACGTAAATTCGTCTAAATTTAACTTACAAAAATTTTGTGTAAAAACTAAGTATTGTTATTGCTTGTTTCGTTTGATTGTATTAATTTTAGATAATGACAGACGATGAAATTGTTACTGAAAATACTGCTATAGCAAAGCAATACAAAGAACTATTGAAAATTAGCTACCGTACTTTGTCTTCTAAAGATAAAAAGCTAATAAGGAAAGCATTTGATGTCGCAGTTGACGCTCATTCAGAACAACGTAGAAAATCTGGTGAAGCATATATATTTCATCCCATAGCAGTTGCGAGAATAGTTGCCTCAGAAATTGGACTTGATGCAAATTCTATAGCAGCCGCATTACTTCACGATGTAGTAGAAGATTGTCAACGATACAACATTAAAGATATTGAGCAACTATTTGGAGAGACTGTTGCTAGGATTGTTAATGGTTTGACTAAAATATCGAATATAAAAAAAGATATGAATGTGTCAATGCAGGCCGAGAATTTCAGGCGAATGCTTCTCACATTACATGATGATATCAGAGTAATCATTATAAAAATTGCTGATCGACTCCATAACATGCAAACAATTCAGTCAATGAGTGAGGATAAGCAGCTAAAAATCGCTTCTGAGACTCTGTATATCTATGCTCCACTTGCACACAAAATAGGATTATACAATATCAAAACAGAGTTGGAAGACCTATCATTAAAATATACAGAACCTAATGTATATAATGATATAATCAATAAGCTAGAAGAAAGTAAAGAAGAACAAGATTTATATATAAGAGAAATAAGTACAGTATTAAAAAAAGCCTTAAACAAAGAACAAATTAAAACCGTAATAAAAGGGCGTCCAAAATCAATTTTTTCGATCAGAAGAAAGATAAGAGATCAAGGAGTTTCATTTGATGAAATATATGACAAGTTTGCGGTAAGAATTATTTACAAATCAGAATTAAAAAACGAGAAATTCATAGCTTGGAAAATCTACTCTATTGTTACTGATTACTTTCGACCAAACCCTATCCGTTTAAGAGACTGGATTTCTGCTCCTAAATCTACTGGCTACGAAGCTTTACATATCACAGTAATGGGCCCAAAAGGTCGTTGGGTAGAAGTTCAAATAAGAAGTGAAAGAATGAACGAAATCGCTGAAAAAGGTTATGCAGCTCATTATAAATATAAAGAAGGTAATGACAAAAATGATGAAAATTTAGAAAGCTGGATTGGAAAGCTTCAGGAAGTGATTGAAAACCCTGATTCTAATGCAGTAGAATTTGTCGAACAATTTAAACTTAATCTATATGCTAAAGAAATTTTTGTTTTTACTCCTAACGGAGATTTAAAGTCACTTCCAAAAGATGCAACTCCTTTAGATTTTTCCTTTAGTATACATACAGAAATTGGAATGAAAACAAGAGGAGCCAAAGTAAATGGTAAATTAGTGCCATTGAGCCACACTTTACAAAGCGGTGATCAAGTTGATATAATTACATCTGAAAATGCGAAGCCTACTTCAAACTGGCTAGATTATGCTACAACAACTCGTGCAAAAAGTAAAATAAAATCCTCGCTAAAAGAAGAAAAGAAAACAATAGCTGAAGATGGAAAAGAGATATTAAGACGTAAATTAAAACAATTAAAGATTTCTCTAAATGAAAAATCCGTTAATGAATTAGTAAACTTCTTTAATTTAAAAACAAGTTTAGATTTATTTTACAGAGTTGGAATTAGTAGTATCGACAACACTATGCTCAAAAGTTTTGCTGCCTCAAGAAGCAATGCTTTAGTAAGTTTTATAAAAAACAAAATTTCAAGGAATAAAACTATACTAAAAGAGTCTATTGAAAAAGAAGAAATAACTTCAAAGTACGATATGCTTGTATTTGGAAATGAAGAAGAAAAACTAAATTATAAATTATCAACCTGCTGTAATCCAATTCCAGGTGATATGGTTTTTGGTTTTCTTAGTATAAGAGATGGTATTAAGATTCATAAAAAGGTATGTCCTAATGCTCTAAGCCTAAGATCCAACTATGCTTACAGAATTATGTCTGCTAAATGGATTGACTCCAGTCAACAAGTATTTAGAGCCATTATTAAGCTTACTGGAATTGATAGGCTTGGTTTAGTAAACTCAATTACCAAGGTAGTCTCGGAAAATATGAACGTAAATATTAAGAGCATACAATTTGATACAAACAGTGGAGTATTTAACGGAAAAATTTCTGTTGAAGTAAACAATAATAATTTTGTTAGTAAGCTTATGGAGAGACTACAAAAAATAAATGGTATTGAAAAGGTGTTTAGAGTCTAAAATTAGTTTAAATTTGAGAATCTTATGAGTATAAAATTAAAAAACCAAAACCAGGAAATTGTAAAAAATGTGTTTACAAAATTTCTCAGTGAAAAAGGTCATCGAAAAACTCCAGAGCGGTTTGCGATACTACAAGAAATCTATGAAAATGAAGACCATTTTGATATCGAGTCGCTGTACATCAAAATGAAAAATAAAAATTATCGCGTTTCAAGAGCTACATTGTACAACACTATAGAATTGCTATTAGAATGTACACTAGTAAGAAGACATCAGTTTGGACAAAATCAAGCACAATATGAAAAGTCATATTTTGACAAACAGCATGATCATGTTATTTTGACTGATACAGGTGAAGTTTTTGAGTTTTGTGACCCTAGGATATTATCCATACAAAAAACAATTGAAGAAGTCTTTGATATTGATATCGATAAACACTCTTTATATTTTTATGGAACTAAAAGGAATACTAAAATTAACGATTAAAGCATGGCAGTAGATTTACTACTTGGGTTACAATGGGGTGACGAAGGAAAAGGAAAAATTGTAGACGTATTAACATCAAAGTATAACATTATTGCACGATTTCAAGGAGGACCAAATGCTGGTCATACCCTAGTTTTTAACGGGACGAAGCATGTTCTACATACTATCCCTTCAGGAATATTTCATAAAGAAGCTATAAACCTAGTTGGAAATGGAGTTGTTATAGATCCGGTCATTTTTAAGAAAGAATTAGAAAAATTATCACTTCATAAAGTTGACTACCAAAAATCATTAGTTATATCAAGAAAAGCACATTTGATTTTACCCACACATCGACTTTTAGATGCTGCTTCTGAAGCTTCAAAAGGTAAGGCGAAAATTGGATCTACATTAAAGGGAATTGGACCAACATACATGGATAAAACAGGTCGTAATGGCATAAGAGTTGGAGACCTAGAATTGGATAGTTGGAAAGAAAAGTATAGAGCATTAGCAAACAAACATGAATCAATGGTTAGTTTTTACGATGTTGATTTAGAATATGACCTAAATGAATTAGAAGTTGAATTTTTTGAAGCGATAAATGTTTTAAAGTCTCTAACCTTTATTGATTCCGAAGATTACCTATACCAAGCTCAGCGAGCTGGAAAGTCTATTTTGGCAGAAGGAGCTCAAGGTTCATTATTAGATGTTGATTTTGGTACATACCCTTTTGTAACATCCTCGAACACTACTGCCGCTGGAGCCTGTACAGGTTTAGGGATTGCTCCGAACGTTATTGGAAAAGTTTATGGAATATTTAAAGCTTACACCACTAGAGTTGGTTCAGGCCCTTTTCCTACCGAACTATTTGATAAAGATGGTGAAACAATGGGACGTGTAGGTAATGAATTTGGGGCTACCACAGGTAGATCTAGACGTTGCGGATGGCTAGACCTGGTAGCGTTAAAATACGCCTGTCAAGTAAATGGAGTAACTGAACTAATGATGATGAAAGCTGATGTACTTTCAGGCTTTAAATCATTAAGAATATGTACTGCTTACAAGCATAAAGGAGAAATAATTTATCATTTTCCATTTAATGTAGAAGCACATAATGTAAGTCCAATCTATACAGATTTTGAAGGTTGGGATGAAGATCTTACAAAAATGAGTAATGAATCAACTCTACCAAAATCGCTAAATGCTTATATTGATTTTATTGAAAAAGAATTACAAATCCCAATAAAGCTTGTTTCTGTTGGTCCAGACAGAAAACAGACAATTTTTAGATAATAACTAAATCTATCCTTGTGATAGATTTTTTTAGTTTACAAAAAACCTCAAATAATTTCTAAAAAAGTCAATTTTAGCTATATTTAAAAAAAAACAAAATGAATTGTAAAAATTTATATTTTTTTATGATCTTGATGGTTATTACATTAACAACTTTGAATGCTCAAGAACGAAGAAAGATTGAAATACAGTTCGCTCCATTTATGACTTTTGATGAATCTAAACCTGATGCTACAATACTTACAAGAGATAATTCAAAACAAGTACATATTAAACATGAAGGTATAGAAATGTGGTGTGATGAAGCCATTTATGACGCTAAACAAGACTTTATAGAAGCTTATGGAAAAGTTAAAATTAAGCAAGGAGATACAATAAATATGGTCTCAAAATATGTAGAGTATAGTGGTAAAACTAAACTAGCATTTGCTAGTGGTGATGTGATTTTAAAAGACCCAAGCTCGACTATAACTACTGATACACTTTTCTTTGACCGAACAAAACAAGAAGCTTTCTTTGAAAATAACGGAAAAGTAGATAGAGATACTTCTGGTACTATAACTAGTGTAATTGGTCGTTACTTCATGAAAACTAAGAAATATCAATTTGTTAAAAATGTAAAATTAGTTAATCCAAAATATATAATCGAATCAAATCAACTTGATTTTTATAGTGTTTCTGGCTATGCGTTTTTATATGGTCCAACGACAATTACTAGTAAAACTAGTGTCATTTATTGCGAAAGAGGATTCTACAATACCAGTGAAGACACTGGATATTTTGTAAAAAAATCAAAAATAAATTATAATGAACGAATTGTTGAAGGAGATAGTATTTATTTTGACAGAAATAAAAGCTATGCTTCAGCCACTAACAACATCACAATTACAGACACACTAAACAACACTATAGTCAAAGGACATTATGGAGAAGTGTTTAGGGATAAAGATTCATTATATATCACGCAACGTGCTTTAGCTATTACCCTCCAGGAGAATGACTCAATATTCATTCATAGTGATACATTAATGGTAACTGGAAAACCAAAAAAAAGAATAATACGTGCTTACTACAACGCAAAAGTGTATAAGTCGGATTTAAGTGGATTAGCAGATTCCATTCACATTAATCAAAATATTGGATTAACTCAACTAATAAATATTGACAAAAGTAAAAATAAAGACGTTTTTTTAAAGAAAAAAAAACCTGTGTTGTGGAATATTCAAAATCAAATTACAGGTGACTCTATCCATTTAATTTCTAATGTCAAAACTGAAAATTTAGATTCTTTAAAAGTTTTTAATAATGCGTTTGTAATAAATAAAGACTCATTAGGAGATGGATATAACCAAATTTCAGGAAAAAAACTATTTGGACTATTTCAAGATAATAGTCTATCCACAATTGATGTTATTAAAAATGCAGAAACTCTATACTACTTAAGAAATGAGTTTAACGAACTAGTAGGGATAGACAAATCAAAATCAGGAGCAATTAAAATTTGGTTAACTAATAATGCAATTGATGAGATGAAAAAATCAAACCAAATTGGAGGAAAAACTTACCCTGAATTAGAATTTCCTGAAAATGAAAAAATTATTCGTGGATTTAATTGGCGGGAATCTGAACGGCCAAAAAGTAAACTTGACTTATTTAAAGATGACCCTCCCCTAGTCTTAAAAGTTATAAAAGGGTTAGACGCCTATGTGCCTCCGGTTGAATTTTTTGACTCAAATCTTTTGGATCGAATAGAGAAATCTGAACCAAAATCTTCGATAAAAAAAAGCAAGAAATTTAGAAAAAATAGTAACAAATCTGCTAGAAAAATTCCGAAGAGTTTATTAAAGAATAATAAATAAAATGTGATAAATAACGATTTTTTAAAATATCAAGCACAAACTACTCCTCATCCCTTGGGTATGGAAATATCTTATGCTGAAGGTTCATATATCTATGATCAAAACAAAAAGTGTTATTTAGATTTTGTAGCAGGGGTATCAGCATGCAGTTTAGGACATCGACATCCAAAAGTTGTAAATGCTATTAAAAAACAATTAGATTCTTACATGCATGTCATGGTATACGGAGAATATATTCAATCACCTGCTGTTGATCTTTCAAAATTACTTTCTAATTATCTGCCGGAAAAACTTGAAAAAACGTATTTAACCAATTCAGGGACAGAAGCAGTGGATGGGGCCATAAAACTTGCACGTCGTTTTACAGGTCGATCAGAGATTATAGCAGCTAATAATGCCTATCACGGAAATACTATGGGAGCCTTGAGTATAATGGGTTTTGAAGAAAGAAAACAACCCTTTAGACCTTTAATCCCCGATGTGAGGTTCATCGAATTTAATAATCAAAATGATTTATCAAAAATTACCCGAAATACAGCTGCTGTAATTTTAGAAACGATACAAGGAGGTGCTGGTTTTATCCAGCCCATAAACGGTTATTTGACCAAGGTTCAAAAAAAATGTAACGAAGTTGGTGCGTTACTTATACTAGACGAAATTCAACCCGGAATTGGAAGAACTGGAAAACTGTTTGGTTTTGAAAATTACAACTGTATTCCAGATGTAGTTATAACTGGTAAAGGACTTGGAGGTGGTATGCCAATTGGAGCATTTACAGCTTCAGAAGAAATTATGGACAGTTTATCTAATCAACCTAAACTAGGTCATATAACTACCTTTGGTGGACACCCTGTAATAGCAGCAGCTGCCTTAGCAACTCTAAAAGAAGTAACAAATAGTAGCATAATTATGGATACTCTTCATAAAGAAAATTTGATTAGAAAAGAACTTCAACATCCATTAATCAAAGAGATTAGAGGAAAAGGATTAATGCTAGCATTAATAGTTGAGTCAGCCGAGATAGCTAATAAAATAGTAATTCAATCTAAGGAAAAAGGTCTGATATTATTTTGGCTTCTATTTGAACCAAAAGCAATTCGTATTTCTCCCCCATTAACAATAACTAAAAAAGAATTATTACTTGGTTGTGATATTATTATAAAAGTTTTGAATTCAATCTAGAAGGTTAATGTTAATTATTTTGTTGAAAAAATTAAAATAATATAACCGTTTGGTGTTATTATACTTTTATTTTTAAGTATTTAAAATTCGCTTATGGAGTTAAATCATTCAGAAGAAAATCAGTACGTTTCAGTTAAAAAGTTTGAATCCATGATGAAAACTAATAGCGTATATTTTTTTGATTCTAATGAGTTTGAAAATATTATCCACCACTACCTTGAAAACGGCAAAGTTTCCCTTGCAAAAAAAGCTATTAAACTTGGACTGAGTCAACACCCAACTTCTTTGAACCTTAAATTATTTCAAGTTGAAATATTGATTTTTGAGAATAAATTAAATGAAGCGGATAAGCTATTATCACCCCTATTTGAAATTGAGCCTAATAATGAAGAGCTTTACATCCAAAAAGCAAACATTTATTCAAAAAAAGATCAGCATCAAAAAGCGATCGAAATTTTCAAAAATGCTGTTGAAATTTCAGACGATTGTGCAGATTTATATTCATTAATTGGAATGGAGTATTTATTTTTAGATAAATTTCAAGAAGCCAAGCTTAATTTTATTAAATGTTTGGAATTAAATATAGAGGACTATTCAGCACTTTATAATATTATTTATTGTTTTGACTTTTTGGATGACACGAGTGGTGCAATTAGTTATCTAACAAATTATCTGGAAAAAAACCCTTACTGTGAAGTCGCATGGCACCAATTAGGAAAACAATACAATAAGACAAATGAGATGTTAAAAGCAGTAACGGCCTTTGATTTCGCTATTATTTCTGATGAAACTTTTGTTGGTGCCTACCTTGAGAAAGCAAAAGTATTAGAGAATTTAAATCGTTTTGGAGAAGCTATAGAAAATTATAAAATTACATTAGCCATAGAAAATTCAAATCCTCTTGCGTTAATAAAAATTGGTTATTGCTTTGAGAGACTCGATAAACTGGAATTGGCACTTAAACATTACCTAAAATCAGTTGAAGAAGATCCTGCTTTAGATGAAGGATGGATGAGAATCACTAGATTATTTTACTCTAAAAAAAAATATTCGAAAGCTCTATACTACATAAACAAAGCGATTAAAATTGACTCCGAAAACTCATCGTATTGGAAGTTATATTCAAATATAAATGAACGTTTAAATAAATTAGAAGAAGCAGAGCTTGGCTACAAAAAAATATTAGAACTTGGTGATATAGAGCTGAACATATGGCTTTCAAGAGGTGATATTCTAATTAAGCTACATGAATATGAAGCAGCAAATTTTAATTTTAGTCAAGCATTGGAATATCACCCCAATAACGAAGAACTAGAATTTCGTCTTTCTGGAGTTTGTCTTAAACTCAATAATTCGGAAGCTGGTTATGCCCATTTACTTACTGCATTACATATTAATTCAGAGCATGTTTTTATTTTAGAGGAATTATTTCCAGAAGTTTATAATAGTAAAGCTGTCCTTCAATTGATTGAAAATTTCAAAAATAATTAAAAGTAAAAATCTAAATATTAAATTTTACATCTCATAGTATAAATTGTAGAAAATTAATTTATGATACACTAATTACACTTGACATGAAAAGATCTATAGTTGATTATCTTGTTATTTTATTAAAAGGAGTGGCCATGGGTGCTGCAGATGTAGTTCCTGGGGTATCTGGTGGTACTATCGCTTTTATTTCTGGTATCTATGAAGAACTCATTAAATCTTTGAATAATATTAATAGTTCAATCTTTAAAGAATTACAATCTAATGGATTTAAACACACTTGGGCGAAATTGAATGGTTCGTTTTTGCTTGCGCTTATGTCCGGAGTATTAATTAGTATTTTTTCGTTTGCTAAAGGAGTTGAGTGGTTACTTGAACACCACCCTATCCTTTTATGGGCATTCTTTTTTGGTTTGGTATCCGCTAGTATAGTGTATGTAGGCAAACAAATCAAAACTACTTTGTGGGATCTTACAGGACTCAAAGTATTTTTAGCAATCACTATCGGAGGTAGTTTTGCCTACGTTGTTTCCATATTAAATCCTATTGAAACATCAGACTCAAACTTATTTTTATTTTTTGCTGGAGCATTAGCGATTTGCGCAATGATATTGCCTGGTATTTCAGGAGCTTTTATTTTGGTTATTTTAGGTGCATACGAACCGGTTCTTGAAGCAATATCAAATAGAGATATCAAAATTATATTAGTTATAAGTGCGGGAGCTATCGTTGGACTCCTCTCCTTTTCCAAACTTTTAAAATGGTTGTTTGAATCCTACCGCCAAATAACCTTATCGGTTCTAATGGGGTTTATGATTGGATCATTAAATAAGATATGGCCATGGAAAATAGCGTTAACTTATCGAATGAACTCTAAAAACTTAAAAGTCCCTTTAAATGAAAAAAGTATCTCTCCTTTTAATTACGACGGAGATCCACAATTAGCACAAGCAATAGGCATGATGATGATAGGTTTTTTCATCATTTTATTTTTAGAAAAGATAGGTAATAAAAAAAAACTTAGTTGATAAACAGAAACCAAAAGTTTAACTCATTTTCATTGATCTTTAAAGGAATCATCATGGGAGCTGCAAATAAGGTTCCTGGAGTCTCTGGTGGAATTGTAGCTCTTGTAATGGGTTTTTATGAAACGTTTATTTACTCCTTGCAAAAGTTTAACTCAAGATCTGTAAACATGTTATTCCAAAGGCGCTACAAAAGTTTTTATCATTATGTAAACGGACGCTTTCTATCACTTCTTTTTTTAGGAATGATAATAAGCTACTTTAGCATTTCGAAACTAATTGATTATTTAATTGTTCGCTATGAACTCTTTGTATGGAGTATGTTTTTTGGAATGATCATAGGGTCTATTATTTGTATTTATAATGATTACAAGTCCTGGAATTTAAAAACCATAGTCACAGCTTTAATAGGTATTTCAGTTGGGATTGGTATTAGTATTCTAAATCCTGCAACACAAAACGATAACCTTTGGTTTGTATTCTTTTGTGGTATTATTAGTATTACAGGAATGGTATTACCAGGATTTTCTGGTTCATTTATTCTTATATTACTTGGAAATTATGTAATGCTGCTTATAGATTCTGTAAATACGCTTTTTGATACTTTTGTATATATATTTTCAGGTAACTTTAGCTTTACCTCAAACAGCCAGCACATGCATTTATTAAAAGTCTTAATGGTATTTACCGTAGGATCCATCATTGGACTTATTAGCCTTTCACATATACTGACATATGTGCTTAAACGCTATAAAAATATAACTTTAGCACTAATTATGGGGTTTATCACTGGTTCTTTAGGAGTGGTTTGGCCATGGAAAAAAACCATTTTTAAAAAAGATGATTTTGGAGAAATTCTCTTAGATGCTAACGGGTCATATATAATAGAAAACTATCAACGCTATTTACCAGAAATTAATGTTCATACTTTTTCACTCATACTTTTCATTATTTTTGGAATAAGTATAATAGCTGGTATTGATTTGTATGGAAAAAAGCGAAAAAAATAAATATGAAAATTTTTGGATTAATTGGGAAAAACATTGACTATTCATTTTCTAGAAAATATTTTAATGAAAAATTTAAGACCAACAGCTTAGATTGTTCTTACAATAACTTCGATCTTGAAACTATTGATTCATTTATTAAACTTAAAGAAAATCACAAAATTTACTCAGGATTTAACGTAACTACACCATACAAAGAAGCTATCTTACCCTATTTAGATTTCATTAGCAATGATGCAAAAAAAATTGGCGCTGTAAACACAATAAAAATTGAAAATAACAAATTAATTGGCTACAATACCGATCATTATGGGTTCAAAGAAAGTCTAATAAAGTATTTAAAACCACATCATAAAACAGCTCTAATTTTAGGAACTGGAGGAGCTTCAAAAGCAGTAGCTTTTGTGTTAAAACAATTGAAAATAAAATTTCAATATGTTTCCAGAACAAAATCTTCAGGTATCAAATACACGTATGATACATTAACTTCAACTCAAATCGAAGCCAATAAATTAATAATCAACTGTACTCCACTAGGAACATTTCCTAAAATGGAAAAGTATCCAGAAATTTTATATGATCGACTCGACAAATTTCATTTACTATTTGATCTAATATACAACCCAGCTGAAACAGTATTTCTCAAAAAAGGCAGATTAAAAGGAGCTAAAGTGACAAATGGCTTAGAGATGCTAATAAATCAAGCTGAAAAATCTTGGGAAATATGGAATTCTTAATGAAAAACTAGATTTAATATAATTTGTATTTTAAATGTATAATGTTATATTTATAAGGAGTATTTAACTAAACATTGAAAGAAATGTCAGAGCACGAAAACCTGCAGGAAGCAGAAGGAGATAACCAAAAAGTAAATCCCAAAAAAACAGATATTACAAATGACATAAATTCTTCTAATGAAGATGTTAATCAAAATAAAACATTTGAAGAGCCCACTCAAGAAATAGATGAAAATAACTCAATGATTGAAGGTCTACAAGAATATAACCGCCCAGTGGTTATCAACAGCGAAACTGAAAATAAATTTGAATCGTTTTCTTTAGATGATCTTGTAATTCATTTTGAATCTCTTTTAGAGAAAGAAAATTCTCAAAATGTTCGAGACGATATTAATCTAATTAAAAATTGTTTTAACACTCTTTTTGCTAATTTAATTGCCGAAAAAAAAGAAAAATTTTTGACTGAAGGCGGTAATGCTATAGATTTTAATTTTAAAAGTCCCGTTAAAAAAAAGTTTAATGATTTATCAAAAGTCTTTAGGGAAAGGCAGAAATCCTTTCAAAAAGATAGATCCAAACAACTACAGCAAAACCTTGAAATTCGTCTACAAATTATAGAAGAAATCAAAGGACTTATTAATGCCGAAAGTGATATAAATTCTTCATACAGAACTTTTAAAAATTTGCAAGAACGCTGGAGGAGTACCGGACAAATCCCTTCAACTGAAAATAATAATACTTGGAACAATTATAGACACCATGTAGAAATTTTTTATGGATTTTTACATTTAAATAGAGATTTAAGAGATTTAGATCACAAGCATAATCTTGAACAAAAACAAAAGATAATAAAAAGTACGGAAGAATTAGCAACTGAAACTAACTTAAACAGAGCATTCAGAGAACTTCAAGCACTACATAAAATATGGAAAGAAGAATTGGGCCCAGTTGCCAAAGAATACAAAGATGAATTATGGGATCGATTTAGTGCCGCTACAAAAGTAATTAATGATAAACGTCATGATTATTATGGACAGCTCGAAGAATCGTACAAAGAAAATCTGATTGTCAAAAATAACATTATTGGTGAAATTAAAGCTCTCTTGGAAAAACCAACCCTAGCTCACAAAGATTGGCAAATAAAGATAAAAAAAATTGAAATTTTAAGGAATTCATTTTTCAAAGCGGGTAAAGTTCCTTCAAAAGAAAATGAAAAAACATGGACAGCTTTTAAAAGCGCAGTAAGAACTTTTAATAAAAATAAGAACACTTACTACAAAACTTTAAAAAAAGAGCAATCAGAAAATTATCTCAAAAAGCTAGAACTAGTGGAAATCGCTGAACAAAATAAAGATAGTTTAGATATACAGACAACTCTAGTTTTGATGAAAAATATCCAAAATAGATGGAAAAAAATTGGACATGTTCCTAGAAAAGACAGCGATAAACTATGGAAAAGATTTAAAGGTGCATGTAATTTATTTTTTGACCGGTATCACGCACAAAAAAATAATGGTTCTGAGGCAGAAATAAAGTCTTTTGAACAAAAAAGTAGTTTACTTGACGAATTAACTTCATTTACACCAAGCGATAATAAAGATGCTAACTTGAAAATATTAAATCAAATATCTATTGATTGGAATAAAATTGGAAATGTAGCACAGAATAAACGTTTTATTGATGGTAGTTTCTATAAAACTCTTGATAAATTTTATTCAGAAATAGGCCTAGACAAAGAGGAATTAAATAATTTAAAATACAATCTAAAACTCGAAATAATTTCTAAAGATTCTCGTTTGTTAAACAATGAAGTAATTTTTGTAAGAAAGAAAATTGACGAAATAAAAAGTGAAATAAATCAACTTGAAAATAACCTACAGTTCTTCTCTAATGTTGATGACGACAACCCTCTTGTAAAAGAGGTACATAAAAATATTTTTAAACAAAAAGCAGCTCTGAAAGATTGGGAGATAAAATATTCAAAAATAAAAAAATTAATAAACTAGATATTTATAATTTTTTAGCCTCATCCCAATAAATTTCCATTTCGGCCAATGTCATTTCGGAAAGCTGTATTTTATTTTCATTTGCTTTTTTTTCAAGGTGTTGAAAACGTTTAATAAATTTTTTATTTGTGCGTTCTAGGGCATTTTCTGGATTTACATTTATAAACCGTGCGTAATTTATTAGTGAAAATAAAACGTCTCCAAATTCATCTTCAATAGATTCCTGATTCATATTTAATATTTCTTGCTTAAATTCTTTTATCTCCTCTTCTATTTTATTCCACACTTGATCAGTGTGTTTCCAATCAAATCCAACTCCAGCTACCTTTTCTTGTATTCTACTTGCTTTTACAAGTGCAGGAAGACTTTGAGGAACTCCTTGTAGAACGCTTTTATTGCCCTCTTTAAGTTTTAAACTTTCCCAGTTCTGTTTAACTTCGGTTTCGTCTTTAATTATTAGATTACTATAAACGTGCGGATGCCGGTGAATCAATTTTTCACAAATCGTATTTATTACGTCTGCGATGTCAAAATCATTTGTTTCACTAGCAATTTTAGAATAAAATACTATATGAAGAAATAGATCGCCTAACTCGCCTTTAACTTCATTTAAATCTGCATTTAAAATGGCATCACCTAGCTCATAAGTCTCTTCAATTGTTAACGTACGAAGCGTTTCCATTGTTTGCTTTTGATCCCACGGACACTGTTCACGAAGCTCATCCATAATTGTTAACAAGCGATCAAATGCTTTTAATTGTTTATTTCTATTTGTCATTTCTAGGATTTATGTTAATTACTGATATACGTGATTTACAAGTATTAAACTCTATTAAGATTGAATTCACAATTTCAGAAACAGACGAAATATCGTTAATTATACTAGAAATTTGTCCAATTTCTAATTCACCTTCTTCTAAATCTCCTTCAAACATACCGCGCTTAGCACGTGCTCTACCTAATAGAATTTTTAATTCCTTTTTAGAGTAAGTATTAGCATATAAACGGTTTACGTCCTCATAAAATTTATTTTTTAAAAGACGAACTGGTGATAATTCCTTTAGGGTTAATATTGTATCGCCTTCCTTAGCTAAAAGTACTGCCTTTTTAAAAGCTATATGAGCAGAGGACTCTATACTTGCTACAAAGCGGCTACCGATTTGAACTCCATCTGCTCCCAAAGCAAATGCAGCCATCATTCCACTTCCAGTAGCGATGCCGCCTGCAGCGATCAGAGGAATTTTTATTTTAGCACGAATCATTGGAACCAGCGTTAATGTTGTAGTCTCATCATGACCGTTATGACCTCCAGCTTCAAAACCCTCTGCAACAATTGCATCCACACCAGAAAACTCAGACTTTAATGCATGTCTTAAACTACTCACTACATGGACAACTTTGACATCTCTTTCCTTTAGCCAATTTGTCCATGTTGACGGATTACCAGCAGAAGTAAACACAATTTTGACTCCCTCATCAACGATTATTTGCATCAAATTTTCAATATTAGGATATAAAAGTGGAACATTAACTCCAAAAGGTTTGTTTGTAGCAATTTTACATTTACGTATATGAGTTCTTAGTACATCAGGGTACATTGATCCAGCTCCAATCAAGCCTAATATACCTGCGTTACTAGAAGCAGAAGCTAATTTCCAGCCACTATTCCATACCATGCCGGCTTGAACAATCGGGTACTGAATATTAAAAAGGTTGGTAACAGTGTTTTGCATGTCGTAAAAAAACTTGAGTTATAAAAATATAACATTATAAACTATGAAATAACTCCAGAACCAATTAATTCATCTTCTAAATACCAAGCAACAAATTGACCTTCTGTAATAGCTGACTGTGGCGAATCAAAAGCAACATATATCCCATCTGAAGTAGAATGTAAGAATGCACTTTCTAATTTTTGTCTGTAACGAATCCGAGCCATTACTTTTAAGGACTCTTCTAATTCAATTTTTAAATCAGGACGAACCCAATGAATATCTGATGATTTAAGTAAAAGAACAGATTTATATAGCCCAGGGTGATCTTTTCCCTGACCAGTATAGATAATATTATCTACTACATCAGTGTCTATCACAAAAAGAGGTTCAGGAGTACCGCCAATAGCTAAGCCTTTGCGTTGACCTTTTGTAAAATAATGTGCCCCTTGATGCGTACCAACTACAGTTCCATCTGAACAAACATATTTGATTTTCATAGCTCTAAAGGCTAATTCCTCTTTCAAAGATTTAAACGTTGGTTCATTAATTGAATAGGATTCAAAACTCTCTGGAATTTCGATAATTTGCCCCTCCTTAGGCTTTAGTTGTTGTTGCAAAAAATCAGGTAATCTAACTTTACCTATAAAACATAATCCCTGAGAATCCTTTTTGTTAGCAGTTATTAAATTTTGTTTAGCAGCGATTTCTCTAACTTCAGGCTTCGTTAAATTTCCTATAGGAAATAATGATTTTGACAATTGATTTTGTGATAATTGACATAAAAAATAAGATTGATCTTTATTAACATCAACTCCAGAAAGTAGTCGAAATATTGGAGAATCAGAGTCTGTTTTGATTTTGTCTTTCCTACAATAATGTCCTGTAGCAACAAAATCTGCTCCCAGAGAGAGGGCTATTTTAAGAAATATATCAAATTTAATCTCACGATTACAAAGGATGTCTGGATTAGGAGTACGTCCATTTTTGTATTCATTAAACATGTAATCAACTATCTTGTACTTATACTGCGCGCTAAGGTCAACAGTTTGAAAAGGTATATTTAATTTTTCAGCTACTAACATCGCGTCATTACTGTCATCTAACCATGGGCAGTCATCAGAAATTGTAACAGAGTCATCATGCCAGTTTTTCATGAACAAACCTATTACATTGTATCCTTTTTCTTTTAATAAATAAGCCGCTACACTCGAGTCTACTCCTCCTGAAAGACCAACAACTACTGTTTTCATCCTACAAATTTACAAATTAATTTGTTGTAGGACTAGTTAACGAGTTAATGTAATAGAACAAAAAAACTACCCAGTTGGGTAGCTTTGTAAAATATTGTAGTCTGTCTTATTTTTTTCGTTTTTGTTGAGCTTGCTTTTGTGCTTCAGCTTGTTCCATTATTTCAGCCATTTTCTTTTGAAAACGGTTTTGAGCTTTGGGTTTTTTAGCTTTACTCACTTGAATTCTTGCTAAAACCTTAGATTCATCAATAATAAAGTTTTTAATGACTAACATAATTCCAATACTTATCAAATTAGATACAAAATAGTACAAACTTAAACCAGAAGCATAATTATTAAAAAACACTAGCATTAATATTGGGGAAAAATAAATCATATATTTCATCATCTTGGCCATGTCAGGCATACCCTCCTGAACTGGGGTCTGAGAAGCCATCTGTTGGCCAGTTGTCATTTTCATATAAAAGAAAATTGCTATTGATGCTAGTATAGGAAACAAACTTATGTGATCACCATAAAAGGGAATATAAAATGGAAGCTCGGCAATAGAATCATAAGAACTTAAATCTTCAACCCACAAAAATGGTTTTTGTCGTAATTCAAACGCAACCGGAAAAAACATAAAAAGAGAATAAAAAACTGGAAGTTGAATTAAGCCAGGTAAACATCCACTAAGTGGGCTAGCACCTGCTTTATTTTGAAGTGCCATTGTTTCTTTTTGAACTTTCATTTTATCTTTCTTATATTTTTGTCTTATAGCATCAAGCTCAGGTTTTAAAATTTTCATTTTAGCCTGCGAAAGAAATTGCTTGTATTGAACAAATGACAATAATACCTTAACCAAGATAGTCATTACTATAATCGCTATACCAAAGGAAAGATAATTAGTTAACCATCCATACAAAGGACTGAAAACTGATTTATTAATCCACCCTATTATTCCCCATCCAAAAGGAATACTTGCTTCTAAATTCTTATCATACTTATTTAAAATTTTATCATAAGTAGGACCATAATAAATGTTCATATTATGAGTTAATTCTCCGCCAGAAAAATTTAATGGAAGATTAACTTCGTAACGCTTGGTAAACAAAGTATCTACTGTTTCGTCATTAACTAGGTTAAACGATTTTAAATTGACATCATTAAATGGAACATCTGGAACTAAAATAGAGCTAAAAAAATGCTGTCTAAAAGAAATCCACGAAACATCTATCACAGATTCTTCATCGTCTCCTGTTTGAGATAATTTATTTGTTTTTTCTCCTTCATGTTCAAAAGAAAGTCTTGTATATCGATTTTCAAAAGAGATGCTTTTACCATGTCGATGGGCATTAAACTTCCAATCCAATCGAACCTGTTGAGAGGTGTTAAAAACTGTAGATAAACCTTGAGAACGTATCGAAAACCCAAGCATATGATCATTCGGCTTTAATTCGTAACGGTATTCCAAAAATTGAGACTCTGATACCTTTAGCCGCATTGAAAGAATTTGATTATCGCCTGATTTTATAAGGTTTGGCTGAAAATATAATTCAGAAGAATTTAATGTACGATTATCAGTTGTTACAAAATTTAAGTTGAATTGAGAACTTCCATCTTTAATCAAAAAAACTGGGACAGAGTCATGATTAACATAATCTTTTAACTTTACTTCTGAAATAAAACCACCTTTGTTATCAATCTTTAGTGACAACACTTCGTTTTCGAAAGTTGTAAATGTTGAAGTTGCTGATGGTAAAGACATTGCGTAGGCAAAATTCCCAACTTTTGACTTAAAGTCCTCTAAGTCCTGTGAGCTATCAAGCGTTTGACTAATGTCTTCCATTTCGATTAGAGTTTCATTATCTAAAGACGGCTCATTAGAAAGTTTTTCTTTTCTTGTCTGATCCATAGAAGCTAATTCTTCAGCAGATGGTTGCTGTTGCCATAGCATGAATAACAAAATTGCACCAATAAGAATAAAACCAATAATAGTATTTAAATCTAATTTTTTTTCTTCCATAGTTAAATTTTTAATAAAATTTAAAGTTGAACAATAATATAAAAATGAATTATAATTGTTTGTTAATTTTATAACTTAAAGCCGCTTTAATAAAAGATAGGAACAAAGGATGAGGGTTTGCTACTGTACTTTTATATTCTGGATGATATTGCACTCCAATAAACCAAGGATGAGTTGGTATCTCTACAATTTCAACAAGACCAGTTTGAGGATTAAAGCCAGTTGCTAACATTCCTGAATTTTCAATTTGTTCTTTAAAATCATTATTGAACTCATATCGATGTCTGTGCCGTTCAGAAATAATATTTTTTCCATAAATACTTGCAACTTGACTATTTTCAGAAAGATCGCACTCCCATGAACCTAATCTCATTGTCCCCCCCATTTTAGTAACCATTTTTTGAGTTTCCATTAAGTCAATTACTGGAAATGGAGTTAACTCATCCATCTCAGATGAATTAGCTTGGTGCAAATTTAAGACGTTCCTCGAGAACTCAATAACGGCCATTTGCATACCCAAACAGATTCCAAAAAAAGGAATTTTATGTTCTCGTACATATTTTATAGCCTCTATTTTACCTTCAACTCCTCGTTCTCCAAAACCAGGAGCGACAAGAACTCCGTCTAAATTTTCTATTTTTGATTTTATATTCTGTGCGTCAAGGAATTCTGAGTGTATCGGGACAACTTTAACTCTAACTTCGTGAGCTGCTCCTGCATGAATAAAAGCCTCTAAAATAGATTTGTAAGAGTCTTGCAGCTCAACATATTTGCCTATTAATCCGATGACTATATCATTTTTAGGGTTTTTAAGTTTTTTAACAAAATTGTTCCATAACGTTAAATCTGGTGAATGAGATTCTAGTTGTAGCTGATCCAACACAACTTTGTCTAATTTTTCTTCAAGCATCATGTTGGGAACATCATAGATAGTAGAAGCATCAATAGACTGGATTACAGACTCTTTTTTTACATTGCAAAAACGTGCTAATTTTGTTCGTATACTATCGTTTAATTCGTGTTCAGTTCTACAAACTAATATATCTGCTTGTACTCCACTTTCCATTAATGTTTTAACACTATGTTGAGTGGGCTTAGTTTTAAGTTCTCCAGCAGCAGACAAGTAAGGAATCAGTGTGAGGTGAATAACTATTGTATTTTCGTTACCCATTTCCCATTTTAATTGCCTAACAGCTTCAATGTAGGGCAAAGATTCAATATCTCCTACAGTACCACCAATTTCAGTTAATATAATATCATAGTCACCTGATTTTCCCAAAATCTGAATACGATGCTTAATTTCATCAGTAATATGGGGAATAACTTGCACTGTTTTTCCTAAAAACTCACCGCGTCTTTCTTTATCAATAACGCTCTGATATATACGACCAGTGGTTACATTGTTAGCTTGAGAAGTGGGAACATTTAAAAAACGTTCGTAATGACCAAGGTCTAAATCAGTCTCTGCACCATCGTCAGTAACATAACATTCACCATGTTCATAAGGGTTAAGGGTTCCTGGATCAATATTTATGTAAGGATCTAACTTTTGTATCGTAGTGCGATAACCTTGAGATTGAAGAAGCTTAGCAAGAGAGGCTGCTATAATACCTTTTCCAAGAGAGGAGCTTACGCCTCCAGTAACAAAAATATATTTAGTGGTAGTGTTTGTCATTATGCGTGGTTAAACGCAAACAAATTTACAAATAAGTATTGAAACAATTAGTAAATTTTATAGATGTTTGTAAACAGACAATACAAAATAAAAATAGCCCCTTGTCGGACTTATTTTTATAAACGCAAAGACAATTATTTAATATCTACTAATTCAACATCAAAAATTAAATTTGCATTTGGAGGAATGGCTCCACCAGCTCCTCTATTTCCGTAACCTAAGTTGCTAGGTATTACAAAACGGGCTTTATCACCAACTCTCAAAAGAGATATACCTTCGTCCCATCCGGCAATAACTTGACCCATACCCAATTTAAATTCAATAGGCTCTTTCCTTTTATATGACGAATCAAAAACAGTACCATCAGTTAATTGGCCTTTATAATGGACTGATACTGTCACGCCTTTTGAAGCTTGAATACCATTACCTTTTTGAATAATTTGGTATCGAAGACCACTGCTAGTTTTGTCAAATCCTTTAGCTAGTTTATCTAGTTCAGCTTCGGCAGAAGCCTTTTCCTCTGCTAATCGTTTTTCTCTAGATCCTTCAAAGATTCGAAAGGCCTCAACGGCTTGAAACTTTTCTGCAGCATTACCAACTGAAATAATTTCAACTGATTCAATGGAGTCCCCTTGAGCAATATTATCAATAACAGATTGGCCATCAACAACATTTCCAAAAACAGTATGCTTACCATCCAGCCATGGAGTTGGAACATGTGTGATGAAAAACTGACTGCCATTTGTTCCTGGACCTGAATTAGCCATTGACAATATTCCAGGAACATCATGTTTTAAATCTGCATTAAATTCATCATCGAATTGATATCCTGGATTACCAGTCCCAGTTCCTAAAGGACAGCCTCCTTGAACCATAAAGTCAGGTATAACTCTATGAAATTTTAACCCATTATAATAAGGCTCACCTTGGTTTTTTGCTGAGTTCTCTAAATTACCTTGAGCTAAAGCTACAAAGTTCCCTACAGTTCCAGGGACTTTAATAAATTCTAAATTAACTAAAACCTCTCCTTTGGAGGTGTTAAATTTTGCGTACAGACCGTCTTTCATGAGTTTTATTTTTTTTTAACAGCTGCAAATATAATAAGGAATTATTAACAAATAAGATTCTTTATTAGTTTTGTTATTTAGCATTTTAATTAGCTACCTCACTAATGAATTTTACACGATACAATCTGAGTTCTTGTTCGTCATAATCTCCATCAAATTCTTCAATAGCAGCTTCAATATCATCGGATTCAGAATCCATAAAATAATCATGTATTTCTTCTTGTTGGTCTTCATCAAAAAGCTCATCAATCCAATAACTAATATTTAATTTCGTTCCAGAAAAAACTATAGCTTCTAGTTCTTTAATAAAATCAGACATACCCATTCCTTTGGCTGAAGAAAGGTCATCCAAAGGGAGTTTTCTGTCAATATTTTGAATTATATATAACTTAAGAGATGAGTTAGAACCTGTAGATTTAATCACCATGTCTTGCATTCGATCAATTTCATTTTCATCTACATAACGTTTTATTAAATCTACAAAATCATCTCCATATCGCTTTGCTTTACCTTCTCCAACTCCATGAATATTGTATAGCTCTTCAATTGTGATTGGATATTTAAGTGCCATATCTTCCAATGAGGGGTCTTGAAAAATAACAAAAGGGGGGACACCCAATTTTTTTGCATTTGATTTCCGAAGATCTTTCAACATTTTAATTAAATTTAGATCTGATACAGCAGCAGAACTGCTAAATCTATTGTGAGAATCTTGTTCATTGAAAGTGTGGTCTTCAGTCATTTTAAATGAAGATGGATTTTTTAGAAAATTTCGCCCTGATTGGCTAATCTTTAAAACACCATATGTTTCGATATCTTTTCGTAAAAACCCTGCAACTAGCGACTGCCTAATCAATGCCATCCAGTAAAGTGGTAATTTTTCTTTTCCTTTTCCAAAAAATGATTTTTCATTTGTCTTATGAGACTTGATAAGTGCATTTTCTTGACCAGTTAGCACATTTACTAAGTCCTTGCTCTTATATTTTTCATTAGTAGAAGAAACAACGTCCAATAATAAATTTAATTGATTCATAGCCTCTGATTGTGGCTTTGGATTACGAATATTATCGTCCATATCACAGCCCTCTCCAATGTTAGAATCAAAGTATTCACCAAAATAATGCAAAATAAACTTTCTTCTTGAAATTGAAGTTTCAGCTAAAGCCACTACTTCTTGTAACAAAGCAAAACCAATCTCTTGTTCAGCTACTGGCTTACCAGACATAAACTTTTCTAGCTTTTCAATATCCTTGTAAGAGTAATATGCCAAACAATGCCCTTCACCACCGTCACGACCTGCACGACCAGTCTCTTGGTAATAGCTCTCAATGCTTTTAGGGATGTCATGATGAATTACAAAACGAACATCTGGTTTGTCTATCCCCATGCCAAAAGCAATTGTTGCAACTACCACATCAACATCTTCCATTAAAAACATATCTTGATGTTTTGAACGAGTTTTTGCATCTAAACCCGCATGATATGGTACCGCTTTAATTTGATTTACTTGTAAAATTTGTGATAGTTCTTCAACTCTTTTTCTACTCAAACAATAAATAATTCCTGATTTATTTTCATTTTGTTTGACAAATCTGATTATGTCATTATCAACTTGTGATGTTTTAGGCACTATTTCGTAATATAGATTTGGTCGATTAAAAGATGCCTTGAAAGTTTTAGCTTCTGTAATTCCTAAGTTTTTTAAAATATCTTCCTGAACTTTAGGGGTGGCAGTTGCTGTCAACCCTATTATAGGAATGTTGTCACCAATCTGTGAAATAATATGTTTAAGATTTCGATATTCAGGTCTAAAATCATGCCCCCATTCACTTATACAATGTGCTTCATCTACCGCCATAAAAGAGATAGTTTGATCTTTTAAAAAAAATATATTTTCTGCTTTAGAAAGCGATTCAGGAGCTACATACAAAAGCTTAGTGATTCCAGACTCAATATCAGACTTAACTTGTTTAATTTCTGATTTGTTTAGAGAAGAATTTAAAACATGCGCTATCCCTTCTTGATTAGAAATACCTCGAATTGAGTCTACTTGATTTTTCATTAAAGCAATCAAGGGTGACACTACAATCGCTGTACCTTTTTGCATTAGAGCGGGAAGCTGATAACAAAGAGATTTTCCACCCCCAGTCGGCATTATTGCAAAAGTATTTTCCTTGGAAAGAATACTTGATATTACTTGCTCTTGAAGGCCTTTAAATTTACTAAAACCAAAATAAGATTTTAATGCTAAATGTAATTCTCTAGTCGAAATACTCATTAATAATTAAAATTTATTAACCTAAATTTAAAAATACTACCTTGATAACCCAAAAATTAGAATAAACATAAGAAACAATCCTATTTTTTTTGTTTTTTTGTAGTACATACTAAAGGTATAGATATTTAAATAAGTACACAACCAAAAGTTAAAAAATTTGAACTCAAAAAAAGCCATATTATCATACGCGAAAAACACTATTCTTGATCAATCATTTGCAATTTCAAAAATTGCTAATTTACTAGATCAATCATTTTCAGACGCTGTGGAGTTAATTTATAACTCAAATGGGCGTGTAATTATAACTGGGATAGGAAAAAGTGCTATTATTGCTAACAAAATTGTAGCTACGCTTAACTCTACAGGAACTCCTTCAGTATTTATGCATGCTGCTGATGCTATTCATGGTGACTTAGGCCTTGTATTGAAAAATGATGTTGTAATTTGTATATCCAAAAGTGGCAACACTCCAGAAATAAAAGTTTTAATTCCATTACTTAAAAAAGCTAAAAATCCACTTATTGCAATTACAGGAAATATAAAGTCAGTGTTAGCTGAGCAGGCAGATTTTGTTTTTAATTCTTTTGTAAAAAAGGAAGTATGTCCAAACAACCTTGCTCCAACCACAAGTACAACAGCACAACTAGTCATGGGCGATGCCTTAGCTGTTTGTCTTTTAAAAATTAGAGGATTTTCTAGTAGAGATTTTGCTAAATACCATCCTGGCGGAGCACTAGGTAAAAAATTATATTTGTCTGTTAAGGATTTACTCATTCATAACGATCAACCTGTTGTATCTTTGAAATCAGAAATTAAAAAAGTGATTATTGAAATAACTGAAAAACGTTTGGGGGTTACAGCTGTTACTGAAAATAATAGAATCGTAGGAATTATAACAGACGGGGACTTGAGACGTATGCTTTCCAAAAGTGAAGACTTTACAAAGCTGTATGCTGAAGACATTATGAGTAAAGCTCCTAAAACAATAAATATCAACGCTATGGCTATTGATGCGATGGAATTAATGGAATTAAACGAAATCTCTCAACTTTTAGTTGAAGACAACGGACAATATGCAGGTGTAATTCATCTTCATGACCTAATCAAGGAGGGGATAATTTAACCATGGAACAAGAAAAAGAAATGTCTTTTTTGGATCACCTTGAAGAACTAAGGTGGCATGTCATTAAAGCTACGGCATCTGTTATCCTTGCTGCATCATTGGCTTTTTTAGCAAAAGGCTTTTTATTTGACGTACTAATTTTTGGTCCAACCAAAGCTAATTTTTTTACATATGAACTGCTATGTAATGCTTCCAAGTTAATGAAATTTGATAGTTTTTGTAATATTAAATTCGATTTTGAAGTTCAAAGTCGTACCATGGCTGGACAGTTTTCTGCGCATATCTGGACTTCAATCACTTTTGGTTTTATATTAGCTTTTCCATATGTTATTTATCAATTTTGGAAATTCATAAGCCCAGGCTTAGACCGAAAAGAAAAAAACAATTCAAGGGGATTTATATTTATTTCTTCAATTTTGTTTTTTATTGGAGTTTTATTTGGTTATTATGTTGTTTGTCCTCTTTCTATTAATTTTTTGGGAACTTATTCTGTAGCAGAGCTTGTACATAATGATTTTGATTTAAATTCTTACATTGGTCTCATTAGAGCATCCACCCTAGCTTCTGGTCTTATTTTTGAATTACCAATAATCATTTATTTTTTAACAAAGATCGGATTAGTAACTCCTAAATTTCTTAAAAAAAATAGGAAGTATGCATTAGTTATAGTTTTAATTTTTGCAGCTATTATAACACCTCCAGATATTGCCAGCCAAGTGATTGTAGCAATTCCTGTGTTGATACTTTATCAAGTTAGTATTCTTATATCTAGAATCGTATTAAGAAATCAAAAAATAAAAGAAACCAATGGCCAATAAAGTAAAAGAATTTAACGCATATCGCAAGAAAATGAACTCTAAAATTCTTGCTGAAAACAACACGATTATCAAGCGCATTTTTAACTTAGATACGAACGCCTTTAATGAAGGCGCTCTTGATACAAAAACTAAAGAATTATTAGGATTAGTTGCATCTACTGTATTGAGATGTGACGACTGTGTACGCTATCATCTTGAAAAATGTCATACTGAAGGGGTGAATAAAAAGCAAATTAATGAAGCTCTTAGTATAGCGACATTAGTTGGAGGCACAATTGTCATTCCTCACTTAAGACGAGCCTATGATTATTTAGATGAATTAGAAACCTTAAACAATTAAATATTCAAGTTAAATTTTTATTTTAACTTTTCAGAATTGATGAATAGTTAAAATCAATTTACTATTTTTATGTAGTTTTAAAAACCTAATGAAGTTAAGAGTTCAAAATTTGATGAAGTCCTACAGTGGGCGCAAAGTAGTAAAAGATGTTTCTTTTGAAGTCAATCAAGGAGAAATTGTAGGCCTTCTTGGACCTAATGGTGCCGGAAAAACCACCTCATTCTATATGACTGTTGGATTAATTAAACCTAATGGTGGTGCAATATACTTAGATGATAAAGAAATTACTTCATACCCTATGTACAAAAGAGCACAAAGCGGTATTGGTTACTTAGCTCAGGAAGCTTCTGTGTTTAGAAAATTAAGTATAGAAGACAATATTTTAAGTGTACTTCAAATGACTAAATTATCAAAAAAAGAACAAGTTGTAAAAATGGAATCTCTGATTGACGAATTTAGTCTAAATCATATTCGGAAAAGTAGAGGAGATTTATTATCAGGTGGTGAACGTAGGCGAACAGAAATCGCAAGAGCATTAGCGACTGACCCAAGTTTTATTTTGCTGGACGAACCATTTGCAGGTGTTGACCCAGTTGCTGTGGAAGATATACAGAGAATTATTGCCAAGCTCACTATGAAAAATATTGGGATTCTTATCACTGATCACAACGTACAAGAAACTTTAGCTATAACAGATAGAACATATTTGATGTTTGAAGGTAGCATATTAAAAGCTGGTAGCCCTGATGTCTTAGCCAATAACGAGATGGTACGCAAGGTTTATTTAGGGCAAAATTTCGAACTTCGTAAGAAAAAATTAGAATTTTAATACGCTTTACAATTTGCTGTCAAATCGTAAAATTTTTCTAAATAGCTTTACAAACAAAACTGATATCAAACCAACTGAAGTGCCGCTTATTAAATCTCTTAGTAAACTTGGGATATTTTCTAAAAAGTGATGAAAAAATGGAATATTATGTACAAAAATTCCGCCGGAAACCAACAATAATGCAATAGTTCCAACTACCGACAAAATCCTTATGACAACTGGCAAAGCATTAACCATTCCCATACCTAAATAATACAAACTGTTTTTACGACCTTTACTCATTTGCACTAGCTTATAGCCCAAATCATCCATTCTTACTATTAACCCCACTACTCCGTAAACACCAATCGTGGCTATCATAGAAATTAAAGTCACTACAATAAGTTTTATTTCAATCGATTCATTGATTACTGTACCCAATGCAATAATAATAATCTCGATGGACAAAATGAAATCAGTTAATATAGCTGACTTGATTTTTTTGTTTTCTAAAGCCAATAAGCCCTGTTTTGAAAGAGACTCAGACTTGAGAGTGTTAAAGGTAGCCACGTTGGGAGAAAAGTAATGTACAATTTTTTCTACTCCTTCAAAGGATAAATAAACACCACCGAATATAAGTACCACTAAAATTACAGAAGGTAAAAAAGCACTTAACATAAAAACAAAAGGTAAAATAATTAACTTATTTAAAAAAGAGCCCTTTGTTATAGACCACAACACGGGGAGCTCTCGTGAAGACGAAAATCCAGAAGATTTCTCTGCGTTAACCGCTAAATCATCTGCAAGAATACCAGCTGTTTTTTTTGCGGATATTTTAGTCATTGTCAGAACATCATCCATTAAAACTATAATGTCATCAAGAATTGCAAAAAAGCCAGAAGTCATACATTTAATTTTTTACTAGAAATTAACGACAATACCAAATACCCAATGATAGCAATAGGTATTCCAACAAATCGAAAAAATAAAATTACTATTAGCGAAAATATGATTAATATGTACCTGTACGCATTATCATTTAAATCCCAGTTTTTAAATTTCAATGAAATCAACTTTATTGGAGCATTTAGCAAATAACTGCTTATTAGCGTGAATAGAACTAAAAACCATGGGTTTAAAATTATTACTTGAACAACATCATTTGATTGGTACTCTAAAATTAATGGCAAGGCAATAATCCATAGGGTGTTTGCTGGCACTGGTAATCCAATAAAAAAGTCTGATTGAGTGTCAGACACGTTAAACTTAGCTAACCTGTATGCCGAAGCAAGAGTTACCAGTAGTCCGAAATACGGTACTATTCCACTGGTATCCCAAGTTAATTGTGTAGTAAGACTAAATAGATAGTAAAGAACTAAGCCAGGAACCACCCCACTTGTTACTAAATCTGCTAAAGAGTCTAACTGAACCCCTAACACACTCTGCACTCTTAACTTTCTTGCTATGAAACCATCGAGGAAATCAAATAAAATTCCTAGACAAACAAATAAAGCTGTTAATTTCATATCTCCATTGACTGCATATATGACGGCGATACAGCCAGACAATAAATTTAATAATGTTATGAAATTTGGTATAAACGTTTTCACTTAAATTGTAATTAATTAGTAAAAATAATAAACTATTTTTGTTTTACGTTAATAATCAAAATAATCTAAAAAAAATCACAGATTAAAAACATTTTTACTTAAGAAAATCCATTGCAAACCATTAAATTAATCTTCCTGTTTTTAACTCCTTTATTGTTAAAGGCTCAGACTGGGCGTAAATATTCAAATGAGTTCATGAATATTGGAGTAGATGCTTCAGCTTTAGGAATGGGTAATGCAATAGTTGCATCTTCGAACGACGTTAATTCAAGCTATTGGAATCCCGCAGGTCTTGTGCAGATAGAAGACAGTCAAATAGCGGTCATGCATTCTAGTTATTTTGCGAATATTGCTAATTATAACTATTTAGCTTTTGCAATGCCCATAGATGACAAAACCGCAATTGGCATTTCTTTAATAAGATTTGGAGTTGATGATATTCTCGATACTACCAAACTAATCGACCAACAAGGAATAGTCAATTACGATCGAATTAATTTATTTTCAGCAGCGGACTATGGACTCACATTTTCTTTTTCTAGAAAACTACCTATTCAAAATTTTAATTACGGAATAAACGCAAAAGTAATTCGACGTATTATTGGAGATTTCGCAACCTCGTGGGGTTTTGGATTTGACCTAGGGATTCAGTTTGAATCCAATGAATGGAAATTTGGATTAATGGCAAAAGATATAACCACTACTTTTAATGCTTGGGCAATTGACAAAGAACGGCTAGAAGATATTCAAAACGCTATTCCGGGTGAAAACCAAGAAGCACCAGAAACAACCGAAATAACTCTCCCAAAACTACAACTGGGAGTATCAAAATTATTTACATTCAGTTATGACTATACACTAAAAACAGAAGTTGATTTGATAGCTAGATTTGAACAAAATAATGATATCTTATCCACCTCTTTTCTAAGCATTAATCCAGCCGTTGGTTTCGAGCTTGGATATACAAATCTCGTATTTTTAAGAGGGGGTGTAGGGAACTTCCAAAATGAGTTACAAATAGATAATTCAGAATCTCTAACCTTTCAACCAAATTTTGGTGTTGGATTTAAGTACAATGGTATACATTTAGATTATGCTTTCACTGATATTGGTGACCAAAGTACTGCCTTATATTCAAATGTTTTTTCGCTAAAAATTGATTTAAGTATATTTAGATAATGATTTTAAAAAAAATAATAACATTTTTTATTTTATTATTTTCGCTGTTGTCAAACGCGCAGCTAAAACTATCAAACACTTCAGAAATTAGTGTTTTAACTATTGGTTCAGGTCATTTATTAAATGATTCTTTTGGGCACAATGCCATTCGAGTAAAGGATTCTTTATACAACTTTGATTTGGTATTTGATTACGGGCGATATGATTTTGAGTCGAAAGGTTTCTATTTAAATTTTGCTAGAGGTAAGCTTGATTATATGGTCGGCCGTAGCGCCTTTGAAGATTTTTTATCGTTTTACAAATACCAAAATAGACAAGTAAATGAGCAACAACTCAACTTAAGCACAAAACAAAAAACAGCCTTTTATAATTTTCTGACAGAAAATATGAAACCTGAAAAGAGATACTATCCGTATGATTTTTTCTACAATAATTGCGCAACTAAAATCACGGATGCCATTGAATCCATTTTGGCAGACCAAATTAAGTACTCCCCCCCCATTGCATTTAAAAAAGAAACATTTAGAAACTTAATTCGTTCAGATCTTAACATAAACTCTTGGGGTAGTTTGGCTATCGATATAGCTCTTGGGTCAAAAATTGATCAAAAAGCAACAATTAAGGAACATGTTTTTTTACCAAAAAATCTTTATTTATTACTTGAAAATTCCATTGCAGCATCTACAAATTTAAAAATTGTTAAAAAATCAAAACTATTAAATTCATCAACTGCAACCACTAAAACTTCTGAGGGACTATTCAGCCCTTTAGCAATTTTGTCGTTAATAGCCCTGTTAATCTTATTTATTACATTTAATGACTATAAAAAAAATAATCGAAGTACATGGTTAGATGTGATTTTATTTGCTTTTACTGGCTTTGTAGGACTTGTTTTACTTCTGCTGTGGTTTGCAACAGATCATGAGGCTACAGCGTATAATTATAATTTATTGTGGGCCTTTGCTATCAACCTTCTTTTTATCCCCTCCATTATAAAGACCCAACTATCCAATCGCGGTATTAAATATATAGTATTTTTAGTAATACTATTAACTTTAATGATAATGCATTGGGTGACCGGTGTTCAATCATTTTCGATTGGATTAATCCCATTTCTCATTGCTATCATTTTACGATATTTATTTTTAATTCGTCATTTCAAAAAGTTAATTTAATTATAAATCAAACCTTACTTAAAAAATTAAAAATTTGAATTACTTGAACGTTGAAAATATATCAAAATCTTATGGCGAACTAAGTCTTTTTGAAAATCTTTCATTTAGTATTCATAAAGATCAAAAAATAGCTTTTATTGCCAAAAACGGTACTGGAAAAACTACTATCCTAAATATTCTTTCTGGAAAAGACACTCCAGACTCTGGGCAGATTATTTACAGAAATGATTTAAGAACAACATTCCTTTCACAAGAACCTGTTTTAGACCAATCTCTTACAGTTAAAGAAACCATTTTAAAATCAGATAACCCTATTTTAAAAGTAATTAAAACCTATCACACAGCTCTAGAAGATCCTGAAAACAGTAAACTATACCAAACAGCATTTGACGACATGGAGCGTTACCAAGCTTGGGACTACGAAACACAATACACTCAAATACTTCACAAACTAAAGCTGGTTGACTTAAATCAAAAGGTTGGTGAACTTTCAGGAGGACAGCAAAAGCGTTTAGCTCTGGCTGACACTTTATTAAGTAAGCCTGACTTGTTAATTTTAGATGAACCTACTAACCACTTAGATTTAGAAATGATTGAATGGTTAGAAACTTTTTTTGCTAAAGAAAATATCACAATTTTTATGGTGACGCATGACCGGTATTTCTTAGAGCGTGTATGCTCTGAAATCATCGAATTGGACGAAGGTTCTATCTACAATTATAAAGGAAATTATTCCTATTTTTTAGAGAAAAAAGAAGAACGCATTGATCGAGAAGCCATTGAAACAAATAAGTCCCGACAGCTATTTAAAAAAGAACTTGGATGGATGCGTCGCCAACCAAAAGCACGTACTACTAAATCAAAGTCAAGAATTGATGACTTTTACAAAATAAAAGAACGAGCAAGCAAGCGTAGAAATGATCACGAAATTCAACTAGAAATCAATATGGAACGCTTGGGAAGTAAAATCCTAGAAATCTATAAAGTTTCAAAGGCTTATGATGAAAAATTGATTTTAGATAAGTTTGAATACGTTTTTCAAAGAGGTGAACGCATTGGAATCATTGGTAAAAATGGAACTGGAAAATCAACATTTCTAAATATGATTACTGGAAGAATTAAGCCAGACAGCGGTAAAATCATTCTAGGAGAAACTATTAAGTTTGGGTATTACACCCAGAACGGCATCAAAGCTAAGCCGATGCAAAAAGTAATTGATGTGGTCAAGGACTACGGCGAGTATATCCCACTTACAAAAGGTAAACAAATTAGCGCTCAGCAGCTACTGGAACGCTTTCTGTTTAGTCGAAAAAAACAATATGATTTTGTTGAAAAATTAAGTGGTGGTGAACGTAAGCGTCTTTACTTATGCACAGTCTTAATACAAAACCCAAATTTCTTAATTCTTGATGAACCAACTAATGATTTAGATATTATTACCCTTAACGTTTTAGAAAACTTTTTACTAGATTTTCCAGGATGCTTACTTGTTGTTTCACATGACCGTTATTTCATGGACAAAATTGTTGATCATTTATTTGTGTTCAGAGGCAAAGGTTTAGTGGATAATTTTCCTGGAAACTATTCAGATTACAGAACTTATGAAGACAGTGTATCCTTAGTTTCAGATCAAAAAAAAATGGTAAAGACTACCAAACCTATTAGCACAAAGCAATCCCTAACTAAACTAAGTTTTAATGAACAAAAAGAACTTAAAAATATAGAAAGCAAATTGAAATCACTAGAATTTGATAAAAAAGAACTCGAATCTCAATTCTTAGTAAAGGATATTAGCATGGACACTATAGAACTACTTTCTATGAATTTAAAAAAAATACTTCAAGTCATTGAAGAAAAAGAACAAAGATGGATTGACTTAAATGAAAAACTAAATTGAATCGACTACTTTCATATTTGACATTTTGGTGGTATTCCAAAAATGAACATGGGGTTCATTCCCCTTTTGTTTTTGATTTAGTTACCAAATGCTTTTACGATACTAACGCTACAAATAACGATCCCATATTTAAAAAAATAGATTCTAAGACTCAATTTTTGTTGCGTCTAGGATCATATTTTAAATATAAATACATCTATTTTGATGCTTCAATTAAAACTAATTTTGAAGTTATTTTAAGTAGTCAGAGTATTGTTAAAAAATTTAATACAATTGAAGATCTAATTTGTCATTCAAAATTAATCTCTGAATCCCCTTGTCTGATATGCGTAAATATCAACACAATTAATACCCACGCACTTTTAAACTTTCTTAAACAATGTCACCGCGATTCAGTTGTTTTAATTCCTTCAATTCGAAAAAATAAAATCAATTATAAAAGCTGGAACCAACTTAACTCGTCTTCTGAAGTTTCTGTTTCTATTGACACGTATTACTGGGGCTTATTATTTTTTAGAACCGAACAGCTTAAAGAACATTTTACAATAAGGCTTTAATACTTTGCTGTTTTGTAATATTCCTATTAACTTTAGACTAGAAAACAACAAATGAAGATTTACACAAAAACAGGAGATAGTGGAACAACAGGACTCATAGGCGGGACTCGATTGCCAAAACATGACTCAAGAATTGAATGTTATGGAACTGTTGATGAACTTAATTCGTATCTTGGACTAATACGAGATCAAGAAATTCCTAACAACTCTAAAGTCATTATAATTAACATCCAAGAACAGCTTTTTGTTATGGGTGCTATCTTAGCTATGGACCCGGTGATTCAAAAAAAACCGAAAGGTAAACGTTTTCAAACTCCAGTTTTAAAACCCGAAGCCACTACTCTTTTAGAAACCGAAATAGACGCTATGAATATAACTTTACCGCCTCTAACCCATTTTATTTTACCGGGTGGGCACTCAACGGTGTCGTACTGCCATATTGCTAGAAGTATTTGCCGTAGAGCAGAGAGAATTACTACAAAACTAAATTCCAAGCAGCCAGTTCCTACAGAAGTTTTAATTTATTTAAACCGTCTTTCTGACTTCTTGTTTGTGTTGGCACGAAAATTGTCAAAGGATTTAAAGGCAGAAGAGATTAAATGGATCCCAAAAAAACCAACTAATTCATGATCATAGTTTAATTGCTGAGCAAAATAATTTAGTTTTTAAGGTTATTTACAACATTCACAACTTTATTGTTGAAATAAATGCTTTTTTACTTGACTTTTTCAACTAAAAAATTATTTTTGCAGAA